>Ga0129312_1000127_pt1 | contig 78928 bp, 62 predicted proteins | sample O827metagenome_FD_94434 | JGI IMG/M metagenome (GOLD analysis project Ga0129312, IMG submission 94434) | Orangutan group fecal microbial communities from Wisconsin, USA - O827 metagenome | ecosystem: Host-associated > Mammals > Digestive system > Large intestine > Fecal | place: USA: Wisconsin... | reverse complement strand
TTTTTCAGCAGGCCCTCGTTCAGGGTCATGATGTCGTTGTCGTCCACAAAGCTCATTTCCAGGTCGATCTGGGTGAACTCGGGCTGACGGTCGGCGCGCAGGTCCTCATCGCGGAAGCAGCGGGCGATCTGGAAGTACCGGTCAAAGCCGGAGAGCATCAGCAGCTGCTTGTACAGCTGAGGGCTCTGGGGCAGGGCGTAAAAACGGCCGGGCTGCACGCGGCTGGGCACCAGATAGTCGCGGGCGCCCTCGGGAGTGGACTTCATCAGGATGGGGGTCTCGATCTCGGTGAAGTGATGGTCGCAGAAGTAGTTGCGCACGATCTGGCAGATGCGGCTGCGCACCATCAGGGGCTGATGCATGCTCTCCCGGCGCAGGTCCAGGTAGCGGTACTTCAGGCGCAGTTCGTCCTTCACGCTCACTTCGTCGCGGATCTCAAAGGGCGTGGTCTCGGCCTCGCTCAGCACCCGCAGCTCGCTCACATACAGCTCCACATCGCCGGTGGCGATCTTGGTGGTCTTGGCGTCCCGCTCACGCAGCAGGCCCTTGGCGATCACCACATACTCGCTGCGCAGGCTCTGGGCCTTGGCAAACACGTCCCGGTCGGTGCCGTCATCAAACACCAGCTGCAGAATGCCGGTGGTATCCCGCAGGTCGGCAAAGATGATGCCGCCTTTGTCACGGCACTTGGCGATGGAACCGGCCACCACCATCTCCTGCCCGGCATCGGGCAGGCGCACCTCACCGCAGTAGCGGGTGCGGCGCAGATTTCCCATGGTTTCCAATCTTGTAACCTTCCTCTCTCAAAGGGCAAAGGCCGCAGTGCGGCCGCCCGTATTCCAGCAGGATTTCCGGCCCGGCCAAGGCGGCTGCCCAGCCCGGACGCAGAAAAGATGGCCCCGCACGCGGCGAGGCCATGCTTCTTTTATTATAGCGGCTTTGCCTCCCGCTGGCAAGGTTTGCCCCGGGGGCTTCCCGCGTTTTTTTGCCGGTTTTACCGGGCCTCGCTGCTCAGCAGAATGCGGTCGTTGTCCAGCGCCTGGCCGGCCCCGGCCGCAAACCGGGCCAGCAGGTCGTCCACCGTCATGTGGGCACGCTCTTCGCCCTGCACATCCAGCACGATCTGCCCGGCGTTCATCATCAGGGTGCGGTTGCCCAACTCCAGGGCGCTGTGCATATTGTGGGTGATCATCAGGCAGGTGATGTGCCGCTGGGCCACAATGTCCTTCGTCAGCGCCAGCACCTTCTCGGCCGTGGCCGGGTCCAGCGCGGCGGTGTGCTCGTCCAGCAAAAGCAGCTTCGGGGTGACCAGCGTGGCCATCAGCAGGGTCAGCGCCTGGCGCTGGCCGCCGGAAAGCAGGCCCACCGGCTGGCTCATCCGGTCCTCCAGACCCATGCCCAGCAGGGCCAGATGCTCCCGGAACAGCTCCTTATCCTTTTTGTTCACCCGGCTGAAAAACGAACTTTTCGACTTCTCGGTGCGCAGGTACGCCAGGGCCAGATTTTCCTCAATGGTCATGTGGGGCGCGGTTCCCCGCATGGGGTCCTGAAACAGATGGCCGATCTGCTTGCTGCGCACATGGGCCGGCAGAAAGGTAATGTCCTGCCCGTCCAGCACAACGCTGCCGGTGTCCGGCCAGAAGCTGCCTGCAATGGCCCCGAACAGGGTGGACTTGCCCGCGCCGTTGGAACCAACAATGGTGGCAAAATCGCCGGGGGCCAAATGAAGGCTCAGGTCGTTCAGGGCCTTCTTTTCGTTGACGGTGCCCGGATTGAAGGTCATGCTCACATGATTCAGCTTCAGCATTTTACACGCCCTCCTTTTTTGCAGCCCGGGCCGCGGCCTTGCGGCGGGAGCGACCGATGAGCACCTTTACCTGCGGGCTGGAGATGGCCACGGCCACAATGATGGCGCTGACCAGCTTCAGGCACTCGGCCGGCACGTTCATGCGCAGGGCAATGGCCACCACGAACCGATAGATCACGCTGCCCAGAATGGACGCGAACAGCCGGTGGCTGATCTTCTGGCGGCCCACCAGCGTTTCGCCGATGATCAGGCTGGCCAGGGCGATGGTCACCATGCCCTGCCCCAGGTTGATGTCGCAGGATTTCTGGTACTGGCCCAGCACTGCGCCGGAAAGCGCCGTCAGCGAGCCGCTGACGCACAGGCCCACCGTGATGGTAAAGGCCGGGTTGATGGAAGAAGCCCGCACCATGTCAGCGTTGTCGCCGGTGGCCCGGATGGACAGGCCCAGCCGGGTGGTGAGGAACAGCCGCAGCGCCAGCGCCGCGATCAGGGTGATGAACACCGCCACCGCCAGCTTGTACCAGCTGCCGATCACCGGCTCCAGCACGTCCCTGGCCAGGGTGAAGATGGTGGTGCACTTGAACAGATTCAGGTTGCTGGTGAAGCCCATGGCCATCAGGTTGATGGTGTACAGGCCGGTGTTCACGATGATGCCGGCCAGAATGCTCTCCACCCCAAGGCGGGTCTGCAGAAAGGCGGTGACAAAGCCGGAGCACACGCCCGCCGCCATGGCGGCAAACAAGCCCAGGAACGGGTGTCCTGCCAGGGCCACGGTAGAGCCCACCGCACAGCCCAGAATGAAGCAGTTGTCGGTGGAAAGGTCGGCGATGTTCAGCACGCTGTAGCTGAGGAACAGCGCCATGGCCACCAGCGCATAGATAAAGCCCACTTCCAGGGCGCTTTGCACAATGGCCAGGGTGAAAAAGGACGTCATTGGTGTCTCCCTTCTGAAATCCGCAAAGGGACCAGGGCGGCCCGGCCGCCCCGATCCCCGGGATTGCGTTCAAACGATGCTGCTGTCGGCTTAGTCCTCGGTGGTGGTCACTTCCACAACCTCACCGGCCATGGTCTTGAACACGCTGCAATCGGCGCCCAGGCCCTCGGCGGTCTCGGTGTTGACGGTGATGATGCCGCCGTCCATCACATGGAAGGCAGGCAGGTTGCCGTTGACCATGGCATCCACGACCATGTCGGCGGTGTAAGCGCCCAGCTCGGTGTAGTTCACGCCGCAGGTGGCAAAGGCGCCGTTGCGCACAAAGGAGTCTGCGCCGGTGTAGTGGGGCACGCCCGCCTCAATCAGGCTCTCGGCGATGGTCAGCTCCGCGTCCATGACCCGGTTGTCGGTGGGGGTGAAGATGGCGTCCACCTGGTCCAGCATGTTGTTGGTGGCGGCCACGATCTCATCGGTGGTGTTGCCGGTGCCTTCCACGTACTTCACGCCCTTGGCGTCCAGATAGGTCTTGGCGTCCTCAATGGGCTGCTTGCTGTTGTCCTCCGACAGGCTGTACAGCAGGCCAACGGTCTGAATGTCCGGGTTCTGGGCGAACATCATGTCCAGGATGAAGTCGGTGTTCAGGGCATCGGAGGTGCCGGTCACGTTCTCGGCGGTGAGGCCGGCGGTCTCGGGGTCCGAAACGGCGGCGTACACCACCGGAATGTCGGTGCCCTCGGTGGCGTTCTGCATACACTGGGCGGCCAGCGTGGCAATGGGCATCACCGCGTCGTAGCCGTCGCTCACCACCTGGCTGCCGATCTGGTTCAGGGTGGTGGCATCGTTCTGGCCGTTGAACTCGGTGTACTCAATGGTCACGCCCAGCTCGGCGGCCTTGGCGTCCAGCTCGGCCTCGGCGGCCTTGCGGATCTCGTTCAGGCTGGCGTGGTCCAGCTGCTGCACAATGGCCACCCGGTAGGTTTTGCCCTCGGCCGCGCCGGAAGCTGCCTCACTGGAAGCGGCGGCGGAAGAAGAAGCGGAAGAACCGCAGGCAGCCAGAGACAGGCCCATCACAGCGGCGAGAGAAGCGGCGATCATCTTGTTCATCTTTTTCATGGTAATATCCTCACAATTCAGTTTGTGTTGTTGTTCGCGGTTTGACGGTTCGCCCCGGCCGGGGCAGCGGGCACTGGTTTATGCCTGCCATCGCCATCGGCGAAGGGAACGTACACAAGCGTTGTGTTCGGTTTGTTGCATCATGAGGTTCCTCCTTTCGGCGGCCGCGCCGCCACGAGGGAAATACAAAAAGCCTGCCCTCGTACTGAACTCGTACAAGGACAGGCTTTGAATCGTTTCAAAACACCTGCGGTGCCACCTTGCTTGCCGGGCCTTCGGGCCACAGCCACCTCTCGAAGCGCCAACACGCTTCCTACTCTGTAACGGGAGTGCCCGTCAGCGGATAATAACGCGGAATGAACTTCCGGCGCGTTCCCCCTGCCCTCAGCGATCCATTTGTCTGCCCCGCTCTCTGCCCGTTTCCATCCTCCGGGCTCTCTGGAAGTGCGCTATGCAGTTTTATCTTCGCCTCATCGGTGTAGCCTTATTAAACCACGGTTTCGGCCGTTTGTCAACTATGCAACTTTACCAAATTGAAGCGGTAAATTTCTCACAAACTTTGGCAGCCCCCCGCTTACCAGCTGGGCGGCCCGATGTACAGCAGATTGCGGTACACCTTCCAGAGCACCGTTCGGCCGCATTTTACTTCAAACAGCGGGGTCCAATTCGCCGTGGCCGCAATCCACGCCGTCACCTCGTCCGCATTGTCGTCCTCTTGGTACGTCATCGTTTCCAGCTTCCAGTACGAAGTGTTCTGAAGGATATAGGCGGCGTGGAACCGCGCATTCCAGTCGTAATCCTTTGCGTCCTCCGCCACGCCGCCGACCCGTTCTGCGGCCTGATTCCAATAAAGGCCCACACAATTTCTCTGGGTCATATCCGCCACCGCCGCGTGCGGGTCCTGCTTCATAATGGTTTCCAGCGCCTCCTGGCAGGAGAACAGCCAGTAATCCGCATCGTAGTTCTCTTCCGGGTGCGGCCCGGCCAGCACATTGAAATAGGCATATTCATTGGGGTAGTTCACCGCGATAAATCCGGCATAATAGATCAGATTCACCGCAACTGCCGCCGCAAGAAGCCCTCTGAGCCAGCGCCGCTTCTGCTTCCACAGCCACGCCAGCGAGACAGATGCCAGCACAATGACCGATGCATACACAAAATACAAATGCCGCCAGCCGTTGTACAGGTTGGAGTGCCCCACCATGCTGGCCACCACCGGCAGCAGGCCAAACAACCCGAGCCAGAAGCAAAACACCGTCTCACTGCTCAAAAGCGCCGCATGGTCGGCCCGGCTCTTCCACCCTATGGCCGCCGGGCACAAAAAAGCCAGCACCAGAATCAGCAGCGGTGTGGTGATCATCATCCACCAGGGAATGTAGTGCCACGGAATGGGCCTTCTCTCCGGATTAAACCAATCGCCCCGGTACAAAATCAGGCCGTTCCAACGAGAGGAGTCAAAATGGACCGTGTTCTCATACACATACTGCAAAAACGCAAGGGGGTTGGCCCAGGAGGCCGGGGTCAGCAGATAATAAAACAGAGCCAGCGCCCCCACCGCCAGTGCGCCGCGCAGCACCATCCGTCGTGACCACGCCCGTTTCAGCGTCCGGTCGGTCAGATAGGCCAGCCCGCACACGCCGAAGGCCCCGAGGCCCAGCAGCCGAAGGTTGAAGGCCAGTGCGCCGAAAAAGCCGAACAGCACCGGGCTCATCCAGTCGTCCTGCTTCAGGGAGCGCCACCCCTGCCAGAACACGATCAGGCACAGCGACAGCAGCACAACGTCCTTGCTGTTGATGAAGCTTTCCGCAAAAAAGCGCGGATTGCAATACAGCAGCAGCACCGCCGCCAGCCCAAACGCCATCTGGCCGGTCATCCCTTTGACCAGGCGATACAGCGCATACAGCGCGTACAAAAAAATCAGGTGGTCGTACAGATAAAAGGCGGAGTTCACCGTACTTTGCGGCTGATTTCGCAGCAGGTACTTGACCGGCCAGAACAGGTACAGGGCCGCCTGCCCGTGATCTTTTTCCACAGACTGGCGAATGTCCTCAATGTACTCTGGGAAGCTCTGATACCATGCGCTCCCCTCCCCTGCAAGCGTCTGCGCATAGGCCTTGATGTTGGAGTCCAGAATTTTCTGTTCCCCCAGCGTATCGTAGCCGAACGAGCGCCGACCCACCGTCAAAACCGCAATCAGCAGCATAACGAAAAGCAGGACGGCCAGCACATATTTTTCGTGACGCTCCGCCCTTTGCAGCAGGGCGTTTTTGCCCCTGCTCAATCTGTGCTGCCATTCCATTTATGCCAATCCTCCTCGCGTTCGAGGCCGCGTTTTTCCGCCGGAACAGGTGTGCCGCGGTCGTTCCGGCACGGCCCCGGAAAAGCAATTGCTCAAAAAAATCACTGGCAGCTGCCTGCCAGTAATTTTTCAATTTCGTCGGTTCACCGGCTGGCCAGATAGGCCGCAGGGCCGCTCTCGTACAGGTTGCCGCCCACACTGTCCAGAATGACGGTCAGGGGCATATCCTCTACTTCCAGGCGGCGCACGGCTTCACAGCCCAGGTCCTCCCAGGCGATGATTTCCAGACTCTCCACGCTTCCGGCCATCAGCGCGCCTGCGCCGCCCAGCGCGGCCAGGTACACCGCGCCGTTGCGCACAACCGCCTTCTGCACGGCCTCATTGCGGCCGCCCTTGCCGATCATGGCCGCAAGGCCCAGGTCCAGCAGGCGGGGTGCATAGGCGTCCATCCGGCCGGAGGTGGTGGGCCCGGCCGCACCGATGACCTGCCCCGGGCGCTCCGGCGTGGGGCCGACGTAGTACACGGCCGCCCCTTCCACCGGGAACGGCAGGGGCTTGCCTTCGTCCAGCAGCTCCATCATACGTTTGTGGGCGGCGTCCCGGGCGGTGTACACCACGCCGGAAAGCCGTACCGTGTCCCCCGCCCGCAGCGGGGCCAGCGCCTCTTTGGTGAGGGGGGTGGTCAGTTTGTATTCCATAGCAGTTACCTCACAGTTCGGCGCTGGCGCGGCGGGTGACGTGGCAGCTCATGTTCACGGCCACGGGCAGGCAGGCCACATGGGTGGGCATGGTCTCAATGGCAAGGCCCAGCGCAGTGGTGTGGCCGCCGAAGCCCTGAGGGCCGATGCCCAGCTCGTTGATCTTCTCCAGCAGCTCCTGTTCCAGCGCGGCGTAGTAGGGGTCCGGGTTGGGCACATCCAGCGGGCGCAGCAGGGCCTTTTTGGCCAGCGCGGCGCACTTGTCAAAGCTGCCGCCGATGCCCACGCCCACCACGATGGGCGGGCAGGGGTTGGAGCCGGCCCACTTCACGGTGTCCAAAATAAAGTCCTTCACGCCCTGTTCACCGTCGGCGGGCTTGAGCATGGCCAGGCGGCTCATGTTCTCACTGCCCGCGCCCTTGGGGGCCACCGTGATGCGGCAGCCCTCGCCGGGCACCAGATGCAGGGTGAGGAAGGCGGGGGTGTTGTCGCCGGTGTTCACCCGGCGCAGCGGGTCGCCCACCACACTCTTGCGCAGGTAGCCGTCGCCGTAACCGCGGCGCACGCCCTCGTTGACGGCGGCCTCCAGGTCGCCCTCCACATGCACGTCCTGGCCCAGCTCCACAAACACGCAGGCCATACCGGTGTCCTGGCAGATGGGCAGTTCCTTGGCGGCGGCCACGTCCAGGTTGCTGCGCAGCAGGCCCAGCGTCTGCTTGGCCAGGGGCCACGACTCTTCCTCCCGGGCTTTTTCCAGGGCCGCCTTCACATCGGCGGGCAGGCAGGTGTTGGCCTCAATGCACAGGGTGGCCACCCGCCGGGTGATCTCCTCGGCTTTGATGGTACGCATGACAGTTCCTCCTTTTCGGGCCGGTCAGGCGCGGGCCACGCCGCTGTCGCGGGCAGCCTGGGCCACAGCGGCGCTCACCGCCTCCACCACACGGGGGTCAAACGCGCCGGGGATGATGTTCTCCGCGCTGCGCTCTTCGTCCGAGATGATGCCGGCAATGGCCTTGGCGGCCGCCACCTTCATCTCGTTGTTGATGTCCCGGGCGCGCACGCTCAGGGCGCCCTTGAACACGCCGGGGAAGGCCAGCACGTTGTTGATCTGGTTGGGGAAGTCGCTGCGGCCGGTGCCAACCACCGCCACACCGGCGGCCTTGGCCGCATCGGGCATGATCTCGGGGTTGGGGTTGGCCATGGCGAACACCACCGCGCCGGGGGCCATGGTGGCGGCCATCTCGGGGGTGAGGGCACCGGCAATGCTGGTGCCGATGAACACATCGGCGCCCTTCACGGCCTCGGCCAGGCCGCCGGTCAGGTGGCGGGGGTTGGTCACGGTGGCCAGCCAGGCCTTGTGGTCCTTCAGGCCGGCAGGGCGGCCCTCATACAGAATGCCGTGCTCGTCCACGGCGGTGATGTCGGTGGCACCGGCGGCCATCAGCATCTTGATGATGGCGGTGCCCGCGGCGCCGGGGCCGTTCTGCACGATCTTCACACTGGCGATGTCCTTGCCAACCACCTTCAGGGCGTTCAGCAGGGCCGCCGTCACCACAATGCCGGTGCCGTGCTGGTCGTCGTGGAACACGGGGATGTCCAGCTTTTCTTCCAGCACCCGCTCGATCTCAAAGCACTCGGGGCTACGGATGTCCTCCAGGTTGACGCCGCCGAAGCTGGGGGCGATCATCTCCACCGCACGGATGACCTCGGCGGGGTCCTTGGTGTCCAGGCAGATGGGCACTGCGTTCACGCCGCCGAACTCCTTGAACAGCACGCACTTGCCCTCCATCACAGGCAGGCCAGCCTCGGGGCCGATGTCGCCCAGGCCCAGCACGGCGGTGCCGTTGGTCACCACCGCCACCATGTTGCCCTTGGTGGTGTAGGTGTACACATCGTCCGGGTTCTGGCAGATCTTGCGGCAGGGCTCTGCCACGCCGGGGGTATAGGCGGTGGAAAGGTCATCCCGCGTTTTCACGGGCACCTTGCTGATCACTTCCAGCTTGCCGTGGTGGGCGGCGTGCATCTCCAGTGCTGCCTTGTTGTAATCCATGGGGGTACTCTCCTTTTCTTTGTGCTCATTGTTTCTCACGGCGGCGCGGCGGCCGGGCCGGGGCGCGTTCGTGCTGTGTTTGCTTTCGGCTACAATTATAGCGGATATGCACGGCTTTTTCCACCGGATTCTATCCGGTTTGCGGGCCGGAATTGAGAAATTTTATGAGAATTTGTTGTTCAAAGCCCTTTCACGCGGTATAATATTTTGTACTGCCCCCGCCCGGGCTTTTCCGTGAGCGGGATCTCAAGGAGGAAAACTGCATTGAATAAGAATCTGATTCGTCTGGGCAGCGTCTGCACCTGCCTGGCCCTGGCGCTCAGCCTGGCGGGCTGCGGCGCTTCCAGCTCTTCCAGCCAGGCTGCTTCCGGCAGCTCTTCGGACGTGGAAGACCACAGCGACGTGTACAGCGCTTACCTGAACGATGACGGCACCCTGAAGGGTGTGGACAGCGCCGCTCTGGTGACCCTGCCCCAGTACAAGGGCATCACCGTGCCCGCTGAGGAGTACACCATCACCGACGACGAGCTGAACACCCAGATCAACTCCATTCTGGACCAGTACGCCACCTACGACCAGATCAAGGACCGCGCCATCGAAGACGGCGACGTGGTGAACATTGACTACGTGGGCACCGTGGACGGCAAGGAGTTCAGCGGCGGCAACACCAACGGCGGCGGCACTCTGGTTACCGCCGGCAGCGACGCCTACATTGACGACTTCCTGACCCAGATCATCGGCCACACCCCCGGTGAGACCTTCAACGTGGAGGTCACCTTCCCCGACCCCTACGAGAACAACCCCGATCTGGCCGGCAAGGATGCGGTGTTCGTCACCACCATCAACTACATCCAGGGCGACAAGCAGGTTCCCGAGCTGACCGACGAGTTCGTCAGCCAGACCGCGGCTCTGGCCGACTACGGCACCGCCCAGGGCATGAAGGACACCATCCGCACCAGCATGGAGAACAACAAGGCCGACAACTACGTGCTGCAGAAGGTTCTGGACGAATGCCAGTTCAGCGAGTTCCCCGCCGACCTGGTGGACCAGCTGGTGAATGTGAGCATGGCCCAGTTCGAGTCTCAGGCGAGCGCCTACGGCTTGGACATGGAGACCGCCCGCAGCATGATGGGCTATGACAGCGAGGACGCCCAGCGTGAGGCCATGACCGCCTCCGCCCAGGAGCAGCTCAAGACCGTTGTGATGCTGGAGGCCATTGCCAAGGCTGAGGGCCTCACCGTGGACGAGGACGCCCTGACCAACTACTTCAGCACCAACGTGGGAACCAGCGATTACTCTGCGTATCAGACCTACTACGGCCGCGGCTACCTGTGCCAGGCCGTTCTGCTGGACAGCGCCATGGAACTGGTGACCAGCAGCGCCGTGCGCGCCTGATTGGCCCCAAACCCGATTGCAAAACAAGCAGCCCCCTTCCGGCCGGAAGGGGGCTGTTCTTATTTACCGGGGTTCAGCAGGGCCGTCCCGCAGGGCGGCCAGCACGTACAGCTGCCACACCGAGGTGGCAAACCCCTGCAGCAGAATGCTGGCGCCCGCGACCAGAATGCCGTAGGCAACAATCACCCAGCCATAAGCAACCGGACGCTTGATCGTTGCATCGTTCAATTCAATCTCCTTCTTTCCGGTAGAACGCAGCAAAATCATTGAATCCCCCCTCATCGCCTTCCTCCCCCCTGTTTTTTTCACAGAAAACGGCCGACTGAACCCCCGTAGATGCAAAAAACAGACGCCCCTTTCCGAAGAAAGAGGCGGCTGCTTCTGGTTCAATTGGGTTCAATTTGGCTTATCGGGCCCCGCCTGCGCCGGTTCCGGCTGGTCAGGGATGGATGTGCGTTTCGCTCTCCTCCACCTTTTCCAGCAGGTCCAGATCGTAGGGGGTGTTCTGGTAAACGTAATAGTTCAGCCAGTTGGAGTACAGCAGATGGGCGTGGGCGCGCCAGCGGAACAACGGCTCTCTGGTGGGGTCGTCGTCCGGGTAATAGTTCTTGGGCACCGCAATGGGCAGGCCCTTGTCCACATCCCGGCGATACTCACTGTCCAGCGTGTACTTGTCGTACTCCGGGTGGCCGGCCACAAAGATCTGCCGGCCGGACTCGGTGCTCATCAGGTAGGGGCCGGCCTCCTCACTGTCCGCCAGCAGGCGCAGCTCCGGGCAGGCCAGCACATCCTCCCGGCGAATGCCGGTGTGGCGGGAATGGGGGGCGTAGAACACCTCGTCAAAGCCGCGCACCAGCGGGTTCGAGGGCCGGGTGACCTTGTGCAGGAACACGCCGAACATCTTCTGGTCCAGCAGCTCCTTGCGGATGCCGAAATGGTAGTACAGCGCGGCCTGCGCGCCCCAGCACACGTGCAGGGTGGAGTACACGTTGGTCTTGCTGAATTCCAGAATCCGGCACAGCTCGTCCCAGTAATCCACCTCTTCAAAGGGCATGGTCTCCACCGGCGCACCTGTGATGATCATACCGTCGTACCGCTGATTTTTCACCTCGTCAAAGGTCGTATAGAAGGCATCCAGATGCTGGGCCGACACATGGCTGGCCGCATGGCTGGCCGTCTGCAAAAAGGTCAGCTGCACCTGCAAAGGGCTGTTGGCCAGCAGGCGGGCCAGCTGGGTCTCGGTGACGATCTTGGTGGGCATCAGGTTCAGCACCAGAATCCGCAGCGGGCGGATGTGCTGGTTTTCAGCCCGTTCCTTATGCATTACGAACACATTTTCCTCGCCCAGGACTTTATAGGCGGGCAGGGTTTTGGGAATAATCAGAGGCATGGCAGTTTGTTACGTCCTTTTTTGATGGGCACGGGGCACGGTGCCCCATGCAAGAATTTGCGTTTGTGGAAAAGATCACACCTGTTCCAGTGCCTGGGCCAGATCGGCGATCAGGTCCTCGCTGGCTTCCAAACCGCAGGACAGGCGCACCAGATCGGCACCCACACCGGCGGCGGCCAGCTCGGCGTCGTTCATCTGGCGATGGGTGGAGGAGGCGGGATGCAGGCAGCAGGTGCGAGCATCGGCCACATGGGTTTCAATGGCGGCGATCTTCAGATGCTTCATGAAGGTCTCCGCCGCCTGACGGCCGCCCTTCACGCCGAAGCTCACCACGCCGCAGCTGCCACCCGGCAGGTACTTCTGTGCCAGCGCATAGTACTTGTTGCCGGGCAGGCCGCTGTAATTCACCCAGGCGATCTTGGGGTGGTTCTGGAGGAACTCCGCCACCGCCTGGCCGTTCTCGCAGTGGCGCTTCATGCGCACGTGCAGGCTCTCCAGGCCCATGTTCAGCAAAAAGGCGTTGCTGGGGGCCTGCATGGAGCCAAAGTCCCGCATCAGCTGGGCCGTAGCCTTGGTGATGAACGCGCCGCCCAGGCCGAAGCGCTCGGTATAGGTCACGCCATGGTAGCTCTCATCGGGGGTGCACAGGCCGGGGAACTTCTCCGGGTACTTGGTCCAATCGAACTTGCCGCTGTCCACGATGCAGCCGCCCAGGCCCGCGCCGTGGCCGTCCATGTACTTGGTGGTGGAGTGGGTCACAATGTCCGCGCCCCACTCGAAGGGGCGGCAGTTCACGGGGGTGGCGAAGGTGTTGTCCACGATCAGGGGCACGCCGTGGCTGTGGGCCGCCTTGGCAAACTTTTCAATGTCCAGCACAGTGAGGGCCGGGTTGGCGATGGTCTCGCCGAACACCGCCTTGGTGTTGGGGCGGAAGGCCGCATTCAACTCTTCCTCGGTGCAGTCGGGGTCCACAAAGGTGAACTCAACGCCCATGCGCTTCATGGTGACAGCAAACAGGTTGTAGCTGCCGCCGTAGATGCTGGAGCTGGACACCACATGGTCGCCGCAGGAGGCGATGTTGAAGATGGCATAGAAGGTGGCCGCCTGACCGGAAGAGGTCAGCATGGCGGCGGTGCCGCCCTCCAGCTCGCAGATCTTCTTGGCCACAATGTCGTTGGTGGGGTTCTGCAGGCGGCTGTAGAAATAGCCGTTGGCCTCCAGGTCAAACAGCTTGCCCATGTCCTCACTGGTGGCGTACTTGAAGGTGGTGCTCTGAATGATGGGCACCTGGCGGGGTTCGCCGTTGCCGGGGGTATAGCCGCCCTGCACGCAGATGGTATCCTGCTTCATAAATCCATTCTCCTTTTCTGCCCGCCGGGGCTGCCGCTCCGGCATTCTGCCGGGATACACACACCGGACCGCGGCGGGGTTTTCTTCCGTGCCTCAACTGCACGGTTTCAAAAGCACTTCTACTATCATACGTTTTTGTACGGCCGGGGTCAAGGGCAAGGTTGGGCCTGCGGGCGGTTTCTTCCGCCGATTTCTTCCGCCGCCGGTTCTTCTCCGGCGCTGCCCCGGGCCTTCCGGCGTTTGCGGCGCGCCTGCAGCACCTCCTGCATCGTCTGCACAGCAAACACCGCCCAGCCGGCCCTGGTCAGGGCCAGGCCCAGCCTCAGGCCGGGCGGGGTGTAGCGGAATTCCACCCGGTTTTCTCCGGCCTGCAGGGGCACCGCCATCAGGCCGCAGATGTTCAGAATCTCCACCGGCTCGCCGTTCACCATGGCGCTCCAGCCTGCATCCCAAGAGAAGCTGTAAAAGCCGTACCCCGCCTGCGCGCAGGTGATCTCAGAGCAGAAGCCCCGCTCGTCCCGGGTGAAGGTCCCGCTCGCCTCTTCCCGCCGGAGGGCCACCAGGTCCTCCTTGTTTTCCGGCAGGTACTCCCCGTCCTGCTGCGGGTCGTAGGGGCGAAGCACCCCCTCCACCTGCGGCACATCCTCGTCCCGCACCACCAGGGTGCGCAGCATGGCCAGGCACCGAAGCTCCGGGTCGATCTGTTGCCACTGGCTCTGCGGCATATAGGTATGGTAGGCAAACCCGATGGGCGGGGTGATCTTGTCGTGATAAACGTAATAATCCGCCCCGTCGGCATGGCCCTCGCTCTTGGGGCTGCTGCCCTCCCAGGGCTGTTCCTGCACGGTGTACCCGGCGCTGAGCAGTTCAGCCCGCCCCTCGCCGGAAAGCTCGCTCTGCACCACGCGCGGGGTGCCCAGCAGCTCATTCAGTTCAAAAATTCCGCCGTTCACCGTGCTGCAGAAGGTGTTGGCGTTCATCAGCATTCCCGGCAGCGCCTGCCGGTTTTCCGCCGGCCGCACCCGGTTGCCCTCCGGCACCGTCAGCTGGCTGGCCGCCTTAAGCTGGGCCGCATAGCGGGCGCCGTCGGTCCGGCGGTCATCGTGGTACAGCCGAGCGCAGGTTCCCGTGGAGAGCACGCAGAACGCCATGGTAAAGGCCAGCACTGCCCGCCCGCGCACCCGCCTGCCACCGGGCAGCGCCCACAGCAGCGCCAGAAGCGCGGCGTCCGCCACAAAGCAGTTCCAGGCAAACAGGCCGGGCCGCCGCACCGCGTCCGGCAAAAGCAGCATTCCCACCTGAAACGCGGCCGTGACCGCCAGCCCGATCCACAGCCCCCGGCGTACCGAATACGCTTCCGGGACATCCAGCACCCGGGCCGCCGCCAGCGCGGCGAGCAGCAGCAGCATATAGAACCAGCGCCGGTAACCGCTCTGAGTCCACAGCAAAAATGCACCGTTCAGCGCCGGCGAAAGGGTGGCCAGCAGGCACAAAAGGAACAGCCGCCGCAGCCAGTCGCGCTTTTTGGCCCCGAAGCAGTAGATCACCGCCAGAACCAGCCCGCCCATAGGCAGCCACAGCGCGCAGGAAGCCCAGTGGTTTTCCATCAGCACATCCGGGCTGTGCATGCTGGAGGCCGGAAGCAGCATGCTGCGCACCAGATACAGCAATTCTTCTTTGGAGAACAGCAGCGAAACGCCGTGCTGCTGGGTGCGCGGGTTGCTGAGCAGAAACAGCACCGACGGCACAAGCAGCACGGCCCCCATGGCCACGCCCAAGGCCCCCAGCGCCGCACAGCCCGGCAGGCGGCGCAGCCCCCGGCGCACGTCCGGGATGAGCCAGCGCACCAGATAGTACACTGCCAGAAACACCACTTCGCCCACAAAGAACACGTAGTTGGTCAGCAGGTTGACACAGGCTGACAGAGCCAGCGGCCAGCGGCGACCCTCCTGCACCCACAGGTCCACCGCCAGCAGCAGCAGCGGGAACAGCGCCACCACATCGTGGAAGTGGGAGAAGATCAGGTTCAGAGACTGAAACCCGCTGAAGGCATACAGAAGCGCACCGATGAGGGCTGCATTCTCCCCGTTCACCTGCCGCCGCAGCCACAAAAACGCCGCCAGAGCGGCCACCATATACTTTATAAGGTAGATGACCCCGGCGATGTAGATATACCAGGAGGAAGGAAACGGCATGGACAGCCAGAAAAACGGGCTGCCCAGCAGATAAAAGGAAAAGGCCCCGATGAAGTTGGTGCCCAGGTCCATTCCCCAGCTCCAGTACACCTGACCGCTTTTGACCGACTCGTTGATGTACATACCGAAGGGGATCTGCTGCTCCAGATAGTCGGACATGAACAGCAGCTTCCCGCCGTCCTGCAAAAGCAGGGGCAGAAAACTGAGCAGGGCACAGCAAAAGGCCAGAAGCAGGCAGCGAAGGCAGGGGTGCTTTTCAGCGGGCGCATTGGTCAGCAAGGGACGGCAGCCTCCTTTTTATATAAGTAGAAAATATTACAATTTTATGATACCTTTCCGCCGTATGCTCTGTCAAGAAAACCTGCACGGTCAAAATCACCGTTCCCTGCGCCTTTTTCTGCCCGACGGGGGTGGTTTGTGAACAATCTGAGAATTTTCGGCCGCCCTCTTGACAAACCAGTTGGGTAGGTTTATATTATTAGCAGTCGAACAGATGGAGTGCTAAAAGAAGAGCAGAACGCCGGAGGGCCAGGCAGGCACCAGGCCAGACGGGCAGAGACGATCCGGTACCGCAACTTTTAAGCACTTGTGCATTTCGACCGCTAACCGTCTTGCAAGTCAGTTACCTGCAGGCGGCAAGGACGGCGGGCCGCAAAGGCCCGCAAACAAGGAGGGCTGTTGTTTATGAACACCAACCAATTCACACAGAAAACCATGGAGGCTCTGCAAAGCGCCCAGAGCCTTGCCATTGAACATCAGAACCAGGCACTGGAGCCGGAGCATCTGCTGGCGGCTTTGGCCAGTCAGGAAAACGGCTTTATCCCCCAGCTGCTGAAGCGCATGGGCGTGGAGCCTTCGGCCTTCGCCGTGGCCGCCCAGGAAAAGGTGGAGCAGCTGCCCCACGTGAGCGGCACCGGCCGTGACCCCGATAAGGTCTACATCAGCCAAGACACCGACAAGGCCCTGACCGCTGCCCAGAAGCAGGCCGCCGCCATGAAGGACGAATACGTCAGTGTGGAGCACGTGTTCTTGGGCATTCTGGAAGCCCCCAACCGGGCAGCCAGCGACCTGTTCCGGGCCTTCTTCATCGACAAGAACAACTTCCTGAACCAGCTGGCTGCCCTGCGGGGCAACCAGCGGGTGACCAGTGACCACCCCGAAGACACCTACGACGTGCTGGAGAAGTACGGCCAGGAGCTGGTAAGCCTGGCCAAGCAGAACAAGCTGGACCCGGTGATCGGCCGTGACCAGGAGATCCGGAACGTCATCCGCATTCTGAGCCGGAAGCGCAAGAACAACCCCTGCCTGATCGGTGAGCCCGGCGTGGGCAAAACCGCCATCGCCGAGGGCCTTGCCCAGCGGATCGTGCGGGGCGATGTGCCCGACAACCTGAAGGACCGCAAGGTGTTCAGCCTGGATATGGGCGCCCTGGTGGCCGGTGCCAAGTACCGGGGCGAATTTGAAGAGCGTTTGAAGAGCGTTCTGAATGAGGTCAAGAAGAGCGAAGGCCAGATCATCCTCTTCATTGATGAGCTGCACACCATTGTGGGCGCCGGAAAAACCGACGGCGCCATGGATGCCGGCAACCTGCTGAAGCCCATGCTGGCCCGGGGCGAGCTGCACTGCATCGGCGCCACCACGCTGGACGAATACCGCCAGTACATCGAGAAGGACCCCGCTCTGGAGCGCCGGTTCCAGCCGGTGCAGGTGGATGAGCCTACGGTGGAGGACACCATCTCCATTCTGCGCGGCCTGAAGGAGCGGTACGAGGTGTTCCACGGCGTGAAGATCCAGGACAATGCCCTCATCGCCGCCGCCACCCTCTCCAACCGCTACATCACCGACCGTTTCCTGCCGGATAAGGCCATCGACCTGGTGGATGAGGCCTGCGCCATGGTAAAAACCGAGCTGGACTCCATGCCCGCTGAGCTGGATGACCTGCGCCGGGACATCATGCAGCGGGAAATCGAAGAGACTGCCCTGAAGAAGGAAGAGGATCAGCTGTCGAAAGACCGGCTGGCTGCCCTTCAGAAGGAGCTGGCCGAAATGCGCGACAAGTTCAACACCATGAAGGCCAAATGGGAGAACGAAAAGAACTCCATCGGCAAGGTGCAGGATCTGCGCGCCCAGTTGGAGCAGATCAAGGCCCAGATCGACCAGGCCACCCGCAACGGCGATTACGCCAAGGCCGGCGAGCTGCAATACAGCAAGCTGCCTCAGCTGCAAAAAGAACTGGCCGAACAGGAAAAGCTGGCCGAAGCCGCCCAGAACAGCCAGGACAACCTGCTGCGTGACCGGGTGACCGAGGAAGAGATCGCCCGCATCGTGGCCCGCTGGACCGGCATTCCCGTGGAGAAGCTGGTGGAGGGCGAGCGTGAAAAGCTGCTTGGCCTGGAGGACATCCTGCACAAGCGGGTCATCGGCCAGGACGAGGCCGTCCGCAAGGTGAGCGACGCCATTCTGCGCAGCCGCGCCGGCATTGCCAACCCCAACCGGCCCATCGGCAGCTTCCTGTTCCTTGGCCCCACCGGCGTGGGCAAAACCGAGCTGGCCAAAGCGCTGGCCCAGTGCCTGTTCGACGATGAGAAGAACCTGATCCGCATCGACATGACCGAATATATGGAGAAATTCAGCGTCAGCCGCCTGATCGGCGCCCCTCCGGGATACGTGGGTTACGAGGAAGGCGGCCAGCTGACCGAGGCCGTGCGCCGTCATCCTTACAGCGTGGTGCTGTTCGATGAGGTGGAAAAGGCCCATCCGGATGTGTTCAACATCCTGCTTCAGGTGCTGGACGACGGCCGGATCACCGACAGCCAGGGCCGCACGGTGGACTTCAAGAACACCATCATCATCCTGACCTCCAACCTGGGCAGCGACATTATCCTGAACGACCTGGAGGAAAGCCGGGCCAAGGGCAGCAATGAGCTGAGCCAGGAAGCCCGGGATCAGGTGGACGCTCTGCTCAAGACCAAGTTCCGCCCCGAGTTCCTGAACCGTCTGGACGAGATCGTGTACTACAAGAGCCTGACCAAAGGCGAGATCGGCGGCATTGTGGAGCTGCTGCTGGACGACCTGCGTCAGCGCCTGGCCGACAAACAGGTGGGCCTGACCGTCACCGATGCAGCCCGTGACTACATCATCGACCAGGGTTACGACCCCATCTACGGCGCTCGTCCCCTGAAGCGGTTCATCCAGAGCCGGGTGGAGACCCTCATCGCCAAGGAGCTGATCCGCGGCGACCGCCCCGCCGGAAGCACCATCACGGTGGATCTGAAGGACGGGCAGCTGGCTTTGCGGTAAATTCGCAGGCATGCTTCCCTGAAACAAAGCAAAAAGGCACCCCCGCCCGCTGCACCATGCAGCGGCGGGGGTGCCTTTTTTGTGTTTTATTGGGCCGTGCGCAGGGCGCCCAGCCCCTGCGCCACCTGCTCCATGGCCTGCGCGTCCGTCAGTCCCAGGGGCGCAAAGCAGTCCGGGTCAAACCAGACCAGCGCATAGATGCCCTGTTCCCAGTCAAACTCCGTCACGGCCGGATGTTCCCGCAGCGGGGCCTCTGCGTTGGAGGCGTATCCGTCGCTCAGCACATAATCGCTGATGCCGAACACGGCGGTGGCCTTCTCCCAGCTGTTCCCGCTGGAAACCGGCGTGTAGTTCTCCAGCGTCATCACGCTGCTCAGCCGCAGTTCGGCCATGGCCGCCTTGTAGTAGTCCTCCCGGGGCAGGTCCTCCGGCAGATCCATGGTCATGCCCAGCATCACCGCGCCCACGCCGGTTCCGTCCGCCGTGGTGATCACGCCGTCCTCCCCCACCTGCCAGCCCTCGGGCAGGGCCAACGGCAGGGTGCCGGCCGGGCGGCCTGCGGGCAGGGCCATGGTCACCTCGGTCACGGGCCAGCCGGTTTGTGCATCGGCCGCTTCCTGCGGGCGGGCAAACAGCAGCCCGGCCCCCACGGCCAGCGTCAGCACCGCCAGCAAAACCGCCGCCCCGTGGGGAAGGCTGTGCCAGGCCAGCACCCGATGAATGCGCCCCTTCACGTTCCCTTCCCCAAACGCCAGCGGCACCCCGGCCCGGCGGCCCGCCGCCTGATTCAGCAGGGCAGCGGCATATACTTTTTTCTGCCCGCCGCCCAGGTCGGCCAGCGCCTGTTCGTCGCAGGCCATTTCCAGATCCCGCCCCAGCAACCAGTAGGCCAGCCACACCAGCGGGTTCATCCAGTGCAGGCAGGCGATCGCCCAGGCCGCCGCCTTGGCCAGCGGGTGGCCGCGGCGGATGTGCGTCCGCTCGTGGGCCAGAATGCAGGCCCGTTCCTCCCCATTCAGCCCTTCGGGCAGGTAGATGCGCGGCCGCACCAGCCCCAGGACGAAGGGAGTCTCCAGCCCGGGCACCTCATATACACCCGGCTCCGTCTGGGCGGCCGCCCGCAGCCGCAGGGCCAGCGTCAGCGCTGAGAGCACCGTCCAGGCCAGCAGCAGCACCGCGCCCACTGCCCAGACCCACGCCCCGATCAGCAGCGCCAGCTGCACCGGGTTGGCGCTGGTCGTCGGGGTCGCCGCGGGCAGCAGACGGTTGACCGCGCCGTCCAGCGGGGCAAGGCCCGTGTCAATGTGGGGCACCGCCTGGTATTGAAGTTCGGTCACGATGGCCTGCCGGCGCACTGCCACCAGCGCCAGCGGGCTTTGGGGCACAAAGGGGCAGGCAAACCGGAAAAACACCGCCGCCCACAGCCAGCAGCTGTACCGCTTGGGTGCCCGGCTCAGCGCCAGACGAACCGGCAGCACCAGCAGCGCCGCCAGGCCACCGGCCAGCCCCAGGTTGAGCATTGAGACAAACAGCGAAAGCAGACGTTCTTCCACAGCTTACTCCTCCTCATAATGGTCGATCAGGTCCCGCAGTTCCTCGGCCTGGGCCTGCGTGAGCTTGCGCCCGCCCATAAACGCCGTGAGGAAGCCGGGCAGCGAGCCGCCAAAGGCCTCCTGCACAAAGCTTCGGCTTTGCTGGCGGCGAAACTCCTCCCGGCTGACCAGGCTGGTCACCTGAGACTTTTCGTTCTGAAACAGCCCCCGGTCACACAGGCGGCGCAAAACGGTGTAGGTGGTGGTGCTCTTCCAGCCCAGCTCCTGCGCCGCCAGCTCCACCAGACGGCGGGAGGGCAGCGGCTCGTGCTCCCAGATCAGCTGGGCAAACTTTTTTTCGGCTTCGGCAAGGTGGTAATCCGGCATGGGGAGGCTCCTTTCTTTTGAGGGAGAAATCAGGAGTTAGAAATGAGGAATTCAGAATTTTCAGGTGAGGTTGGGGGCGAGAGAAGGGGTTGAGTGGGCAGGCGGGCGAGTCGCTCTACAACTTGTAGTTTAGTTTTAGTGTACACGCCGTAGAGTGTTCTGTCAATTGTAGGAACGCACGAAATTCTCTGCGGAATGCTGTGCAAAACAGCTGCCTGTACGCCGTTGCGGCAAAGCCTTCCACTCGAGGTGAAGGTGCCGAGCGCAGTGAGGCGGCTGAGGTGGCGCGCGAATCACTGCAAAACTTTATGGCAGTGGCAAAGCACGAACCCCTCCAGCACCGTCAACACCAAACCGCAAAATCAAACCGCCGCCCGCCGTCACTGCAATAACCCAGCCGCGGCAGGCAATGTGCCACCTCATCAGTCGCCTGACGGCGACAGCTTCCCCTCGCGGGGAAGCCAAACCTCGCGGCAGAAAGCTTATCCCACAGAAAAAAGGCGCACCCATCTGCTTTTCCCAACAGAATGGATGCGCCTTTTTCTCGGCCCGATTTCCCGCGTTTTTCACGCCTTGGGCTTTTTCAAATAAATGTACCAGTAGGCAAGCCCCAGCCCGGCGCCGCCCAGAATGTTGCCCAGGGTCACCGGAATCAGGTTGGACGCCAGCCCCGCCCAGGTGACGGCGCTTGCGTTCAGGCCCGCCAGCGCTTCGGCATAGGCCGGGTCAGCCAAGGTAAAAATGCCCGCCGGAATGTAATACATATTGGCCACACAGTGCTCATAGCCGCACAGCACAAACAGCAAAATGGGCAGATACAGCCCCGCGATCTTTCCGCCCACGCTCTTGGCCGCAAAGCTGATCCACACCGCCAGGCAGACCAGCAGGTTGCACAGAATGCCCCGCAGCAGCCCGTCGGCAAAGCTCAGGCTGCACTTGGCGGCAGCCGTGCTCACCACGCTGATGGCAAACCAGTCACCAAACAGGGTGAAGGTGTGGCTGGCGCTGGCGACCCACGCCACCGCCATCGCCCCGATGAAATTGCCCAGATAAACCACCACCCAGCTGCGCAGCATCTGCGCCGGGGTAATGGTCTTTTGGGCCAGCGGCATCACCAGCAGGCAGTTGCCGGTGAACAGCTCGCTGCCCGCCAGCAATACCATGGTCAGCCCGGCCGGGAACAGGCAGCCGCTCACCAGTTTGGCCAACGAAGCGCTTTCCACGGTCACGGCGGCGCAGCTGGCCCCAACGCCCGCCAGTGCAATGTAAATGCCCGCCAGAATGGCCAGCGCCAACATTCGCCCAAAGGGAATACTCACCTTCGCCTTCCCGGTGCTCAGATAATTTTCCGCCACTTGTGCCGGTGTATTCATCGCTGCATCCTCCTGTTCTGCAATCCCCCATGCGGCCCGCTGTGGGCTGCTGTTTCTTCGCTTCTGTATCGCGCGCAACAACCAGATTATATCGTGGCAGTTTGCGTTTGTCCACCCATATTTACGCAAAATAAGCCATCCGACCCAGAACCTCTTTGACGGGTTCCGAGCCAGATGGCTCTCTTAAAACGATTGGAACTGCACGGTTGGGAATGCCATCGGAACTTAACGTTTTTGTCCAAAGCGGCTCCCGCTGTCAGGCAACGGCCCCCTTGCCGGAAAAGCCGGGAAAAGCCGGTCGGCCCCGGCCCGTCCGCACCCGGCAAGGGGTGCAGGCCGCCGCTCCGAGAGATCGGCGGCGCGGCCCGGCAGCCAAAGCGCCGCGTTATTCTGCGCTCAGGCAGCGCACGGTCTGCCCGGCCCGATATTCGGTGGGCGTGACGCCCTCCTGCTTTTTGAAGGCCGTGATGAAATAGTTGGGGTCGGCGTAGCCCACCCGGCTGCCCACCTGCGACACCTTCAGGGTGGTGGTGGCCAGCAGGCGGCGGGCCTCCTCCATGCGCAGCCAGATGAGGTAATTGAACACCGACACGCCCATGTTCTCCTTGAACACATGGCACAGGTAATACTTGCTCATTCCGCAGGCGGCGGCAATGCTTTCCAGGCTGATCTCCTCGCAGAAATGCTCCTGTATGTACTGGCGCACCCGCTCCACCCGAACCGGCAGCACCGGCCGCTCCGGCTTCAGCAGCGGCTCGGCCCAGCCCACGCGGGGGCCAAGCCCGGCGGCCGCCTGCTGCAGAGCCTCGGGCAGCTCTTCCAAGCTGTCGAAGGGGGCGCTGCTCAGCTGGTGCTTCCGCTCATGCTCAAAGCAGTAGCGCTTCAGGGCCGTTTCCAGCGTGCCCATCACCGTGGCCTGCTGGTCGGCCGGGGCAAAGCCCACCGCCGCCAGGCTGCCGCCGCTCACCCGCAGCAGCGCCGTACAGCCCACGCCCAGCAGGCGGCCCCGCAGCTCTGCCGCAAGGCCCTCGCTCTCCCGCGGGGCAAGCGGCTCGCTCAGCCAGGCCAGATACACGGCACCGCTCTCCTGCTCCAGATCCAGCGCGTTCAGGCTCTTGCAGGCCTCTTCCGTGCGGCCCTCCAGCAGGTCATCCAGGGTGCGCTGGGTCATCATGCGCAGAAGCTGCTCACACCGGGCCTGCCGGGGGCCATGGCCCGCCTGCTCCAGTGCACGGGCCACCGCACGCTGAATCTGCGTTTTGCGCAGGGGTCGCATCAGCATCTGCACGTTGTCTCGCTTCAGGGCACGCAGAGCATCCATCTGCACCGTGTTGCCGGAATACAGCACCACCTGGCAGTCCGGCAGCACCTGGAACAGCTCATCCAGCGTCTGTTCCGGCTCATCCCCCAGGGCATCCGTCTCGGCCAGAATCACACCGGCCCCTTTTTCGGCCGCGTGGCGTGCCAGATGTTCGCCGGGGCAGATGCTCAGGTCAACGGCGCCCAGGCCTGCACGCTGCAAAAGATAAAACAATGCCTTGGCTTCACTGCCGTTGGCACTTACAATCATGATACGGGTCATATCCAAACCTCCCCTGTCCCGCCGCAGGCCGGGCGTGCATGTCCGCAGCCGCTGCCGGGCAGTTCTCTTCTCTTTGGGGAATGGCCCACTGCCCGGCGCAAAACCGTGCAAAAGGGTACAGCAATCCCCCGGTCAACTCAACGAAACGACCGGCCCTGCCCCCCTGAAAAACAAGGGCAACAAAGCCGGGGCCGCACCGTACCCCGCCCGCACAGCAGGCAAAGGGTACAGTTCGCCCCTGAGGCCCGGGCAGCTTTGTGCCGCCGGGGCCTTTTGTCGATCCGCCGGTTCAGCCGGGGGGATCAGAAAGTCTGGTATGATACAAACAGCCGCAAAGGCGGCGATTGACGCGAATGGCGGCCGCTTTCAGCTCACGGGCGCGGTCTATCCGCCCCTGACCCCGCTGGGCCTCGGCCAAAAACGACGTCTGGCGCTGCGCCAGGCGGGTGTTGTCGTGCGCAACCGTCAGCCCGTTTCCGGACTGGATGGCGGCATCCTGTGCGGCAGGGGTCACGCCCTGGCTGTCATGCAGAACGCTGCGTGCAGGGTGCACGCCGCCGCGGCTGGCCGCCGCCTGCACCTGAACCGCCTGCTGCGGCGCGGTGATGGCATCCTCTTCCAGGAACAGTGCCGTGCAGCCCATGCCAACAAACACGACCAGTGCCAGAAACACGCCCAGAAGGCGCATCCAGTGTGTCGTTTTTTCCATTGCACTGTTCCCTCCTTTCCAAAGAATGTAGACCTCACCGGCCATTTTTCAGCCTGATTATAGCATGGCAATAACAAGAAATCAAATGTTTCGGGCAAAATTTTACAAGGCTCTTTCACGCGGCTTTTCCGCTGGAGCCTCGCCTTCTATTTTTTTGCCAAATTCGGCATATTTTTCGTTGGAACTACATTTTTGCCCATTTTGCTTCTTGTTATTTTGTCTGGGTTTTCTGCTGTTCGGCCTCATGCAGCGCGCCGGTTCCGCCCTCCACCACGCCCTCGTGGCCCAGCACGCTGGTGATGGTGCGCAAAAAGCATTTCAGGTCCATGGCAAAGCCCAGATGCTGCACATACTCGCCGTCCAGCCGGGCCTTGACCGGGATCTCCAGCTCGTCCCGGCCGTTCACCTGGGCCCAACCGGTCAGGCCCGGGGTCACGTCGTTGGCCCCGTATTTGTCCCGCTCCTCAATCAGGTCGTACTGGTTCCACAGGGCAGGCCGGGGGCCAATCACGCTCATCTGCCCCACAAAGATATTCCACAGCTGGGGCAGCTCATCCAGGCTGGTTTTCCGCAGGAAGTGCCCGCTCTTGGTGATGAAGGCGTCGGGGTTCTTCAGCATATGGGTGGGCATATCGTGGGGGGTATCCGTGCGCATGGTGCGGAACTTCAGAATGTCGAACAGCACCTTGTTTTTGCCCACCCGCTTCTGCCGGAACAGCACCGGGCCGGGGGAATCCAGCTTGATCCACAGGGCGATCACCCCCATGGGAATGCACAGCACCACCAGCGCTGCGCCGGAGAGCAGAATGTCCAACAGGCGTTTGACCCATTTGCGATACATCATCGGGTCGCTCCTTTCACACACAACCTCGGCACGGCGGGCTGCCTTTCCCGCCGCCTTTGGTTTTTCTTATACACATTATACACATTCGGGGCGGGGATTGTCCACAAGCCCCTGCCCCCGGCCGCTCTGCCCGGGCGACCCCTCTGTATCCTGCACAAAGAATCCGGGGAATTTCTCACACATCCGCCAAACCCGCAAGATTCTCCACCATTTTTCCGCAAACGTCGCCTTTCCTCTCGATATTTGTTGCGGGATATGTTATAATGGTTGCATCTTATCGGCCTTTTGCTTGCAGGCCCCGCACCTGCACCGGTATGGCTGATTTTCCCCTGCATCATCACTTCCTGAACAAAGGAAATTGGAGGAATATACTTGAAACTGATCACGTTCGCGGTGCCCTGCTACAACTCGGCCGCCTATATGGACCGCTGCATCAAAACCCTCTTGGAGGCCGGCGATGAGGCCGAGATCATCCTGGTGGACGACGGCTCCACCGATGACACCCCCGCCATTGCCGACCGGTATGCCGAACAGTACCCCGATGTGGTGCGGGTCATTCACCAGCCCAACGGCGGCCACGGCGAGGGCGTGAACCAGGGCCTGGCCCACGCCACCGGCCTGTACTACAAGGTGGTGGACTCGGACGACTGGCTGGATGTGCCCAGCCTGCACAAGGTGATGGACCAGCTGCGCACCTTCGCCGAAAACCCGGTGGACATGGTGGTGTGCAATTATGTGTACGAGCACGTGGAGGACAACACCAGCCACACCGTCAATTACCGGAACGTGTTCCCGGTGGGCAAGGTGTTCACCTGGGAGGAGATCCACAAGTTCCTGCCCTCCCAGAACCTGCTGATGCATTCGGTGATCTACCGCAGCCAGCTTCTGCGGGACTGCGGCCTGGTGTTGCCCAAGCACACCTTCTATGTGGACAACATCTTTGTCTACCAGCCGCTGCCCTCGGTCAAAACCCTGTATTATATGGATTTGGACCTGTACCGCTACTTCATCGGCCGGGCGGACCAGTCGGTCAACGAGCAGGTGATGGTGCGCCGGGTGGATCAGCAGCTGCGGGTGACCCGCATCATGCTGGCCTGCCCCAGCCCCTACGACCTGCCCGAGCGCCAGAAGAACCTGGCCTCGTACATGCTGAACTACCTCTCCATGATGGTGGCCATCTCCTCGGTGTTCCTCACCATCAGCGGCACGCCGGAATCGCTGGAGAAGAAGGCCCAGCTGTGGAAGGAGCTGAACGAGGGCGACCCGCGGCTGTACCGCCGCATGAAGCTGTTCTCGGTGAGCGCCTTCACCAACCTGCCCGGCGGCCTGGGCAATCACTTGACGGTGCTTTTGTACCGGGGCGTGCAGAAGATCTACAAATTCAACTGACCCGTTTTTCAAAGAGGCAGGCTGCGGCGTTGGGCCGCGCCTGCCCCTTTTATTTTTTGCGGTGTGCCCTTCGGCATTCTGCTCATTCTTTTTTGCGGCGCGCATTATGCATTCTGTGCATCACCGGCAGCCTTGCGCCCACCGCAATTGTTTCTTTTTTACCAGACCAAAAATTTTCCTTTTTGCAGAGCTCTCCTCCTGCCATACTTTTCGATGCATCGACATTTTAGACAAATCACTCGATATTTGTGTTTTTCTTGCCATCTTGACACAGTACCTCTGACCTGATAAACTTAAAAAACAATAGCAATTCGTTTTATTTTTAACTTTTCGGATACTTTTCAACGCAAAGGCCCTTCCTGGCCGAAAACGGGCTGTTCTTTGCCGGAATGCATCTGGAAGTTGCAGGGAAAGGGGGGCCGTTTCGATGCTGCATATTGCACTTTGCGGGATTTCGCAGCAGGACCAGGAGCTGCTGGAACTGCTGCAGGCCTACTCGCCCCACCCCAGGGAACTGGCCCCGGCCATGACCCATTTCCATTCGGCCGAGCAGCTGCTGGCCGGGCTGAAGCGCGGCTGTTTTGACCTGATTTTCATTCAGCTCTCCCTGCCGGACATGGACGGCATTGATCTGGCCCATCTGATTCATCAGCAGGGCTACCGCATCCCGGTGGTGTTTCTGGCCGATGGGCCGGAGCGCGCCATGGAGGCCTACCGCGCCGGGGCGCTGCAGTATCTGGTGCGCCCGCTGGAGCAGCCGCTGCTCTACCACGCCCTGGGCATCGCCGCCCGCCTTGGGGCCGGACGGGAAGGCCCCGGCCTTCGGGTGAACACCCCGGCCGGCCTTCGCCTGGTGCAGCCCGTCGAGGTGCGCTATGTGGAATGCGTGGGTCATGTGCTGGAAATTCACACCACCGGGCAGGAGCTGATCCGCAGCCGGAACATCCGGGTGCCCTTTGCCCGGGCGCTGGCCCCGCTTTTGCAGGACCACCGCTTTTTGCAGCCCCACAAATCCTTTGTGGTGAACATGGAAGAGATCACCGGCCTTGCCCCCGAGGGCCTGTCGATTCGGGCCGAAAAGCTGGTGATTCCGGTGCCCCGCAGCCGCTTTGCCGAGGTAAAAGCCGCCTACACCGCCTATCTGGAGGCAAAGCCCGTGGCCGCCGGTTTCACCCGCCAGCCCCAGCGCTACCGGGTGTGCAGCAAGTAACTTTTTGGCTGAGAAGCCTCTGCGCCGCATCTCCGGCGCTCCGAACCCGGGCCTGCAAAACCATGGGCCTTCCATTTTATGAGATTGAAGCCATCAAAGAGCGCCGCACGGCCTGCCCCAAAGGGCAGCACCGTGCGGCGCTCTTATTTATGCTTTTATTGGGCCTGAGGCGGGGATCAGTACCCGATGTTCATGTCCACAGCCTTCGGGATGCCGGGAACACTGCCCTTGCTGCTGTACTGCCAGATGTCATACCGGCTGTTGAAGCTGAGGGTGTCCCGATACTGGGCGATCCAGATCTTATACTTACCCAGGTTGGCAAGGTTCAGCTGGTTGTAGAACCAGCTGGCGTAGCTGTATACGCCTGCCTGATAGCCCGCGTTGCGGATGGTCTCGCAGAAGGCCACGGCGCAGGCGGTGCGCTCCGCCTTGCTGATGTTGTCGGCCCGGCCGGTGTCGCCCGCCACCTTTTCCGTATCGAAGAAGATGGGGTAGCTGATGTTGTAGCCCCGGCACAGGCTGAGCACCATGCTGGCCTCTTCCACGGCCTCGGCCTCGTCAATGGCCTGGCTGTAGAAGTACAGGCCCACCCGCAGGCCAGCCGCCGTGGCCCCCTTGATGTTGGCGCGGAAGGCGGAATCCTCCACCAGCGCACCGCTGCCGTAGCCGCGGTAGCCCACGCGGATGATGGCAAAGTCAATGCCGGAGGCCTTGACCTTGTTCCAGTCGATGGTGCCCTGATATTTGGAGACGTCCACGCCGCGGCTGTTGCGCTTCAGTGCGCCGCTCTCGTCAAATTCATACATTACGCCGTCGATCACCTGGCTGCCGGTGAGAGCCTTGTGGTCCTTGGTGTAGTAGTAGCTGTACCCGTTGATCTCCGTCCAGCCGGTGTACAGGTACTCGCCGGTTTCCACGCTCACGGTGGTGCTGGTCAGGTCAAAGGCGTACTTGTCGGCGTTCTGGGTGGTATAAGTAGAAGCATCGTACAGGGTGATCTCATCCGGCCAGCTCTCGGTGCTGTTCATGGCACGGGCCAGTGCGGCAAGGGGCTGCACCGTCATGCTGTACACCTGCGTTTTCACGCCCTCGATCGCCTCGGGCGAAGCCTCCGGCGAGGCGCTGGGCAGGTTCTCCGGTTCCGCGGTCGGCTCAGCCGTGGGTTCCGCCGTGGGCTCGGCGGTCGGTGCTTCGGTGGGGGCCGCCGTCGGCTCCGCTGTGGGGGCCTGGGTAGGCACCGCCGTGGCGCGGGGCACCCGCTTTGCGCCCACAATGGCCTGATGCTCCAGCACGGTGGCGTAAACCGGCTGGTAATCGGTGACGGTTCCGTCGGTCAGCACCATGTAGCCGTCCTGCAGTTTTGCGCCGATGTACAGGGCACGGTCCGCCGTGATGGCCGTTTTGCTGCTCTCCACCGCCTCGGCGGTGTTGGTCAGCTCCTCCTTCATCGGCGTGGTGTTGCCGAAGCTGCTGTCCTCTTTGGACTCTACCACCTGGCTGGCCTGCACGATCTTTTCCTTCACGGCCGCCGTGTCGGCTTTGTACACCACCTTGGCCTTCACTGTGATGGTCACCGGCTCGGCGGCGGCGTAGCCCTCCAGCGCCTCCATGCCCACGGTGTAGTCGCCCGGCTCCACCTTTTCCACCAGAATGGTGCCGGTTGCGGTGTCCACATCGTAGGTCTGGGTGTTCTGCTTCTCATCGGTCACGGTGAGAACGAACGGAACCCCCACAAGGGGTTCGCCCTCTTCGTTCTGCACCTCCACGCCCAGGTTCTGCTGCACGGCGGTGGCCTCCAGCTTCACCGGGATGGGCTCGGCGGTGGGTTCCGGGGTCGGCTCCGCCGTGGGGGCCGGGGTCTCGGTGGGTGCAGGGGTGGCCGTGGGGGCCGGGGTGAGCGCCCCCGCCGCCAGTGTGACCCCCATGGTTGCCACCAGGGCCAGCACCACCACGGCACTGACCAGAATTTTGTAGGTGGGCACCCCGTTCAGCTTTTTGGTGCTGAACAGCCTGGATAAATCTTCGCGCTTCATTGTTTCCTCTCCAAACGCCCCTGCGGCAGCACAGGCCCCCTCTGCGGCAGACAGCCGGGGCCGGGCGTCGGTTTCTCCTCATCCAAAATTGTGGGGTATACTTTTATAAGTATACCATGCACGTTTTCCGCTTACAAGCCCGAATGGGTAAAAAAACAGCGCAGGTTCCACTGTTTTGTGAAATCTGCGCCTTTGTTCTGTTTTTTTGCCGGTTTGTGCGCGCTTAGGGGGCCGGCGTTTGCACAAACGGGTGGTTTTCCCGCTTACTGCGGGCAGTAGCGGGCCACCAGCAGGTCCACACAGGCCCCATAGCTTCTCATGCCCAGATCCTGCCCATAGCTCTGCAGAAAGCCCTCGTAGGTGGTGGTCATCACCTTGGCGGTCAGGCCGTCAAACCTGGCCCAATAGGCGTTGTTGTCCTCAAAATCCGCAATGGCCTGGCTGCACAGCAGCTGGCCGGTCTGGCTCCACAGATCCCGGTCGGCCTCATACAGGGCGTTGGCCAGATGCAGGTAGCCGAACAGATACCCGGAATACACATACTCGGGCTTGTCGCTGTCCACACAGGCGGCAATGCCCACAAAGTTGGCCTCCTGCTCGGCCGCCACACCCCGCTGGTGGGCAAATTCGTGGGCGATGGTCACCGGCAGGAACACCGCCGGGCAGTCCACGTTCAGGGTGCTCTCCCCCAGCGGCGGAAAGATGTACCCGGTAAAGTTTGCGGCGCTCATCACCAGCGAATACACCGCGGGCTTGGCCCGGCGCTCCGGCCCGGCCAGGAAGGGGTACTCCTGGGTCACGCCCTCGTACAGCCCCTGGGTGTTGTGCAGGATGTCCCGCTTCTCCACCGCAAAGCGGCCGGCGGCATCCCGCGGCACGGTCGGGGCGGTCTCATTCACCTTTTGGGCAAACCAGGCGGCGGTGTCTGCCAGCTGCCGGGCCGTCACCGGCTGAGGGTTCAGCCCGGCCCGGCCTGCAAAGCCGGTACCGTAATAATGCACGCCCCAGGCCCCGCACACCAGCGCGTAGATCCACACCGCCAGGGCCGCCAGGCTCACCAGCCGCCGGGGCAGAACCCGCTGCCCGGCCCGCTGCTGGCGGAAGGTGCGCACCGCCATCCAGACCAGCCACAGCCCGCCCAGCGTGCACACCAGCTCGCCCGCGCTGAAGGGCAGCGGGTCCACCAGAGCGCTGAGCACCCGCTTATAGGGCATGGAGACGTACTGAATGAACCAGTTCATGGCGGCGATGCTCCGCCGAAAATACCAGAAGGCCCCCAGCGCGGCCAGCCCCAAAAGCAGGGCCAGCAGCGGGCCTTTGCAGCCGGTTTTGGGGCTGCGCGGCGTGTGCTTTTGTTTCACGGGCACCTCGTGCTGTTCGGGGCGGCGTTGTATACGCCCGGTCACTTTTCGTACAGAATGCCCGCCTGGGCAAGGGCCTTGCGGATGCGCAGGAAAGTCTCCTCATCCGGGCAGACCAGCGTGTGCAGGTGCACGCCGCCGGTCAGGCGCAGCAGCAGGCCGTCGGGCTGTTCCATGGCGCGGGCCACAAAGTTGTCGGCGTCGTACCGGCTGGCCACGTGCAGCCGCCCGGTGATCTCCCCATACAGGGGGCTTTCCACCTTCACGTCCTCCACAATGCCGCCGTTGTCCACCACCAGATACAGCTCCTGCCGCAGGCCCTCGCTGCCGTCGTGGCGGCAGGCCAGCAGGCCGGTGTAGCCGCTTTGCTTTTCTCCGGTGAGCACATACCCCCGAGGGGTCGCGTCGATCTGTTCCCCGCCGGCCCGCAGCAGCGCCACATCGCCCACCACGATCTGCCGGGAAACTCCAAGCTGCCCCGCCAGCGCCGAAGCGCTGACCGGGCCGGTGGCCTTTGCTAAAATGGCGGTGATCTGCTGCCGCCGCTGCTGTGCTGTCATATGGGGTCGGCCTCCTTTTACGGTTTGACAATTTGCCCTATTGTACCACAAATCCGCCGGGTTTTCACCCATCCCCCCGCCGCCGGGCAATTTCGGCCGGGTGGGGCTGGCGCACCGGACGCCGCTTTGGTATAATAGAATGGATAAAGTGCGGCGTTCTGCCGTACCTTTCCCCACGAAGTTTCGCGGGCCGCCGCCGGGCTGCTCGTTTTGTGATAACCCGCCGCGCTGAAAGGAGCTGCCATGACCTGGACCATGCTGCCGCAGGAGTACCACACCGGTGCCTGCTTTGATTTATACCGTCACCTGGGCGCACACCCCTGCAAGGGAGGCTGGAGCTTCCGCATCTGGGCGCCCGGCGCGCTGGACGTACAGCTGGAGGGGGATTTCAACGGCTGGCAGGGCGCCCCCATGTCCCGGGACAATGCCGGGGTCTGGTCCTGCACCGCCAAGGCCAAGGAGGGCCAGCTGTACAAATTCCGGGTGCTCGGGCCGGACGGCAGCTGGGTCGAGCATTCCGACCCCTGCGCCCTGGCCGCCGAGCTGCGCCCCGGCACCGCCAGCCGCCTGTTTGACCTCTCCCGTCTGGAGGCGCAGTTCACCGACGGGGTGTGGATGGCCGGGCAGGACAAGCACTACGACCGGCCCATGAACATCTACGAGATGCACGCGGGCAGCTGGAAGCGCAAGCCGGACGGCAGCTGGTATGACTATGAGGAGCTGGCGCAGGAGCTGATTCCCTGGCTGGTGGAGCACCAATACACCCATGTGGAACTGCTGCCCCTGGCCGAGCATCCCTTTGACGGCAGCTGGGGCTACCAGAACACCGGCTACTTTGCCCCCACCAGCCGCTACGGCACCCCGGTGCAGTTTGCCCGCTTTGTCAATGCCTGCCACTTGGCCGGCATCGGTGTGCTGATGGATTTTGTGCCCGTTCACTTTGCCAAAAACGCCGACGGCCTGGCCCGGCTGGACGGCACCTTCCTGTATGAGTACGACAGCGACGTGGGCCAAAGCGAGTGGGGCACCTGCAACTTCAACTTTTACCGGGGCGAGGTGCGCAGCTTTTTGAACAGCGCCGCCGCCATCTGGCTGGACCTGTACCACTGCGACGGCATCCGCATGGACGCCATCAGCCGGGCGCTGTACTGGCTGGGCGACCCCAGCCGCGGGGTGAATCAGGGCGCGGTGCAGTTTTTGCAGGACATGAACCAGGGGCTGCACCAGCGCTTCCCCTCGGCCATTCTCACCGCTGAGGACAGCACCAATTTCCTGAAGGTGACCGCCCCGGTGGAATACGACGGCCTGGGCTTTGATTACAAATGGGACATGGGCTGGATGCACGACACGCTGGACTTTTTTGCAACCCCCTTTGACCAGCGGCGGGACGCCTACCACAAGCTCACCTTCTCCATGTCCTATTTTTACAACGAGCTGTATCTGCTCAGCCTCTCCCACGACGAGATGGTGCACGGCAAAAAGACGGTGATCGATAAGCTGTGGGGCACCTACGAAGAAAAGTTCGCCCAGGCGCGGCTGCTGTATTTCTATATGCTCACCCACCCGGGCAAAAAACTGAACTTCATGGGCAGCGAGCTGGCCCATTTCCGGGAGTGGGACGAGGAGCGCGAGCTGGACTGGATGCTGCTGCGCTACCCCCTGCACGATGCCTTCCACAAGTACATCGCCGCTTTGAACGGCCTGTACCACGCCGAACCGGCCCTGTACGAGGGCGAATACAACGCCGCCTGCTTTGAGTGGGTGGCCTGCCAGAGCCGGGACGAGGGCATTTACGCCTACCTGCGCAAGGGCCGCGGCGGGCCGCTGCTGGCCGTGATGAACACCCAGCCCAAGGCGTACCTGAAGTACCCCCTGTACCTCACCGAGGGCTGCACCGCCCGTATGCTGTTCAGCACCGACCTGCAGCAGTGGGGCGGCACCACCAGGGCACCCAGCCAGCCGCAGGCCACCCTGCCGAGCGGGGTGTTCGGCCGCAACCACACCCTGTATGTGGACCTTCCCCCTCTGAGCGGTGCGCTGTACCGTCTGGAAGAGCTGCCCCGCAAGCCCCGTGGCTGACCGGCCGCCGTTCTTGACAAGGCGGCAAAATGCTTTTATATTACCTTATAATGGTTTTGTAAAGTGAATGTTCCGTTTCTGCTTTTGCAAAAGCAGACCGCAATCGAACGCCGTGTGCGCCCGGCCGGGGCACACAGCGAACCGGGGCTGACCGGCCCCCAAAGAAGAGGAGAACCCTGATTATGGTGCGTATTCTGACCGACTCTGCCGCAGATTTGCCGGAAGAGCTTGCCCGCCAGCTGAACGTGGAGGTGCTGCCTCTGGGCGTGACTTTTGAGGACGGCATGGCTTATCGGGACCGGGTGGATCTGCAACCCGAAGAATTTTACGAAAAGCTGGCCGCCTGCGAAAAGCTGCCCAAGACCAGCCAGCCCAACCTGGGCGATGTGCTCACCGCCTTTGAAAACGCCCGGGACGCAGGCGATGAAATGGTGGCCATTTTCATCTCCAGCCAGCTTTCCGGCACCTACCAGAGCGCCTGCATGGCCGCCGACACCGTGGAGTACCCCGGCATTCATGTGGTGGACAGCCTGAACGCCGCCATGGGGCAGCACCTGCTGGTGCGGCTGGCCGCCCACCTGCGGGACGAAGGCTTCTCCGCCGCGCAGATCGCCGCCCGGCTGGACCGGGAGAAGCACCGGGTGTGCCAGCTGGCCATTGTGGACAGCCTGAAATACCTGCACAAGGGCGGCCGCCTTTCCGGTGCAGTCGCCGTGGCCGGCGGCCTGCTGGGCATCAAGCCGGTCATCTGCTTGGAGGATGGCAAGGTCAAGCTGGCGGGCCAGGCCCGCGGCCTGCCCGGCGCTTATGTGGCCATGTTCAAGCTCATTGACGAAAAAGGCGGCATTGACCCGAAGATGGACTATGTGGTGGGCTACACCGCCCAGAAAAAGCGGTTTGAGCCGGTGCAGCAGTACCTGACCGGTAACCTGGGCCTGAACGACAGCACCGTGTGCCATGTGGGCCCCGCAGTGGGCACGCACATCGGCCCCGGCGCCGCCGGTGTCTGCTTCTTTGCCAACAAGGCCAAGCAGGACTGAGCGGACTTTTAAACCCTATCTTGCATGAAAAAGAGCAGGTGCGCCGCACCTGCTCTTTTTGTGTTTGCTTGTGTAAAATTACCGCCGGAACCAGGCCTTCATGGTATCCAGCACCTTCACCAATTCCTCTTCCCCGATCACATAGGGCACCATGGCGTACATATAGCTGAGGAACGGCCGGCTGAACACCCCGTGCTCGTAGGCAAACTGCTGGTAGCCCTCCAGCACCTTCGGGTCCTTCACCTCCACGCACACACAGCCGCCCATGATGCGCACTTCCTTGATCCGTTCGTCACTGAAGCCCGCCATCTCCCGCCGGGTAATGGCCTCAATGCGGGCGATCTTGCTCATGTAGTCCTCTTCCTCAAACAGGCGGATGGACTCCAACGCCGCGGCGCAGGCCAGGGCATTGCCCATAAAGGTCGGCCCGTGCATCAGGGCCTTGGTGGGGTCGTCGCTGTAAAAGCCGTTGAACACCTTCCGGCTGGCCACAGTGGCCGCATGGCCGATGTAGCCGCCGGTGAGCGCCTTGCCCAGAACCAGAATGTCCGGCTGCACCAGGTCGGCCACAAAGCGGTTGCCCGTGCGGCCGAAGCCGGTGGCCACCTCATCGAAGATCAGCAGCACGTCGTACTGGTCGCACAGTTCCCGCGCCCGCTTCAAAAAGGCGATGTCGTACATACGCATACCGCCCGCGCCCTGGAGCAGCGGCTCCACAATAAAGCTGTTCAGCCGCTCGTGGCAGCGCTCAAAGGCCTCTTCCAGCGCATCAATGCGGGTGGGAATGTGGATCACGTCGGTCTTTTCGCCATAGGCCTCCAGCACGAAGTGATAATCCTCGTCGTCGCCCACCTCCATGGCCTTGAAGGTATCGCCGTGGTAGGCGTGCTCCAGCGCCAGCACCTTGGTGCGGCTCTTGTCGCCCCGGTTCATGTAGTACTGCAGGGCCATTTTCAGGCTGACCTCCACCGCCACACTGCCGGAATCCGAGAAAAAGCAGCAGTCCAGGTCGCCGGGCAGCCACTGTTCCAGCTTGGCCGAGAGCTTCTGCACCGGCTCATGGGTCAGGCCGCCCAGCATCACATGGCAGAACTTCCCGGCCTGGTCCTGAATGGCCCGGGTCAAGGTGGGGTGCTTGTAGCCGTGGATGACGCTCCACCAGGAGGACACTGAGTCGATCATCTCCCGCTCAGGGGTGCGCAGATACACGCCCTGTGCATCCACGATCTGGAAGGGGGCCTTCATGGTTTTCATCTGCTGATAAGGGTACCAAATCATTGTTCTTCTCCTTCAGGGCGGCCTTTCCGCTGGCCGCAGCACAGGGTGTTATTCATACAGGGCGGCCAGGGCCTGCCCGTCCATGTTCAATTCCCGGTCGCCGTCGGCCACACAGGCCACCACCGGCACCCCGGCGCGCTTCTCGCACATGAGGCGGTTGTCCTCTTCCATCACATCGCCGGGGTGGTAATGGTTCAGGATGATGCCCTTCACCGGGATGTTTCTGGCCCGCAGATACTCCACCGTGAGCACCGTGCTGTTGATGGTGCCAAGGCCCGCATCGGCCACCACCAGGCAGCCCAGATTCAGCTCCTTGACCACATCCTCCAGCCACAGCTCGCCGGTTTCGTCCACCCGCAGGGGGCACAGAATGCCGCCGCTGCCCTCCATCGTCACCAGATCGTAGGTTTTGGCCAGCGCGTCAAACCCGGCCTTCACCACGTCCAGCTCCACCGGGCCGCCCTCCAGCCGGGCCGCCAGATGGGGCGACACCGCGTTTTCGTATACATAGGGGCACATGGTCTCCAGCGGCTGCTCCAGCCCCGCCAGCGTGCGCACAAAGTCCGCATCGCCCGGAATCAGGCTGCCGTCTGCCCGGCGCAGATTGCCGCTCATGCCTGCCTTGTAGTAGGCGGGGCGATAGCCCGTCTCCCGCAGTTTCTTCACGATCAGCCCGGTGACGTAGGTTTTGCCCACGTCGGTGCCCGTGCCGGTAATAAACAGATTCTTACTCATTGCATTTCCTCGGTTCATATCCCAGTTTGTTCAAAAGGGCCAGATCGGTTTGGGTGGTGATGCCCGCCGTGGTGAGCATATCGCCGGAAATGGCCGCGTTCGCACCGCTTCGGAAACAGGCTTCGCCCTTGTCGGCCAGCAGCCCCCGGCCGCCCGCCAGACGGATGGAGCCGTCCGGAATGATAAAGCGGAACACCGCCACACAGCGGCACAGTTCCTCTTCGCTGAGCACCCGGTTGCCCGCATAGGGGGTACCCGGAATGGGGTTCAGCAGGTTCACGGGAACCGACTTCACGCCCAGCTCGCGGGCGGTGAGCACCATGTCGATCCGGTCTTCCATGGTTTCGCCCAGCCCCAGAATGCCGCCGGAGCAGATGGACAGGCCCGCCCGCTTGGCCGCCTTCAGGGTGTCGATCTTTTCCTGATAGGTGTGGGTGGTGCACACCTCCGGGAAGTAGCGGGCGCTGCTCTCCAGATTGCAGTGCACCCGGTCGGCCCCCGCTTCCTTCAGGCGGCGGAACTGCGCTTCGTTCAGCAGCCCGAAGGAGATGCACACCCCCAGGCTCGTCTGGCTGCGGATGGCGCGGATGCTCTCGCACACCTGATCCACCTCCGCGTCGCTCAGCCGCTTGCCCGAGGTGACGATGGAGTACCGCAGCACGCCCTGGGCCTCGTTGTGCTTTGCCCCGGCCAGCAGCTCCTCCGTGGGCAGCAGCGGATAGCTCTCGGTGCAGCTGGTGTGGTAGTGGGCGCTCTGGGCGCAGTACTTGCAGTCCTCCGAGCAGCGGCCGCACTTGCCGTTGATGATGGTGCACAGGTCAAACCCGTTGCCGCACCTGGCCTTGCGGATCTCATCCGCCGCCGCGCACAGCGCGTCATAGGGGGCCTGGGCCAGCTCCAGCGCTTCCTGCCGGGTGATCGCGTCACCGGCCAGTACCTTTTCTTTCAGTTCGCAAACACGTTCCATTTTTCTTCTCCTATCGCAAGCAAAGCATTCCGTCTCAGGCGCGGCTCAGGCCGGGCAGGGCCGCCCGCAGCCGAACCGTGACCGCCGCCGCCAGCACGCACAGGCACAAATCGCCCGGCACCGCCAGCAAAAAGCAGTAGAGCACCAGCGGCCACAGGCCGATGGGGGTGCCCAGCACAAAGTTGCAGATGATGTAGTAGTAGACCATTCCCATGCCGTACACAATGGCCAGACCCACCAGATTGGCCCCCAGAATGTGCCAGAAGCTGCTGGTTTTCGCCGCCAGCTTGCCGGTGACATAAGCCCCCACGATGAAGCCCAGAATGTACCCGAAACTGGGCTTGAGCAGATACCAGAAGCCGCCGCCCTCGGTGAAAATGGGCAGGCCCAGCAGGCCCAGCACCGCATAGGCCCCCACGCTGATGGCCCCAAGCCGCCCGCCAAGCAGCAGACCCGCCAGCATGGTGAACAGGAACTGCAGGGTAAAGGGCACCACCGGCACCGGAACCTTGATAAAGGCACCCACCGCCGTCAGCGCGGTAAACAGGGCGCAGAGCACAAGCTCTCTCGTTTTCTGATTTCGCATCACGTTTCTCCTTTTTCGTTGGGCCGCGGAGCGGCCGGGCAAGCACCGGCGTCCTTCCGGGCGTTTTGTCCGCAATGGTTTTGTTATACCGGAGCCTGCCCGCCCCGTCAACGAAAAGCCGTTTCAAAGGTTGACAGCACAGTTTTCCCGTGCACTTTTGCCCGCACAGGCAAAAAGCACCCGTACCGCCATCGTGCAATGGCAGTGCGGGTGCTTTCTCGTTGTTTTATCGTTTTGTTTTTGCCGGTTTTGCGGGCGTTGAACGCTGAAGCGGCGGGCGGTTTTTCACTTCAGCCGGGCCGGGGTTTTGCTGCGGCCGGCCGGGGTTCTTTCCGCCGAGGTGCCCTCCGGTTTCAATGGGCCACTCTCAGAAATTCGCCGCCCGAACCTCATTGGCGCGGCACTGGCGCACCACGGTGCTGCACAGGTCGTTGTAGTAGTTCAGGTAGTTCTTTTTCTTCTGGCGCTCCAGGCTGAAGCGCTGCTGCAGCTCTTTCCAGGCGGGGCAGGTTTTGTGGCAGCCCTCGCAGTAATGGTCACAGCCGGTTTTACACGGGATCATGGCAGAACACTCCTTTCGAGCTTCCGGCAGAACGGCATCGCAGGCTGCCGCCCTGCCCACAAAAAAGCAGCCGCACGTCACCGGGCAAAGTGCGCACAGAGCACACCCTCCCGGCAGCATACGGCTGCCTGCTGCGGACAGTGAGAGGAAGAGAAACACGCCCGGCGCTGCCGGATGGCCTTTCGCATTTGGCGATACACGGGCAAATCCCCCCTTCGTCACTGGCTGATTCCATAGCTTTATGATACTCGATTCCCCGACCCAATGCAAGATGGAACGTGTAAAATTCCGCCGGCCTTTTGGTGAAATTTCATTCCCACATCCTGCCCGGCCGGCATAGGCTGAGGCGAGGGCAGCACCGCCAGACTGCGCCTGCCCGCTGTACGGCCCCCGTGCCGTCACAAACCGCTTTTCCCGTTCCAGACAAAGGAGTTTTTTTATGAATCAGCAAGGCACTCTGCGGGTGCAGAGCTTCGCCCAGCGGCTCACCTCCGCCGTGCCGGAGGTGTTGATCACCGTCACCGGGCCGGGCTTTTCCCGCACCTTTCTCACCGATGCCGAGGGCACTGCCCCCGACCTTGCCATTGAAGCGCCGCCCCAGGCGCTCTCCCTCACCGAGAACCCCAGCGCCCAGCCCTACGCCGCCGTGACCCTGACCGCCGAAAAAGCGGGCTGGCAGCGTCAGGTCATTCAGGGCATCCAGATTTTCCCCTGCCAGACCACCCTGGCCACCCTGGAGATGATCCCCGTCAACGAGAGCACTCCCGGCCGCCAGCGGGTCGAATCGGTGAAGATTCCGCCCCATCCCCTGTATGCGGGCGAGGGCGGCTCCGGCCCCGGCCCCGACCCCGAGGACAGCCCCCAGGTGCTGGATCAGGTCATCATCCCCAAAAACATCACGGTGCACCTGGGCAAGCCCGCGGCCAGCACCCGCAACGTGACCGTATCCTTCCGCAAATACATCGCCAACGTGGCCTCCAGCGAGGTGTATCCCACCTGGCCGGAGCAGGCCCTTCGGGCCAACATCCACGCCCAGATCAGCCTGGCCCTCAACCGCATTTACACCGAATGGTACCCCAGCAAAGGGTACCGCTTCAACATCACCAACTCCACCAGTTACGACCAGTACTTTGTGTACGGCCGCACGATTTTTGACGTGATGGAGCGCATCACCGACGACATTTTCAACACGTACGTGCGCCGAAGCGGAACCATTGAGCCGTACTACACCGAATACTGCGACGGCAAAACCGTCACCTGCCCCGGCATGAAGCAATGGGGCACCGTACCCCTGGCCAATCAGGGCCGCAGCGCTCTGCAGATCCTGCGCAATTACTACGGCCGCAGCGTTGAAATCGTGCGCACCCAGAACATCCATTCCATCCCCTCCAGCTACCCCGGCAGCCCCCTGCGCCGGGGCGACAGCGGCACCTCCGTGGCCACCATCCAGCGCCAGCTGAACCGCATCGCCAAGGACTATCCCTTCTTCGGCACCGTCTCGGTGGACGGCAGCTTCGGCGCTTCCACCGAAACGCTGGTCAAGCGCTTCCAAAAGCAGTTCAACCTGACCCAGGACGGGGTCGTCGGGCGGGCAACGTGGTATAAGATCAGCTACATCTACGTAAGCGTCAAGGACCTCGCCGAGCTGACCAGCGAGGGCGAAACCGCGTTCGGCAGCCTGTCCTCCGGCGCGTGGGACGGCACGGCCCTGCGGGTCGGCAGCACCGGCGCGGCGGTGGAGCAGGTTCAGTTCTGGCTGAATACCCTCAGCCAGTTCAACAGCGCCCTGCCCAGCCTGACGGTGGACGGAGTTTACGGCAGCGGCACAGCCGCCGCGGTGCGCATCTTCCAGCGGGAGGCCGGACTGACGGCGGACGGTGTGGTGGGGCAGGCCACCTGGAACGCCCTGTACACCGCCTGGCGCTCGGCGGAGGAGGACCTGAACCAGAACGGCGCTTCCGCTTATCCCGGCACGGCTCTGCGCCGGGGCGACCGGGGCAGCAGCGTAAAGCTGGTACAGTTCTGGCTGCGCATCGCGGCCGACAATTACTCCGCCCTTGCGGCGGTCACGGTGGACGGTGTGTTCGGCGCGGCCACCGAGGCCGCCGTCACCGCCTTCCAGCGCTATTTCAGCCTGACTGCGGACGGCGTGGTGGGGCGCGCCACCTGGAACAAGCTGAACCAGGTCTATCTGGACATCACCAACCAGCTTCTCAGCCCGAACCAGCGCCCCGGCGACTACCCGGGCGTGCTGCGCAGCGGCAGCCGGGGCACAGCCGTGCGGGAGCTGCAATACTACCTGATTCTGGCCGCCGCTTACGACAGCACCCTTCCCTCCCTCACCATTGACGGTGTGTTCGGCCCTGCCACCGAGGCTGCGGTCAAGGCCTATCAGCGGTCGGAGGGCCTCACAGCGGACGGCGTGGTGGGCCGGGTGACCTGGGATGCTCTGGTAAACAACACGGCCCGCCTGCGGCCCAGCGGCCCCATGGTGGTGGCGGATCTGCCCGCCTGGCCGGGGCGGACGCTGGCCGAGGGCGACACCGGCACCGATGTGCTGAACCTGACCCGGATGCTTCGCCTGACCGCTTTCTGGTACCCCACGGTGGCCTCACCAGATTGGACCGTCAGCTACGACCCCGCCGTGACCGAGGCCGTGCAGGCATTCCAGCTGCAATTTGAGCTGCCTGTCACCGGCCGGGTGGATGAAACCACCTGGAACACGCTTTTGGCGGTGTACGAAAGCCTGCTGGCCGGGCCGCCTCTCACCGCCGCAAGCCGCCCTGCCTACCCGGGCAAGGCCCAGCGGCAGGGCAGCGCCGGGGCGCCGGTGCGGCAGGTGCAGCAGTGGCTCAACCGGCTGGCCATGGGCCAGGAGTGCGTGCCCTATCTGGAGGAGGACGGCGTATTCGGTGCAGCCACCGAGCAGGCCGTTCAGCGGTTCCAGGCTGCCTGCGGGCTGGAGGAATGCGGCCAGGTACAAGCCGAAACCTGGGCCGCCCTGCGCCTGGCCGCCGGGAACGGGCATGACCCACTTTGAAAGGAGCGATGCAGCATGGCAAAGATTTTTGTGTACGATGCCTACACCAACCGGATGCTCACCTACAACCTCACGGAAAACGACGTGATGCCCTATGCCTACGGCACCTCGCTTCGGGTGAAGGAATTCCGCGGCTCCAGCAATTCGGCAGTTCTGTGGACCACCACGGCCGCCATGGAGGCCTGGAATCTGACCCGCCGAAGCTATGGCAAGGGCATTTATGTGGGCTACGCCTTCAAGCGCATCTGGGAGGGCGGCCACGGCACCCGAAGCCAGCACTACGCCGGGGTCGCCTTTGACGTGGGGCAGAACACCACCGCCGCGGCCCGGCGGCAGATCTGGAACGCCGCCAGCAAAACCGGCGCCTGGGGCTATGTGGAGCCGCTTTCCATGACGCCCACCTGGGTTCATTTCGACCGGCGCTACGGGGTGCCCGCCTGCAACGGTACCACGGCGGGCTACCCCACCCTGCGCCGCGGCTGCACCAACACCTATGTGCTGATCTTGCAGGACGCCCTGAACGCCCTGGGCTATGTGTGCGGCAGCCTGGACGGGAAGTTCGGCGCGCGCACGGAAAATGCCCTGAAGGCCTACCAGAAGCGGGTTGGGCTGACCAACGACGGGGTGTGCGGCTGCAATACCTGGAAGAAGCTCTCGGCGGCGGTGGTGGGCATCGGCCGCACCAAAACCGTGCTGGATTGACTGCCGGGCAGGCCCAATCTGCACAAGAGGTTTGACCCGCCTTTGCCGGGGTGCTATACTAAAGCAATACCGCACATTTTTCCGCCGGGCAGCCCGGGCGGGAAGCGGATTCAATCGGAAACCATGGGCCGCCGGGGGCACCTTCGCGCCGGCCCTCAAAAAAAGAAGGTTGTTTATCATGGAATTTTCCAAGCGTCTCGACCTGTTTGGCGACGAGATCTTTTCGGCCCTGAACCAGCGCAAGGTTGCCCTGGAGGCACAGGGCCGCACCCTGTTCAACCTGTCGGTGGGCACGCCGGACTTTGAGGCCCCGGCCCATGTGAAGCAGGCGCTCATGGACGCAGCCAAGAACCAGGACAACTGGAAGTACAGCCTGCGGGACCTGCCGGAGCTGCTGGACGCCGTGTGCAGCTACTACCAGCGGCGGTTCGGCGTGGCCATCACGCCGGATCAGGTGATGAGCGTCAATGGAAGCCAGGAGGGCATGGGCCACCTGGGCCTGGCCCTGTGCGATGAGGGCAGCACGGTGCTTCTGCCCGACCCCGGCTATCCGGTGTTCACCGCCGGGGCAAAGTTGGGCGGGGCCACTCCCTGGTACTACCCGCTGAGCGCCGAAAAAGGCTTTCTGCCGGACTTTGACGCCATCCCCGATGAGGTGGCCGACCGGGCCAAGTACATGGTGGTTTCACTGCCCGCCAACCCGGTGGGCAGTGTGGCCCGCCCCGGCTTTTACGAGGAGCTGGTGGCCTACGGCAAGGCCCATGATCTGCTGATCGTGCACGACAACGCCTACAGCGACATCATCTTTGACGGCAACGTGGGCCGCAGTTTCTTCAACACCCCCGGTGCCGAGGATGTGGGCGTGGAGTTCTTCAGCCTGTCCAAGAGCTTCAACGTCACCGGTGCCCGCATCAGCTTTCTGGTGGGCCGCCGGGACGTGGTGGCTGCCCTGCGCAAACTGCGCAGCCAGATCGACTTCGGTATGTTCCTGCCCATTCAGTACGCGGCCATTGCGGCCCTCACCGGCCCGCTGGACAGCGTGAAGGCCCAGTGTGCCGCCTATCAGGCCCGGCGGGACGCCCTGTGCGGCGGCCTGCGCTCCATCGGCTGGAACGTACCGGACAGCCACGGCAGTATGTTTGTGTGGGCGCCGCTGCCCGCCCCCTACACCAAGAGCATGGACTTCTGCATGGATCTGATCGACAAGGCCGGGGTCATCTGCACCCCGGGCCTGAGCTTCGGGCCCCGCGGCGAGGGGTATGTGCGCTTTGCGCTGGTGCTTCCGCCGGAGCGCATTGCCCAGGCGGTGGAGGCCATCCGGGTGAGCGGCCTGGTGGCGCAGCCCTGACCTGCCTTTATTCTTAAAAAGCAAAGCAAAACCGCCGGGTCGGTTTTCCACAAGCGTTGGGTCGTTTTGTGGAAAATCCGTCCGGCGGTCTTTTTGTTGCAGCAGCCGTTTCACTTTTAAAGAAGGCCCCGCTCACAGCAGCGGCCCGGCCGGGTACAGCAGCAGGTTCTCCCCCGCCGGGCCGGGGCGCAGGTCGGCCCCCACCCAGCCCTGCTCCAGCCGGGCGGCGATGCGCCCCGGTTCGCTCAGCGGCAGGGCCATCTCACAGCCGGGGCGGCGGGCCACCGGGCGGCCATTGCACAGCCAGGCCCAGGGCAGGCCGCACACCGTGCCTGCCTGCCGCAGTGTAAAGCCGACGGCAAACGCGGCAGGCAGTCCCCTCGCCCCCGGCAGCAGCACCCAGGTTTGCCAGGCCGGCCAGCGCACCGCCGCGCGGCGCAGGCAGGCACGCAGGTTTGCCCCGCCCATGGGGCCAAGCACCACTACCCAGCCGCCCCGGGTGTTCTCCGCCCGGGTGAACCGGCGCAGTGCCTGGGCTGGGGCCGCATCGGCGGCGAAGGGCAGCAGCAGGGCGGCGCTCTCCGGGCCGGTTCGGCCCTCGGCCAGCCAGCCCTCCCCCACCGCAAGGCAGCGGGCCAGCTCCCCTTCTTCCAGCGGCCAACGGGCGGCCAGATGCACCAGCACCGGCAATTCCGCCTGATGCAGACGGCGTAATGTATCCGGTCGTTCCATGGGCGCACTCCTTTCCGGCATTCGGGCCTGCACACAGCAGAGCGGGCGGGCCGTTTTTCCAGTTCTATGCGCTGCCGCGCACCGGTATGCCGGTGTTTCCGGTTGTTTGCCCGAAATTCCTTCGCAATTTCGCCAAATGCGCACCTCTGATTTTATGCATCCCGCTGATTTCGTGCATTATCAGGAATAATTCCTAAAAATTACTTGTAAACTATACAAATTCAGTATAAAATAAAGCCATCGAAACAAACCCAAGCGGCCACGCCCAAACTTCATCGGCCGTTTTATAAAAGGAGGTTCTTCCATGGCACATGCATTTGAATCCGTTGTTTTCTACCGCTGCTCTCACTGCGGCAACGTGGTGGCCAAGGTCATCGATCAGGGGGTTCCCCTCGTCTGCTGCGGCGAACCCATGAAGGCGCTCAAGCCCGGCACCAGCGACGGCGCGGTGGAAAAGCACCTGCCCGTGGTTCAGGTTGAGAATGGGGCCGTTCACGTTCATGTGGGCAGTGCCGTTCATCCCATGGTGGAGGCCCACTACATCCAGTTCATCTGCCTGGTCACCGACAAGGGCGTTTACTTCCGCAATCTCCGCCCCGAGCAGGCCCCCGAAGCCGACTTTGCCATCGGTGACGAAAAGCCGCTGGCCGTCTACGAATACTGCAACCTGCACGGCCTGTGGGTGACGGAGCTGTAAGCCAAACCCTCACACAAAAAACAAAGCGCACGGTCAAACGATCATGCGCTTTGTTTTATTCTTGAAGCGGTGTTTCTGGCTGCTCGTTTTTCAAACAGGCGGCACTGCGGCCGGAAGGCGTTTTACACGTCTTCCCGCTCCTCGTGCTTTTTCAGGCAGGCACCCACAAAGCCGCGGAACAGCGGCTGGGCGCGGTTGGGGCGGCTCTTGAACTCGGGGTGGAACTGAACGCCCACATAGAAGTCCCGGCCGGGCAGCTCAATGGCCTCCACCAGGCGGCCGTCCGGGCTGGTGCCGCCCAGAACCAGGCCGGCATCCACCATCTGCTGGCGGTACTCGTTGTTGAACTCATAGCGGTGGCGGTGGCGCTCCTGCACCAGCTCCTGGCCATAGCACTCCATCAGCTTGGTACCGGGCATCACCTTGCAGGGGTAGCTGCCCAGGCGCATGGTGCCGCCCTTGGGCAGGTTGCCCTCCTGATCCGGCATCAGGGCAATGACGTTGTGCTTGCCCTCGGGGGCAAACTCGCTGCTGTTGGCGTCCGCAAAGCCCAGCACATCCCGCGCAAACTCCATGGTCATGATCTGCAGGCCCAGGCAGATGCCGAAGCAGGGCAGCTGCTGCTCGCGGGCGTAGCGGGCCGCCTGGATCATGCCCTCAATGCCACGGTCGCCGAAGCCGCCGGGAATAATAATGCCGTCCACGCCCTCAAAGGCCTTGGCGCAGGCCTCCTGATCGTTCAGGCCCTCGCTCTCCACCCAGCGGATGTCCACCTTGCAGCCGTTTTCAAAGCCGCCGTGGTACAGGCTTTCCATCACGGAGAGGTAGGCGTCGTGCAGCTTCACATACTTGCCCACCAACGCCACGGTGCACTCCTTGCTGCACCCGGCAATGCGGCCCAGCATGGCCTTCCACTCGGTCAGGTCGGCGGCGGGCAGGTCCAGATTCAGCTCGCGGCACACCACATCCGACAGGCCGCCTGCCTCCAGCATGATGGGGCATTCGTACAGGCTGGGCATGGTCAGGTTCTCGATCACGCAGTCCGGCTTCACGTTGCAGAACATGCTGATCTTGCGGAAGATCTCCTTGTCGATGGGGCCATCGGCGCGCAGCACGATGATGTTGGGGGCAATGCCCATGCCCTGAAGCTCCTTCACCGAGTGCTGGGCCGGCTTGGACTTATACTCGTCGCTGCCCTTGATGTAGGGCACCAGTACCACATGGATGTAGCAGCAGTTCTCTTTGCCCTGCTCCAGGCCCACCTGACGGATGGCCTCCAGGAAGGGCTGGCTCTCAATGTCGCCGGTGGTGCCGCCGATCTCGGTGATGACCACGTCCGCATCCGAGTGCTTGCCCACGTTGTAGATGAAGCTCTTGATCTCGTTGGTGATGTGAGGAATGATCTGCACGGTCTGGCCCAGATAGGCGCCCTGCCGCTCCTTGTTCAGCACATTCCAGTACACCTTGCCGGTGGTCAGGTTGGAGTACTTGTTCAGGTCCTCGTCAATGAAGCGCTCGTAATGGCCCAGGTCCAGGTCGGTCTCCGCGCCGTCCTCGGTGACGAACACCTCACCGTGCTGGTAGGGGCTCATGGTGCCGGGGTCCACGTTGATGTAGGGGTCCAGCTTCTGCGCCGCCACCTTCAGGCCGCGGCACTTCAGCAGACGGCCCAGGCTGGCCGCCGTAATGCCCTTGCCCAAACCGGAGACCACGCCGCCGGTCACGAAAATATACTTGGTCGACATTCTTCTCTTCCTCCTCATCTTCCGACGGCTCTGCGCCGGACGCCATTTCTGGCAAACTTCAAGGCAAATCCTTTTCAAGCCGGGCACACCGGAGCCAATCCAACGCCGCGGTACGGTGCGCCCGCTTTTCCAAACAGGCCCTCCGGCCTGAGAAAACAAATCAAATACAGGGCCGCCCCGGTCAGCCGCCGGGCACGCCCTCCGCCAAAATTTCTTCCGCCACCTGTTCCCGGGTGCGGCGGCTGTTCATGGCTTCTTTTTCGATGTAGCGGTGGGCCTCGGCCTCGGTCATGCCGTGGGTCTCGATCAGCAAGCACTTGGCCCGGCTGACCAGCCGCAGCTGCATCATCTTTTCATGCAGCTTGTCGTTTTCCGCCTGAAGCATCATCAGGCGGCGGCTGCTGGCGGCGGCCATGTGCACCGCCTGGCGGAAGGCCACCCCCGAAAAGGGCTTGGCCAGCACCAGCACGCCGCTCTGCTCTACCCGCTGGGCCACCTGCTCGGCGGTGCCGGCCTTGACCATCATCAGCACGCCGGCCCGGGTGTTCTGCACCGCGAACAGGGCCAGCTCGTGGCCCAGTTCGTCCGGCAGGGGGGCGTTGATCAGAATCATCTCGTAGGGCTTTTCGGCGATCATCCGGCGGGCGGCGTTGGCGCTGGCGGCGAACACCGGGCGCTGATACCCCAGCTCCGTCACGTGCTGGGCCAGATACTGGTTGGCGGTACTGCCCGCCGAAACGATCAAAGCCAACGCCGCTGCCATACGCCGCACCCCCTTCCGCTCACGCAAAAGCCACCCCACCGGCAGCCCGCTTTGTTACACCGTCAGGAAATAGTTTTCCTGCTCGATCTCATTCCAGTTTGCACTGGCCCGCTGCAGTTCGCACTGCCGCCACTGTTCGTCAAAGTAGCGGCGGGCCATCTCGTCCGGCAATTCTCTGCGCACAAAGTCGCTGGTCCGGGCAATTTCCACTGCGTCCCGCAGAGAGGTGGGCAGGCTTTCCAGCCCATAGGCCGCCGCCTCGGTGGGATCAAACAGATTCTTATTCACCGGGGCGGGCAGCTCCAGCTTCTCCTGCAGGCCCTCAAAGCCGGCCGCCAGCACCAGGCCGATGGCCAGATAGGGGTTGCAGGAGGGGTCCGGGTTGCGCAGCTCCATCCGGCAGGAATCGCCGCTGGCCGCGGGAATGCGCACCAGCTGGCTGCGGTTCTGGCGGCTCCAGCTCACATAGCGGGGCGCCTCGCAGCTGCCGAACCGGGCATAGCTGTTGGGAATGGGGTTCAAAAACGGGGTGATCTCCCGGGCACGGCGCATCACGCCGGCCATAAAGTGGCCTGCCACGGAATCGGGCGCAATGTCGCCCTCAAACAGGTTCCTGCCGTCCCGATACAGGCTGATGTTGATGTGAAGGCCGCTGCCGCTGGCATGGGGGAAGGGCTTGGGCATAAAGCTGGCGTAGGCCCCGTGCTGGGCCGCCAGCACCTTGACCGCCGACCGGAAGGACAGGATGGTGTCCGCCGCATCCAGCGGGGTGGTGTAGCGGAAGTCCACCTCGTTCTGGCCCGGGCCGCTCTCGTGATGGCTGTGCAGCGGGTGCAGGCCCATCTCCTCCATACACAGGCAGATCTCCCTGCGCAGGTCCTCGCCCTTGTCCAGCGGGGCCACGTCAAAGTAGCCGCCGTGGTCCAGGGGAATGCGGGTGGGACGGCCCCGGTCGTCCAGTTCGAACACATAGAACTCGCACTCCGCGCCCACGTTGCAGGTCAGGCCCAGGGAGGCGAACCGCCCCGCCACCTGGCGCAGGTAGCTGCGGGTGTTGCCCTCAAAGGGCTGGCCGTTGGGCCGGTAAATGTCGCAGAACAGGCGCATGACCCGCCCGTCCATCGGCCGCCAGGGCAGAATGGTCACGGTGGAGGGGTCGGGTTTTAAAAGCAGATCGCTCTCTTCCACGTTTAAAAAGCCGTTGACCGAGCTGCCGTCAAAGCCGATGCCGTGGTCAAAGGCATAAGGCAGCTCTTCTGCCAGAATGGCCAGATTTTTCTGGACGCCGAAAATATCGCAGAAGGCCAGCCGAACGAATTTTACGTCGTTGTCCTGTGCGAAATCCAGGATGTCCTGTGCGCTGCTGCTCATGGTGATTTTCCTCCTGAACGTTCGCTGAAAAGCGCTGTCTGGCAGCGCCCTGCAAGCAAAAAAGGCGTCCGCCAGAAGGCGGGTAGGGCCTTGCACCCTCCGCCTTTCCGACAAACGCCTTTGTTTCTGTCAGTATTATAATCTCTCAAAACTACCCCGTCAAGAAGTGGGTTTCATTTCAGCAATTGCCACAAAAAACCGCTGGTTCCGGCCGCTCTGGTTTGGCTTCTGCCCCGTTTGCGGCAACCAAAAAACCCGCCTCTTTCGAGACGGGCTTTTTGGGCTTGGTGTAAGAAATAGGAAAAGGAGAATGGCAATTTCAGAGAGGCATCGGCGGCCCGCTGCACACGCAGAGGGTTCTGCGGGGCAGGCCGGTTTGCCTCAGGCTGTCACTCGCGGTAAGCGGCGGGCGCTTACACGTAGTACAGCATCTTGGAGTAGCTGGGCAGAGGCCAGTAGTCCTCGCCGCACACAACCTCGGCGGCATCGGCGGCGGTGCGCAGGTCTGCCATGGCGGGCAGCACCTTGTCGCGGTAGGCCTTGGCCTTCTCCAGGCTGTCGGTCTCGCTCTCGGCGCTTTCCAGAGCGGCATCCAGGGCATCCACGGCATCGCTCATGGCGTCGGTTGCGGCGCTGAGCTTTTCCAGAATCTTGTTCTCGGCCTTGCAGGAGAGCTTCTCGCTCACCGCCATCTTGGCGGCGGCGGCGCCGGCCACATCGCTCATGTAAGCGGTGGCGGCGGGAAGCAGCTGCTTGTTGGCCATTTCCAGCATGGTCATGGCCTCGATGTGCAGCACCTTGGCGTAATGCTCGATAATAACCTCGTAGCGGCTCATCACCTCAACCCGGCTGAGCACGCCCATCTCTTCAAAGAGGGCGATGTTCTTCTCGCTGGTCATGGCGGGGGCAGCGTCCACGGTGGTCTTCAGGTTGAACAGGCCGCGCTTCTCGGCCTCAACCTCCCACTCGTCGCTGTAACCGTTGCCGTTGAAGATGATGCGCTTATGGTCGTGCAGGGTGCGCTTCACCAGGGCCACCAGGGCCTTTTCAAAGTCATCCGCACACTCCAGTTCGTCCGCATAACCCTTCAGTTCCTTAGCCACGGCGGTGTTCAGCACGGTGTTCGCGTCGGCCAGGTTCATGGAAGAGCCAGGCATACGGAACTCGAACTTGTTGCCGGTGAAGGCAAAGGGAGAAGTACGGTTGCGGTCGGTGTTGTCTTTCTTGAATTTGGGCAGGACATCCACGCCCAGGTCGATGCGCTGACGGCCGGGATCGGCATACTCGGCATCGTTGGAGATGGCATCCAGTACGGCGGCCAGGTCATCGCCCACAAACATGGAGATGATGGCCGGGGGTGCCTCGTTGGCGCCCAGACGGTGATCGTTGCCGGGGCTGGCCACAGCCGCCCGCAGCAGATCCTGATACTGATCCACAGCCTTGATGACCGCGGCCAGGAAGATCAGGAACTGCAGGTTCTCCATGGGGGTGTCGCCGGGATCCAGCAGGTTCACGCCGTTTGCGGTCATGGACCAGTTGTTGTGCTTGCCGCTGCCGTTCACACCCTCAAAGGGCTTCTCAGCCAGCAGGCAGTACAGGCCGTGCTTTTCGGCGACCTTCTTCATCATCTCCATGGTCAGCAGGTTGTGGTCCACAGCGATGTTGGTGGTGTCAAAGATGGGGGCCAGCTCATGCTGGCAGGGGGCAACCTCGTTGTGCTTGGTCTTGGCGGGAATGCCCAGTTCCCACAGCTGGTTGTCCAGGTCCTCCATATACTCGGAGACGATGGGCCGCAGGGTGCCGAAGTAATGCTCCTCCAGCTCCTGGCCCTTGGCGGGCATGGCGCCGAACAGGGTGCGGCCGGTGAGGATCAGGTCCTGACGGGCCTCGTAGTCCTCTTTGCGGACCAGGAAATACTCCTGCTCCGCGCCCACGGTGATGGACACATGATCCACGTCCTTGCCGAACAGCTTCAGAATGCGGCAGGCCTGGGCGGACAGGGCGCTCATGGAGCGCAGCAGCGGGGTCTTTTTATCCAGCGCCTCACCGTTGTAGCTGCAGAACGCAGTGGGGATGCACAGCACGCCGTCCTTCACGAAGGCGTAGCTGGTGGGGTCCCACGCGGTGTAGCCGCGGGCTTCACAGGTGGCGCGCAGGCCGCCGTTGGGGAAGGAAGAGGCATCAGGCTCGCCCTTGACCAGCTCTTTGCCGTTGAATTCCATGATGGCGGTGCCGTCTTTCATGGGGCTGACAAAACCGTCGTGCTTCTCACTGGTGATGCCGGTAAGCGGCTGGAACCAGTGAGTGTAATGGGTGGCGCCCATCTCCATGGCCCAGCGCTTCATCACGCTGGCAACCACGTTGGCCACTTCGATGTCCAGAGGCTGGCCCTTTTCCAGGGTGGCCTTCAGGCTCTTATAAGTAGCGCTGGGCAGGCGTTCTTTCATCACGTGCTCGTTGAATACGTACTTGCCGTAGATCTCCATCACATTCGCTGCCATATTCTTTTACTCCTTCACAATCGTCGCGGCTCGAAGGTTTCCCCACCCTGTTGCCTGATGACCCCCAACGGGGGGCGGCTTGCTTGTAAAAAAGGAAAAGGGGGCCGGCGGACTTACTCCGCAGCCCCCTTGCTGCTATGCTTAGATTATACCCTGTGTGACGTTTCGGGTCAATTGTCAAACCGACAAAACTTTACCAAACCAAACCTTGACATTTTGTATGTAGAAACGAAATTGGAATAAGTTGCATTTTGTGAAATGCCGCCTGTACAATTTCACGGTTTTCGTTTGCCATCTTTGTCAAAATGCCCGAAGCTGCCGTGTTACACCACCTGGAACAGGAAGAACTTCAGGTAGTCGGTCTCCTCCACGTTCCACAGGATGGGGTGATCCGGGGCCTGCTGGCGCACCTCGATCTGCCGCAGCTGGCGGCCCGCATCGTGGGCGGCGGCGTGCAGCATTTTGATGAACATGGCCTCGCTGGCAAAGTGGCTGCAGCTGGCCGTGGCCAGATACCCGCCCCGGGGCAGCAGGCGCATGGCCCGGTAGTTGATCTCCTTATAGCCGCGCATGGCGTTCTGGGCGGTGCGGCGGGCCTTGGTGAAGGCCGGCGGGTCCAGAATGATAAAGTCGTAGGGGCTGCCCTCCCGCTCCAGCCGGGGCAGAAGGTCGAACACATCCTCGCACACAAAGTCCATCCGGTCTTCCAAACCGTTGCGGGCGGCGTTGCGCCGGGCCATCTCCACGGCGCTCTCGCTCACGTCCACGGCGGTTACATGAGCGGCCCCGCCCAGCGCGGCGTTCAGGGCAAAGCTGCCGGTGTGGGTGAAGCAGTCCAGCACGGTTTTGCCCCGGGCAATGTTCGCCACCGCCCGCCGGTTGAACTTCTGATCCAGGAAGAAGCCGGTTTTCTGGCCATTCTCAAAGTCCACGTTGTAATAAACGCCGTTCTCGCAGATCTCGGTCTCGGTGCTTGCCGGGTGCTGCTCGCCGGGAATCTCCAGCCAGCCCTTGCCCTGCTCCAGGCCCTCTTTGTCCCGCAGGGCGGCGTCGTTGCGCTGGTAAGTGCCGTCGATCTGCTGGCCGTCCGCCCGCAGAACCCGGGCCAGCAGGGGCAGCAGCTGCTCCTTGCGCACCTCCATGCCCACCGAGAGGATCTGTGCCACCAGCACGGTGCCGAACCGGTCCACGGTCAGACCGGGCATCTGGTCCGCCTCGCCAAAGATCACCCGGCAGCAGGTCAGGTCCTCGGGGCGCAGAACCGTTTTCCGGTAGGCCCAGGCGTACTCAAAGCGCCGCTGCCAGAAGGCCTCGTCAAAGGTGTCGTTCGCGTTGCGGCTCAGCAGCCGCACCCGGATTTTGCTGGCCAGGCTGAGAAAGCCGGTGCCCAGATAGCGGCCCTTCTGGCTGAGCACGTCCACCAGCGCGCCGTTTTCCGGCTGGGTTTCGGGAGCATCGGTGATTTCATCGGCGTACACCCAGGGGTGCCCCTGCACGATGGAAAGTTCCGCCTTTTTGGTGACGGTGTAGGCCGGATAGCTGCGGGTGGTTTTCATTCGGTTCTCCTTTTATTTATAACTCAATTTATTTACATCTCAATGCGATTGGATTATGCGGTTGGCGGGGCGGCTTCAGCCCTGCCCGTCGTCCAGCACCTGGCCGATGGGGTCCCGCAGGATCAGGGTGGCCATGCGGTCGGCCGGGGTGGGGGCCTTGTTCAGCAGCACCAGCTCGCTGCCGCGGTAATACCGCAGAAGTCCGGCCGCCGGGTACACGGCCAGGCTGGTGCCGCCCACGATCAGCAGGTCGGCCGCCTCAATGGCCTTGATGGCCCCCACCAGGGTGGCTTCGTCCAGCCCTTCTTCATACAGCACCACATCCGGCTTTACAATGCCGCCGCAGCTGCACCGGGGCACGCCGGTGCTCTCGGCGATGAACTCCACCGGGTAAAACTTGCCGCACCGGGTGCAGTAGTTGCGCAGGGTGCTGCCGTGCAGCTCAAACACGTTTTTGCTGCCCGCCGCCTGATGCAGCCCGTCGATGTTCTGGGTGATCACGGCCTTCAGCTTGCCCTGGGCCTCCAGCCGGGCCAGGCGCAGATGGGCCGCGTTGGGCCGGGCGTTTTTCACAATGAGCTTATCCCGATAGAACTTGTAAAACTCCTCGGTGTGCTGCTCAAAAAACGTGTGGGAGAGGATGGTTTCGGGCGGGTAGTCGTATTTCTGGTGATACAGGCCATCCACACTGCGGAAATCGGGGATGCCGCTCTCGGTTGAAACACCCGCGCCGCCGAAAAAGACGATGTTTGAGCTTTTCGCGATCAATTCTTCCAGCTGCTGGTTCATAACAAGGCACTTCCTTTCGATTTTCCCTGCGCAGGGCCGGGTTCTGTGATACAATAAATGCAAACAGCCCCTTTTATGGGCGTTTGCTCTGGAATGCATTATAACACAAATCCGGTGCCGCGCACAAACCCGGCTGCCCGCAAGGAGGAATTGGTATGACCCCACAGCTCATTACCCCGGCCGCCGTATGGCAGGCCCTTGCCCCCCGCCCGCCGCAAAGCCACAAGGGCACCTTCGGCCGGGTGCTGATCGCCGCGGGCAGCGCCCGTTACCGCGGGGCCGCCGCCCTGTGCTGTGAGGGGGCACTGCGGGCCGGGGCGGGCATTGTCACCCTGGCCAGTGTGGAGCCGGTGCTGGCCCTCACCCTTGCCCGCACCCCGGAGTGTACCCTGCTGCCCTGCACCCCCGACGAAGCGGGTGGCATCTCCGCCCAAAACCTGCCCGCCCTGCTGGAAACGCTGGCCGCCTGCACCGCGCTGGTGCTCGGCCCGGGGCTGGGCAGCGCCGCCGAGGCCATCGGGGCCGGGCTGCTGGAGGCGGCCCGCTGCCCCGTGGTGCTGGATGCAGACGGCCTGAACGCCGCCGCAAGCGGGGCCTTTTCTCTCAAAACCGGCGGCGGGCCGCTGATTCTGACGCCCCACCCCGGTGAAATGGCCCGCCTGTGCGGCCTGACCCCCGCCCAGGTAAACGCCGACCGCCCGGCCCTGGCTGCCCGCATGGCCCGGGAATGGGGCTGCATTCTGGTGCTGAAAGGGCACGCCACTCTGGTGGCCGCGCCGGACGGGGCGCTCTGGGTCAACACCACCGGCAACCCGGGCCTTGCCCGGGGCGGCAGCGGCGACGTACTGGCCGGAATGATCGGCGGCCTGTGCGCGGCCGGGCTGCCCGCGCTGGAAGCGGCCAAATGCGGCGTGTGGCTGCACGGGGCGGCGGCCGACCGGGCTGCGGCCCGGTTGGGCCAGTGGGGAATGCTGCCCAGCGACCTGCCCGCTGCTTTGGGCGAGCTGTTTGCCGAAAACGGGCGGTAACGGTTCTAGGCGAGGGATACTTTTCCACGTTCCCCTCCCCCTCTTGTTAAGAACTCTTTTAAAGCGCAAACTTTTGGCGTAAAATACAGCTTTTAAGATATAAAGAACGAGCGTTTTAAAAATGCTTAAAAACACCAACGCGAAAAGTGCTTGAACACGCAAACGCGCGGATGCGCCTGCCGGGATCTCTCCCGCCGGGGCACACCCGCGCGTTTTTCTATTTATGATTTCAGAAACCGCTATGCCTGCAAAAGCGTCGGCCGTGTCAGTTCTGCTTCACGCCCCGCATGGTCAGACCAATGCGGCGCTTTTTCACGTCCACGCTCAGCACCTTCACCTTGACCACATCGCCCACCTTCACCACATCGCCGGGGTGGTGGATGAACTTGTCGGACAGCTGGCTCACGTGCACCAGGCCGTCCTGATGCACGCCGATGTCCACAAAGGCTCCAAAGTCGATCACGTTGCGCACGGTGCCGGTCAGCTCCATGCCCTCGGTCAGGTCGGCCAGCTCCAGCACTTTGCTGCGCAGCAGGGGGGCGGGCAGGCTGTCCCGCACGTCCCGGCCGGGGCGCAGCAGCTCTGAGCGGATGTCCCGCAGGGTGGGAGCGCCCGCGCCGGTCTCCTGGCAGAGCTTCTCCATGCCGATGGCTTTCATCCGCCGGGGCAGCTCCTGAATGGTATCGGTGCCGATGTCCTGCTCGGTAAAGCCGCACAGCTCCAGCAGGCGGCGGGCGGCGGGGTAGCTCTCCGGGTGCACAGCGGTACCGTCCAGCGGCTCCGCTGCATCCGGCAGCCGCAGGAAGCCCGCGCACTGCTGGTAGGCCTTGGGGCCAAGGCCCTTCACCTTTTTCAGCTGGGGGCGGCTTTCAAAGGGGCCTTCGGCCTCCCGCCGGGCCACGATGTTTTTGGCCACGGCGGCGCTCACGCCGGCCACCCGCTCCAGCAGGGGGGCGCTGGCGGTGTTCAGGTCCACGCCCACCTGGTTCACGCAGTCCTCCACCACGCCGTCCAGCGTCTCGTTCAGGCGCTTTTGGGGCATATCGTGCTGATACTGGCCCACGCCCACGGCCTTGGGGTCGATCTTCACCAGCTCGGCCAGCGGGTCCTGCAGGCGGCGGGCAATGCTCACGGCACTGCGCAGGTTCACGTCAAACTGGGGGAACTCCGCCGCGGCCAGCGGGCTGGCGGAGTACACGCTGGCCCCCGCCTCGCTGACCACCATGTACTGCACCCCGCCGCCGATCTCGCTGATGACCTGGGCGGCGAACTGCTCGGTTTCGGCCCCGGCGGTGCCGTTGCCGATGGCGATGATCTGCACGCCGTATTTCTGAATGAGGTGTTTCACCGTGGCCTTGGCCTGCTCCACCTTCTTAAAGGCGGGAATGGGATAGACCACGTCGGTGGCCAGCACCTTGCCGGTGGGGTCCACCACCGCCAGCTTGCAGCCCATGCGGTAGCCGGGGTCCATGCCAAGGGCCACCTTGCCCCGGATGGGCGGCTGCAGCAGCAGCTGGCGCAGGTTCTCGCCGAACACCGCAATGGCGCCCTCGGCGGCCCGGGCGGTCAGCTCCGAGCGCAGCTCCCGCTCCAGGCTGGGGTGCAGCAGCCGGTCGTAGGCGTCCTGGGCGGCCAGCGTCACCTGGGCGGCGCTGGGGCCGCCCCCGGCCCGCACAAAGCGGCGGCGCAGCAGGGCGGCGGCCTGTTCGCTCTCCGCCTGAATGCTCACCTTCAAAAAGCCTTCCCGTTCGCCCCGGTCCACCGCCAGAATGCGGTGCCCGGCCACCTTGCTCACCGGCTCGGCATAGTCGTAATACTGCTCGTACACCGATTCCTTCTCCGCATCGGCCGCTTTGCTGGCCAGCAGGGCGGTGCGCTGGTACAGCTCCCGCAGCTCCTGGCGCAGGGCGGCATCGTCGCTGAACTGCTCCGCCAGAATGTCCCGGGCACCGGCCAGGGCGGCGGCGGTGTCCGGCACTTCCCCGCTCAGGTAGTCGGCCGCTGCTTTCTCCGGGTCGGTGCCGCTGTTCTGGGCCAGCAGCAGCTCGGCCAGCGGGGCCAGGCCCCGGGCGCGGGCCACGCTGGCGCGGGTTTTGCGCTTGGGGCGGTAGGGGCGGTACAGATCCTCCAGGCGGGCCAGGGTTTCGGCAGCCTCCAGCTTCTGCGCCAGTTCCTCGGTCATGGCGCCCTGTTCTTCGATGGAGCGCTTCACCTCGTCCCGGCGCTTGTCCAAACCGCGCAGATAGTCCAGCCGCTCGCCCAGTTTGCGCAGCACCTGGTCGTCCATGCTGCCGGTGGCCTCCTTGCGGTACCGGGCAATGAAGGGGATGGTGTTGCCCTCGTCGATCAGGTTGACGGCGGCCTCCACGGCCTTTTCGTTCAGGCCCAGCTCCTGGGCAATGGTTTTGATATGGTTCATAGGTTCTCCTTATAAAATCATTCAACTTGGCCGGAAGGGCCGGTGGGCAGGGCCGAAATCCGCCGCTTTTTTCTCCGGAAATACAGGGTGTAGCCTGCCCACAGCGCCGTGCAGCTGCCGCCGATGGCCAGGCTCAGCCGCAGGCCGGGGGTGTGGTAGCTCACTTCGATCCGGCTTTGCCCCGCAGGCAGGGCCAGGGCGCACAGGCCATTGTCCACCTTCAAAAGTTCGGCGGACTGGCCGTTTACCGTGGCGGTAAAGCCCTTGGTCCAGGGCACGGTGAACAGCACGAGCCGGGCCTTTTCCAGCGTGATGGCGGCGGTAAAGCCGCTGCCGTCCGCCGTAAATTCCGAACAGCTCTCGGCCTTGCGGTCGGCGCAGTCCAGCGTGTAATCCTCGTAGGTGATGCCCCGGCGCTCCCGGTCGTCCAGATGGCGCACCAGCCCGGCGTACTGCTGTGCCTGCTCCTCGTCCAGCACCAGCGCCCGCATCAGCAGCTTGGCCCGGTCGGCCTTGCTGACGCTTTCAAACTCCTCGGGGGTCACATAGCCCTCCACGGCAAAGCCCATGGGCACATAGTTTTCGTTTTCCAGAATGGTATAGCTGCCCTGGGTGTCATACACAGCCCAGCCCTCGTCGGCCTCCTCGCGGAATGCACTGAGCTTGTCCGTCGGCAAGAGCATGAACCGCACGCTGAGCAGCCCGCGCAGAGCGTAGTTGGAAAGCTCGGGCTTGGAGTGCACGTCCCGCTTCACCCCAACGCTTGGGTAAAACTCCAGAATGGAAGGCTCCACGGTGGAGTTGAAGAACTGCAGGCAGGGCCGCCCGCTCCACAGGCTGATGTTGTCGTAACATTCGTAGGCGTCCAGCCGGTAAAAGCCCTCGGGCAGGTCCAGCTTCGCGGCCTCATAATAGGTCTGCTGCACGTAGTTTTCATCCCGGAACCACTGGTCAAACTTGGCCAGTTCCACATGGAGAAGACCCGTCACGCTGGCCATGCCCAGCACCCCGGCCAGCAGCCGCCGGGGGAACACGCTGCCGGGCTTTGCCCCCCGCCAGATGAGCCAGAACACCAGCAGGTTGATCATGCCCATGGCAAACCGCGCCCAGAACAGCGGCTGGCTGTTCACCTCGCCGAGCTGCCACTCGCCGTCCACTTTGGCGGGCACCAGCGCAAACAAGGCAAACAGCGCCGTGAGGATCAGGGTGGGCCGGTAGCCCCGGGCCAGATCCACCACATCGGTGTGTTCAAAGCACAGCACCGTCACCAGGCTCATCACCAGCACCGGCATATAGTACCAGCGGGCGTAATAGCTGGAGTTGAAGGCGTAAAAGCTGGAGTTGAGCAGCGGCACCAGCGCAAACACGGCACAGGTGCACAACATCCGCTTGAAGGCGTTTTTCTCGGTGCAGCGGCACCAGGCGATGACCCCGCTTGCCCCCACCAGCGGCAGAAAGCAGGACAGGCTGGTCCATTTGATGGTGCCCTCGTCAAACAGGGTGGCCACAAAGGGCGTTTCCGGCGGCAGAAACAGGCTGGCAAAAATGGCGAAGTACTGCTGCACGTTGCCGTACATCAGCCAGCCGTACCCGCTGGAGAACTGCCCCGTGCGGGGATTGCCCAGCAAAAACGCCAGCTCGGGAATGAGCAGCACGCAACCCATGCCACAGCCCAGCAGGCTTTCCAGCGCCAGCTGGCCGAACAGCCGGCCGGTGAGCCGCACCTCGCCGCTGGCCACCTTGCACACAAAGTAGATGGCCAGAAACACCACCTGCCCCACAAAGAAGAAGTAGTTGTTCAGCAGGTTCAGCGCCACCAGCGCTGCAAAGGGGCCGTGGCGCTTTTCGTAAAGGGCACCATCCAGCGCCCACAGCAGGTACGGGAACAGGGCCACCACGTCCAGAAAGTGGTTGAAGAAAATGTTGTAGATGGAAAAGCCCGAAAGCCCATACAGGCAGCCCGCCACCACGGCGTAGTTCTGGTCGTGCACATAGCGCTTCGCCCACAGGTAGCCGCCCGCGCCCGCCACGGCCATTTTCAAACAGAGCATGGGGGCCATGAGCCAGGGCAGCGCCCGGGCCGGGAACAGCAGGGTGAACCACCAGAAGGGCGAGCCGGTGAGGTAGAAGGAGTAGCTGTTCCAGAAATCGCTGCCCAGATCGGTGGCCCAGCTGAAGGAGCCGCCCCCGTTTTTCACGAACTGGTTGGCGTAATAGTAAAAGGGGATCTGCTGGCAGTTAAAATCGCCCGCATAGTGAAAAATGCCCTTGTCCACCAGCACGCAGGGCAGCAGAAAGCTGGCCGCCCCGGCAAAGCACAGCCAGAAGGTCAGCCAGAATTTGTTCTGCGGCCTGCGGCCCAAAGCGGTTTCGCCGCTGAGCATCCCGTTTTTCATAAACGTTCCCTTTCTTTTTTAAGGCCCTCTGTGCTAGTGCAGGAAGGAAAGGCCGCGGCTTCATCCCAGCGGGTTTTCCCGGTACACCTGCTCGATCAGCCGGTCGATGTCCTCAAAGTGCGCCAGCTCACAGCAGGCCCGGCGCAAACCGGCAGCCCCCCGCAGACCATGCATATAGTGCAGTGCCTGGCTGCGCGCCTGAGGAATGGCCGCCCACTCCCCTTTTTCCTCACACATCTCATACACCTGGGTGCGCATGGCCTCCATGCGCTGGGTGAGGGTGGGCATGGGAGGAATCTCCTCCCCCTTCAGCGCCGCCGCAATGCGGCCGAACAGCCACGGGTCGCCCAGGGCGGCCCGGCCCACCATCAGGCCGTCACAGCCGGTGGCCTGCACCATGGCAAGGGCATCCTCGGCCGAGGCAATGTCGCCGTTGCCCAGCACCGGAATGGCCACCGCCTGCTTCACCGCCGCGATCACCGAGAGGTCAATGCCCGGCTGGTACATCTGTTCCCGGGTGCGGGCGTGCACGGCCACGGCCGCGGCCCCCGCTGCCTCGCAGGCTTTGGCCACCTCCACGGCGGTGCGGTGGGCATCGTCCCACCCGGCCCGCATTTTTACGGTAACGGGGCGGCCGCCGCTGTGCTTCACCACGGCCTCCACAATGCACCCGGCCAGGGCCGGGTCCAGCATCAATTTGCTGCCCGCGCCGGAGGAGACGATCTTCGGGGCGGGGCAGCCCATGTTGATGTCGTAAAAATCAAAGTCCCGGTCCGCGATCAGGGCGGCCGCCTGGCCCATGGTCTCCGGCTCGGCACCGAACAGCTGCACCCCATAGGGGCCGGGGGTGTCTGCCCCCCGGCGCAGCAGCCGGGCGCTTTTTTTATCGCCGAAGGTCAGGGCCTTGGCGCTGACCATCTCGCTGATGGTGTACACCGCCCCGTGCTTGGCCGCCATGCGGCGGCAGGCGGCGTCGGTAAAGCCGGCCATGGGGGCAAGCGCCGCGCCCGGGGCCACTGTGAGATTGCCGATCTGCATTCTGTGCGTTTCGTTTCCTTTCGCTCTGCGTTCTGTTCTGCGGGGCCGCTGCCCCAAAGCATACAAAAGATAGTTTACCACATCCTGCCCGCCGCCGCCACCGGTTTTTGGCGCAAAAAGGCCCTGCTCCCGTTTTCGTGGGGCAGGGCCTGCGGAACAATGCGCTTATTTGCCCGGCTTCGGGGCCAAGCTGTTCGTGGCGGCAAACAGGCTGTCGGTGGGGGCCACCGGGCACATCAGCACCTTGCCAGTGCCCCGGTATACGTTCACCAGGCCCTCGCCGCTCACCGCCGAGCCCAGCAGCGTTTTGGTGGAGCGCTCCACCGTGAAGCTGAGGGAGGAGGACCAGCACACAGCCAGGTTGCCGTCGATCTTCAGCTCATCGCCGTTCAACTCCACTTCCACCAGCTCTTCGTAGGGCACGTTGGATTCCAGCGCCGCCACACCGCTGCCGGACAGGGAGAGGTTGAACAGCCCCTCGTTGCCCAGCGCCGCGCTGGACAGGTTGGACCGCATGACCACCTTGTTTTTCACGGTGCCGCTGCAGGCATAGAACATGCCGTCCTCCAGTGTGACGCCCTGCGGGCCCCAGGAACCCACATCCAGCAGGATCAGGTATTTGTAGGTGGGTTCCAGCACCAGAATGCCGCTGCCGGTGTACTCCGGTTTCACGGCGGACTCCTTGGTCACGGCGCCCTTGACCATCTTGCCGAACAGATCGCCCACGCCCTTCACGCCGGTGGTGGCCTGCACGTTTCCGGCCATCCACTGCATGGCCCCCGCCTGAATGATGGCGGTGTCCTTGCCGTTCATGTCGATCACGATCTGGCGGCGGCGCACCCCCATCTTGCCCATAAAGTATTCCGCCGCCGCGTTGACCGGGGAAACGGAAGCATCCCTGGCGTATTCCAGCACATGAAAATTGCCCATGGTGCTGACGATTTTACGGTTCTCATTTTCCAGATTTGCAACGCGCATGGCTTTACGTCCTTTCTGTTCTGCGGCCCTTCGCCCGGGGTACGCCCGGCGCTCTTCTCAGGTTCAGTATACCATGCCGCCCGGGCACCCGTCCACTTTTTTCCACAAAACTTCAGCCTTTTGTCCCAAAAAGTGCAGCGCCCGCCTTTTCCCCTGCTTTTCCGCCCGCCTGCATTGGATTTGCCCGCATTCTGTGCTATACTATTTTAGTTACGGCAGAATTTGCTCTGCCCTTACGCCCACAAAAACGGGCCTGCGGCCCGGAGGGAGGAAACCACCCCATGAAACTGCTTGTACTGGACGGCAACAGCCTGGTCAACCGGGCCTTTTACGGCATTAAGATCCTCACCACCAAGGACAATCGCCCCACCAACGCCATCTATGGCTTTTTGAACATTCTGCTGAACCTTCTGCGGGAGAATCAGCCCGATGAAGTGGCCATCGCCTGGGACCTGAAGGCCCCCACCTTCCGCCACAAGATGTACGACGGCTACAAGGCCACCCGCCACGGGATGCCTGAGGAACTGGCCCAGCAGATGCCGGTTCTGAAAGAGCTGCTGGCCGAGCTGGGCTTTGTGATGGTGAGCCGGGAGGGCTGGGAAGCCGATGACCTGCTGGGCACCCTTTCCGCCGCTGCGGCCGCCCGGGGCGATGAGTGCCTTCTGGCCACCGGCGACCGGGACAGCCTGCAGCTGGTGAACGACCACGTCACCGTTCTGCTGGCGGCCACCCGGGGCGGCCGGAGCGAGACCGTGCCCATGGACCCGGAGGCCATCCGGGAGAAGTACGGTCTGGAGAACCCCCGCCAGCTCATCGAGGTAAAAAGCCTGATGGGCGACACCTCCGACAACATTCCCGGCGTGCCCGGCGTGGGCGAAAAAACCGCGCTGACGCTGGTGCAGGCCTTCGGCAGCCTGGACGAGGTGTACAACCATCTGGACGACCCCCGCATCAAGCCCGGCGTGCGCAAAAAGCTCACGGAAAACGAGGACAAGGCCCGCCTGAGCCACACGCTGGGCGAGATCCGGCTGGACGCCCCCATTGACACCGCCCCCGGCACCTACCGCCGCGGCCCCGGCGAGCCGGAAAAGGCCGCCGCCCTGCTGGCCAGCCTGGAAATGCACAGCCTGATTCCCCGCCTGGGCCTGACCGAGAGCGCGGCCCCCGCCGCACCGGCGGAGGAGCGGGCGCTGGCCGCGGCCGATGCGCCGCTCACCGGACGGGTCTTTCTGGCCGCCCTGCCCGCCGGGGACGGCTGGGCCGCCGTGGACGAGAGCGGCAACCCCTTCCGGCTGGAGGGCAGCGCCCTCACCGACCTGCTGGACAGCCCCGACGCCCACCTGTGGGTGTTTGACGCAAAGCCCCTGTACCATCTGGCGCTGGCCGCCGGGGGCGTGGGCCGCGCCATTGAATTTGACGGCAAGCTGGCCGCCTACCTGCTGAACCCCGCCGCCAGCAAGTACGAATTGAGCGCCCTGGCCGCCGAATACGGCGTTGAGCCGGCCTTCACCTGCCCGGACGCGCCGGATGCCGGGCTGCTGACGGGCCTGCTGCCCCTGCTGGACCAAAAGCTCACCGAGCTGGGCATGGACAAGCTTCTGCGGGAGATCGAGCTGCCCCTCGCCCGGGTGCTGGCGGACATGGAGCGCACCGGCATGCTGGTGGACCGGGACGGCATTGCCGCCTTCGGCGACGAACTGCGTGCCCAGCTGAACGACTGCCTGGGCCGCATTTACGGGCAGGTGGGCTATTCCTTCAACCTGAACAGCCCCAAACAGCTGGGCGAGGCCCTGTTTGACAAGCTGGGCCTGCCCCACCGCAAAAAGACCAAGAGCGGCTATTCCACCGACGCCGCCACGCTGGAAAGCCTGCGCAGCTACAGCCCCGTCATTGACGACATTCTGGAGTATCGCAGCTGCCAGAAGCTGCTTTCCACCTACGCCGACGGCCTTCTGAAGGTCATCGGGCCGGACGGGCGGGTCCACTCCACCTTTTTGCAGACCGAGGCCCGCACGGGCCGCCTCTCCTCCACCGAGCCGAACCTGCAGAACATCCCGGTGCGCACCGAACAGGGCAGCCGCCTGCGCGGCTTCTTTGTGGCAAAGCCCGGCTGCATTCTGCTGGACGCGGACTACAGCCAGATCGAACTGCGCATTCTGGCCCACATCTCCGGCGATGCGGCCATGCAGGAGATCTTCCGCACCGGCGGCGACATTCACCGCAGCACCGCCGCCCGCATTTACGGTATGCCGCCGGAGATGATCACCCCCCGCCTGCGCTCCAGCGCCAAGGCGGTGAACTTCGGCATTGTGTACGGCATCGGGGCGTACAGCCTCAGCCGGGACATCGGCGTGACCGTGAAGGAGGCGGAGGCCTTCATCCAGAGCTATCTGGACAGCTTCCCCGGCGTGCGCCAATATATGGACGACACCATCGCCTTCGGCAAGGAGCACGGCTATGTGGCCACCCTGTTCGGCCGCCGCCGCGCCCTGCCAGAACTGACCAGCAGCAACTTCAACGTGCGCGCCTTGGGCGAGCGCATGGCCATGAACACCCCCATTCAGGGCACAGCCGCCGATGTGATCAAGCTGGCCATGGTGCGGGTGTGGCAGCGTCTGCGGGACGAGGGGCTGACCGCCCGGCTCATTCTGCAGGTGCACGACGAACTGATCGTGGAGGCCCCGCTGGAGGAGGCCGACAAGGCCGCCCAAATTCTGGGCGAGGAAATGGAGCACGCGGTGAACTTCGCCGTGCCCCTCACCGCCGATGTGACCCGCGGCCACACCTGGCTGGAGGCCCATTGATGGCCCCGGCCTGGCGGGCAGCCCCGCTGCCCAAAGCCCACTGTGCCGCCGCCGCGGCCATTGAGGCCACCGCCACCGAGCCCTGGACCGAGGCCCAGCTGCTGCAAGAGCTGGACGCCCCCGCCGGGCGGCTGTTCGGCCTGTATGCGGGCGAAACGCTCTGCGGGGCGGCGGTGTTCCAGCTGGCGGCCGATGAGGCCAGCCTGGAGAGCGTGACCATCACCCCGGAACACCGGGGCCAGGGTGCCGGCCGCGCCCTGCTGACCCACGCCCTGGCCGCCCTGAAGGCCGAGGGGGCCGCCCTGTGCTTTTTGGAGGTGCGGGCCCACAACACCCCGGCCCTGGCCCTGTATGCGGCCCTGGGCTTTGAGGCCGTGGGCCGCCGCAAAAACTTTTACAAAAATCCGCCGGAGGATGCGCTGGTGATGCGGGCCGAACTGTGACCCGCCCTTCGGCATTCCGGCATTGCCCAACATTCAGAAGCCGGGGTTCTGCGCAGGCGAAGGCACCGTTTCGGTTCCGCCGCCCCGCAAGCCCGGCATTCAGGAAGGAAGTACAAGTATGCTCGTATTAGGCATTGAATCCAGCTGTGACGAAACCGCCGCCGCCATTGTGGAGGACGGCCGCACCATCGTGAGCAACGTCATCTCCACCAGCGTGGCCGAACAGGCCCTGTACGGCGGCGTGGTGCCCGAAATCGCCAGCCGCCGCCACGCCGAGTTCATCAGCGCCACGGTGCAGAAGGCCTTTTCGGACGCACAGCTCACCCCCGCCGATCTGGATGCGGTGGCTGTCACCTTTGCGCCGGGCCTCATCGGCGCGGTGCTGGTTGGGGTCAGCTTTGCCAAGGGGCTGGCCTATTCGGCTGGCAAGCCTCTGGTGGGGGTGCACCATCTGCGGGGCCACATTGCCGCCCTGTACCTGACCCACCCGGACCTGAAGCCGCCCTTTTTGTGCCTGGTGGCCAGCGGCGGCCACAGCCACATTGTGCAGGTGGAGGACTACACCCGGTTCCACGTTCTGGGCCGCACGGTGGACGATGCCGCCGGCGAGGCCTTTGACAAGGTGGCCCGCACGCTGGGCCTGCCCTACCCCGGCGGCCCCAGCGTGGCCAACGCCGCCAAAACCGGCAATCCCCACGCCTACCGCCTGCCCGTGCCCCATGTGGAGGGCAAGTACAACGTGAGCTTCTCCGGCCTGAAAACCGCCGTGCTGAACGCGGTGAATCAGGCCCAGATGAAGGGCGAACCCATCTCGGTGCCGGACATGGCCGCCAGCTTTCAGGAGCGGATCGACTCCATTCTGGCCGACAAGCTGCTGCTGGCCGCGCAGGACACCGGGGCCAAAACCATCTGCCTGGCGGGCGGCGTGGCCGCCAACGGCCGCCTGCGCGCCCTGCTGAACGAGGGCGCCCAGAAGCTGGGCGCGCGCTTGTGCCTGCCCCGCACCGCCCTCTGCGGCGACAATGGGGCCATGATCGCGGCCCAGGGGTATTACGAGTATCAGGCGGGCAACCGGGCCGGGCTGGACCTGAACGGCCTGCCCACCCTGCCCATCGACTACCAGTAACAACGCAGGCTTGTCCGCACCAAGCGGCCCGGCTTTCCCATTTTCGGGCAGACCGGGCCTTTGTTCTGCGGCCCGCCGAATGCGCACCGCACCCCTGTTCCCCCTGATTTTATCTCGCAGAAAGAAGGCGTATTTGTTCGTGAAGCCCGTTTCCCCTCACCATCCCGATCATTCCAGTTCCTCTTCCAACAACGACTTCTCCCAGGGTCCCATGTGGCGCAACATCCTCACCATGGCCGTTCCCCTGATTCTGGCCCAGGCCGTTCAGGTGCTTTATAATGTGGTGGACCGGGTGTACATCGGCCACCTGCCCGCCGACGCTGCCCTGGCCTTCACCGGCATCGGCCTGACCTTCCCCATCGTGAACATCATCTCGGCGTTCACCAACCTGTTCGGTTCCGGCGGCGCACCCCTGTGCAGCATCGCCCGCGGCAAGGGCGACATTCCCCGGGCGCGGCGCATCATGTGCAACTGCTTTGTGATGCTGCTGGCCACCGGCTTTGTGCTGATGGCGGTGTGCTATCTGGGCATGAAGCCCATTCTGTACCTGTTCGGCGCCAGCGACGCCACCTGGCCCTTCGCCCGGGATTACCTGTACATCTATCTGCTGGGCACCCCCTTTGTGATGGTGGGCCTGGGCATGAACAGCTTCGTCAACGCCCAGGGCTTCGGCCGCATGGGCATGATGACGGTGGCACTGGGTGCGCTGGTCAACCTGATCCTGGACCCCATCTTCATCTTCGGCTTTAACATGGGCGTACAGGGCGCCGCATTGGCCACCATTCTCAGCCAGGCGGTCAGCGCCGTGTGGGTGGTGCGGTTCCTCACCGGGCCGAAGGCGCTGTTCACCCTGCGCCGGGCCGACATGACCCCGGATTGGCCCCTGCTGGGCCAGGTGACGGCGCTGGGCGTTTCCGGCTTTGTGATGGCCGTGACCAACAGCCTGACCCAGATCGCCTGCAACGCCACCCTGCAAACCTGGGGAGGCGACGTGTACGTGGGTATTATGACGGTGATCAACTCGGTGCGTGAGCTGTTCACCCTGCCGGTGCACGGCCTGACGCAGGGTGCCCAGCCGGTGCTGAGCTACAACTACGGTGCGGGCAAGTACCGCCGGGTGCGCAAGGGCATCGTGTTTATGACGGTGAGCTGCTTTGCCTTCACCAGCCTGGTGTGGCTGGTCACCATCACCAAGCCCGCGCTGTTCATCCACCTGTTCAACAGCGATGAGCAGCTGGTCACGCTGGGCGCGCCCGCCCTCACCCTGTTCTTCCAGGGCTTCTTTATGATGAGCTTCCAGTTCTCCGGTCAGGCCGTGTATGTGGCGCTGAACCGCCCCCGCAGTGCGGTGTTCTTCTCGCTGCTGCGCAAGGCAGTCATCGTGGTGCCCCTCACGCTGGCGCTGCCCCACTTCTTCGGGCTGGGCGTGAACGGCGTCTTTCTGGCCGAGCCCATTTCCAACTACATCGGCGGCGCGGCCTGCTACATCACCATGCTGCTGACCGTGTGGCGCGACCTGAAAAAGGCCGATGCTGTACCGGAAGCCGCCAAGTAAAGCCGACAGTTTTTGTATTATTTCGTCATTATTATACAAATCGTATCGCAAATTATAGAGATCGCCGGGCTATTCCGGCGCAGGAGGTCCCCTTATGATCCTTCGCAGCTACAAGGGCAAAACGCCCAGTCTGGGCAAGCCCCGCTTCATCGCCCCCAACGCCACCATCGTGGGGGACGTAACGCTGGGCGACGGCTCCAGCGTATGGTACGGTGCGGTCATCCGCTCTGACCTGAACCCCATCCGCATCGGGCGGGACTGCAACGTGCAGGACAACGCCACCATTCACAGCAACCGCAACAGCGTGGCCACTCTGGGCAACGGGGTAACAGTGGGCCACAACGCCATTGTGCACGGCGCCACCATTGAGGACGACGTGCTGGTGGGCATGCACGCCACCGTGCTGGACGGCGCCCATATCGGCAAGGGCAGCATCATCGCCGCCGGGGCCGTGGTGCTCTCCGGCACGGAGGTGCCCCCCAACAGCCTGGTGGCCGGTGTGCCCGGCAAGATCCTGCGCCGGGACGACCCCCACTCGCTGGAGCGCACCCGGGACAATGCACAGGAATACATTCTGCTGGCCGAGGGCCACGCCGAAAGTGAGGATCTGACATGAACACTTCCATTTTCCGCCGTCTGGCGGCCCTTGCGCTGACGCTGGCCTTTGCGCTGAGCTTCTGCGCCTGCTCCAACCTGGCGGACGCCGCCCTTTCCGAAGCCGCCGATGCGGTGCTCAGCCAGGCGCAGAGCGCACTGGACGAGGCCGCCCAGAGCAGCACCGCCGCAGATTCTGAAGCCATCTCCAGCGCCGACGAGCAGGACAATCAGGAAGAGGCCGGCCTGAAAGAGCAGGCCCTTGCGGAGAACGGCTGGTATTACAGCCGGGACGATGTGGCCCTCTACCTGCACACCTACAACCATCTGCCCACCAATTACCTGACCAAGAACGAGGCCGAGGCCCTTGGCTGGAACAACAAGGAGGGCAACCTGTGGGATGTGGCCGACGGTTGCTGCATCGGCGGCAACAGGTTCGGCAACTACGAGGGCAAGCTGCCCGAAAAGAGCGGCCGCACCTGGCACGAATGCGATGTGAACTATCAGGGCGGCTACCGGGGAAGCGACCGCCTGCTGTACTCCACCGACGGCCTGATCTATTACACCGAGGACCATTACAACACCTTCACGCAGCTGTATTGAAGTAGGCCACGCCAAACGAAAAATGCACCTGAAAAAGCCCGGATCCAGACGGATCCGGGCTTTTTCAGGTGTGTGTATGAGCTTTCAAGAAAAAGGTTAAGGAAGAAATTTGGGGCGTAGCATAGAAGTTTGCCGCCCCCGGCGTATAGACATCCGATGTCATCCGCGCCGTATGTTTAATATTTAACTACATTCGCCCCTCACTGTCAATGGAGCGGCCTTTGATTCTACCTTTTTACTGAATTCTCCGAGATTCGCGCCGATTTTTTGCACGTTAATTTGTCAATTTTACCGTATCGTGATACGCATTCCATATTGCAGAATGGTTTTGTTCATCCCATCACAGCACAAAGGCATACACGGCCGCAAAATGGAACGCGCTGCCCGCTAGGATGAACAGGTGGAACAGCTCATGAAAGCCCCAGCCCGCCCCCAGGTTGGGCCGCTTGATCAGGTAAATCACCGCACCGATCGAGTAGCACACCCCGCCGGCCGCCACCAGCGCCAGGCAGCCGCCCGGCATGGCACCGAAGTCCTTCAAATCCGCCGCAATGGCCCAGCCCAGCGCCAGATACAGGCCCGTGCCCAGCCAGCGGGGGGCGTCCAGCCAGAGCACTTTCAGCAGAATGCCCGCCAGCGCCGCCCCCCAGATGGCCGCCAGGAACAGCGGCAGCATCTGCCGGTTCATATACCGCAGGCAGAACGGGGTGTAACTGCCCGCAATCAGCACATAGATCATGGCGTGGTCCAGCTTGCGCAGGCGCAGAAGGGGTTTTGGGCCGCACAGGGCGTAGTGGTACAGGCTGCTGGCCGCATACAGCGACACCAGCGACACACCGAACACCAGCGCCCCGGCCAGCACCATGCCCCCGGCCCCCGCCTGATGGGCCCGAAGCAGCAGGGCCAGAATGCCCAGCACCCCCGCCGCGGCCCCCCAAAAGTGGGTGTAGCTGCTCAAGGGCTCCCGCCCCTGTTTGAAATATGCGTACATTGTATCCGCCTCCCTGCGGCCGCCTGAGAAGGGCCGCCCTGTTTAATCTAGTATTCAATACTATATGATACAGTATACAATTCTTTGTACGTTTGTCAAGCCCCGCCGGGTTCTTTGCATGGACAAGCCCGCCCCACCGGGGTATAATGGAGCGGATGTGTTTTTGCCTGCACCCCGCAGGCGGATTTCTGAACCCCAAAGGAGCCTGTATCATGGAACGTGTGGCCGCCGTGGTCGTAACCTACAACCGAAAAGAACTGCTTGCCCAATGCATCAAAGCTCTGCTGGGCCAGCAAAACGCTGCGTGCGACATTCTCATTGTGGACAATGCCAGCACCGACGGAACCGGCGCTTACCTGGCCGCCCTGAACGAGCCGCGGGTGCACAGCCGCAGCACCGGGGCCAACCTCGGCGGGGCCGGCGGTTTCAATTTCGGAATGCGCTGGGCCGTGGAGGCCGGGTACGATCTGGTGTGGATCATGGACGACGACACCCTGCCCCACCCGGACAGTCTGGCCCAGCTGCTGGCCGCCCATACCATTTTGGGCGGGAATTACGGGTTTCTCTCCAGCGCCGTGCTGTGGACGGACGGCACCGAGTGCAAGATGAACCGGCAGAAGATCAAGAAGAACTTCTACGAGCACGTGGAGCTGCTGCGCCACGGGCTGATTCTGGTGGAGCAGGCCACCTTTGTGTCGCTGCTGTTCCCCGCCGCCGCCATTGAAAAGGCCGGGCTGCCCATCCGGGATTTCTTCATTTGGGGCGACGACATTGAGTACACCCGCCGCATGACCGTGCGCCTGGGCCTGCCCTGCTATCTGGCCGGACAAAGCCAGGTGACCCACGCCATGAAGGAGAACAACGGCTCCTCCATCGCGCTGGACAGCCCCGAGCGCATCAGCCGCTACCGGTATGCTTTCCGGAACGAAAACTACACCTACCGCCACGAGGGCGTGCGCGGGGTGTGCTATTACATCGCCAAGTGCGGGCTGAACCTGTGCCGCATCTGGGCCAAGGCCCCCGGCCAGCGCCTGCGCCGCAGCTGGATCATCCTCTCCCGCATGGTAAGCGGCCTGTGGTTCAACCCCAAAGTGGAGCAGGTGCACCGCCCGGAGGCCGCCGCGGATTCTGCGGAAGAAACCGGCAATTGACTGCATTGAAACGTTTGCCTGCATTGAAAGTAATAAGGCAGCCGCCCCGGCTGAAACGCAGATTGTTCTGGTTTTCAAGCCGAGGCGGCTGCCTTTTTTTCGGGGTTTGCGTTTCTGCTTTCATCCTTTATAAGGAATGAAAGCATTCGTTGGAATCGGGGTCATACGGCCCACCGCTTCAGGCGTAGGCCTCCAGGCAGGAGACAACGGTCATGTGCCGGCCCAGCAGCTTGCCGAACACAAACCCCACCACAAAGCTCAGCAGATAGGCCGGCACAAAGCGGCGGCGCAGCAGCATCAGGCTCAGCACCAGCCCGGCTGCCGCAAAAAAGCCGTTCGCCCGCCTTCGGCCCCGCTCGTGGGGCGCCAAAGGTGAGGTTCACGGCTTTCACCGGGGCCTGGGCGCCGAAACACGGCCCTGCCCCTGTTGTAATTCGTATGGGTTTACCGCCCGGCCCGCAGCCGGGTAACGGCCCAATAGGCCCCCATGCTCTGCCCGGGCTGGCCGGTCACCTCGTCGTTCAGGTACTCGGCCAGAGCACCCTCCGGCTTCCAGGCCAAGGCCTGGGCCTCCGTCTCAAATTCCACTTCCGCATACCAGAAGCAGCCGGGCTGGCCCTCGTCCACCAGATTCACCTCCAGCGTCAGCCCGCCGGGCAGGGCGTAGCGCCGCTGGGTCTTTTGAATCATGGGCTTGCCGATGAGGTGTTTCAGCTTCTCGTACAGCTCGGGGTCGATGTCGGTTTCGATCTCCTCCCGGCTGAGGGTGCCCTCGCCCTTGAAGCAGAGCACCAGATGGGTCTCGCCGCCCACCACGCTCTCCCGCCGGATGCGCACGGTGGGGCGCACCGCCACATAGCCCTGCTCCATCTCCAGCTGGGCCGTCATGGGCAGCCCCTCCGGCCAGCCCTTTACCATCCATTTGCGTTCAATTTCCATGGTCTGTCTCCCGCTCAGTCCTCCGGCTTTTCCCAGGTCCGCTCGCTGATAATGTACCGGGGCCGGGCCTTGGTCTCCAGATAGATCTTGCCAATGTACTCGCCGATCACGCCCAGGCACAGCAACTGAATGCCGCCCATAAAGCAGACGATGCACATGGTGGAGGCCCAGCCCACCACCGTGCGGCCCAGAATGCTGGCGATGATCGCCCACAGCACCCCGATGAAGCTGAGCACCGAGAAAATCAGCCCCAGCCCGGTGATGAACCGGATGGGCTTCACGCTCAAGCTGGTGATGCCGTCAAAGGCCAGCGCCAGCATTTTCTTCAGAGGGTAGTGGCTTTCGCCCGCCAGACGCTCGTGCCGCTCGTAGTACACGCTGGTGCTCTTGAAGCCCACCAGCGGCACCATGCCCCGCAAAAAGATGTTCACCTCTTTGAAGTTGGCAAACTCCTGCAGCACCCGGCTGGAGATTAGCCGGTAATCCGCGTGGTTGAACACAATGTCCGCCCCCAGGAAGTTCATCAGGTGGTAGAACCCCTCGGCGGTAAAGCGCTTGAAGAAGGTGTCGGTGTCCCGCCGGGAGCGCACGCCGTACACCACCTCGCAGCCGTCCCGGTAGGCGTCCACCATTTCGTCCATGGCGTTGATGTCGTCCTGGCCGTCGCAGTCAATGCTGATGGTGATGTCACACTTGTCCTTGGCCTCCATCAGGCCGGCCAGCACCGCGTTCTGGTGGCCCCGGTTGCGGCTCTGGCTGATGCCGATGTAGTGCTCATCCTGAGCCGCCAGCTGGGTGATGATGTTCCAGGTGTTGTCCTTCGAGCCGTCGTTCACAAACAGCACCCGGCTTTCGGGGCTGATCTTGCCCGCCGCCGCCAGGGTGTTGATCTTCTCCAGGAACATACCGCTGGTGATGGGCAGCACCTTCTCCTCGTTGTAGCAGGGAATTACGATGTACAAAATCGGCTGTTTACGCATTGCGTTTTACCCTTCTTTCTCGTTTTTCCGGCTCTGCAGCCGCTGGTCCGCCCGCGGGCCGCTCTCTTCGGTCTCTTTCAAAATGCAGATGGGGCGGCGCTTGGTCTCCAGATAGGTCTTGGAAAGATACACGCCCACAATTCCGGTGCAGAACAGCTGCACGCCGCTGCACAAAAGCAGGATGCATACCAGGCTGGGCCAGCCGTTGGTGGGGTCGCCGAACAGCAGCGCCCGCACCACCACGAATAGAATGCCCAAAAATGCCGCCAGGCAGAAGAACACACCCACAAAGGCCGCCAGCGCCAGCGGCGCCGTGGAAAAGCCCACAATGCCGTCAATGGAGTAGCGGAACAGCTTCCAGAAGTTCCACTTGGTGGTGCCGGCCACCCGCTCCACGTTGGTGTATTCCAGCCATTTGGTGCGGAAGCCCACCCAGCTGAAAATGCCCTTGGAGAAGCGATTGTACTCCCCCATGCTGAGAATGGCGTCCACCATCTGGCGGGTCATCAGGCGGAAATCCCGCGCGCCGTCCACAATTTCGGTGTCGCTCATCTTGTTGATGATCCGGTAGAACAGCCGGGCAAAAAAGCTGCGCACCGGCGGCTCGCCCTTGCGGGTGGTGCGGCGGGTGGCGGCGCAGTCATACTCACCGCTGAGCAGCGCGTCCAGCATTTCCGGCAGCAGGCTGGGCGGGTCCTGCAGGTCGGCGTCCAGCATGGCCACGTAATCGCCCCGGGCCGCCTTTAATCCGGCCCAGATGCCCGCCTCCTTGCCGAAATTGCGGCTGAAGGACTGGTAGCGCACCCGGGCGTCCTGCCCGTGCAGCGCGCGCATGATCTTCAGGGTATCGTCTTTGGAGCCGTCGTCAATGAACACAAACTCAAACTCGGCCCCATGGCTGCGTCCCATCTCTTCGGCCACCCGGCTGGCCTCCTGATAAAAAAGAGGAAGTGCCTCCTGCTCATTGTAGCAGGGCACGATCAAGCTGATCAGCATTTGCATTACTCCTGTTTCCATCGGGGGCCGCCTGCGGCAGCCCGGGCCCGCGCGAAGGCCCCGCTTTGGGCCTTCCGTGGCGATTTTTCGCAATTTGTTTCCTTTATATGGATTGTTTTATTATACCGCAAACCCATTTTTCACGCAACCGGTGCCCGTTTGGGCGCAGGCCGCCGCGAATTTTAAAAATCTGCAAAGTCAGGGCTTGCTTTTTTGCGCAAGGCCTGTTATAATAAGCAAGTCGCGGAGGATTAGCTCAGCTGGTTAGAGCACCTGCATCACACGCAGGGGGTCTGGGGTTCGAGTCCCTAATTCTCCACCAGACGTAAGTACCCGAACCGGAATGGTTCGGGTACTTTTTTGTTTGCAGGATATTTCGCGAAGTCATCGCTCGGAACAGCAAGCCGAAGCGCGCAAAGGCAGGGTGTCACCGTGGCGGCGATCCCCCGCCTTTCACATCCCACACCACAACCATTTGCTTGTAGTTCCTCACCATTTCCATGTATTAACCTATCTAAAAAGTTGGTATTTTCATTGACTTTCTTTTGAGCACTATATTATAATAATTGCAATAAAAAAACAGCGCTGGAGAACGAGGTTTTTGCCTTATCTCCCCCGGCGTTCTGCGTCTGCCCCTGTTGCGTTTACGGCGGGTGGGCGTTTTCTCTTGCCCCGATTCACCCAATATGTTAGGATTTAAGGAGAAGTGCTCATGTCCAACCACGTTGAAACTCAGTGTATCCACGGAAATTCCGATTTTTCCTTCCGGGAGGAGACCCATTCGGTGGCGTTCCCCCTGTACCAGACGGCGACCTTCGGTCACCTGGGGCTGGGCCATTCCACCGGGTTTGATTACACCCGCGAAAAGAACCCCACCCGTCAGCACCTGGAAGAAACCATCACCGCACTGGAGCACGGCGTGGACACCGTGGCCTTCTCCTCCGGCATGGCGGCCATCAGCGCCTGCTTTGAGCTGTTCCGCCCCGGCGACCAGATCATCTGCTCGGAGGATCTGTACGGCGGCACCACCCGCCTGCTGAACACCGTCAGCGCCAAAAACGGCCTGACCGTAAATTTCGTAGACAGCACCAATCTGGACAATGTGCGCGCCGTGCTGACGCCTGCCGCCAAGGCCCTGTACATTGAAACGCCCAGCAACCCCATGATGAACGTGACCGATCTGCGTGCCTGCGCCGCCTTGGCCAAGGAGCACGGCCTGCTGCTGATCGTGGACAACACCTTCCTTTCTCCCTATCTGCAGAACCCGCTGACGCTGGGTGCCGACATTGTTCTGCACAGCGGCAGCAAGTTCATCAGCGGCCACAACGATACCATTGCAGGCTTCCTCACCTGCGCCAACCAGGAGCTGGCCGACCGGGTGCGGCTCATCGCCAAAACCACCGGCGGTATGCTGGCCCCCTTTGACTGCTGGCTGACCATCCGCGGCCTGAAAACCCTCTCGGTGCGCATGGAGCGCCAGCAAGCGAACGCCCTGGCCGTGGCCCGCTGGCTGCAGGACCAGCCCGGCATTGAAAAGGTGTTCTACGTGGGCCTGCCGGAGCATCCCGGCTACGCGGCAAACGCCGCGCAGGCCAAGGGCAGCGGCAGCATGATCTCCTTCCGCACCGACACCGTGGAGACCGCCCACAAGATCCTGAACCAAGTAAAGCTCATCACCTTCGCCGAGAGCCTGGGCGGCACCGAAAGCCTCATCACCTACCCCCTCACCCAGACCCACCCGGACGTGCCCGAGGAAATGCGCCAGCGTCTGGGCATTACCGACACGCTGCTGCGCCTCTCCGTCGGCCTGGAGTATGTAGACGACATCATCTGTGATCTGAAACAGGCACTGGAGGCCTGAACCCATGAACTACGATTTTGATAAAGTGATCGACCGCACCAACACCAACAGCCTGAAATACGATTTTGCGGTGGAGCGCGGCCGCCCGGCCGACGTGCTGCCTCTGTGGGTCGCCGACATGGATTTTCCTGCCCCGCAGCCGGTGCTGGACGCCCTGCAGAAGGCCGTGGCTCACGGCATCTTTGGCTACAGCGATGTAAAAACGCCCTACTATCAGGCCGTGGCCGGCTGGTTTGAGCGGCACTTCGGCTGGCGGCCGGAGGAGAGCTGGCTCATCAAAACACCCGGCGTGGTGTGTGCCCTGGCCCTGGCTGTGCGCGCCTACACCAAGCCCGGCGATGCCGTGCTGATTCAAAGCCCGGTGTACTATCCGTTCTACCGCGTGGTGCAGGACAACGACCGCAAGCTGGTGGCCAGCGAGCTGCTGTACAAGGACGGCCGTTACTCCATCGACCTGGCAGACTTTGAGGCGAAGATCCGGGAAAATCAGGTCAAGATGGTCATCCTGTGCAGCCCACACAACCCCATTGGCCGGGTGTGGACGCTGGAGGAGCTGCAGGCCATCGGCCGCATCTGCAAGCAGTACGGCGTGTTCGTGGCCTCGGATGAGATTCACTGTGATTTTGCCTTTGCGGAGCATCCCCACCACGTTTTCCTGGAGGCCTGCCCCGAGCTGGCCGACCAGGCGCTGGTGTGCACCGCCCCCAGCAAGACCTTCAACATCGCCGGTCTGCAGGTGTCCAACATCTGGATTCCCAACCAGGTCAACCGGAAAGCCTTCCTGAAAGAGATGGACCGGAGCGGCCTTTCCCAGCTGAACGCCCTCGGTCTGGTGGCCTGCCAGGCAGCCTATGAGGGCGGCGAAGAATGGCTGACCCAGTGCAAGGCCTATCTGCGGGCCAACCTGGACTTCACCCGCGCGTTCCTGGCCGAGCATCTGCCCCAGATCCGTCTGGTGGAGCCGGAGGGCACCTACTTCGCCTGGCTGGACTGCTCTGCCCTCGGCTTGAGCTGCGAGGCCCTGAACGATCTGGTGGTCAACAAGGCCAAGCTCTGGCTGGACGGCGGCTACATCTTTGGCAAGAGCGGCGAGCAGTTCCAGCGCGTGGTGCTGGCCTGCCCCCGTCAGACGCTGGAGCAGGCGCTGCTTCGTCTGGAGCACGCTGTGAAGGAGCTATAAGGACAGCCCACAGCGGCGGTGCGTTTTGTAGGCAGCTTTGGGCGTATCGATTCATATTGCATAGAAAAAGAGACGTACTGCGGAATGCAATTTCGCAATACGTCTCTTTTGGGTTTGATTTTGGGCAAATCCCACAGGCAAAGCTGCCTTTAGAATTTTCCACAGCTGTACAGGCACCGGTGCAATGCATTGCTATGCCGCATGGGAGGGATTCATTCGCCGCGTCGTCTCAGCGGCACGGCTGTACGGTCGGTCGCGCATCAATAGCATTTCTTGCAGGGCGTATATCCCCGTGCCTTGGCCTGCTCTTCGGTCACAGCCGTGGCTCCTTTCATTCCGCTGCAGCTGGGCGTGCGGTGATACTTCTTGCCCTTGCCGCTGCTTGCAATGTACACCGTACTCGACTGGTCATCCGCTGCACCCGCTGCCGGCGCAGGCGCAGGCGCTTCTGTGGGAACCGCGGTGGGGGCTTCCGTCGGCTCTGCGGTAGGAGCCGCGGTCGGTGCGGCGGTAGGGGTTGCTGTGGGCGTCGCGGTCGGTTCTGCCGTAGGAGAGACAGTCGGTGTTGCCGTGGGCGTAGGCAGCGGGGTTTCCGTCGGCACCGAAATTGCGGCGACCATTTGGGTTGACTGTGGAGTTTCTACCGCCGAATCTGCGGCGATCTGCGCCTGTGTGCCGCTTCCGCCCAGCGACCCCATCATGCCAAACATTCCAATCCAGAGCGCCGCAATAATGGCAGCACGCGTCTTTTTGCCTGCCTGCCATTTGTCCGTTTTCCATAGCCAATCGCTCAAAGCAAACGGCCAGAATATCAGCGCAAGTAAAAGCGTCAGGCAGCCGGGTTTTTTTCGTCCGCTCTCTTGCGAATAAGCCTGCGGCTCGGGCTCGGGCTGGGGCTCGGCAGCGGCACGTTTTTTGCGGCCCCCAAACCAATGCGTTTGCCGCTCAGGCTGTGGCAGCGGTTCGACAGATGCGCGCTTCTTTTGGCCGTCCAACCAATGAGATTTTTCCTTGAGAGCCTTTGAGGGCTGTTTGCCTGAAGGCTTTGTCACCGAATACGAAAGGCCCGTACCCGGTAGCCCCACCGTTGCCGTTTTGCGCCCATTTGAACTCACCGTATAACGCGCTCCCTTACCGCCGATTGAAACGCTGGTGCTCTTTTTGTTGAGGTTCAGCCGAATGCCCGGTGCAATTTTAATGCTCTTGTGAAAACGGAATCCCATTCGAGAGTCCCTCCTTGCAATGTCCATTTCAGCGCAAAGTGCTTACAGTGTGCCTCAAATTTTTATGGCATGCACTTACAGGATAAGGCACTGTGTGAATGCTTCGGTTTCGTAAATTTATAGTAGTACAAAAGCGCACTCGCGTCAACACAAAGCAGAACGGTTTACAGTATATTTTTTAGTTCTTGGATGCTTTTATTGGTTCATGTGCATGGCATCATGATATGTGTGAGGATGGAACTTGCCTGTAAACACAAGATGCCACCTCATCCATCGCCTGTGGTTCCCGACAGAAACAGAACCTCCGCAGAAAGGCAAAGCCTTCCCCTCGAGGGGAAGGTGGCACGGCGAACAGCCGTGACGGATGAGGTGGAACGCAAATCAGTACCATAACTCAACCGTAAAGGCCCAAAGCCCACCATCCCCAGGCAAACCCGGCAGCATCGTCACGCAAGCACAAAACAAAAAGAAAAGGCCGTGCAACGTTAGGTTGCACGGCCTTTATTCTGGTGCACTCTCAGGGACTCGAACCCTGGGCCCGCTGATTAAGAGTCACCGCTTTTATGCTTTTCCCGCAGTTTCGCGTCGCATTAAACATCCACACATCGTATATTTCAAGCC
>Ga0129312_1000126_pt1 | contig 78994 bp, 78 predicted proteins | sample O827metagenome_FD_94434 | JGI IMG/M metagenome (GOLD analysis project Ga0129312, IMG submission 94434) | Orangutan group fecal microbial communities from Wisconsin, USA - O827 metagenome | ecosystem: Host-associated > Mammals > Digestive system > Large intestine > Fecal | place: USA: Wisconsin... | reverse complement strand
GTTTTGCGTAGCAAAATTTTGACAATAGACCGTTTTGCGTAGCAAAATGCTTTGACCAGTGAACCGCAAAGAAAGATGCGGCGGTCGCAGACCGCTTTGCGAAGCAAAGTTCTGAATATGATGTGGCGGCATAGCCGCTTTGCAAAGCAAAGTTCTGAATGATTAAAGTTTTGTAGGGTTTTGGGCAAAGCCAATGAGGTCTTTAAGATATAAATAATGCCGTTCGAAAATTAAATTCGAACGGCATTTTATGGTTTGTTTAATTTGCACCGATTATAATATCGTGTCCGTCGTCACTGCTGCTGTCGTTGTTACTGCTGTCAGAGCTATTATTTCCTGTTATATTATCAAGCTGATAACCATGGTCACGATTACTGTCACTTCCGATTACATCATCATCGTCGATTATGGGAATATGATTTTCGGTGCATGTCGAGCTGAGATCTATATAAAGAAGTCCTCGCTTTGCACATTCCTCACGTGAAGGTCTGTTAACAATCTGACCGCCTACAACAGCAAGAGAAACACTTCTGACATTGCGACATCCGGGTCCGGCAAGCTTTCCGGAATCTGCACATATGCTGTACATGCCATGTGCTGTACATTCGGAATGCGCAGCTGTTGCTTGTGTAGCATAGTCGGTTGAAACCATATTTCCGTAATATCCGGCACCGTAATAGTCATTTGCGCATACACCTGAAATAGGTATTCCGTTTGTTACGGCACAATAACTGCTTGTTATAATACCGTCGGGCTTTTCAAATTCCTTATATGCAAGGTTATCATGAAGCTTATCCATAACAGTACGCCATACTATAAGATGATAGCTCTTATCATAGCTTATTTTCTTAGGTGAGTCATAACCCATCCATATTCCGGCTACATAATAAGGTGTGTATCCGGCAAATGTAAGGTCTTTATCGTCTGTTGTTGTACCGGTTTTACCTGCAACAGGCATTCTGTTGGACTGGAATCTTGCAAGTCCGCCGGTTCCGCCGCCGGATATAACGTCTTCCATCATATCGGTAAGAAGGAAGGCTGTTGTTTCCTTTAACACTCTCTTGCCTTCGTAGTCATATTCAAGAAGAACATTTCCGTCATGGTCAAGAACCTTTGTATAAGGCGTAGGTTTCATATATACACCGCCGTTGGCGATTGTTCCGTATGCAGCTGTAAGTTCAAGAACCGATACACCCTCTGTAAGACCGCCGAGAGATATGTTGGCATTCATATCTTCTTTTGCATCAAGTGAAGTAAAGCCGAAATTAAGAAGATACTGATAAGCATTGTATATTCCTACGTTTACAATAACCTTTGCGGCAAGTATGTTCATTGAATCTCGTATACCGTCACGAACGGTTGCATATCCTCTGTAACCACTGGTCCACCAGTTTCTCGGTGACCAGTCGCCGACTGTGTATTCTTCATCACGTATGAAGCTTCCGGCCGAATATAAATCGGAATCGATAGCCGGAGCATATGCGGCAAGAACCTTGAAACATGAACCTGGCTGTCTGTAAGCCTGAGTTGCTCTGTTGAATACAAGGTCACCGGATTTCTGTCCTCTACCGCCGACAATGGCTTTTATTTCGCCTGTGTGATAATCAATGATTACCATTGCCGCCTGAAGAGAATTGGAAACGGCAAGATTATCGAGAACCATTGTATGGGTTGCATCAACGTATTGTTCCTTGACCTCCTGTGCGAAGGCTTCTGCCTGATCCTTTGATGAAACGGTTTTGCTTTCCGAATGATGCTCCTGTTCGTCTGTTTCCGTATTAAGTACAGAAATGGTATATGTTGCATCATATGTTCTGTCTGAAGGAGGAAAGAGCGAATCGTCCATAAAGGCATCTTCCAGAGTTCCCTGTATGCTCTGGTCAACAGTTGAATAAATCTGAAGACCGCCACTGTAAATGAGGTTATAGGCCTCCTGCTTTGTCATGTTTTTCTCCTGCATAAGGTCGTTTGCAAGAGTGACAATAAGGTTATCAATAAAGTAGCTGTGAAGTGCTACCGAATCTTCGTCGTCCTTAGTACTGCCGACAAGATTTGCATATATATCTTCCGCAAGAGCACTGTCATGTTCCGACTGGGTTATATATCCAAGTTCAAGCATTTTGTCAAGCACCGTTGTCTGACGCTTTTTGTTTTCCTCCGGATTGCTTATAGGCGAATATTTCGAAGGATTTTTTGTTATTCCGGCTATACTTGCACATTCCGCAAGGTCAAGCTCGGAAATCTCTTTGCCGAAATAAAATTCGGCTGCAGAGCCTACACCGTTAAGACCGTGGTTAAGAGCAATTGTGTTGAGATAAAGCTCAAGTATATAGTCCTTTGCCGCTTTTTTACTGCCGAGATTTTTTTCAAGCTCGGCTTCGTATTTAACCGCAAGATACTGCTCCTGTATTTTACGGACAATAGTCTTTTCGCTTTTGAGTTTTTCGTTTTTAATAAGCTGCTGTGTTATTGTACTTGCACCCTGTGAAAAATTACGCTCTTTTATGTCGATAACAAGAGCACGCATAATACCCTTTATATCTATACCGTTATGCTCATAGAAACGCTCGTCCTCTATGGAGATAACAGCATTTTTGAGATCATCGGGTATAAGATCGAATGTAACATATTCTCGATTTTCTTCGCCATGGAGCTTATCAATTTCTGTACCGTTATTGTCATATATTATCGAAGTATAATTGCTCGGTACAATATCCGATGTATTAAGTGTAGGTGCACTCTTTATTATTGTGATATAAATGCCTATTGCAAGGCCTGCGGCAATCAGTATAAGTATACCTATTATTATTAAGAATACCTTTAAGCAGCCGCCTCTTTTTTTACCGTGTTTTTTCTTTTTAGAGTGTTTTGCGGAATGATGTATGGCAGGAGAAGTTTGTTTTCCGACAGCAGAAAGCTGTTTTGACGTACTTCTTGATTTTGACTGAGTCTGTCGGCTTTCTTCTGCGTTGTGTCTTGGTGCGGATGCTCTTGACGGAGCAGATGAAACATCTCTGCGAGTATTTCTCAGCTGTTCCTCCGGACTGCGTTTTCTTTCGGAAGAACGGATTTCGTCGGACATACGTGGCTGAGAAGGCCTTTCAGATGTGCGTCTTTGAGCTACGTTCCTTTCTTCTGTGCTTCTTGATGTTGATTTATGTTCGGCAGGCGTTGTCTTACGTCTTTTTACAATATTTCCGTTTTCGTCAACATAAAAAACACGACCGTTTTCATCGGTATATTTATATATTTTATGTTTGTTTTTATTGGGTTCAGAGTAATCCATTCTTAATCCTCCCTATTCAGAATATATTATAACAGATAGGTACTTGATAATAAAGGTAAATTACATATTATTTTTTTAATTTAATCTTACAAAATACTGAAATTAGGCGAAATCTGTTGGATTTTAATAAAAAGTGGAGGACAAAACCATTAAAAAACGTGTATTTAAAAAGCTTGTGGTGACGATAACAGTTATCGGCATAATATTGTCGGTAGTTATATTTGTGTATTCTGTCGAAAAATATGTTATGCCTGTTGCGGCAGAGCTGTGCCTTAATAATGCAAAAAGCCTTGCAAATGACATAATAAATGAGGCTGTTAGAACGGTATTGGCAAAGCATGAAGAGGAATTTAAAGAGATATTCAGAATGAATAACGGAAATTCGGTGACAATGATTACGGCCGATACAAAATTTGTGAATGCAATATGCACCGAAATAAGCGATTATATAAACAAAGAAATGTACGATCTTGATAACAACAATGTGAGTGTGCCATACGGAGCGGCTTCGGGAATATCCTTTATGGCAAACAAAGGACCGAAAATAGTTTTTGAAATAATGCCGGACGGCAATAGTGAGGTTGATTATGAAACGGAGTTTGTTTCTGCCGGAATAAACCAGACCAATTATAAAATATGGCTTACGGTTGAAATATCCGTAAGCCTGATAAATCCGATATACGAGAAAAACATGATTATGACAAGAAAAATAATGCTTGCCGATATGGTAATAAACGGAGAAGTTCCCGATTATTACAACAGATTGACGGAATAGCTTATTCCCAATCCTTACATATATCAATCCATTTTACCGCATTTGAGTATTCGAAAAGCTCATCACAGGTAACTTCTATGGCAGAGTTTGAGCTTCCGCAGGCAGGGAAAACTGTATCAAAGCGTTTCATTGAAATGTCACAATAAGCTTTTACGCCTTCGGGAAGAGCAAACGGACATACACCGCCTACGGCATGGCCGGTCATTTCGAGTGTTTCCTCTGGAGAAAGCATTTTTGCCTTAAAGCCGAATTCGGTTTTGAATTTTTTGTTGTCGATTTTTCCGTCACCTGCAACAGCGATTACCATACAGCCGTCGCCGTCCTTAAGAGCAAGAGTTTTTGTTATTCTTGCCGGAATTACATTGAGAGCTTCTGCGGCAAGCTGAACCGTTGCGGAAGAAACGGGAAATTCGAGAATATCATTTTCTCTGTTAAACCGGGTAAGATATTTTCTTACGTTATCTATTGACATGGTTTACCTCCAAAAAAACATTTTATATAGACTATAAAACGAATTGCCTTATTTTGCAAGGCGGTATTTGTATAAAGCAGTTGAATAAGAAAGAAAAAAATATTATTATATGCTTTAACGGAGATGATCTTATGTACAACAGGACAATAACCGAGGACAGACGGGAGATATATACGGTACTCAAAAGCTTCGTAAACAAAGACTATGAAGCAAGAAAATTAATATATAATCATGTTTCATATTCCAATATTGAGGGAACAATATATGATGTAAAAAGATATACCGATGAGCTTACGTTTACATCGGCCGGAAGATTGTGGCTTGTGAGAACTCTTGAAAGCTTTAAAAGCGATTTCAGCACCGAAAGCATGGAGAATATACATAAAAGAGTATCCCAGGGCTGTGTTAAGCCGGACGATTACATCAATGAAATATGCAGTTTTCCGTTAAACGGGGAGCTCGAAATAATAGGTGAGTACCGAAAAAATGAAAAAGATTCGAAATAAGATTTTATGCAGTATTGATGTATAAAATTTGTATAATCCGATTGCAATATGTGAAATATCTGTTATAATAATTTAATAGAGTATTTATAACTCTTCATTAGAGGCGGTATTGTTTCGGGGTTATGATTAAAAAATAAAACAGGAGGATGACAGAATATGATAGAAGAAAAAGAAGCAAACGGACAGATTCAGATTTCAGATGAGGTTATTTCAATAATTGCAGGAACGGCAGCGGCTGAAACAGAAGGTGTTTCACTTCCTTCTTCGGCACCTGTAAGCTCTGTTAAGGGATTTTTCGGAAAGAAAAACCAGTCTAAGGGAGTTAAAGTAACTGTTGAGGAAAATACTGCACTTATTGAGATTGAGGTAGTTGTTAAGTTTGGTATAAACATCAAAAATGCATGTGAAGAGGTTCAGCAGAAAGTTAAAAACGCTGTTGAAACAATGACAGGTCTTACTGTTTCGGGCGTAAATATCAATGTAACAGCTATTATGGTTGAAAAAGAACAGCCTGCACAGGTTGATATTGAAGAAGAAACAGAAGAATAAGGAAAATATATCAGGATAGCTTGACAGGAATACGGTCGTTTAGGCTGTGGTTTTCCGATGAGTCTGCCTATAATAACGGCTGCCCGGATAAACGGCAGCCTTTTTAAATATTTGGAGGAAGAAATGGGACGTAGAAACGCAAGAAAGCTGGCATTCTATCTTCTTTATCAGTATGATTTTGCAGAAGATGCCGTTGGAGAAATCGAAAGCAGATATGATGAAATAAGAGATACTTTTTTTGAAGAAAATGCGGAAGAAATGAATGATGATGACAGAAAATATGTACTCGGAACAACAAACGGAGTTCTTGAGCACATGGCAGAAATCGACAGCATGCTTGACAGCTATGCAAAGGGCTGGACAGTTGAAAGAATGTCAAAGGTAGACAAGGCAATTCTCAGACTTGCCGCATACGAAATAAAATATTCGGCAGATGTTCCGGACGGAGTTGCCGTAAACGAAGCTGTCGAGCTTGCAAAGACTTACAGTGCGGATGAAGCACCGGCTTTTATTAACGGTATACTCGGCAAGGTGGTAGAAAGTGTCGGCAATAACTGAACCGAGAATATACTCGGTATCAAAAATAAACAGCTATATAAAGGCAACGCTTGAAAATGATTTTGTGCTGAACAGCGTATGGGTTACCGGAGAAATCTCTAACTTTAAATATCATTCGTCGGGAAATATGTTTTTTTCGCTTAAGGATAATGACAGTGCTATTTCCTGTATTATGTTTAAGGGTGATGCATATGCACTGCCGTTCATGCCGGAAAACGGAATGAATGTAGTTATATGCGGATATGTTTCCGTATATGAAAAGAGCGGACAATATCAGCTTATTGCTGAGCTTATGAAGCCGGACGGAGTAGGAGAGCTTACAGTAGCTTTTGAACAGCTTAAGGCAAAACTGCTCGCTGAAGGGCTTTTTGATGAGGACTATAAAAGAGAGATAAACACGCATCCGCATAATATTGCTGTTGTAACATCGCCAACCGGTGCGGCCGTAAGAGATATAATAAAAATTGCCGGAGCAAGGAACAAAAATGTTTCAATAACTGTTATACCCGTTCTTGTGCAGGGCGATAATGCGGCATCGTCCATTGCGGAAGGCATAAGGCTGGCAAACAAGCTCGGAAAAGCCGATACGATAATTGTCGGAAGAGGCGGCGGCAGTATAGAGGACTTATGGGCATTTAATGATGAGAGAGTTGCAAGGGCTGTTTTTGCATCCGAAATACCGGTTATATCGGCAGTTGGACATGAAACGGATTTTACCATAACCGATTTTGTAGCGGATATGCGTGCATCTACGCCGTCGAATGCCGCTGAATTGGCGGTAAATGACGAATATGCAGATAAAAAGAAGGCAGAGTATTTAGCCGAAAGACTGAATACCGCTTTTGAAAATATAATAAACACAAAAAGACGAAGGCTTAAAACGACTGTTGAAAGACCGGACTTTAAAAAGCCCTGGTTGAGTATGGAAGAAAAACAGAGAAAAATAGATTATCTGACCGAAAAAATGGAGTATGCGGCAGAAAAAAGCAACACCGCATATGAACACAGGCTTGCAGCGGCAGCGGCAAAGCTGGACGCACTTTCTCCGCTGAATGTGCTGAAAAGAGGCTATTCCTTTACGGAGAATGCAGAAGGAAAGGTTATAACTTCGGTCAATGATGTTGAAAACGGCAGCATGGTAAGCATAACACTCAATGACGGTATGTTAAATGCCGTTGTTAAGGATAAGGTGATTTTTGATGGCAAAGAAAAAACAGAGCTTTGAAGAGGCTCTCGAAAGACTTGAGGAAATAGTCCGAAATATGGAGGCCGGCGAGCTGACACTTGATGATACGGTAAAGCTGTATAAAGAAGGCGTGGAGCTTGCATCGTTTTGCGGAGGAAAGCTGAACGATGCTGTTCAGCAGGTAAACATATTGAGCACAACTCTTGACGGACAGCTGGAGGAAAAGCCTTTTGTAAATATTGAGCAGACGGAGGAAGAATAATGGATTTTAAGGATTTATTGAAGGAAAAGGTTAAAACAGTTGATGAATATCTGGAAAAGTACCTTCCCTCTGAAAAGGAGTATCCGCAGATAATCTTTGAGGCAATGAGATACAGTGTTTTTGCCGGAGGAAAAAGATTAAGACCGATTATGGTCATGGAGGCATGCAAGGCATTCGGCGGTGATGTTGAAAAGGCTATGCCCTTTGCGTGCTCAATAGAAATGATACATACTTATTCACTTATACATGACGATCTTCCTGCTCTTGACAATGATGATTACAGAAGAGGAAGACTTACGAGCCACAAGATGTTCGGTGAGGATATGGCTATTCTTGCCGGTGACGCACTTCTTCATCATGCTTTTGAAACTATGGCAAGAGCCTGTGTTGAGCAGGGTGACATAAAGGCGTCCAAGGCTATGCTCGCCATTGCGGAAGGTGCCGGAGTGCATGGCATGGTAGGCGGACAGGTTGTTGACGTAATAAGCGAAGGAAAGCCTATTGATAAGGAAACTCTTGATTTTATACATAAGAACAAAACAGCGGCAATGTTAATTGGCGCGCTTAAATCCGGTGCTGTACTCGGAGGAGCAACCGAAGAAGAAATAGCAAAAATTGAAAGAGCTGGAGAACTTATCGGCGTTGCATTCCAGATTCAGGATGACATTTTGGACGTAACAAGCACATTTGAAAAGCTCGGAAAGCCCATTAACAGTGATGAAAAGAACCATAAGGTTACATATGCGACAATGTTCGGAATAGAAAAAGCATCGGAATTTGTTGAAACAATGTCGGACGAAGCAATCGACATTTTAAAGAGCATGGGAGAAAAGACAGATTTTCTCGTTAAGCTTACGGAATATTTAATTAAGAGGGAAAACTGAGTTTTTTGGTGAAAGCGGTGGAGTTTTTGAAGTATGTACTTGATTCGGTAAATATGCCGGAGGATATTAAAAAACTGAATATAGGTCAATTAAACAGACTTGCACTTGAGCTGAGAAGCTTTGTTTTAGAAAATGTATCGAAAACGGGCGGACATCTTGCCTCAAATCTCGGAATAGTCGAGCTTACGCTGGCTCTGCACTATTGCTTTGATGCACCTAAGGATAAAATTGTATGGGACGTAGGCCATCAGGCATATATCCATAAAATACTTACAGGCAGAAAAGATAAATTTACTACATTAAGACAGCTTGACGGACTTTCCGGATTTCCGAAGCCTTCCGAAAGTGAATACGATACGTTTACGGCAGGACACAGCTCAACATCAATATCAATAGCACTCGGTTTTGCCTGTGCAAGAGATATGCGCGGTAGTGACGAAAAGGTTGTCGCTGTTATCGGTGACGGTTCGCTGACAGGCGGAGTTGCCTTTGAGGCATTGAACAATGCCGGAAGATCAAACAGCAATATTATTGTTGTGCTTAATGACAACCAGATGTCTATTTCCGGAAATGTAGGTGCATTAAGCAGACATTTGGGTGAGCTGAGAACGGAACGAGGCTATATAGAGGCTAAGAATGATGTTAAAAAGCTTCTTAATAGATTTCCGGACAGCGAAAAAATGGTGAACAAGATAAAAAGAACCAAAAACAGAATAAAATATCTGTTTATTCCCGGAGTTATATTCGAGGAGCTTGGTTTTAAATATATAGGGCCTGTTGACGGCAATAATATCGAAAGCCTCATTGAGGTTATAAACAGGGCGAAAAACATTGAAGGTCCTGTGCTTATCCATGTTAAGACGAAAAAAGGAAAAGGCTATAAATATGCCGAAAACAATCCTTCCGCTTATCACGGTGTAAGTGCTTTTGATCTGTCAACGGGAGCATCAATTAAAAAATCAAATAAGCCGACATATTCCGATGTATTCGGAAAAACAATGTGTTCAATGGCTGATGAGGACGATAAGATAGTTGCGGTTTCTGCGGCAATGGGCAACGGAACGGGTTTAAGCAAATTTATTTCAAAGCACCCATCAAGATTTTATGATGTAGGAATAGCCGAACAGCATGCAGTGTCTTTTTCTGCGGCATTGGCAAAAAGCGGATTCCGACCCGTGTTTGCTGTTTATTCCACATTTCTTCAGAGAGCCTATGATGAGATAATGCAGGACGTATGTCTGCAAAATCTACATGTGGTTTTTGCCGTTGATAGAGCCGGAATAGTCGGTGCGGACGGGGAAACACATCAGGGCATATATGATATATCTTATTTCACACATATGCCGAATATGACGGTTATGATGCCTAAAAACGGTATTGAGCTTGAAAAAATGCTCAGATATGCGGTTTACAACATAGACGGGCCTGTTGCGGTAAGGTATCCGAGAGGTAATATATCTGATATATATTCGGAAAATACGTCGGAAATAGAATTTGGAAAAGCCGAATTGCTTGAAGATGGAGAAAAAATTGCCGTTATTTCAGCCGGAGCGGTCTGCGACAATGCCGCAAAGGTATGCGAAATGCTTAAGAATGACGGATATAATCCAATGCTTATAAACATGAGATTTGCAAAACCGGTTGATAAGGAAATGCTTAAGCTTGCCGCCGAAAAATGCGGTTATATATTTACGCTTGAGGATAATGTTATCGACGGCGGAGCAGGAATGGCTGTTCTTGAGGCTCTTAACGATATGGAGTTTATGAATGATGTTAAGGTTCACAGCTATGCTTTTCCGGATAAATTTATTGAACATGGTACAAGAGATCAGCTTTTTGAAAGATATAAGCTTGACAGTGAAAGTATTTACAAAGATATAAAGGAACGGATTGATATAAATGGCAGATAAAGAAAGGCTTGACGTCCTTATGGTCAACAATGGGCTTGCCGCATCAAGAGAGCTTGCAAAGGCTTACATAATGGCAGGTGATGTATATGTTGACGGAAATAAAGAGGATAAGGCCGGAACAAAGGTAGACGTAAATGCAAATATTGAGCTCAGAGGAAAGGTAATGCCTTATGTCAGCAGAGGCGGTTATAAGCTTGAAAAGGCTATGGAGGTTTTTCCTGTAACAATCGAAGGAAAGATTTGTATGGATATAGGCTCTTCGACAGGAGGCTTTACCGACTGTATGCTCCAAAACGGTGCATCAAAGGTATACTCCATAGACGTAGGATACGGACAGCTTGCATGGAAGCTCAGAAACGATGAAAGAGTCGTTTGTATGGAAAAGACAAATGTGAGATATATAACCGAGGAGCAGGTTCCCGATAAACCGCAGTTTGCTTCGGTTGATGTTTCCTTTATATCGCTTACGAAGGTTATTCCTCCTGCACTTAATGTTATGAGTGATGATGCACAGCTTGTATGTCTTATTAAGCCACAGTTTGAGGCCGGAAGGGAAAAGGTCGGCAAAAAAGGCGTAGTAAGAGATAAAAAGGTACATGAGGAAGTAATATTGAAAATAATTGATTTTGCCTTTGAGATAGGCCTTAATGTTATAGGAATTGATTTTTCACCTATAAAGGGTCCGGAAGGCAATATAGAATATTTGATAATGCTTGACAGAAAAAATGAAGGATTGACTATTGAGGAGGCACATAAGGCGGCACATGACATAGAAGAACAGTCGCATGAGCTGCTTTAAGGTGAAGTGAATATGAAAACGATAGGAATTGTTCCTAATTATGATAAACCTGCGGCAATGGATTTTGTTAAGGACATTGCTGAATATATAAAAAGCAAAGGCTGTAAACCTGTGCTTGCTTATAATATAGCCGAGTTCACAAATTTACAAGAGTTCGGAGTAAGCAAATATGAGCTTTATTCCAAATCTGATTTTATTATAGTTCTCGGCGGTGACGGCACTTTGCTGAATACGGGAAGAAAGGCGGCTAAATATGGCACACCTCTTCTCGGAATAAACATGGGTACGCTCGGATTTCTTGCGGCGGCAGAAGGAACCGATGCACATGAAACCATTGATAAAGTTTTAAACGGCGAATATAAGCTTGAAAAAAGACTTATGCTTGAATCGGAAATATTATCGGCGGACGGTGATGCACCGAAAACATATAAGGCAGTCAATGATGTATGTATTTCGAGAGGTGTCTTTACAAAGGTAACAAGCTACAGAATATATGTAAATGATGAATATGTTGCCACATTCCGTGCAGACGGAATGATTGTTTCAACACCAACAGGCTCAACGGCATATAATCTTTCTGCCGGAGGCCCTGTGCTTAAGCCGGATATAGCCTGTATGGTAATAACTCCGATATGTGCACATTCACTGCATTCAAGAAGTATAGTTGTTTCTGCCGATGATGTTATAAGAATAGACGCAAGCTTCGGTGCCAACGGCGATATAATAATGTCGATGGACGGACAGACGAGCGTGATACTTAATAACGGAGATTCGATTTGTGTTAAAAAATCTGAATATGACGTAAATATAATCAAAACAAATAAGATTGGTTTTTATGATATTCTGCGAAAGAAACTCATTTCTAAGGGGGAATAAGAGTGAAAGTATCAAGACATACAAAGATATTAGAGCTTATAGAAAAATACGATATTGAAACTCAGGACGAGCTTGCCGCAAAGCTTAGGGAAGAAGGCTTTGATGTTACACAGGCAACTGTTTCAAGAGATATAAGAGAAATGCGTCTTACAAAAATCTCGCTTGAAAAAGGAAAGCAGAAATATGTTGCTATGACAAACAGTGACAATGAAATTTCAGACAGACTTATAAGAGTTTTCAAAGAGGCTGTTGTTAAAATGGACTATGCCGGAAATATGGTTGTTATAAAGACTCTTGAAGGAATGGGAATGGCTGTCGGAGTTGCACTTGACAATATGCAGAACAGTGAGATCCTCGGAACGATAGCCGGAGATGATACCGTTTTCTGCGTAATCAGAGGAAGCCACCAGGCGGCAGAGCTTATAGAAAGACTTTATCGAATAATACATAGCTGACAGGGGGCGTTAAAATGCTCGAATACATGAACATAAAAAATATAGCGCTTATTCAGGAGGCAGAGGTAAATTTCGACAAAGGTCTTAATGTGCTTACCGGAGAAACAGGTGCCGGTAAATCACTTATTATAGATGCACTCGGTTTTTCTCTCGGCGGAAGGGCAAATAAAGACATTGTCCGAAGAGGCGAAGAACAGGCTGTTGTTGAGGCTGTTTTTTCAATAGAAGATAAGCGTATTGAAAATATACTTGATGATATGGGTATAGAATACGGTGAAGACAAAACAATCGTTATAAGGCGTATTCTCCATATGAACGGCAAAAGCATGTGCAAGGTGAACGGCACAACGGTAACGGTTGGACAGCTTAAGGAGCTTTCGGAAAGTCTTGTGGATTTTCACGGACAGCATGAGCACCAGTCGCTTATGAACAGTGCAAAGCACATAATGCTTTTGGATAAATTCTGCGGAACGGAGCTTGATGCGGAAAAAGCAAAGCTTACGGAATTTCTCAGAAAATATAAAATGGTCATGAAGGAAATGAAGGCTATTTCCGGAAATGAATCCGAAAGAGAAAGAAGAACAGAAATAATATCATATCAGATAAACGAGCTTGAGGCTGCCGGAATAAAACCGGGAGAGGAAGAAGAACTTGCGGAGAGAAAGAAAATACTCCAAAACAGCGAAAAAATGCGTGAGATGGCAGGAAAATGTGTAAATCTGCTTTATAACGGAGTAAACGGGCTTCCGGCAAGCGATATGGTAACGGAATCTGCCGATACACTTAAACAGCTCAGTGATATTGATATTTCGGTAAAATATATATATGAAATTGTCAATTCTGCCGCAATTCAGCTTCTTGAGGCCGAACGAGAAATGAAAAAATATTATGAGGGTATAAATGAAGAAGGCGAAGAGCTTGAAAAAATTCAGGAGAGATTAAGCATTATATATTCTTTCAAGAAAAAATATATATGCACCTCCGATAAGCTTTGCGAAAAGCTGGACAGCTTAAGAAGCGAATACGATATGCTTATGCACTCAAGAGAGCGTATAGAAACGCTTGAAAAGGAAAGAAAAGAACTTTTTAATCAGATGGTTGAAGTTTGCAGAATTATGACGGCTATCAGAAAGAAAAAAGCCGAAGAAATAGGTGCGGAAATACAGAAAAACCTCAGAGAGCTTGAGATGGCATCTGCATGCTTTGAAATAAAAATCGAGCAGAAAAACCAGCTCGGCATTGATGGCTGGGACGATGTTGAATTTATGTTCAACGCAAACGAAGGCGAAGAGCTTATGCCGCTTTCAAAGATTGCCTCCGGCGGCGAGCTTTCAAGAGTAATGCTTGCACTTAAGGTTGTTCTCGGAAATGCCGATTCGATAGGTACATTTATATTTGATGAGATAGATACCGGAATAAGCGGAAGAACGGCACAGAAGGTTGCGGAAAAAATGCAGCAGGTTTCCAGAACAAAGCAGATAATCTGTATAACTCATCTTCCGCAGATAGCCGCTATGGCAGACAATCATTATATGATTGAAAAAATATCTCAGAAGGGCAGAACAAAAACCGCAATAAGACTGCTTAAACGCAGTGACGCCATAAGAGATGTGGCAAGGCTTATGTCCGGTTCACAGGTGACAGATGTTACGGTAAATGCCGCAAGAGAAATGAAGGATATGGCAGATACATATAAGAGCCAGAACAGATAAAATATACTTCATAAATATTTTCGGGTTTTGCCCCAAGGTGTTACGATAATTAAAATAATCCGGCGGATTTAGGTCTGCCGGATTATTTTTTGTCATTTATATTTTTGCTATCGCTTTTGTTAGTGTTATCTTTGTTGTACTTTGTTTTAGGTTGAGCAATTTTTACTATTGGGCTGTTGTTGGAAATATGATATGCTTCGCTGTCATCAATATATACTATTTCTACGTCATCGGAAATTGAACGGTTGTTAATACAAATATTCTTGAGCTGTACGGTGTATTCCGAAAGATATTCCATATATTCGTCGGATAAATCTGCTGTGTCTGAAATAATTTTCATAAGCGTAGCTGTGCGGCTGTCAATATCTGTTTTATCCGTATCACTATGTATATACTGCGGAGATATACCGAGCTTATCGGATAGAAAGGCAGTATCCCATGTATTCAGAAAGCCTTTTTCGGAATATTCAGATAATATGCTTATCATTTTGTCAGTATCGCTGTCAATACCGTTTGTTTGTGCGTATTGTGTAATAAGAGCTTCGAGTTTTGAAATTATAGATTCTTTGCTTTTCATAGGTTCACCTTTGTATATTTTTGTTTTTAGTATAGCATAAATAATAAACCTGATACATTAATATTTTAATTTTATATCATACTAATTTGGTATTTTTTATTGACAGATAGTTTTTGCCGTGCTATATTATGAATGTCCAAGTAACATGGTAGGTTTTATAGAAATTAAAATTTTTATATATAAAGGAGTAAACAGAAATGAAGGAATTAATTTATTTTGATAATGCAGCCACAACTCCGATAAGACCGGAGGTATATGAAGAAATAAAGCCCTATATTGAAGAGCATTTCGGAAACCCTTCAAGCATTTACAGCATTGCAAGAGACAGCAAAAAGGCTATTGACAAAGCAAGACAGCAGGTAGCAGACGCTCTTAATGCTCAGCCGGCTGAAATTTATTTCACAGGCTGTGGTTCTGAAAGTGATAACTGGGTGCTTAAAGGCGTAAGCTCAGCACTTAAAAACAAAGGTAACCATATCATCACTACATGTATTGAACATCACGCTATTCTTCACACATGTGAATATCTTGAGAAAAACGGTTTCGAGGTAACATATCTTCCTGTTGATGAATACGGTAAAATCAGCCTTGACGACTTAAAGGCTGCCATCAGACCCGAAACAATACTTGTAAGTGTTATGTTTGCAAACAACGAAATCGGTACAGTTGAGCCTATCAAGGAAATCGGCGCTATCTGTCATGAAAAAGGAATTTACTTCCATACAGATGCTGTACAGGCATTCGGTCACATTAAAATTGATGTACAGGATATGAATATCGACTTCCTTTCTATTTCGGGACACAAAATCGGCGCTCCTAAGGGAATCGGTGCTCTTTATATCAGAAAAGGCTGTAAGATTGATAACCTTATCCATGGTGGTCAGCAGGAAAGAGGCAGAAGAGCCGGCACAGAAAATGTTATCGGTATAGTTGCTCTCGGTAAAGCCGCAGAAATGGCAATGGCAGAAATTGACGAGGTTACAGCAAAGCTTACTTACCTCAGAGATAAATTAATCAACAGCTTACTTTCTAAGATCGATTATGCAAGACTTAACGGACATCCGGTTGACAGACTTCCCGGAAACGTAAATATATCATTTGAATTTATCGAAGGCGAATCAATGCTTCTTTTACTCGATAACTATGGAATTTGTGCATCAAGCGGTTCAGCTTGTACATCAGGCTCACTTGATCCTTCACATGTTCTTCTTGCAATCGGTCTGCCTCACGAAAAGGCTCATGGCTCATTAAGAATTTCACTTGGTTACCAGAACACAGAAGAACAGGTTGATAAACTTATAGAGGTGCTTCCTCCTATCGTTCAGAGATTAAGAGATATGTCACCCCTTTACGAAGAAATCAAAAACAAGAATAAGTAATAAAACGGAATTGCGGAGGTAATAATTATGGAATACAGCGAGAAGGTAATGGATCATTTCATGAATCCCAGAAATGTCGGCGAAATAGAAGATGCAAGCGGCGTTGGTACAGTAGGTAATGCCAAATGCGGAGATATTATGAAGGTATATCTCAAGATTGAAGACGGCATTATTAAAGATGCTAAATTCAAAACATTCGGCTGCGGTGCCGCAGTTGCAACAAGCAGTATGGCAACAGAGCTTGTAAAGGGCAAAACAATTCCCGAAGCACTCGATATAACAAACAAGGTTGTTATGGAAGCACTTGACGGTCTGCCTCCTGTAAAGGTTCACTGTTCATGTCTTGCAGAGGAAGCTCTTCATGCAGCTCTTTGGGATTATGCAGAAAAGAACCACATCGTTATTGACGGCCTTGAAAGACCTGTAAACGACATCGGAGAATTGCATGAAATTCCAGATCAAGACTAAATGAATTAATGAAAATAACAAAACCGATTTCAGCAATGAAATCGGTTTTGTTGGAATGAGAGGAAAATATGAAAGAGATAACTGCCGTAATTTTCGACATGGACGGCGTTCTTATTGACAGCCAGCCATTGCATTATATGGCCGATGTTGAGTCGATGAAAAAATACGGTGTATACAAAGATCAGGAGTTTTACGAAAAATATGCCGGAACAACAACGCCGGACAGAATGAGAGCTTTAAACGAATTGTTTAAATTAAATGCCGATGTTGACGAAATGGTTGCTGTACGTGAGCAGATGATACTCGATATAATGAAAAAAGAAGAAATTTCTCCTGTCAGAGGAATACCGGAGCTGCTTAAGAGCATAAAATCAAAAGGAATGACAACTGCCGTTGCATCATCGTCGGGATATGAGCTTATAAATATGGTTCTTGAAAAACTTGGCATAGCACAATATTTTGACTGCATTACGTCCGGAATAGACGTTAAGCACGGCAAACCGGCACCTGATGTGTTTTTGCTTGCTGCCGAAAGGATAAACAAAAGCCCGGAGGAATGTGTTGTTGTTGAGGATTCCGAAAACGGTGTTAATGCGGCTGTTGCCGCCGGAATGAAATCGGTTGGCTATATAAATCCCACAAGCGGAAAACAGTGCCTTGATAAGGCGAATATAGTTATTGATGATTTCAGAAAAATTGATGCAGATGTTATATATAAGCTGTAAGAAGGTGAAAATATGATTAAGTGGATTATTCTTCTTGTTGTTATCGTTATTATTCTCGGATATACGCAGAGCAGAAAGCTCAAAAACGGCAAAAAAGATGAAAATTCGGAAATCGGAGGATGTGGCAGTTCATGCGCAGGCTGTGCAAACAGGTCTATGTGCCATCCGGATGAAAATAATGAGAAAAAATGAGAAAAGAGAAGAAAATAAGAGATAAAATTTGATTTAAATATAAAATATAGTTAAATTACTCTTAAATACTTTAAAACGATATTTGCATATATTACCGTATAAAAGTAATATATATTCAATGATTAGCACTCATACAATGAGAGTGCTAACAAAGAAAACTCAGACATTTGAAGGAGGAAATAAATATGAAACTTGTACCACTTGGAGATAAGGTTGTAATTAAACAGTTAGAAGCAGAAGAAAAGACAAAATCAGGTATTGTTTTACCTTCACAGTCCAAGGAAAAACCTCAGATGGCAACTGTAATCGCTGTTGGTCCCGGAGGATATGTTGACGGAAATAAGGTTGAAATGACGGTAAAAGAAGGCGACAAGGTAATCTATTCAAAATACTGCGGCACAGAGGTTGAATGTGACGGAGAAAAGTTACTTGTTGTTAAACAGAATGATATTCTTGCAGTAGTAGTTGACTGATTATAAATACTTGGAGGTAATGTTATTATGGCTAAAGAAGTAAAATACGGAAATGACGCCAGAAAAGGTCTTGAGGCCGGCGTAAATAAACTTGCAGATACAGTAAAGGTAACACTCGGACCTAAAGGACGTAATGTTGTTCTTGACAGAAAATACGGTTCACCGCTTATAACAAACGATGGTGTTACAATCGCTAAGGATATTGAATTTGAAGATCCCTATGAAAACATGGGTGCTCATCTTGTAACAGAAGCCGCTACACAGACAAATGATGTTGCAGGCGACGGTACAACAACAGCAACAGTTCTTGCACAGGCTATGATTCAGGAAGGTCTTAAGAACATTGCGGCAGGTGCTAACTCAATCATCCTTCGTAAAGGTATGAAGAAAGCAACAGATGCAGCAGTTGAAAGCATCAAGAGCATGAGCCAGGTTGTTTCAACAAAGAACCATATAGCAAGAGTTGCAGCTATTTCATCAGGTGATGACGAAGTCGGCGAAATGATTGCAGACGCTATGGAAAAGGTAACAAACAACGGTGTTATCACAGTTGAAGAATCAAAGACAATGAACACAGAGCTTGAAATGGTTGAAGGTATGCAGTTTGATAAAGGTTACCTTTCACCTTATATGTCAACAGATATGGAAAAGATGGTTGCAGTTCTTGATAACCCTTATATCCTTATCACAGACAAGAAAATCAGCAATATCCAGGAAATCCTTCCTATTCTTGAACAGCTTGTACAGACAGGCGGTAAGCTTCTCATAATCGCAGAAGATGTTGAAAGCGAAGCTCTTGCAACACTCGTTGTAAACAAATTAAGAGGTACATTCACTTGCGTTGCCGTTAAGGCTCCCGGATATGGCGACAGAAGAAAACAGATGCTTGGCGATATCGCAGCTCTTACAGGCGGTACAGTAATTTCGGAAGAAGTTGGTATCGACCTTAAGGACACAACACTTGATATGCTCGGCCGTGCTAAGACAGTAAGAGTAGAAAAAGAACTTACTATCATTACTGACGGTGCAGGTTCAAAAGAAGATATTCAGGGACGTATCGCACAGATTAAGCTTGCTCTTGAAAACACAACAAGTGAATTCGATAAAGAAAAACTTCAGGAAAGACTTGCTAAACTTGCAGGCGGTGTTGCAGTAATCAAAATCGGTGCAGCAACAGAAACAGAAATGAAGGAAAAGAAACTCCGTATGGAAGATGCTCTCGCAGCAACAAGAGCAGCCGTTGAAGAAGGTATCATTGCCGGAGGCGGTACAGCTTATATCCATACAGTAGAAAAGATTAAAGGCCTTCTTACAGAGCTTACAGGCGATGAAAAGACAGGTGCTGAAATCGTTATTAAGGCTCTTGAAGCTCCTATGCGTCAGATTGCGGCAAACGCAGGTCTTGAAGGTTCAGTTATTGTTAACAAGGTAAAAGACATGGCAGACGGCGTTGGTTTTGATGCCCTTAACGAAAAATATGTAGACATGGTTGAAGCAGGTATTGTCGATCCTACAAAGGTAACAAGAACAGCTCTCCAGAACGCTACATCAGTTGCATCAACATTCCTTACAACAGAGGCTGTTGTTGCAGAACTTCCCAGTAATGAGCCTAATCCTGCAGCAATGGCAGGCGGCGGAATGGGCGGCATGATGTAATTAATCAAAAATTAAATTAATTAAAAATCAAATAGTCCACACACAAATAATAAAGCGGTTCGTCTTGAAGGCGAACCGCTTTTGTCATGTTACTTTCTGAATTTTTTAAAATCTATTACATTTATTAAAGGCTTGTTATTAATATAATTGCTTATATTTTCCGCACAGATTTTATATATTTTATCTGTTATTGATTTATGGTGTCCGAAGCTTTTTCCGGATATATGCGGTGTTATGACAAGGTTTTCGACAGACCAGAGCTCGCTTTCCGGCGGTAAAGGCTCCGGCTCGGCAACATCAATAACAGCTCCACTCAAATGACCGGATTTTAATACATCAATCAAATCCTTCTGTATAACCAGAGCACCTCTGCCTACATTAACAAATATTGCATCGTTTTTCATAAGCATAAATCTGTGTTTATCGAATAAATGATATGTATATTCCGAATTAGGTATGCAGGCAACAACAACATCTGCGAGAGGCAGCTGTTCGTCAAGCTCGTCTAATGTGTGCATTTCTGCAAAATACGGAGGCATGTTGTTTATATTTCTTCGTATTCCTATTGTTTTTGTATTGAATACAGAAAGCTTTTTTGCGATATTACTTCCTATATCGCCGGCACCGACAATAAGCACGCGCTTTCCTTCAAGACCGATTTCAAGACCTTCGTCATGCCAGAGATTTTTGTGCTGATTATCTCTGTATTTATAAAATTTGTGGCATATATTCAAAATGCCGCCGATAACATATTGGGAAATAACCTCGCCGAAAGCACCGGAGGCATTTGCAAGAACAACATTCTGCGGATATTCATAATCCTTTGTGTATTTATCCGTTCCTGCCATTGTGAGCTGTAAAAGCTTTAAATTTTTTGCATTTTTAATTGCGGATACATCGGGTTCACCGACAATTATTTCTGCTTTTTCGATTTCGTTTTTAAGAATATCTTCGGAAACAAAGCGGCTGTCGGCATATGTAAAATTGCAGGAGGAACCTCCGGCTGTTTCCAAAAGCTTTTTGTATTCCTCATCACAGGGAGAAGTAACGAGTATATTTATCAATTATATCATCTCCTAAAAAGAGTATTATTAATGATTTTAAGGCGGTGAAGTTTGAAAGTCAATACGAATTTATGATTTGCCTTGTTATATGTTTTGTGGTAAAATTATTAAATAAATAACGGAAAGGAAATGTAAGATTATGGCATGGAATCCTGAGTATATGGAAAAACTTAATGCACTTATGAAGGCATGGGACGACGAAATACAGGACGAGCTCAAGAAAAAAGCTCCCACAAGAGGTCTTGCTGCCGGAAGTAAGGGAAAAACAGACATGATAAATGACAGATACAGAGAAATGCTTGCAGAGCTTAAAAAGGAATACGGAGTTAAATAAATTTCAACAGGAGGTGACTGATACATGGCAGTTCAAAGAATATGCACTATGGAGGATAAGCCTTATTTAAGAGCTTTATGGCAGAGCTGTTTCGGAGACAGCGATTCATTCCTTGATTATTATTTTGAAAAAAGATTTATCCCTGAATATACTGTTTGTACTATTGAGGATGATGAGCTTGTAAATGCTATGTATTCGTATCCTGTGAATATGTATATCAGAAATTATATTGTTCCTTCGGCTATGCTTGCCGGATTTTCAACCGACAAGAGATACAGAGGAAGAGGATATATGTCAACAGCGTTTAAAATACTGTTGACAAAGCTATCCGATGACGGCATTGCGGTTGCACCGCATACACCCGTAAAGCATGAAAGTTATTTTCCGCTTGAAAATTATACGGCAACAGACACAAGCTTTATCAGCGGCACTGCCGATAAGCCGAAAATAATGCCGGCATCGGTGAATTTCGGAAGAATGTCAGATATAGGTAAGCTTTATGCGGCATATACTTTATTTGCTTCTAAATACTCCGGAATTCTTGCAAGATCTATGGCTGATTTCAGACTTAAGTTTGCTGATCTTATATCGGACGGCGGAGAATTTATTATTTGCGAAAAGAACAATGAGGTAAAAGGCTATGCACTGTATTTTAACGGTGTAAACGGACTTACCGCCATTGAGCTGATATATGATGATGAAGAAACCGCACAGAGCCTTACAACTGCGCTTGCATTTATTGCGGATAATAAACCGATAAAAATTAAACTTCCGCCCGATTGCGGAGCTATGCTGGAAGGCTGTGATAAAGAAACGATAAGACACGGTGTTGCGGCACTTGTTAACGTAAGAAGGCTTATGAAAATAGTATTTGCCGAAGAAACTGCTGTTATAAAGCTTTCTGACAGCGTAATTGACAACAATAACGGTGTTTTTCATTTGAACGGAGAAACGGCAGAGGATAATACCGAGGCTGATATTGAAATAAATGCAGGACATTTTCTTCAGTTTGCCGAGGGCTATAAATCATTGGCAGAGCTTGAAAGTGAAGGTAATGCAATAGTAAACAACAAAGCCGTTGCAGAGGATTTGGATAAGCGTTATCCTAAGATGAAATGCTATATTTGTGATGAATATTGATTTAGACAAAACTGCCGAACTTATTAAGTACGGCAGTTGGTTTATAATCAGTTTTTAAGTTCTTTTATCTGTTTGTTGAGCACATCAATCTCTGCTTTGAGAGAATTGATTCCTTCGATAGTAGTAGAAATGTCCTCGGGTAAAGAGTCACAGTGATTTTCGTAAACGAATTTGCCTATGTTTATATAGAGCTTTTCTATTTCCTTTTCCTTTGCACCGACAGAGACAGAGAGCTTTGTTATATTGGCAAGATCTTTAGCCTTTGTTCCTGCTTCGCCTGCAACAGTGCCGACCTTTTTTGCAACATCATTAAATAATCCCATGAATATTACCTCCCTCTGATATTTTATGATTAAATTTTATCAGCTTTTGAGTGTAATGTCCATATATGCTCTTGTAAAAAATTACAGTTGTACGGAAATGTGCTTAAATAATTATAATTAATATTGATTAATTTATATACAATGCTTTTTATATAATATATGCTTAACTTTTATTGACAACGGTAGTTACAAATGTTAAAATACTACCCGATATAAAAAACGGAGGTGCTTTAATATGATTATCAATTCTGCAAAAATTGCATATTTATTTACAAAGCTTCCTCATTTTATAGATTTCTTTTTAGATTTTATTATAATGGTAAATCATTTTTCTTCGCCGGTAATGCAGTAGAATTTTTATTGCATTTGCCGGTTTTTTTATAGAAAGGATAAAAGGCTATGAAAGACGATTTTAACAGAAAAATAGTTCTCGAAGACGGCAGTGAGTACTATGGTTACGGTTTTGGATACCACACAGACAGAGTTTGTGAAATTGTGTTCAATACTTCTATGGTCGGTTATCAGGAAATTGTATCCGACCCTTCATATACTTATCAGATGGTAGTTATGACATATCCTCTTATAGGTAACTATGGTATAACAGATGAAGATTTTGAAACAAAGGTTCCTACAATCGGCGGTCTTGTTGTAAGAGAATATAACGACCTTCCCAGTAACTTCCGTTATACAAAAACACTTTCGGAAATTCTTGAGGAAAACAAAATTCCCGGAATATGGGGAGTTGACACAAGAAAGATTGGCAGAAGTATAAGAGATCTCGGAAGCAGACGAGTATATATAACAGATATTGACACACCTAAGGAAGAGGCACTCAGAATAATAAAAGAAACACCGATTCCGAAGGACGCTGTATCAAAGGTAAGCTGTAAAAAAAGATGGTATTCAAGAACATCAAATCATCAGTACAATGTTGTTGCTATTGACTGCGGAATTAAGCTCAACATTGTAAGAAGTCTTAATGCAAGAAGATGCAACGTAACGATTGTTCCCTGGAACACAACAGCGGAAGAAATAGAAATGCACGCTCCGGACGGAATATTCCTTTCTAACGGCCCAGGAGATCCCGAAGATGTTCAGCCTGTAATCGAGCTTGTTAAAAAGCTTAAAGGAAAATATCCTATCTTCGGTATCTGTCTTGGACACCAGATGATTTCGCTTGCATACGGTGCAAAGACATACAAGCTTAAATTCGGTCACAGAGGCGGAAACCACCCTGTTAAAAACCTTGAAACAGGCAAGATTGAAATAACAAGCCAGAACCACAGCTACGCTGTTGACATGGATTCACTTAAAAATACAGAGCTTACGGCAACACATATCAATCTTCTTGACAACACTGTTGAAGGCGTTGAATGCAAGAAGGACAAGGTATTCAGTGTTCAGTATCACCCGGAAAGTGCTCCCGGACCTCAGGACAGTGCATATCTTTTCGATAAATTTATAAATATTATGAAGGAGAATAAGGAAAATGCCTAAGAGAACGGATATTAAAAAAATACTTGTAATCGGCTCAGGTCCAATCGTAATCGGACAGGCTGCAGAGTTTGACTATGCGGGAACACAGGCATGCCTTGCTCTTAAGGAAGAAGGCTACGAAGTAATTCTTGCCAACTCAAATCCCGCAACAATTATGACAGACACAACTATTGCGGATAAGGTTTACATGGAACCGCTTACACCGGAATATGTTGCAAAAATAATAAGAATGGAACGTCCCGATGCACTTGTTCCCGGTATCGGCGGACAGACAGGCCTTAACCTTGCTATGGCACTTGCGGAAAACGGCGTTCTTGAGGAATGCGGAGTAGAAATGCTCGGAACAAGCAAGGAAAGTATTGAAAGAGCCGAAGACAGAGAAATGTTCAAGGAGCTTTGTATATCTCTCGGCGAGCCTGTACTTCCTTCACAGACTACTCATTCAATGGAAGAAGGTCTTGCGGCTGCCGCAGAAATAGGTTATCCTGTTGTTCTTCGTCCTGCATTCACACTCGGCGGAACAGGCGGCGGATTTGCCGATAACGAAGAAGAATTCAAAGTAATTATGAAAAATGCTCTCCAGCTTTCACCGGTACATGAGGTACTTGTTGAAAAGAGTATTAAAGGATATAAGGAGATTGAATACGAAGTAATCCGTGATGCAAATGACACAGCAATCACAATATGTAATATGGAAAACATAGATCCTGTTGGTATCCATACAGGTGACTCTATCGTTGTTGCACCTTCACAGACACTTACAAACAAGGAATATCATCTCCTTCGTGACAGTGCGCTTAAATTAATCAGAGCACTTGAGATAGAAGGCGGTTGTAATGTTCAGTTTGCACTCGATCCCGAATCCTTCAGATATTACCTTATTGAGGTAAATCCAAGAGTTTCACGTTCATCTGCACTTGCGTCAAAGGCAAGCGGCTATCCTATTGCCAGAGTTTCCGCAAAGATTGCGGTAGGACTTCATCTTGATGAAATACAGATTGCAAACACACCTGCAAGCTTTGAACCTGCGCTTGACTATGTTGTAACAAAAATGCCGAGATTCCCGTTTGACAAGTTCGCATCCGCATCAAACAAGCTCAGCACACAGATGAAGGCAACAGGCGAGGTAATGAGCATAGGCAGAACAATAGAAGAAAGCCTTCTCAAGGCAGTTCGTTCTCTTGAAATAGGTGTATGCCACTTATGGATGCCCAAATTTGATGACAAATCAAATGAAGAACTTCTTAAATATATTGGAATCGGAACTGACGACAGAATTTATGCCATTGCAAAGCTACTCAGAAACGGCATTGATCCCGGTATGATATGCAATGCAACACAGATAGATATGCTTTTCCTTGAAAAGATTAAAAATATTGTTGATTTCGAAAACGTAATCAAGGAAAACAAGGGAAACACAGATATTCTTTACAAAGCAAAGAAAATGGGCTTCTCCGACAAATATATCGGTATTCTCTGGAACATGAAGGACGCAGAGGTTTATGCTTTAAGAAAAGAAAACAACATATTCCCCGTTTACAAAATGATTGATACCTGTGCATCAGAGTTTGACAGCTATATCCCTTATTTCTACTCAACATATGAGGAAGAAAATGAGTCAATAGTAAGTGACAAAAAGAAGATTGTTGTTCTCGGTTCTGGCCCCATCCGTATCGGACAGGGTGTTGAGTTCGACTATTCAACAGTTCATGCAGTAAAGACAATAAAGGAAAACGGCTATGAGGCAATAATCATCAACAACAACCCAGAAACAGTTTCAACAGACTATACAACAAGCGACAAGCTTTATTTTGAGCCGCTTACTCCGGAAGATGTTATGAATGTAATTGAGCTTGAAAAGCCTATCGGAGTAATCGCATGCCTTGGCGGCCAGACAGCAATCAATCTTGCAGAGCCCCTTATGGAAAGAGGAGTTAAGATTATCGGAACGGACTGCGAGGCAATCGAAAAGGCGGAAAACAGAGATTCCTTCGAGAAGGTTATGCAGTCGCTCAATATTCCTCAGCCTAAGGGTGTTGCGGTAACAAGTCTTGAGGCAGGCTTTAAGGCGGCAGAACAGATTGGCTATCCCGTTCTTGTTCGTCCAAGCTATGTTCTCGGCGGCCGTGCAATGCAGATTGTATCTAAGGAAGAGGACTTAAGAGAATATCTTAAGACTGCTGTTGAAGTAAATGAAGATCAGCCTGTTCTTGTAGATAAGTATATAACAGGAAAAGAGCTTGAGGTTGACGCAGTATGTGACGGTAAGGATGTATTTATACCGGGAATTATGGAGCTTGTTGAAAGAACAGGTATTCATTCCGGTGACAGTATAAGTGTTTATCCTACATTCAGCGTTTCACAGAAGGCAAAAGATAAAATAATTGAATATACAAAGAAGCTTGGACTTGGAATCGGTATCATCGGTCTTTACAATATCCAGTTTATTGTAGACAAGAATGAAGACGTATATGTAATCGAGGTTAATCCACGTTCGTCAAGAACAGTTCCTTTCCTTTCAAAGGCAACAGGATACTTCCTTGCTGACATAGCAACACTTGTTATACTCGGTGTAAGCCTTAAGGAACAGGGCTTTACAGAGCTTTATGCAAAGGAAAAGGATAGCTGGTATGTAAAGGCTCCTGCATTCTCATTCTCGAAGATAAGCGGACTTGACGCATATCTTTCACCGGAAATGAAGTCAACAGGTGAGGCAATCGGATATGACAAGAAGCTTACAAGAGCTATGTATAAAGCACTTCAGGCATCCGGAATTGCCCTTACGGATCACGGTACTGTGCTTGTAACGGTTGCCGATGAGGATAAAGCAGAAACATTCCCGCTTGTAAAGAGATTTTATAACCTCGGATTCAATATTGTTGCTACCGAAATGACAGCCGAATATCTCAAGGAAAGAGGTATCAGAACAAGAGTTTACGGTAAGATATGCGAAGGCAATGATGAAATACTTCGTGACATAAGAAGTGGAAAGATAAATTATATTGTAAACACAAGAGCGATACTTTCCGGACGTCATTACGAGGACGGATATATTATCAGAAGATGTGCAGTTGAAAACAATGCAACAATGTTCACATCACTTGATACAGTAAGAATGCTGCTCGAGGTTCTTGAGGAAATGACAATAGGCATTTCAACAATAGATGCACAGTAATAAATAAGTTTTTATATACTGCTTTTAGACAAGTGTTTGAAAGCAGTATTTTTTGGTTATTGATTATTGTTTTCCGTATTACGCAAAATCTTGTATTTATTTTGCGAAAATCACCTATAACTTATATAAAATGTATTATATTTTTGGTTTATAGTAATGTTGACAGCTTTTTACAAATATAATACAATCTTAAATGGAGGATTAATGTTTTTTAAGTTTGTATAAGAAATAAATAAGAACATTATAAATAATTATGGCAAAATATTTAAAAGAATATAATAAAATTGAAGACGATGAAATTGAAATCGACTTAATTGCCTTGGCTAAGGCGTTGTGGCACAGACTTTGGGCAATTATACTGGCTGCGGTCGTTATCGGTGGTGCAACATTTTCCTATGCGAGATTTTATATAACACCTATGTATAGAGCAGAAGCACTTATGTATGTAAACAACAGTTCATTTTCTGTGGGAAGCACGTCGTTTTCTATTTCTTCATCGGAACTTACTGCGGCACAGAGTCTTGTTGAGACATATATAGTAATACTTAATACAAGAACAACACTTAATGCAGTTATCAAAGATGCAAAGCTTGATTATACATATGAAGAGCTTAAGAATATGATTTCGGCCGAGGCTCTGAACAATACCGAAATATTCAGTGTTGCTGTTGAATCGGCAGATCCCGAGGAGGCAGAGGTTATTGCAAACAGCATAGCCAAGATACTTCCGGATAAAATTGCTGATATAGTTGATGGTAGCTCGGTAAGAATTGTTGACCATGCAGTTGTTCCGAGTGAAAAGGTTTCACCAAACATAACCAAAATGACGGCAATAGGCTGTTTTGTCGGTGCATTTATTGCAGCAACCATTATTGTAGTTCTTACATTACTTGATACAAAGATACATGATGAAGAATATCTTCTTCAGACATATAATCTTCCTGTTTTAGCAGTAGTACCTAATTTATATCGAGTTAATGAATCATCATCATACTACGGAACCTACGGTTCTTCTAAAAAAGAGAAAGATGAGGTGAAATAAGGTGCTGAAAAAACAGGAAAAGAAATATTTTAATAACCAGAATAATGCTAAGAAAAATTCTTTTCAGGATCAGAAAAGAATAGTAGGAAAAAGATTGAGCTTTGCGGCATCGGAGGCATATAAGCTTCTGAGAACAAATCTTATGTTCAGCATGGCTGATGAAGGAAAATGCAAGGTAATCGGTGTAACAAGTGCGTTACAGGGCGAAGGTAAGAGCACAACCTCAATAAATACAGCTTATACACTTGCCGAAACAGGCAAAAAAGTACTTCTTATTGAAGGTGATATGAGACTTCCGGTTGCAGCTAAGCTGCTTCAGCTCAAGACCGAGTTTGGACTTTCACATGTTCTTGCAGGTATATGTGAACCTAAGGACGCTATTTCCGTTTCGGTTGCCCTTAAGAATCTAAACGTTCTTGCCGCCGGAGAAATTCCTCCGAATCCTTCCGAACTTTTAACATCTGAAAGAATGAAAAGTCTTATTACAGGATTATCCGAAATTTATGATTATATAATTATTGACCTTCCGCCGATTACAGTTGTAAGTGATGGCCTTGCAATCTCTGATTTGCTAAGTGGTATGATTATTGTTGTACGACAGGATTATTGTGACCAACGTTCACTTGCTGAAACAATGCGTCAGATGGAGTTCCTTAATGTAAAGGTGCTTGGATTTGTAATGAACTGTTCTGAAGTAAGCAAAAAAAGCTATAAGAAATACGGAAAAGGTTATGGTTATGGTTACTGATATTCTTATTCGTATTCACAGAAGTATAAAGAAATGCTTGACAAAGTCGAAAGTAATTCCAATAATTAATGAGGTGAGATAGGTGTTTGATATTCATTCACATTTTTTGCCTAAGCTTGATGATGGAAGCAAAAGCGTTGAGGAAAGCGTAACTATGCTTAAAGAAAGCTACAGACAGGGTGTTACGGATATTGCGGCTACTCCGCATTTTTATCCTTCTGTGCATAACCCAAAGCAATGGCTTGTGGCAAGAGATCATTCCGTACGGAGGCTTATTCCGTATCTTACGGAGGATATGCCGGATATATGGCTCGGTGCAGAGGTACATTATTACGACGGTATATACAGAAGTGAAGAAATATTGGATTTCCGTATCGAAGATACGGAGCTGTTATTGCTTGAAATGCCGGAAACAAAATGGACTTCACGTATGCAGGACATAATATTAAAGCTGAATGACAGAAAAGGCATTAAGGTTATGCTTGCACATATCGAAAGATATTTCCGTTTTCAAGACACCAATACTTGGAATTATTTAAGAGAAAATGGCGTTCTTATGCAGGTCAGTGCCGAATATTTTATAAGGCTGATGAGCCGCAGAAAAGCAATAAATATGTTTAAAAACGGCGAAATAGATATGATTGGCTCTGACTGCCACAATATGGAGAGCAGACCGCCGAATTTCGGAACGGCTGTTTCAATCATAGAAAAACATCTTGGCAGAGGCGGAGTGAGAACGCTTCACTGTAGAGAAAAGAGGGCTTTATATGGGCCGAAAAAATAAAAATATCTTAATTATTTGTATTATGGCGGTTATTGCCGTAATACTGGTTTTGCTATTAAAAACACCGAAAAATGAGGCTGTTGAAAACAAACCTGAGGAGATAAATGAAGAAACAAATACGGTTGATGAGGAATATAAAAGTCCTATTGATTTTGATGAATTGAAAAAACAAAATCCTGATATTTATGCATGGATTGAAATACCGGGAACAGAAATAAGCTATCCTATACTTCAAAATGAAGATGATGACAGCTTTTATCTGAACCATGACGTTGACGGCAAAAAGGATTCTGCCGGAAGTCTTTATACTGAGCATGAATATAACAGTAAGGATTTTTCCGATATAGTTACAATGATTTACGGACATGATATGCTTGACGGCAGAATGTTCGGAAAGCTTCAGGAATACTATTCTGATTCGGATTTTTTTAAAAGCAATAATGAAATAGATATATATATGCCGGATAAGGAACTGCATTATACAATATTTGCGGCAGTTCCCTTTGAAAAATGGCATATTTTATATAATTACGATTTTTCTAACAGCAGAACATACAGAGTATTTTTTGATGATATAATGTCTGTTAGGGCAATCGGAGCAAATGTAGACGAAAATGCTTCACTTGAGCCGGAGGATAAGGTAATTATTTTATCTACATGTCTTAAGGGAAACAAAGATAAGCGCTATTTGGTATGTGCAAAGCTTGTAGGTAACGAATAACGTAATTACCATATTTTAGGAGGAGTGTATATGTTAAAGAAAGTTTTTGCAATGTTAACAACAGCAGTAATTTTTACAGCAACGGCAAGCTTTGCTTATGCCGCTGATTTTACACCGAGCGTTGAAAGAAAATCAGAGCCGGCTGTTATACAAACTACAAACAAAGATGGTGCAAGTGTTGACGCTGTTATAAGAGATAAGGACGGCAATGAAATTGCATCAATACCCGGCGGAAGCTTAGTGGTTACACCTTATTCAAAAAGAGACCAGGCTGCCGATAACATCAAATTATATCTTAACACAGCTTTCGGACAGCTTTCAGATAAACAGCTCAGCGAGCTCACAGCAAATATAAATGATTACCTTTCAAAAAATTCTGACGGATTAACAGAAGAAGATGTAGTAATACGTGACCTTTTCGATGTTACTATGGATCAGACATATCTTGATTATCTCAACACAGACGGTAATACAATAACAATAACATTTGATACCGATTATGCGAAAGATATGTTTTTAATGGTTATGACAAACTGTGATATTACAAACGGCGATGACTGGAACATTATACCTGCTGAAAATGTTAAACGTAACAGCGACGGTTCTGTAAGCGTTACATTTGACAAAATGTGCCCCGTAGTATTTGTTTCCGATGGCGGACAGGTTGCAATCGATCCCAACGGCCCTTCTTCACCTCAGACAAGCGATGATATGAACATGGGAATCATGGCAGTTGTATTCATTGTTGCAGCCGCAGGCGGTGCTTTTGTAGTTAAGAAAAGCAAAAAATCATTTTAATCAAGCTTAGCGGATGTATAGATAATGAAGATGAAAGAAAAGAAAAATAAATTTCCGGCTATAATTGCTGTTATAATCATTGTAATAGTTATTATTGCCGTGTTTAAATCCATGTCTGTATGGGAACATAAGAACAGCACAGTTAGTGCAGGCGATACAGAGCAGACTGAACAAACAGATGATGTTGATACTGTTTATTATGATGGTAAGTTATATGCACAAAGACAGGATTTAGAGTCTGTATTAATAATGGGCGTTGATAAATATGAGGATCAGACGAATGATGAAGGTTACAGCAATAACCAGCAATCTGATTTTATAATGCTTCTTGTCATGGACAAAACAAATAATTCCTATTCGGTTCTTCATATAAACCGAGATACAATGACGGATATTCCTACATTAGATATTTACGGAGATCCTTCCGGAAGTGTTTATGGACAGCTTGCTCTTGCCCATACATACGGCAAAGGCGGAAATGATAGCTGCAGAAACAGCGTCAAAGCCGTTTCGGATTATCTTTTCGGAGTGAACATAGACCATTATATAGCACTTACAATGGATGCCGTTCCAGAGCTGAACGATTTGGTCGGAGGCGTTAAAGTAAAGCTGCTTGATGATTTTACAAAATATTATCCGGAAATGACGGAAGGCAGTGAGCTTACGCTCAACGGTGAAGAGGCTCTCGCTTATGTGCGTTACAGAATGGATATAGGTGATTCAACAAATATAAACCGTATGGAACGCCAGCGTCAGTATATGCTTGCATTAAAGGATAAGTTTGCCGAAAAAGTAAATTCCGATGATAATTTTATGCTCAATACTATCGGAATTTTGTCTGACTATATGGTATCGGACTGTACGGCAGACCAGCTTTCTTCCATATGCAATACGTGTATGGCTGATAAGGACAACGGATTTGTGGAAATTCCGGGCGAAGCCGTTAAAGGCGAAGAATATATGGAATTTTATGCCGATGATGACGAGCTTATGAAAACGGTTATTGATCTTTTTTATGAGCCTTATACAGAAACAAAATAATAAAATATGGAATTGTTTTATGCGGATAGGTTTGACTTATCCGCATTTTTTATGAGTACTTTCTTGTCAAAACCGATAAAAATATGTCCGATTGGTTATTGATACATTTGTTGCATATGAGTAGTATATATGTTAGTAAAAGCTAACTGAGGAGGATAATATTTATGAAGAAGAACAAATTAGTGGGAATGTTTTTGACAATGGCATTGTCGGTTTCAATGCTTGCAGGCTGTGCCGGCAATTCACAGACAACTGACAGCAATGCGGAAGAAAACCAACAGGAAACAGAACAGCAGACAGAGGACACAGCAAATGATGATGCGGCTGCGGCAAATCAGCTTATGATTGATTTAACGGGAAAATATCAGCAGTTATGGCCCGTATTGCTTGCAGACGATTACAAGCAGGTTTGGCTTGACGATTGTGCAAAAATAGTCGGAGAAGAGAACGCAGAGACAGCGGCAGATCAGCTTATTTCATCTGTAACAAGTGATATTTACGGAAAGGACGCCGAAGGAGTTTATACAAATGAGTCATTTGCGTTCTATTGTGCTTTCACAAATGATATGGACACTGTTGAATTCGATGGAGAAAATTCTGTAATCAAAGGCTATGACAAAGACGGAAATGAGCTTTTCTCACATAAATATGATTATGTAGGTTTAGAGGAATCATGGGGAATGTATGAATTTAAGAGCGAAGATGAAGATTCGGGAGAATTTACATATTTCTTTATCGCACCTGATACATCAGCATCAACATATCATATTGAATTCAGATACGGAAGCGATGAAGATGCACTTAAGGAATATTTTTCGGGCGAATACGGATATTGGATGGCTTCCGGTATTTCAACAGAATGCGACCAGACTATGATTGAAAACTGCATTGAACTTTTCTGCACAGAAAATCTTGTAGAGGAAAATTGATCAGTAATTTATATTTCGGCTCCGGGCTTTAAAAATGCTCGGAGTTTTTGTATAATAAAGAAAATAAAAAAATTAAATAAAAATCCTATAAACCTATTGACAAGGTTGGTAAGTAGGTATATTATACTAATAACGAATTTGAGATATGTTTTTTGAAAGGGGTGAATGATATGATGTATAATAACATGAATATGTTTTGTGAAGTCATGTGTGGTTGTCGAATGTCATTCTCCCGGGCATATAATAATGGCGGTGTTTATTAAATAATAATAACACATTGTGAGTATATTTGCCATTTGCCCGGGAGTAGAAATACAATCCCGGATTTTTTTTACTCAAATTCATGTACAAGTCAAAATAATAAAAAATATGAAAAGAGGAATTAATAATGAGCGAATATAAATTTGAAACACTTCAGTTACACGTAGGACAGGAAGAGCCGGATCCCGCAACAGATTCAAGAGCAGTACCCATTTACCAGACAACATCATATGTTTTCAAAAACTCAGCACATGCGGCTGCACGTTTTAACCTTACAGACGCAGGTAATATCTACGGCAGACTTACAAACTCAACACAGGACGTATTTGAAAAGAGAATAGCAGCACTTGAAGGCGGTGTTGCAAGTCTTGCGGTTGCATCAGGTGCAGCAGCGATTACATACGCAATCCAGGCACTTGCTCCTGACGGAGGACATATTGTAGCACAGAAAACAATATATGGCGGAACATATAATCTTCTCGAACATACACTTCCTCATTACGGAATTACAGCAACTTTTGTAGATGCACATAACCTTGAAGAGGTTGAAAACGCAATTCAGGACAATACAAGAGCAATCTATCTTGAAACACTCGGAAATCCCAACAGCGATATTCCTGATATTGATGCAATAGCTGAAATTGCTCATAAACATGGACTTCCTTTAGTAATTGATAATACATTCGGAACACCTTATCTCATCCGTCCTATCGAGCATGGTGCAGATATTGTTGTTCATTCGGCAACAAAGTTTATCGGCGGACATGGTACATCATTAGGCGGTGTTATCGTTGATTCCGGTAAATTTGACTGGAAAGCAAGCGGAAAATATCCCGAAATAGCAGATCCAAACCCCAGCTATCATGGTGTTTCATTTGTTGATGCGGCAGGCCCGGCGGCTTTCGTAACATATGTAAGAGCTATATTGCTTCGTGACACAGGTGCGGCAATTTCACCTTTCAACGCTTTCCTTCTCCTTCAGGGCGTTGAAACTCTCTCACTCAGACTTGATCGTCACGCAGAAAATACAAAGAAGGTAGTTGAGTATCTTTCAAAGCATCCTCAGGTTGAACACGTAAATCATCCTTCACTTCCTGATCATCCTGACCATAAGCTTTATGAGAAATATTTCCCCAACGGCGGCGCTTCAATTTTCACATTTGAAATCAAAGGCGGACAGGAAGAAGCTCATAAGTTTATCGACAACTTAAAGATATTCTCACTTCTTGCAAATGTAGCTGATGTTAAGAGCCTTGTTATTCACCCGGCAACAACAACTCATTCACAGCTTACGGAAGAAGAACTTCTTGACCAGGGAATTAAGCCCAACACAATCCGTCTTTCAATAGGTACAGAGCATATTGATGACATTATTGCGGATCTTGAGAACGGATTTGCAGCAGTAAAGTAAAACAAATACTTACGAATTTACGGAGGCATATTTTATGTCTCCGTATTTCGGCGTATATGGGAGTAAATAAATGATACAGAAGAAAGCTTTAAAAACTGCATTTATCAAATCCATTCCTATATTATGCAGTTATATTTTTGTCGGCATTGCATACGGAATTATGATGGAGAATGCCGGATTTGCATGGTATTATTCATTATTTGCAAGTTTTGGCGTATATACCGGAGCTTTTCAGTTTGTTCTTATAACGCTTATGAGCAGTGGTGCATCAATGGTAACAATAGCACTTACGGCTCTTTTGATGAGCAGCAGACAGACATTTTACAGCATTACATTTTTGAAGGACTTTAAAAGCATGGGAAAAAGAATGCCATATATGGTGCTTACTATGTCTGACGAAACCTATGCGGTGAACTGTTCACTTGAGATGAACGATGATAAGGAAAGAAAAGACATAATGTTCTGGGTGGCAATGTTCAGCAGGATTTACTGGATGGCAGGTTCTGTAATAGGCGGAGTTCTCGGACAGCTTATTCCGTTTGAGCTTGAAGGAATAGATTTCTGCATGACTGCGCTTTTTGTAACCATATTTATTGACCAATGGGAAAAGACCGACCGACACACTCCGGCGCTGCTCGGAATAGCTGTCGGCATAATATGTCTTGTTATATTTGGTCAGGGAAGCTTTATGCTCCCGGCACTTCTTATTGCATCTGCAATATTAATTATGATGCAGAGAAAGGAGCAGGCTGAATGACAAAATATATTATTACGGCAATAATTGTTTCCGGCTGTTGCACGGCTTTTCTGCGTTCACTTCCGTTTATAGCGTTTAAGGGCGAAAGGAAAATGCCTGTATGGCTGGACAAGCTGGGACAGATACTTCCGTCCACAATAATGGCGGTGCTTATTATATATTGTCTTAAGGATGTTGGAGATGATTTTGGAGGAATAGGCATATCTAAAATACTGGCGGTAATTGTTGTGGCGATTACATATAAGTGGAAACACAATACATTCATAAGCATAGGTGCAGGTACGGCATTCTATATGCTTATGTTATACTTATTATAAAAATAAGTCGTATATTCAAAACGAGTATACGACTTTTGTTTTTAATTCTGGAAATTTATATTTTGATTGAGTATCATCGGGTATCTTACAAGTTTATCCGAATCAAGGTTTTCTCTGTGCATATCTACTGCCGAAATCTGATGATTGTTATAGGTTGTGTAATAATAAATGCCTTTATCAAGGTTACAGCATGAGGTGTAGATAGTTATTTCATATTTTCCGTCATGTACCTCACAACAGCCTCTCTGCTGGTCAACCGAGCCGAGAATATGGAAAAACTGGCTTACACTTTCTTCCTCGGAATCACCGGAAACAGAGTTTATTTTTGTAAATGCGGCCTTTGCAAAACGGGATGCGGACGACAAATCTCCCGGCAGACCGATTGCACCCATTCCACGGCTGTAAGGGTGGAGCGGCAGCTTGTCCGAAAACTTATTTTCGGGATTTTTCGGCGATAAATTCATATAATTATTCAAAGAAAACATCTGGATATTAAACGGCGGATTATTTGTAAGTATTCCGACCGGATTGTCATATATATGAAGTCCGTCAGCCATAGATTCAACCGTAACAGCCTCGTCTTTATCGGATATTATCCAATGAAGCTGTGCAAGCGGCAATTCGGCGTTGAATGGAGTATCAATTATATTAATGTTGTCGAGCAATGCTTTTGCGTCTTTTACTGTACTGCATTGGCCTAAAATCCATGGTATAAGCTCAAACTGGGCAATGTTGGTTTTGTTCTCGACAGGCTTATTGTATGCGGCATTTCCGACAAAGTTAAGTCCGGCAATGCCAAGGCCTTTTTCATTTATGGCATCATAATAAAGCGGATAGTTTCCTGCAACGTATGCCATTCCGATTATTGCATAGTGAGTGCTGATGCTGTCGGTATTTCTGAAATTAAACTGATAATTTCTCGGTGTTATTGTTATTTCGTTACCATAGGAAAATTCATAATCAAGAGTTCTTCCGAAATAACCGTCTTTGGTTTTGTATGTTGCGGCTGTACACATATTAATTCATCCTTTTTACTTTTATTTGTTTGCTTTTCCCGTAATATATTCGGGAGTTATTTTTATTACAGATGCAGGCATTTTTCCGCTTTCTATACAGCTTTTTCCCTTTTCGATAAAGTCTGGGGCAAGCTTTTCAACAAGCTTTAGTAAAGCGGCTTTAGCTTCTTCGCCTTCCGCTAAAGAGGCTTTTCCGAAAATAATAACGCTTGAATAACCGGTTGTAAGACCTGAAGGTATTACAGTGCTGTCTGTAACAACTGTGAAGCTGATGTTTGGATTATATTTTATATTTTCAAGCTTATGTCCGACATTTGATGCACAGTGAAAATATATATTTCCGTTATAAAATACATAGTTTACGGGAACACCATAAGGATAACCGTCTTCACCGATTGTAGAAAATACTCCATATTCGGCTTTATTAAGAATTGTTTCGGCCTCTTCATTGGTGAGCATTCTTTCTTTTCTTCTCATTTCATGAAACATAAGTATCACTCCTTATTAGTATTTATTAAATAGCATAAATTATTTATCATTCTTGCTGTTAATCCCCAAATAACTTTGTCTTTGTAGAAATAAAACAATTCGGACTGTTTTCCGTGGCTCCATCCGTAACTTCTTCCGCCGACAATATGATCAAAGGGAAAATCATCGGGAATATCAAATTTTATGTTTAGATTATGCACTTCCGGCTCATTTTCAAGAAAAAAGCTCAATGGGACGGTAAAAACCTCTGATACCTCATCTGAATTTATTTTAAGCTCTGATATATCTGTGTTTTCTATGAGTGCGACAAACGGACTGATTATTGCTTTGTAGGCTGTCACAATATAATCAAGACAGCCGAGAATTTTTATGTTTGAAACATCAACGCCGATTTCTTCATGTGCTTCTCTTATGGCTGTTTCAACCGCACTTTCATGCTGTTCACGTTTTCCGCCGGGAAAACATATGTCGCCGGGCTGTCTTTTTAAATCCATAGAGCGTTTGCTGAAAAGCAGCTCAGGCCCGTTTTCTGTAACAAATATGGGTAGGACAACGGAGCTGTATTTGAATTTTCCTTCCGGCCTTGGTGTATGACTGTCAAGTATATGCTTGATTTCGGTTGTGTTTATATAAGAAATATGGTTTTCCATGCTGTCAATCCTTTCTCAAATGTATTTTTCTTGCGGCTTTTCGCTTAAGGTCAATTTCTGTTGCGGCATAATGTTTTCTTGTTGTGTTTACATCGGCATGACCGAGAACATCGGCAACCAAATAAATATCTCCTGTTTCAAGATATAGATTTGTGCCGAATGTACTTCTAAGCTTATGTGGTGTAATTTTTTTTAGCTTAATAACAGCTTGGGAGTATTTTTTTACAAGTAACTGCACTGAGCGTACATTTATTCTTTTTCCCTGACCTGATAAAAATAAGGCTTTGTCGTTTTCGTCCTTAGGCGGATGCTTATTACGGTATTTAATATAGTTTTCCAATGCTTCGGCAACCTCATCGCCGAAATATAAAACAGCCTGTTTTCCGCCTTTTCGTGTTATTGTAAAGCAATAGCTGTCAAAATCAATATCGTCCACATTTAGCCCGACACATTCGCTTACTCGTATGCCTGTACCGACAAGAGTTGTAATTATCGCAAGATCTCGGAGCTTAGTTTTTTCGTGAAAGCATTTTTGTCTGTCTGTTAGATTTTCTCCGCTTTCTACCTCGTCAAGAAGGTCGGCAACCTCGTTTGCCTCAAGACGTATTATTGATTTTTCATGTATTTTCGGTGTGCTTACAAGTGCGGCAGGATCAATTTTTATATACTGTTTTTGCAGAAAATATTTGTACATGGAGCGGATTGCCGCAAGCTTGCGAGATTTTGCGTTTTCCGCATTGAAAAGAGCTGTGTTGTTTATGTAGTCCTCTTCGGTATCTCGGAAAGGAACATAGCTTGTTACATAATCAAGAAATTCTTCTATATCCTGCGGAGTAATTGTTTCAAGCATAGAAACATTTATATCTTCAAAATCAACGCCTATGAAGTTATCGTTTTTTTCACAGAGAAAATTGAAAAAGACCTTAAGGTCATAGGCATAGCCTATACGTGTTTTTACTGAAGTAGTCTGTGCAATACCTCTGAAATAAATAAAAAGAAAAGGCGGAAGCTGCTCAAGAAGTCCCTTTAGATGGGCGGAATCACGTATTTTTTCTTCTTCTTTATAGGTCATTTTAGGCATTGAAATCACCTCTGGCGTTGTTAAGCTTCCAATCGGGAAGTCCTCTTGTTATCGCACCGAATATTTTCTGCGAAAGATTTGGATATGTTTTGTTTAATGAAAGAATAAGTTCTTTTATTTCCTGACGTTTTGTATTTCCGCTTGCAGGACACGGATTTTTGACTATCTGTGTGTCAAGAGAGTTTGAAAAGCTTTTTGCTTCAAATTCCTGAACATATATAAGCGGACGGATTGAATAGAGCTTTTTACGTTCAAGAAAGCTGACAGGTGAAAAACAGCTTATTCTGCCTTCGAATATAAGCGACATGAGAAATGTTTCTATGACATCATTTTTATTGTGGCCGAGAGCAACCTTATTACAGCCGAGATCATCTGCGGCATTATTGAGAGCACCCTTACGCATTTTGGCACATAATGAGCATGGATTTTCCTCTTTTCGTCCTTCGAATACTATTTCACCGATCTTGGTATCTACAACGGTGTAGTTGACACCAAGCTCGTCACAGAGCTTTTGTATTGAGCTGTAATCCGGATTTCCCAGACCGAGAGAAACGGTTATAGCCTCGATAACATATTTTTTGGGATAAAAACGGCGCATTTCGGCAAGTGCATAAAGCATCGCAATGCTGTCCTTTCCGCCGGAAACGCCTACGGCAATTTTATCGCCTTCTTCTATCATATTGTAATCATCAACTGCTCGTCTTACATAGCTTAATAATTTTTGCGTTTTCATTTTACAACTCCGATTTTAGATTTATTCGCTAAATATTAGTATACTACAAAATATTGACGGTGAAAAGTCGCAAAAACGGAACATGACCTATTGCAAATGAATTTGAAAAAACTTATAATAGAAATTATATTTTTAATATGGAGCAGTGTCTGAAAAGACTGAGTAATCCGAAGCACAACGGATTGCTGCAACAGGAGCAAGGAGCTGACAGCAATGGAAACACCTGATGAATTATATAAACAATTAGTTGACAAAATAAAAGAATATCATCCGACAGATAACTTTGATATGCTTGAAAAGGCATACAATGTTGCAAGAGAGGCACACAAGGAGCAGAAAAGAAAATCCGGTGAGCCTTATATAATACATCCTCTTAAGGTTGCTTATATTCTTGCGGAGCTTGAACTGGATATGGAATCGATAGAGGCAGGCCTTCTGCACGATACAATAGAAGATACACCTTATACCTATGAGGATATTTCCAACATATTCGGCGAAGAGGTTGCTGTTCTTGTTGACGGTGTTACAAAGCTCGGTAAGCTTTCATATACAACAAAGGAAGAAATTCAGGCAGAAAACTATCGAAAGATGTTCCTTGCTATGGCAAAGGATATAAGAGTTATTCTTATCAAGCTTGCCGACAGACTTCACAATATGCGTACCCTCAACTATATGACAGAGGCGAAACAGCAGGAAAAGGCACAGGAAACACTGGATATATATGCTCCGCTTGCTCACAGACTCGGTATTTCAAAAATACGCACAGAAATGGAGGATTTGTGCTTTAAATATCTTAATCCCGATGCGTATTATGACCTTAAGAGCAAAATAGAAAAGAAAAAATCCGAAAGAGAGCAGTATGTAAACCGTATTGTTAAGGAAATTGATGCTAAGGTAAAGGAATCCGGCATAAAGGGAACGGTTTACGGAAGAAGTAAGCACTTTTTCAGTATATATAAAAAGATGGTCAACCAGAACAAAACGCTTGACCAGATTTACGATTTGTTTGCGGTTAGAATTATTGTGGATACAGTAAAGGACTGTTATGCAGTTCTTGGTATTGTGCATGATATGTATAAGCCTATGCCGGGACGCTTTAAGGATTATATAGCGATGCCTAAAACAAATATGTATCAGTCGCTCCACAACACACTTATTGGCCCTACAGGTGAGCCTTTTGAGGTTCAGATAAGAACATGGGAAATGCACCGTACAAGTGAATACGGTATTGCTGCCCATTGGAAATACAAGGAAGGCAGAGGCGGAGAGGTAACGCAGAACAAGGAAGAGGAAAAGCTTGCATGGTTAAGACAGATCCTTGAATGGCAGAGAGATCTTTCCGACAACAAGGAGTTTATGACAACGCTTAAATCCGACCTCAATATTTTCAATGACTCGGTTTATGCGTTTACACCTCAGGGCAAGGTTATACCACTTCCGAATGGTTCAACGCCCATTGACTTTGCATATTCCATTCATTCGGCAGTCGGAAACAAAATGGTCGGTGCAAGAGTAAACAACAAAATAGTTACATTTGATTATAAAATACAAAATGGTGATATTGTCGAGATTATAACATCACAGAACTCCAGAGGCCCGAGCAGAGATTGGCTTTCACTCGTAAAAAGCTCAACGGCAAGAACGAAAATCAATCAGTGGTTCAAGAAGGAATTTAAGGAAGAGAATATTGTAAAAGGCAAGGAGCTTATTATTGCTGATTGCAAAAAGAAGAATTATTCATTCTCGGAGCTTTCAAAGCCCGAATGGCTTGAGATAGTTGTAAACAAATTCGGTTTCCGTGACTGGGACGCTTTGTGTGCAGCTGTCGGACATGGCGGTGTTAAGGAAGGTCAGGTTACAAACAGACTTATTGAGGAATATCTCAAGGAGCAGAAAAAGAACCAGACAGCGGTTGATTATCTCAAAAAGCTTGAGGAAAAGACAAATGCAAAGGAAAGAAAAAAGAGCGACAGCGGTGTTATCGTTAAAGGCATAGGAGATGTAAGCGTAAGATTTTCGAGATGCTGTAATCCGGTTCCCGGTGACGAGATTATCGGTTTTGTTACAAGAGGACGAGGCGTTTCGATACACAGAACCGACTGCGTTAATATAATCAACCTTTCGGAAGAAGAAAGAAACAGACTTCTTGAGGCAGAATGGGAGATTGACAGAAAGGACGGAAACGGTCCTAAGCTTGCATTCCAGGCAGAAATACGACTTCTCTGCACAGACAGAAACAATATTATACTTGATTTGAGCCGAGTTCTGTCTGAGGAAAATCTGCCTGTTAAATCCTTCAATGCAAGATCAACAAAGGACATGCTTTCGATAGTCAATATAGTTCTTGAAATAACAAGCAAGGATCAGCTTGAAAAGGTATGCCAGCACCTTAAGAATGTAAAGGGTGTTGAAGATATAGAACGAGTAAACTCATAATGAGGTAAGAATAATGAGATTTGTTATACAGAGAGTAGAAAGAGCGAAGGTTACTGTAGAAGGAAAGGTTTCCGGAGAAATCGGCAACGGCTATGTTGTGCTTGTGGGACTTCTTCCTACCGATGACGACAAGGTAATGGATTATATGCTTGATAAGCTTGTCAATCTCAGAATATATGAAGATGAAAACGATAAGCTTAATCTTTCGCTTAAGGATATTGGCGGAGAGATACTTATAGTTCCTAACTTCACTCTTTACGGCGATGCAAGAAAAGGCAGAAGACCGAGCTATGCAAAGGCGGCGCCTCCCGATGAGGCAGAAAAGCTTTTTGACAGATTTGTTGAAAAGGCCAAAGAAACAGGACTCAACGTACAGACAGGAATATTCCGAACACATATGAAGGTTGAGCTTGTCAATGACGGGCCTGTGACAATATTGCTTGACAGTGAAAGAAATTTTTAAGGGTGAGATATACCTTAAGTCGAAAACAGGTTTTCGACTTGTTTAAATTAGGGTATGAATTAAAAATTTTTAATTCTCCTCGACGGAAGTGAATTCCGTCTATTGACCGCACAAGACAGTGCGGCGGCAAAGCCGCTTTTGCTTTTACAAAGCAAAAGTCATGACAGTATGGATTCCATTCGGAACGCTTGCAGCTTTCCGAACCTTTCCGCTTATTAATTTAAGTTTTTTGACAGTCTGGAAGGGTGTGATACACCCTTTTTTGAGGTAATTTTATGATTTATATTTATTTGGACGGGCATACAAAAATGAACGATGTTCAGACGGCAGTTCAGATTTTTATGCCGAATGAAAAATATAAGCCGGCAGAAGGTATTACGGACGAAGGCATAACCGTAAGAAGTGAGCTTAAGAGCGATTGTGCCATTGCATATATGTATGAAAACGGAAAAGAGATATGCTCCGAAAGCTATCCTTATACTGCGGACGAAAGCGGAAAGTCTGCGAGATATGCAATCAAAGCGGCTGTATACTATATGCTGAAAAAAAAGACAGGTATTACAGTTCCATGGGGAATGATGACAGGCATACGTCCGGCAAAAAGAATAAACACATATATTGACGAAGGCATGACTGCGGACGAAGGAGCAAAAAAGCTTATCGAGCTTTACGAAATGAAGCCGGAAAAGGCAGAGCTTGCGAAAAGAGTTGCACTTGCCGAAAGAGAAATACTTTCCAAAGCAGACAGCGACGGAGTAAGCTTATATATAGGGATTCCTTTCTGTCCGACGAGATGTTTGTACTGCTCATTTACGTCATATCCGCTTGGAGTATATAAAAATAAGGTTGACGGATATATTGACGCATTGATAAAGGAGCTTTCGTATATAGGCGAGAGCATTAAAGGCAAAAGACTGGATTCAATATATATCGGCGGCGGCACACCTACATCGCTTACGGCAGAACAGCTTGACAGGCTTATGACAAATGTCGGAGAAATATTTGACCTGTCGGCTCTTATGGAATATACTGTTGAAGCAGGAAGACCTGACACTATAACAGCAGATAAGCTTAAGGTCATAAAAAACAACGGTGCAGGAAGAATTTCCATCAATCCGCAGACTATGAACGACAAAACGCTTAAGCTCATAGGCAGAGAGCATACCGTTGATGATATAAAGCGTGTATATGCCGAGGCAAGAGAGGCCGGACATAAAAATATAAATATGGATCTTATACTCGGTCTTCCGGGAGAATGCACAGCAGAGGTTGAAAACACCATGGCTGAAATAGAAAAACTTGCACCGGAAAACATGACAGTCCATACGCTTGCAATAAAGAGAGCGTCAAGGCTGAGAGAACAGCTTGAGGATTATGATCTGGCAAAGGCTGTGCTTATGGAAAAGCTGCTCGATATTTCGGCATCAACAGCTGAAAGAATGAACTTATCTCCGTACTATATGTACAGACAGAAAAATATGCTTGGCAGCTTTGAAAATGTCGGTTATGCAAAAAAAGGCTGTGAAAGCGTTTACAATATAGTTATAATGGAGGAAACGCAGAGTATCTATGCGGCAGGAGCAGGAGCCTCCACAAAGCTATATGACAAGGAAACAGGAAGAATTGAACGGGTATTCAATGTTAAAAATGTTGATGAGTATATTGCCCGTATTGATGAAATGATAGAAAGAAAAAGAAATATGAATATCTGACAGGAGGAAGAAAAATGCTTACTGAAGCACCTAAGGGAACAAAAGACATTTACGGCTCATACATGGAAGAATGGCAGAGAGTTGAACAGGTTATGAGAGAGCTTTGCAGTGATTTCGGAATTAAAGAAATAAGAATTCCTATTTTTGAGCATACAGAGCTTTATTTAAGAGGTGTAGGAGAAACAACCGATATTGTTCAGAAGGAAATGTATACATTCAAGGATAAGGCAGACAGAAGCATTACACTTCGTCCCGAAGGTACTGCCGGAGTTGCAAGAAGCTTTATTGAGCATGGTATGTACAACAATCCTCAGCCTACAAGACGTTTTTATATCGGACCTATGTTCAGATATGAAAATACACAGAAGGGCAGACAAAGACAGTTCCACCAGTTTGGTGTTGAAATGCTCGGCTCATATTCACCGGCACTTGATGCGGAGGCTATTTCGGTTGCGGCAGAGCTGCTTAAAAGACTCGGAATAAAAGATGTTGAGCTTAGAATAAACAGTCTTGGCTGCAACGAATGCAGACAGAGATATAACACAGCTCTTAAGGAATACATCGGCAGCAACATTGATAAGCTTTGCGATGACTGCAAATCGAGATTCGACAAAAATCCTCTTCGTGTGCTTGACTGCAAGGAGGAAAGCTGCCAGAGAATCATTGCGGAAGCACCGGTTGTTCTTGATTATCTTGATGATGAATGCAAAGAACATTTTGAGACAGTTAAGGCAATTCTTGATGATATGGGAATTAAATACACTGTTGATGAAAAGATTGTAAGAGGTCTTGATTACTACACAAGAACTGTATTTGAATTTGTTGCAAACGGCATAGGAGCACAGGGAACTGTATGTGGCGGCGGCCGTTACGACAACCTTATTGCGGAATGCGGAGGACAGCCGATGGGCTGTGCCGGATTTGCGGTCGGAATTGAAAGACTTCTTCTTATGCTTGAGGCACAGAACGGAGAATTTAAGGAAACAAACGAAATGGATATATATATCGGTTCAATCGGTAAGGAAGGCCTTGTTAAATCACAGGGAATTGCATACCGTATGCGTTCGGAAGGCATAAGAGCAGAAGGTGACAGCGTTGGCAGAAGCGTTAAAGCACAGATGAAATATGCAAACAAGATTGGTGCTAAGTATTCTGTTATTTTAGGCGATAACGAAATCGCAGAGGATACGGCTAATCTTAAAAATATGGAAACAGGTGAACAGGAACAGATAAAGGTTTCCGAGCTTGTTGAAATAATGAAAAAGAAAATAAACGGATAAAAATTATGGGTGTGTTCAGATTGAACACACCCTGTTTGTTTTATTTATATGAGCTTTTTGTTGAATACTCCGCAACGCCGTTTACATAGCGATAAAGAGTATATACTCCGTGGTCATTGAATACCTTTACATCGATATTTCCAATATACGGATTTTCGGGAGAAAGGAAGCTTACGGTTATAACGCCGTTAGAGGCCGATGCCTGTATTTTTACCGGCTGAGTAAGGTCGTTTCTGAATCGGAAGTCAACCGAGCCCCATGAAACTGTGGCATCCATTCCGGCAGGAACATAGCCGACACGCATTGAATGGCATCTTCTCTGTGTTATTGTCATTTTTGAATACAGAGCCGCATCAAAAAGTGTTGTTGATACCTGACATATACCGCCGCCGATACCTGTTGTTACACGACCGCCACTGAATACTCCGGCAGGTTTATAATCGTTTTTGGGATTACGCTTGCTGAGTAGTGTGTCGTTGTATGAAAATTCCTGACCGGGAGCAAGTATCGTTCCATCGATTGCCTTGCAGGCAAGCTCCATATTGAAGTTTCTGTTGGCATTTCCGGCATTCTGGCTATATTTGGTCGAATATGTGGAAATGGTATATTTATAGTCGAGATTTTCTGGGTTTTTCTTTGCCTCTTCTTCAAGACGCTGTCTTTCTGCCTCTGCGGCGGCAGCCTCTTCCTCAAGGCGCTTCTGTTCGGCAAGACGTTCTTCTTCTGTCGGACCAAAGGCGAGTGTTCCGTTGGATTCAATATGCGGTATGTAATTCGAAGTATCCTCCGGAAGTGTTGCAGGTGTTGTACCGCTGAGTGCGGTTGTAATGATAAGAGCCCCAATTAATCCGTTCATAATAATGTTCCCCCTGTAATACTGTATTTGTAATAGTATAGGTTTAGATATTTTTCATCATTTCAAGAACTATTTTTCCTGAATGAATAACAGCCTCTTTGCAGAATTCAACAAATGACACATCTGCACTGCCATCGGCAGAATCGGAAATGTTTCTGATTATAACATAAGGAACGCTGTTCATATAGCATATATGTGCTATTGCGGCACCTTCCATTTCTGCACAGCTTCCGTTAAAGTTTTTAACAAGCTTGTCCTTAACTTCTTTGCTGGCGATAAACTGATCTCCGCTCACAACTCGTCCTGTTAAGGTTTTGCCGCTGATAACCTTTGATGAAGCATCAAAAGCAAGCTTAACAAGTCTTTCATCAGCCTTGAAAATGCTTTCCGGCATTCTCGGAATAACGCCGATCGGATCGCCTAATGGTGAGCAGTCCATATCGTGCTGAAGTGCATCCGATGAAATAACAACATCGCCTACGGTAATACCTTCGGCAACCGCACCGGCAACGCCTGTGTTGATTACTGCATCAACATTGAATAAATCAATTAAAATCTGTGTACACATTGCGGCATTTACTTTGCCGATTCCGCAGCGTACAACAACTGTGTCTTTTCCTTCTATCTTTCCTACAAGAAAAGTACAGCCGGCTTTTTCGACTGTGTTTTCTACACTCATTGTGCTTTTTATGAGCTCAACCTCTTCGTCCATTGCACCGATGATACCTATTTTTTTCATAATATCTCAACTCCAAAAATAAATTAAATTAATATGTATTTTACCATATTTTTATGCTAAAATAAAGAATAAATAATAAGGAGTTTTTGTAATATGAAGCCATTAGTTGCTGTTTCACCGTCCGTCAACATGAATGAAGATGAAATAATGCTGAAAAGGGCTTATTTTTCAGCAGTTTTCAATGCCGGAGGAATACCGATGGCTACTGATTTGAGCGGTGCAAATGAAATAATAAAAAATGCCGACGGAATAATATTATCCGGTGGAGGCGATATTGATGCAGAGCTGACAGGCGATGTTGCCGACAAGGCTACGCAGGGACAGGTATCACGATTAAGAGATGAATATGAATTTGAGCTTATGAAATATGCAGTGAAAAACAACATTCCTGTTTTGGGAATATGCCGAGGTATGCAGGTGATAGGAGCGTATTTCGGAGCACATATTATTCAGCATATGGAAGGACACAAGCAGAAAGAAGAAAAAAATGTGCCTTCACATTATGTGAATGTAAAAGACGGAACTCTTTTGCATAAAATTATAGGAGAAAATAGGCTTAAGGTTAATTCATATCATCACCAGGCAGTAGGAAAGGGCTTTAGAGGAACAATATCCGCAGTTTCGGATGATGGCTTTACAGAGGCAGTTGAGCCAGACGGCGAGGCCTTTATACTGGGTGTTCAGTGGCATCCGGAGCTTTTGACGGAATATAGGGAGCATCAAAGAATATTTTCCGAATTTATAAAGGCTGCGGCAATAAAAAGGAGGATTATTTATTAAATGAATATCTATTTAAGAAAGGCTATTTACTGCATAGTTGTTGCAATCATATGCTATATGGCTACAAGAATAAGTAAATGGCTGACAGAAAAGATTTTCTCGAAAAAAAGTATTATAGTTAAAAATCCGAGAAGAGCCAACACGTTTAAATCTGTTGTTTCAAATATGCTTAAAGTTGCTATATATTTTATTGCAGTATTAACAATATTGGCGGAGCTTGGGGTATCAAAAACATCATTAGCGGCTGTATCAGGTTCTATTGCAGTGGCAATAGGTCTTGGCGCACAGAACCTTGTTTCTGACATGATTTCCGGTGTATTCATACTTCTTGAAGAACAGTTTCAGGTTGGAGACATAGTTACGATAGCGGGATGTACAGGAACTGTTGAAAGTGTAACAATGAGATGCACAAGGTTAAGAAATGCGGACGGAACAGTTTATATTGTACCTAACGGAACTATTACAACAATAACAAACAAGTGCAAGGAGTTTATGAACGCCAGCGTTGATGTCGGCGTGGATTATGATGAGGATATTGATCACGTTATTGACGTACTTAAAGATGAGATGAATGTAGTTTTCAATGAAGTAAAGGGGCTTAAGGAAGTGCCGGAGGTATTGGGAATAGTAGGACTCGATGATTCTGCTGTTACGATAAGAATAGTTGCAAAATGTGATATAAAAGAGAATTTTCCGGTAGAAAGAGAAATAAGAATTCATATAAAGAGAAGATTTACAAAAGAAAACATTTCAATACCGTTCCCTCAGAGAACACTTCATATAATCAATGAAAAGGGTGAATAATATGGAATTTTCCGTCGGAGATATTGTACAGATGAAAAAAACGCATCCATGCGGCTCAAATGAATGGGAAGTATTAAGAGTCGGAATGGATTTCAGAATGAAATGCTGCGGCTGCGGTCATATGGTTATGCTGCCAAGAGCAAAATTTGAAAAAAGTGTTAAAAAAATAGTTAAGACTGAAAGAGATACAGAAAAATAATCAGAGGAAGAATTATGGATTTTCAGGGAATAGTTTTACAGCAGATAATATACTTTGCCACGATTTTATTAATCGGGTTTATTGCATCAAAAACAAAATATATAACAAATGAATGCGTTACACAGCTTCAGAAGTTTATGATGAAGATTGCATTGCCGTTTCTGATTTTAACGGGCGTTGCGAACGGTGGCACAAGAACGGAGCTTATAAAGATGTGGCCGTTTGTAATAGAAATGTTTTTTATGTTCGGATTGTCGATAGCAATAGGCTTTGTTACGGGAAAAATATTGAGATTGAAAAAGCCGGTTATTAATTCACATACCTGTTCGGTTTCGTTTATAAACAGTGCACTGGTCGGCTTTCCGATAATAACGGCGGTTTTTCCGGAAAGAAGCGGATTATACATTGCGGCTTATATGATAGTCGAAACCGTTATGACATGGACAGCCGGAGTCGGAATACTTTCTTCGGCAAGCGGAAAGGCGCAAATCAGCTTCAAAAAGATGATTACGCCGTCAACAATAGCACTTGTTATAGGTTTGGTTATGATTTTTGCGGACATACACCCTAAAAACATTGTATGGGACGCCATAACAGGAGTAGGTACATTGCAGAAATATATCGGACTTATTTATATTGGAGCGGATATAGGCAGAAGAGGCTTTAAAAAGCTTTTTGAAAATCCAAGGGTTCTTGTTTCTGTACCGATTAAGCTTGTGATAATTCCCATAGCATTTTTCTTTATATTAAAGGCAACAGGTCTTGTAAGCGATGAAATGCTTCTTGCCGGAACAATATTTGCAATGCTTCCGTCAATGCTGATTATTTCCGTACTTGCGGAGGAATACAATGCGGCACCGGATTATTCGGTAGCGTCATTAATAGCTACAACAGTATGCTGTCTGTTCACAATGCCGATTGTTTTCTCATTCCTTGCAGGCTTTTGTACATTATAATAAATAACAACTGAATAAAAAGTAAATCTCCTTCGGAAGCTTATTCCTTAGGAGATTTTTTATTTAACAGCTTTTGTATTACTGACTCAAGGCATTTTTCAAAGCGTTCATCATCTTCACGCTTTCTTGCGTTTATATGACCGGAGCGTTTTCCGCTTCTGCGGAGCTTTCCGGAAATATGACGGCGCATAAGCAGAGAATCAATGTTGTCATCTGTATAAATAAATCCGTTCTGGTTTAATACAACAGCACCTTTAGCCATAAGCATACAGGCAAGTCCATAATCCTGTGTTACGGCAATATCGTCCCTGTGAATGCGGTTTGCAATGGCGAAATCGGCAGAATCACGGCCTTTGTCAACGGTTATTATTGTACAGTCGTATTTATCGGTGGCATGGCTTGTATCCATGAACATTGTTACAGGAAGACTGTATTTCTTTGCAATTTTTAATATTATGCCGTTTACCGGACAGGCATCTGCATCAACAAGTATATTCATATGGTGTTACCTCCTGTCAGTATTTTAGCATAAAATAAACGGTATGGATATTATTTTGTGCTTATCAGGTCTATATCACGAAGAATACGGTATATTATTTCCTGCTGAGGCTTATCCTTGCCGCTTATTAATGTATAGCATTTAGACGCAATGCTTTCCCTTGAATCTTTGGAATCAAAATGTTCGAAAAATTCAGAAAACGGCACATCGAGAGCCTCCAGTATTTTTTCCATGCTTGTTATAGTCATGTTTTTTTCGCCACGTTCAATCTGGCCTATATATGTTGTGTGTAAATCAGCTTTTTCTGCCAATTCCTCCTGAGTTAATCCCCTGCGTATTCGAAGGACACGAATTCTCTGTCCAACATCAACCGCTATATTATTCATTCATATCACCTCAATATAAAGCCTATAAGTATTCTTTTGTTAAATAAACAGACTATTGACTTTTTTATTGCGCAAATATATACTATAAATATGATTTTGGCTAATAATAATATTTATAGTATTTTTAGGAATAGATATTATTTTAGTCTGTAAAAATATGTTTAATTAAAGGGAGGAGTTTAAGATGTTTAAGAAAAAACGAAGAAAGGTGAAGCCGTTTGGACTGATATTGGCAATCATTATGGCTTTGCAGATGATGGGTACAACTGCATTTGCATATTCAGCAAGAACTACGGCACCTGCTGCAAACAATAGCTATTATTATTCAAGTGCTAATCCGTTTTATTCAGCCGGACTTACAGGAAATTGTACTTGGTACGCATGGGGAAGAGCATATGAAATACTCGGGACATCACCAAGCTTGAGTAGGCATGATGCTAGTACATGGTATTCATATAATGCAAGCTATGGATATTATAATTATGGCACAGAGCCTAAAGTAGGTGCTATTGCCTGCTATTTCAAAAATGGAAATAACCACGTTGCGGTTGTTGAAGAAATTACTGATGGTGTAGCATATGTTTCTGAGTTTAATCAAGGTGGTGACCACAGTTTCCATTATAGAATTTATAATGCTTGGAATGCACCGCCCGACGGATATATTTATTTAGTAAATGATACGCCGGTTACACCACCTACACCACCTGCACCACCTGACATAACTAAGGACTATATAAATGGTTATGTAAATACAACCTCGGATATGGAATATAGTTTAGACGGCGGTAATACATGGATTGCATGCAATGGTCCTTTATATGTTGGAGATTGGTATGATTTTGATAATTTTATGAATGTAAGATATAAAGCAAACGGCAATACTCCGGCAGGATATCCATTAGTTGTTAATATAAATCGTTATTCAAAACCGAAAACAGCTATTGATTATTTTAATGAAACTATATCAACAACAAGCAAAATGGCGTTTTCCACAGCTGGTGGAAGCGGAGACTGCTATGACAATATGAGCTTGAGCTCATTATATTGGAATGGCAGTGAAATGACTGCTTATATCTGGGTTAAACCCAATACTGCATTCAGAAGTGATAATCAAGTAGTATATATTCCTGAAAGACCTGATGCACCTGTCGGCGTCGGTAAGGTTGACGGAACAAGTGAAAACAGCGGAAAGCTTATAGGTGTAAGTGATACAATGCAGTACAAAGCTGAAAATGGAAGCTGGATAGATTGTGACGGCAATGAAGTTATAGGCTTAGCGGCAGGTACATATTATGTACGTTACAAAGCAACAAATTCAAGCTTTGCAAGTGAAGCGGTAACATTAACTATCGAAAATAAAACAGTTTCCGGCGAAAGCAACCTTGAAATAACTGTACCGAGCTTTTCAAGTGTAGAGGAAGGCTATGAACGTCCCGAAGCCAAGGCAATAACAATAAGCAACACAGGAGATGCAGATGCGGAAATAACAAGTGTAGAGGTAGACAATACAGAAGCATTTGAAATTAGCGGAAGCGGAACAACAGTAGGAAGCAATGACAGTATTGATACATACACAATACAAACAAAAGAAGGACTTTCAGCAGGTATATACAATGGAACAATTACTGTAAAATATGACAATAACAAAACAGCTACATATGATATTTCGTTTGTGGTAACCGAAAAAGCGGTTGTAGGTGAAAGTAAGCTTAATGTGATTGCACCGAGCTTTTCAAGCGTAGAGGAAGGCTATGAACGTCCCGAAGCCAAAGCAATAACAATAAGCAATACAGGAGATGCAGATGCGGAAATAACAAATGTAGAGGTAGATAATACAGAAGCATTTGAAATTAGCGGAAACGGAACAACGGTAGGAAGCAATGACAGTATTGATACATACGCAATACAGCCTAAGGAAGGACTTTCGGCAGGTATATATAACGGAACTGTAACTGTTGAATATGACAACGGAAAGACTGCAACAGCCGAATTTACTTTTACAGTAACGGAAAAAGGCATTGTTATTGAAACTCAGACACCTCCGTCAGCACCTAAGCTTGAGAGCAGAACAAAGACAAGTATTACACTCAAGAAGATAAAAGACAACGAAAACGGCGCTAAGGCTGAATACAGAATAGACGGCGGAAAGTGGCAGTCAAGCAATGTATTCAAAGGACTTGAGCCGGATACAAAATATGTATTTGAAGCAAGATATGCGGCGGTCGATAACTTTGAGGCTTCAGAACCGAGTGAGTCTGCTAAAATAAGCACAGCAAAGAAGTCAAGTGGAGGTTCAGGCCCAAGCTATACACTTGATAAGGTAGAAAACAGCAACAGCAATACAAATAAAAATGACAAACCGGAAACAAAGCCGGAAGAAACAAAGAAATCAATATTTGCTGATGTAAGCCTTGATAATCCCAATTATGATGCAATAGTAAAGGCATATGAAAAAGGATATATGGTAGGAACGAGCGAAAATACTTTTGCTCCGGACGGATTCCTTACAAGAGGCATGGCTGCACAGATTATATGGAATATTGCAGGTAATCCCGAACCTTCCGATGTAAGTCCTTTCCTTGATGTCACAAGCGATATGTATTATGCAAAGGCAGTTGCTTGGGCTTATGAAAGAGGAATCGTACTCGGATATGACATAACAAAATTTGGTCCTGATGATTTTGTTACGATAGAGCAGTTTGACATAATGATGGCAAAATATAACAGCGAGGCGGCAGCACCTTATACAGGTGTATCTCCTAATGCCACAAGAGGTTATGTTGCATCAAGAATAGCTTTATAAAATTTATAAACGGAATTTGCACTTTCTTATTTTAAGAGAGTGCATTTTTCTTTTCCGACCAATAAAGTTTGTATTTGGCTATTGACGTAAATATGCCTTTTTAATATAATTATAAGTTAGTATAGTATGTCATTTATGTTAGCGATAAAGGGATGATTTTATGATAAAAAGTATGACCGGATACGGAAGAGGCGAGCATGAAGCCGACGGACGAAAGTTCAGTGTTGAAATAAAGGCTGTGAACCACAGATACAACGATATTTCAATTCGCCTTCCGAGATCAATGAACTACCTTGAGGACAAAATAAGAAAAACTCTCACAAAAAAGATTATGAGAGGCAAGACAGATGTATTTATTACATTTGAGTCATTTTCGGAGGACGATGTTAATATCAAAATAAACGAACCTCTTGCAAAGGCATACTGTGAAAAGCTTGAATATTTAAAGCTTAATTACGGTCTTACCGGAGATAATACACTTGATCTTGTTGCTAAGTTCCCCGACATTATCACTGTGGAAAAGGTTCAGGAGGACGAGGATACAATATGGAATGCTCTTCTTCCGGCTCTTGATGACGCACTTAACAGCTTTATTTCTATGAGAGAAATCGAAGGTGAAGCACTTAAGAAGGATATTCTTAAAAAGGCTGATGTAATTGAAAACTATGTTGCGGAAATAAAGAAAAGAGCACCGCTTGTTGCAGAGGATTACAGACAGCATCTTACAGACAGACTTAATGAGCTTCTTGCAGACACAAGCATTGACGAGCAGAGAATATTGACAGAGGTAACAATATTTGCCGACAGAGCGTGCATAGACGAGGAAATAACAAGACTTACAAGCCATATAAGCCAGCTCAGAAGCATTTTTGCAAAAGACGAGCCTATCGGAAGAAAGCTTGATTTCCTTGTGCAGGAGATGAACAGAGAGGCAAATACAATCGCATCAAAATCAAACGATATTAAGATTACACAGATTACCGTTGAATTAAAGAGTGAGATTGAAAAGATAAGAGAACAGATTCAGAATATTGAATAAGGAGTAATTATGGGTACGGTAAGATTTATAAATATCGGATACGGAAATGTGGTATCCTCTGAAAAAATAGTGGCTATTGTACTTCCGGACGCCGCACCTGTTAAAAGACTTGTACAGGATGCAAGGGCAAACGGAAACATAATAGATGCAACATGCGGAAGAAAGACAAGAGCGGTTATAATAACCGACAGTGGCCATGTTGTGCTTTCTGCACTTTTGCCGGAAACAATATGTGCAAGAGTACAGAATTATAAGGATACGGAGGAAGAATAGAAATGGCTAAGGGTGTTCTGCTTATTATCTCTGGACCTTCCGGTTCGGGAAAGGGCACAATAGTTGAACAGCTTGTTTCTGAGCTGGGATACTGCGTTTCGATTTCGGCAACAACAAGAAATCCGAGACCAAATGAAAAAGACGGAATACATTATTTCTTCAAGACAAAAGAAGAATTTGAAAAAATGATAGACAACGGTGAACTGCTTGAGCATGCGGCTTTCTGCGGAAATTATTACGGAACGCCTAAAAAATATGTTGAAGAGCAGCTTGAATCCGGAAAAAATATAATACTTGAAATTGAAGTTCAGGGTGCACTTCAGGTTAAGAAAAAGTATAACGATGCGGTGCTTATATTCACAATGCCGCCGACACTTACAGAGCTTAGAAGACGACTGGAGTTCAGAGGAACAGAAACAAAAGAGGTTATTGACGCAAGAATAAATCGTGCGGAAGAAGAGCTTGAATTTCTTCCGGATTACGATTATATTGTAATAAACGATACAGTTGATGAGGCTGTAAAAGATGTTGACTGCATTGTTAAGGCAGAAAGAATGAAATGCAGCAGAAACCCGGAATTGAAAAATAAATTTAAAGGAGTTGTTAATAAATGATACATCCGTCATACACAGAACTTATTGATGTAATCAGCAAGCAGGAAGGCATGGACGATGCTATGCTCAGCAGATATACAATTATAATTGCAGCAGCAAAGAGAGCAAGAGAGCTTACGGACGGTAAACCTCCTCTTGTTACAAATGTTAAGGTTCAGAAGCCTGTTTCTATTGCAGTAAACGAAATTTATCAGGGAAAGATAAAAATTATCTGCCACAATCCCGATAATGATGAGGTTCAGGAAGAACCCGAAAAGGTTGTTTCGGAAATCAGCCTTGATAACTACGGAAACGAAGAATAAAAAATTTAAAGCACTGGTCTGATGACACAGTGCTTTTTTGAAATAAGCAGGTGGTTTGATGTTTGCACAGGTTATTTTGGGCATATCCCATAATGACATAGACAGAGTTTTTGATTATGCCGTCCCGGAAAAATTTGAAGGAAAAGCAAAGCTTGGCATGCGTGTAAGAGTGCCCTTCGGAAAAGGCGGAAATATAACAGAGGGCTATATTGTCGGTTTAAAAGACACTACCGATGTTCCGGAGGATAAAATAAAAAATATTGTATATATGCCGGATGATTTTCCTGTGTTTAATGACACTATGTTAAAGCTTGCTTATTGGATGCACAGGAGATATTTCACAACACTTTCAAGGTGTATTCAGACAATAACGCCCAGCGGCATAAAGGACAGAACCGATTACTATAAAAATGTTAAATATATAAAAATTGGCGATAATTTTGCTGATTCATTGATTAAATACGAAAACAGCAAAAAGAGCGAAAAAAAGCGTTTGATTTTAAAATATGTGCTTGAAAACGGAGAAATGCCGCTTTCTGTACTTAGAAACAGCATAAATAGTGCGGATTATGCAATTAAAACACTCAGAGAAGAGAAAGCACTTGAGGTATATGACAAAAAGGTTCTTGCTGAGCCTTATATAAACAGCCTGAATGAAGAAAGCTCGGTTGTAGAGCTTAATGATGAGCAGAAAGCCGTCATAGATAAATGGGACAAAGAGCGTATTGCCGAAAACAGGCCGATACTGATTCATGGAGTGACGGGAAGCGGAAAAACCGAAATTTATATGAATATGATTGAGAAAATTATTTCGGAAGGCAAACAGGCGATAGTACTTGTACCGGAAATATCGCTTACTCCCATGATGACGGGAAGGTTTATGAAAAGGTTCGGAAACAAAGCCGCAGTTACTCACAGCAAGATGAATTTCAGAGAAAGATTTAACTGTTGGAAAAGAGTACAGGACAGTAATATATCGGTTGTAATAGGGCCTCGTTCAGCTTTATTTATGCCATTTGAAAGGCTTGGAATTGTTATAATAGACGAAGAGCACGAAAAAAGCTATGTGTCAGAAACTTCTCCGGCTTATGATGCGGTTGAAACTGCGGAAAAGCTATGCAGTTTTACGGGAGCATCGCTTGTTATGGGTACGGCTACGCCATCTGTAAGAACATATTACAGATGTACGGAAAATAAGGTCGTGTATATTCCGCTTGAAAAAAGAGCGGTTAAGGGCAGCAGACAGCCGGAAATAGAAATAGTCGATATGCGTAAGGAGTTGGAGGAAGGCAACAGAACGGTATTCAGCAGAAGTCTTTTTGAAAAGATGACCAAAAATCTGGAAAACGGCAGACAGACAATGCTTTTTATAAACAGAAGAGGATATTCAACCTTTGTTTCGTGCAGAAGCTGTGGGTATGTTATGAAATGTACTCATTGCGATGTATCATATAAATATCATGCAACAAGCGGAAAGCTTGTGTGCCACTACTGCGGAGAAACCGTAGCAAGGCCGGAGGTATGTCCGGTATGCGGTTCAAAATACATCAGATATTTCGGTACGGGAACGCAAAAGGTTGAGGAAGAGGTCAAAAAGTATTTTCCGACAGCAAGAGTGCTGAGAATGGACATGGATACCGTGAGCGGAAAAAACGGATACTCAAACATACTGAATAAGTTTGCCGACGGTGAAGCTGATATACTTGTCGGAACACAGATGATTGCTAAGGGACATGATTTTAAAAATGTAACGCTTGTCGGAATACTTGCAGCAGATATGTCGCTGAATACCGGTGAGTTTGATTCCGAAGAAAAAACATATCAGCTTATTACGCAGGTTGCCGGAAGAGCCGGAAGAGCAGAGTTGGAAGGAAAGGTTGTTGTGCAGACATATTCACCGGATAATGAGGCGATAAAGCTTGCCGTAAAAGGAAATGCAAAAGAGTTTTACGAAAGAGAGATTAGCTTCAGAAAAACTCTCGGTTATCCGCCATGCAAAGCAAGTATTTATATAGAATTCAACGGAAAAAATCAAAAGAATACAGCCGATTGTGCCGTTATGGCGGCATATGAATTCAGAAAAAACGAAGAATTTGAGATTCTCGGGCCTGTTCCCGAATATATATCTAAAATAAAGGACGAGTACAGATACAGGCTCATAGTTCATTCGGCAGATGATTTAATGTTAATGAACAGAGCAAGAGAAATATACGATAAACTCAGAGATGAATTTGAAAATCTCGGTGTATATATGAAGCCGAAAACAGAAGGAATAAGGATATGAGCGAATTGCCGCAGTGTTTAAGCTGCGGCAGTTTTTGTATGAAATGTATTTAATCAAAATGTAATATTATTTTGATTGCTTATTATTGGAAAATATGATATTATTTTAGTATGGTATCATAGCATTAATAGTATTTTAAGTCGGGTAAAATATGGAATTGATGCTGTAAATACTATTAATAACAGCTTAAAGGAGGTGTGAAATTATGATGAAAAATTTGTTCAGATATGTTATTACGCTTGTTGTTATGACGATTGCAGTTGTCCTTTTATATTCATTATACAAAGTAAACTTATGGGGAATGCAGAATTATATCGCTGATTATGTTGTAATTCTGTTAGGCATTTTTATCGGAATCATATACTATATATTATTTTCGGACGTTGCTGCTGATGCCATAATGAAACAGCTCGGCATAGCTGAGGGCAAACTTGTAAAAATGGACATGAAAGAGCTTGCGAGCGGTGTTGCAGGTGTTGTTGTAGGTCTTATTATAGCAAACCTTATCGGCATGTCACTTAACGGTTACGGTGTTGTTGGAACAGGTATCACAGTTATACTTAATGTCGTTCTCGGTTTTCTCGGTTACAGGGTTGCAACACGTAAGCGTGACGAAATGGATCTTCCGATGTTTAAATCAAATCAGTCCAAAAACTACAGCGGACGACCTAAAATTCTTGATACGAGTGTAATCATTGACGGAAGAATACTCGATTTGTTGCAGACGGGATTTATTGAAGGAAAAATAATCATTCCGACATTTGTTCTTGACGAGCTCAGACATATTGCGGACTCTTCCGATTCGCTTAAAAGAACAAAGGGAAGAAGAGGCCTTGACATTCTCAATGAAATACAGAAACAGCTTTCTGTACCTGTTGTGATAAAAGAGTTTAATACAAAGGAAAAAATTGAGGTAGATTCAAAGCTTCTTAAAATGGCTGAAAAGCTGGACGCATTTGTTGTTACAAACGATTATAACCTTAACAAGGTTGCAGAGGTTCAGGGCGTTAAGGTGCTGAACATAAACGAGCTTGCCAATGCGGTTAAGCCTATGCTTGTTCCCGGTGAAGAAATGACTGTTACGGTTATAAAGGCCGGAAAGGAAAACGGACAGGGTATTGCTTATCTTAACGACGGAACAATGATTGTTGTTGAGGGCGGTTCGGGAAAAATCGGCGAAACGCTTAAGGTTGTTGTAACGAGTGTATTACAGACAGCAGCCGGAAGAATGATATTTACAAAAATAGTACCGGAAAAATAATTCGGTTTTGAAGGTGATTTTATGTATTCCGATATGTTTTGCTCGGCAATAATTGTTGCCGGAGGCAGCGGAAAAAGAATGGGAAAGCCCATAGCAAAGCAGTATCTTGAACTTTGCGGAGAGCCTATAATAAAGCGTACGGTTGATGTTTTTTTAAACAGCGGTGCTATTGATGAGGTTATATTGGTTGTTCCGGAAGGCGATGTTGATAAATGCAGAGAGATTTTTGATACAGCCGATAAAATTAAAATCACTGCCGGAGGAAAAGAAAGATATAATTCTGTGTATAATGGTGTTACAGCTGTCAATGACAGCTGTAATATTATTTTGATACATGATGGAGTGAGACCGTTTGTTACGGAAAGTATAATAAACAGTTCTATTGGAAACGCTGTTAAATACGGTGCAAGCATAGCTGCGGTAAAATCCAAGGACACAGTGAAAATATGTGATGAAAACGGATTTGTTGTTTCAACACCGTTAAGGGAAAATGTTTACAGCGTACAGACTCCGCAGACCTTCAAAAGAGAAATAATAGAAAAGTCTTTTGAAAAAGCATTTGAAAGCGGAGTATTCGGAACAGACGATGCAACTCTTGCGGAAAATGCCGGATACAGGGTTTTTATTACTGAAGGCAGCTATGAGAATATTAAAATAACTACTCCGGAGGATTTGATTATCGGTGAAAAAATACTGGAGAGCAGAATGGAGGCATAAGCCATAAAAGAGGTTGATATATATACGGACGGTGCCTGTTCGGGCAATCCGGGAAACGGCGGATACGGCGTTGTTATGCTGTATAACGGAGCAAGAAAAGAGCTTTCGGCGGGTTACAGCAAGACAACGAATAACCGAATGGAGGTACTCGCCGTTATAAAAGGTCTTGAGGCACTTAAGGAAAAATGTGCTGTTAATCTTTACAGCGATTCAAAATATGTTGTTGATGCCATAAACAAAGGCTGGGCGAGAAAATGGAAAGCAAACGGCTGGCGTAAAGCAGACAAGAGCCGGGCACTCAATGTTGACCTTTGGGACAGACTGATAAAACTGCTGGATTTCCATGAGGTAAAGTTCATATGGGTGAAGGGGCATGCCAACAACAAGGAAAACGAAAGATGTGATTTTTTGGCAAGACAGGCGATTTCGGGCGGAAATCTTCTTTCGGACGATAACTATGAACTAAACAGATGATTTATAAGTTTTTTGTAAATAATTAAATGGAAAAAAATTACTTTTATTTATAAATATTTGTTGACATGATTTCCAAAGTATGTTATTCTTCACTTGTAACATTTTATTTATTTACTTTTAGTAGGAGGATTCAAAATGAAAAAAGGTACAGTTAAATGGTTTAATGCAGAAAAGGGATTCGGATTTATCTCAGTACCCGGCGAAGACGACGTATTTGTACACTTCTCAGCTATCCAGGCAGATGGATATAAGACACTTGAAGAAGGACAGGAAGTTGAATTCGAAGTAGTACAGGGTGCTAAAGGTCCCCAGGCTGCTAATGTAACAAAGGCTTAATCTAATATTAGTATCCAGACGACTGTTTAACGGTTTTTGAATATATATATGTAAGGTTATGCTGACATCGGAGATTGCCGATGTTACGAAAATACAACCAAAAAGAAAAGACGCTTGAATTTCAAGCGTTTTTTTGTTGTCTATAATGTACCTTTTATGCTGTTGATAATGCCTTGCCGGTATAGTAAAATATTCAAGAACAACATAATTAAGAATAATAAAAGAAAGACGGTATACAGATGGACGAAAAATACATAGCACCGGAGAAGATAAAAGTAAGAGGTGCAAGAGTACATAATCTGAAAAATATAAATGTAGACGTTCCGCTGAACAGAATAGTAGGAATTGCCGGAGTGTCCGGTTCGGGAAAGTCCTCTTTGGCACTTGGAGTGCTTTATGCGGAAGGCTCAAGAAGATATTTGGAATCACTTTCGACATATACGAGAAGAAGAATGACAGGTGCGGCAAAGGCCAATGTAGATGAGGTTCTGTATGTTCCGGCGGCACTGGCACTGCACCAAAGACCGGGAGTGCCGGGAATAAGAAGCACCTTCGGAACAGGAACAGAACTGCTTAACAGCCTAAGGCTAATGTTTTCAAGGCTTGCAAGCCATAGATGTCCGAACGGACATTATGTTTTGCCTACGCTTGCGGTAGCGGCCGAACAGGATATATTCTGTCCGGTTTGCGGCGAAAGAGTAAATCCGCCGGGAGCAGAAGACTTGGCTTTTAACAGTCGTGGAGCCTGTCCGAAATGCAGTGGAACCGGTACGGTAAGAACAGTAGACCGTTCAACTCTTGTGCCCGATGAATCCTTGAGCATTGACGAAGGTGCGGTAAGACCTTGGCAGACATTGATGTGGTCGCTTATGAAGGATATTGCAAGAGATTTAGGAGTCCGCACCGATGTACCGTTTTGTGAGCTTACCGATAAAGAAAAGGATATAGTTTTCAATGGCCCGGCAATCAAAAAGCATATGATTTATCAGAACAAAACAAGCGGTGCCGCCGGAGAAATGGATTTTACATATTTTAATGCGGTTTATACTGTTGAAAATGCGTTGTCAAAAGTCAAAGATGAAAAGGGCATGAAACGTGTTGAAAAGTTTCTTAAAGAAGAAACCTGTCCCGAATGCGGAGGTACAAGACTTTCGGAGGCGGCAAGAGCACCGAGAATTATGGGAATAGGTCTTGCGGACGCCTGCAAAATGACGCTTTCGGAGCTTATTGAATGGGTTAAAAAGGTTCCGTCATCTCTACCGGAGGAAATGCGTCCGATGGCGGAAAATATATGCGAATCGTTTTTATCGGCGGCAAGAAGACTTATGGATTTAGGCTTAAGCTATATAACGCTTGACCGTTCTGCATCGACATTGTCAACAGGTGAAAGACAGAGAATGCAGCTTGCGAGAGCGGTAAGAAACAGAACGACAGGAGTTCTTTATGTACTTGATGAGCCGTCAATCGGTCTGCATCCGTCTAATATAGTCGGGCTGAATGCGGTTATGCAGGATCTGATTGCCGACGGAAATTCCGTTCTGCTTGTTGACCACGATACACAGGTTTTGAAGGAATCTGACTGGATAATAGAAATGGGGCCGGAGGCAGGAGCAAACGGCGGCTATGTTATTGCGGAAGGAACTATCGGAGATATAGAAAAAAACGAAAAATCAATGATAGGCGAATTTTTATCCGACCATGCCGATACAACGGCGAGAAAAAGATGCAGCTCGGAAGATATGTTCAGCATAGGAAAAATTCATTTATCTACAGACAAAATTCATACAGTAAAGTCATTGGAGGTTGACATACCGAAGGGCAGGCTTACTGTTGTAACAGGTGTATCAGGCTCGGGTAAAACCACACTTATTCTTGAAAGCCTTATACCGGCTTTACAGGCTGAAATAGATGGAACAAAGCTGCCGGAGCACGTTAAATCCATATCGGCAGACGGCATCAACCATGTAAAGCTTATAGATGCAACACCTATCGGAATAAATGTACGTTCAACGGTGGCAACCTATGCAAATGTGCATGATGAGCTGAGAAAGATATTTGCGAAAACAGAGGACGCAAAGAAATCGGAGTATAAAGCCGGAGATTTCTCCTATAATACGGGAAAGCTCAGATGTCCGGTATGTGACGGAACAGGAGAGATAAGTCTTGATGTTCAGTTTTTGCCAGATGTTGATGTGCCTTGTCCGGAATGCAAAGGTTCAAGATACGCAAAAGAGGCATACAGAATACACTATAGAAACAAAAATGACGAAAGCTATTCGCTTCCACAGTTAATGGAGATGGACATAAATACGGCAATAAAAGCCTGTACCGATTTGAAAACCGTACGCCAAAGACTGGAGATACTGAAAAATCTAGGACTCGGATATTTGACACTCGGAGAGGAAACACCGAGCCTTTCCGGAGGAGAGGCACAAAGACTTAAGCTTGCCAGTGAAATGGGAAAGGGTCAGGAGGATTCTGTATTTATATTTGATGAACCGACAATAGGACTTCATCCGCTTGATGTAAGAACGCTGATAAATGTGTTCCAGACACTTGTTGATAACGGAGCAACGGTTATAGTTATCGAACACGATATTGATGTTATGAAAAACGCAGATTATATAATAGATATGGGCCCGGGCGGCGGTGAAGCCGGAGGAAAGATTGTTGCTGTCGGAACACCGGAGGATATTGTTAATAACAAAAACAGCGTTACCGGAAAATATATAAAGTAATATCATAAACGAAAAACGGAGGAAACATATGCTTATTGATTTTAATAAAATCAGAGAGATAACTTTACCGGGAATGAACAATGGAACAGGCACGATGTCTGCAAAAATGTATATGGACGAACAGGGAAAAGTTATAATCAGCTCATTGCATGCAGGCGGTTCAATAGGTTTGCACAGACATGAAACAAGCGATGATATTAATTATGTGTTGTCCGGAAAGAGAAAAGCTGTCTGCGATGGGAAAGAAGAATATCTTAGTGCCGGTATGTGTCATATATGTAAAAAAGGTTCTGAACACAGCATTATGAATATCGGTGACGAAGATTTGGTATTGCTTACTGTTGTTACAGAAAGATAGAATAATGTTGTAATAATAAAGGAAAAGATACGGAACGGCTTATTGACGGAGATAGGCTGTTTCTGATTTTTATGTGGAATATAAACCGTATAATTGTTGAAAACTAAAATAAAACGGCGGTATTTTGTGCAAAAGAAATATTTATTTCTGCCATTGAGCAATAAGTTTGTTTATATGCTCATTGTAATGATAAAACTAATGTGATAAAATAATTCAGTTAAGTATTTGTAGATAAACGGTATAAAATGTAAATATTGAAGGAGCAGCAAAATGAAAAAAGTTAGAGAAGACATCAGAAATATTGCCATTATCGCTCACGTTGACCACGGCAAGACAACACTTGTCGATGAGCTTTTGAAACAGAGCGGAACATTCCGTACAAATCAGGTAGTCCAGGAAAGAGTAATGGACTCCGGCGATATAGAAAGAGAAAGAGGAATTACAATACTTTCTAAAAATACAGCCGTACATTACGGAGATATTAAAATTAACATTATAGATACACCGGGACATGCAGACTTCGGCGGAGAGGTTGAGCGTGTTCTTAAGATGGTAAACGGCGTTGTACTTGTCGTTGACGCATTTGAAGGCCCTATGCCTCAGACAAAATTCGTTCTTCAGAAGGCATTAAGCCTTGATCTTCCCGTTGTTGTCTGTGTAAACAAAATCGACAGATTTGAGGCAAGACCGGAAGAGGTTGTTGACGAGGTTCTTGAACTTTTCATGGATCTTGATGCAAATGAAAAGCAGCTTGATTCTCCTTTTGTATTCGCATCTGCAAGAAAAGGTACATCATCACTTGATCCTATGAAGCAGAACGATACAATGAAGGATCTTTTTGAAACAATTATCAACCATATTCCCGCACCCGAAGGAGATGAAGACGAACCTGTACAGGCTCTTATCTCCACAATCGACTACAACGAATATGTCGGAAGAATCGGTGTAGGTAAAATCGAAACAGGTACACTTCATGTAAATGATGATGTTGTACTTCTTAATATCCACAATCCCGAATATAAGCAGAGAGTTAAGATAAGCAAGCTCTATGAATTTGAAGGACTTCAGAAGGTTGAAGTAAAAGAGGCTAAGTTTGGTTCAATCGTTGCTATTTCCGGTATTACAGACATCAGCATCGGTGACACAATATGTTCACCTCTTAAGCCCGAAGCACTTCCTTTTGTTAAGATTGAAGAGCCTACTCTTAGCGTAAACATCAGTGTAAACGACGGTCCTTTCGCAGGTCAGGAAGGTAAATACGTTACAAGCCGTCATATCAGAGACAGATTATATAAAGAGCTTAACACAGACGTAAGCTTAAGAGTTGAAGACACAGAAACAACAGAAACATTCAAGGTAAGCGGACGTGGAGAGCTTCATCTTTCAATTCTTATCGAAACAATGAGAAGAGAAGGTTATGAATTCCTTGTTTCAAAACCTCAGGTTCTTTACAAAGAAATCAACGGAAAGAAATGCGAGCCTATGGAACAGGTGCTTATTGATGTTCCCGATGAATTTGTCGGAGCTGTTATCGAAAAGCTCGGCAGACGTAAGGGAGAAATGACAAACATGACTCCTTCTGCAAACGGAGGACATACAAGACTTGAGTTCACAATTCCTTCAAGAGGTCTTATCGGATATAAAAACGACTTCCTTACAGACACAAAGGGAACAGGTATCATGAACACAATTTTCAGTGGTTATGAGCCTTACAAAGGAGAAATTCCTACACGTACACAGGGTTCTCTTGTTGCATTCGAGGACGGAGATGCGGTTGCATACGGTCTTTTCAATGCACAGGACAGAGGTGACTTATTCATCGGTGCAGGAGTTAAGGTTTACACAGGCATGATTGTAGGAAGAAACTCAAGAGCAGACGATCTTGATGTAAACGTATGTAAGAAAAAACAGCTTACAAACATGAGAACATCAAGCTCTGACGAAGCACTTAAGCTTGTACCTCCTATCGAAATGAGCCTTGAACAGTCACTTGAATTTATTTCAGATGATGAATTTGTTGAGGTTACACCCTTAAGTATAAGAATGAGAAAAAGAGTTCTTGATCCCGGCTTAAGAAGAAAGATCAGAATTCACGGTTAATGAAGGCTTATATGCCTTAAGAAGAGGTGTAGAATGTCAGCTAAAAAAACTAACAAAGACAAAAAAGGTTCGTTTATTATACAGGCTTCCGTCCTTGCGGCGGCAAGCCTTATAGTAAGATTTATCGGATTTCTTTACAGACTTCCGCTTACCGAATTAATAGGCGACCGAGGAAATGCCATATACAGTGCCGGATATTATATATACACATTTCTGCTGATACTTTCGTCGGCAGGGCTTCCGGCGGCTATATCAAGACTTGTTTCCACAAGAATAGCCAAGGGTGAATACAGAAACGCACAGAAGATATTCAGAGTATCTATGATATTTGCCGGAGCTGCCGGTGCAATAGGTATGCTTGTGCTGTTTTTCTTTGCCGAACCGATAGCGAAATTTGTTGATTCACCGAACAGTGTATATTGTCTTCAGACTTTGGCACCGACATTGCTTATTGTAGGCGTTATGTCGGTATACAGAGGTTATCTCCAGGGTATGAATATAATGACGCCAACTGCCGTTTCACAGATATTTGAGCAGGTATTTAATGCTGTATTCAGTGTATATCTTGCATGGGTATTGGTAAAACAGAGTATTCCTCTCGGAGCTGCCGGAGGTACAGCCGGAACAGGCATCGGTGCACTTGCCGGCCTTATTGTTGTTATGATTTTTTATAACAGAATGAAGCCGGAAATAAGACATAATATGCGTATTGAAGAAAAGGGCATATACCAGGAAACGACAGGAGAAGCCTTTAAAAAACTTGTTGTTACAGCATTTCCTATTATTGCCGGAACAGCCGTATTCAGCATGACAAACCTTATTGACATGAAAATGGTTATGTCCGGACTTATGAGCTCAGGTGCTTTTACAGAAGCAGAGGCAGAGGTGCTTTACGGACAGCTTTCCGGTAAATATGTTACGCTTACAACATTCCCTGTTTCCATATCATCTGCAATGGCTACTGCGGCAATACCGAACATTGCCATGGCAGTTACGGTCGGAAACAAAAAAGAGGTTAAGAGAAAAATAAATACAGCATTAAAGCTGGCAATGATTATATCAATACCTGCGGCAGTAGGTATAGGCGTTCTCGGTGACCAGATACTCCGTATGCTTTTCCCTTCATATCCGGAAGGCGGTGTTCTGCTTAAGGTAGGAGCTATATCAATAGCATTTCTTTCCTTCTGCCAGATAGTAACCGGTGTTCTTCAGGGAATAGGAAAGATACAGGTTCCGGTTATCGGTGCATTACTCGGTGCGGTTGTTAAAATAGCACTCAACTGGATTCTTATAAGAATACCTTCGATAAATGTTGTCGGTGCGGTTATATCAACAGATGTTTGCTATCTTGTCGCCTCAATATTCAATGTTATTATGCTCATGAGGTATACAAAGACGAGAGTTAATTTCAGCGGAGTTCTTATTAAGCCGACAATAGGCTCGATAATAATGGGAATCGGCTGTGTTATCGGTTATAAAGTAATTTCTTTAGTATTCGGCAACACAATATCAACATTGCTTACTATAATCGTTGCTGTAATAATCTATCTTCTTGTTATGATATTCATAAGAGGCATAACCGAAGAGGATTTATTAAGTATTCCGAAGGGAAGAATACTTGTAAGAGTATTTAAGAAAATAGGATTGTTAAAATAAAAGGTTGGTTGCCTATGGAAAAAGCAGTACGGAAGACGCTTAACGCAAATCAATTAAAGCTGATAGCAATGGCCGCTATGACGGTGGACCATGTAACATGGGCAGTATTTCCGGGCTATCGGACCGATTGGTATATTATATTATTACATATAATCGGCAGAATGGCGGCACCTATATTTTGGTTTTTTGTTGCAGAAGGCTATCATTATACACATGATGTAAAGAAATATACCTTACGTTTGTTCTTGTTTGCGATTATTTCACATTTTGCATATACTTTTGCTTTTGGTATACCGTTTGTTCCGTTTAGGACAACGGTGTTTAACCAGACAAGTGTTATTTGGGCTCTTGCATGGGGACTTGTTGCACTGGCAATAGTCGAAAGCGACAAAATAAAGCAGTGGCAGAAAACGATTCTTATAATATTGATTGCGGTTATAGCCTTTTGTGCCGATTGGAGCAGTATTGCCGTGCTTGCTATTACAGATATAGGAACAAACAGAGGTAATTTCAAAAAACAGATGACGAGAATGATGATATGGGTTGCAGTATACGCTGTTGTATATGCAGTATTCATCAGTCCTGTTTACGGAATCGTACAGATGTTTACTGTGCTGACAATTCCGCTTTTGAAAATGTATAACGGAGAAAGAGGAAAGAGCAAAAATATGAAATGGCTTTTTTATGTTTACTATCCTCTGCATCTGGTTATATGCGGAATAATAAGAATTGCACTCAACGGAAATATAGGAGTGCTAATTGGTGGATAAAAATAAGCTGTCGCAGATTAAAATGCGGCAGCTTATTTTTGTGTATTGATTAAAGTCTTTTATCCTTTTCAAATACTGCATCGAAGGCTTTACAAAGTGTTGCCTCAAAATTATTTGCTTCAAGTGAGCAGATACCTTCGATTGTTGTTCCTCCGGGAGAGCATACCTGGTCAATGAGAGCCCAAGGATGTTCACCGCTTTCGAGAACCATTTTGGCACTTCCGAGAACTGTCTGTGCAGTAAGTTCAAGAGCCTGTTTTTTAGGCATTCCGGCTTTTACGGCAGCTCTTGCCAGAGCGTCTATGTAAAGATATGCAAAGGCAGGTGCGGCACCGCCGAGAACACCGTGTATTCCGAAAAGCTTTTCAGGTATTTCCGTTACAGAGCCTATTGTTGAGAAAAGTGCTTTTACAAGCTCTTTTTCTTTTTCCGTTACATTTTCGGTTGTGCAGAATCCGCTTGTTGAGCAGCCGACCTTTGCGTTGATGTTTGGCATTACACGGACAACGGCAGTTTCATCGCCCAAAAGACCTTTGAGGTAGTCAAGCGTTTTGCCGGCGGCTATTGAAATAACGAGAGGTTTTTTCTCTGCTATTTCAGCCTTTATTTCGGCTGTAACAACGTCTGCAAGAACTGCCGGTTTAACGGCAAGAATAAGTATATCGGATGCTTTTATAACTTCTGATGCTGTTTCGCATGAATTTATTCCGCATTCCTCGGCAAGTTTGTCTGTTGTGGATTTATGAAGGGCACAGGCATATATATCCTTGCCGTCAAAGCTTTTTGTGCCTATTGTCATTCCTTTGATTATTGCACCGGCCATGTTTCCGGCACCTATAAAACCATAGTTCATTGCTGTCACTCCTTATATTGTATAGTATTTGATTATTATACAGCAAAATTATTATAAATTCACTACTATTCAAATATTTTATATATGTTAAAATTAATTACGGAGATGATGAAAATGGAAAGATATACTGATCTGCATACACATTCGGTTGCATCGGACGGAACAAAAACGCCGACAGAGCTTGTTCTGCTTGCGAAAGAAGCCGGGCTTACATCAATAGCTCTCACCGACCACGACACGATAGACGGTCTTAAGGAATTCAAAGAGGCCGGAGAGACATACGGAATAGAAACGATACCGGGAATAGAGTTTGCGGCGGCATATAAAAACACAGAGCTGCATATAGTCGGACTGTTTATAGATACTGAAAACAAAAAGCTTTTAGAAAGCATGGAGTTTATAGTTAAGGAACGAAACGAGAGAAATGAAAAAATGATTAAGGCACTCAACAGGCTCGGAATGGATATAACACTTGAGGAGCTTGAAGAAAATGCCGGAGGAAATATAATAACAAGAGCACATTATGCAAATATACTTGTTAAAAAGGAATATGTGAAAAATAAGGACGAGGCTTTCAGCCGTTATATATCTTCGGGCAAGCCGGGATATGTAAAGAGAGAAACATTGACACCGGAAAACTGCATAAAGCTCATTCGTGAGGCCGGAGGTGTGCCTGTGCTTGCTCATGCGACATTATATAATTTCAATTATCTTGATATTTTTAATCTTGTCGGCGAGCTGAAGGGCTATGGACTTATGGGAATGGAAACAATATATTCCACATATACGAAAAAACAGGAGGAAGAAATGAGAAAGACCTGTGAGCATTACAAGCTCCTTCAATCCGGCGGAAGTGATTTCCATGGAGAAAACAAACCGGATATTTCGATAGGTATTGGCAGAGGAAACTTAAGAATACCGCAGGAATTTGCCGAAAATATGAAAAAAGCTTTAAAGACAAACTTGTAATAATAAAAATACTCCGTAATAAAATGTAATAAAGTATTAAATTGCGGAGGAGCGGAGTTTGCTGAAAAATAAAAAGAACAAGGAAAAAACAACAAAACAGAAAAAAAGAAACGATAACGGAGAAAAATCTCTTTTGCTGTCGGCAATAAAAGGGCTTGGAGCTGCGTTTGCCATTACCTGCATTGTTTTTGTTATATGTGCGTTTGTGATTACATATACGGACATCAAGGACTCATTCGTAGGAATAGTTTCCATAATATGTACGGCTGTATCTGCACTGGCCGCCGGAAAGATATGGGCATCTGCCTTTGGTAAAAAAGGCCTTATTATGGGTGCGATGGCCGGAGCTGTTTACGGAATTATACTTCTCGGCATATCCGTTGTATCGGGAGGCGGTCCGCTTACGCTCGGAGCAGGAACCTGTGTTATTGTTGCGGCGGCAGGAGGCGGAATCGGAGGAATAATCGGAGTAAATTAAAAAGTTTTATATTTGGACTTTGCAAAACGGAGAATATATGATACAATAGATAAAAATATGTATATTTAACATGGGAGGTAATATAAATGAAACACATTAAAACTTTAAATACTGCAATGCTTAAGGAATCTATGGTTAAGGGCGGCTGTGGCGAATGCCAGACATCATGTCAGTCAGCATGCAAAACAAGCTGTACAGTAGCTAACCAGCCTTGCGAAAACAGATAATTTTAATTCAGAAGAACTGAGTGCCGGTGTTAAGCCGGCACTCTTATATTGTACAGACAAATAGAGAGAAACATATAGGTAGAAAGGAAGAAAAATTATGCTGCACAAGTTTTCCATGAACGGTATTAACGTGCTTATGGATATTTACAGCGGAGCTGTCCATGCAGTTGACGATGTAGCTTATGATATAGCTGATTTATATCCGGAAATGAACGCTGATGAGTTAGCAGAAAAGTTTGCGGATAAATACAGCAGAGAACAGATTGACGAGGCTGTTGAAGAGCTCAAGGAGCTTAAGGACGCAGGTATGCTTTATACAGAGGACGAATACGAAGGAGTTCTTGAACAGGTGAAAAACCGTGCACCTGTTGTAAAGGCACTCTGTCTTCATGTTGCACATGACTGTAATCTTAAGTGCCGTTATTGCTTTGCAGAGGAAGGCGAATATCACGGAAAGCGTTCTCTTATGAGTGCCGAGGTTGGTAAGAAAGCCATTGACTTTATAATTGCAAACAGCGGCAAAAGACGCAATCTTGAGGTTGACTTTTTCGGCGGAGAGCCTTTAATGAATTTTGATGTTGTAAAAGAAATAGTCGAATATGGACGTGAACAGGAAAAGCTCCATGACAAGAATTTTAGATTTACAATAACAACAAACGGTATACTTCTTGATGATGAAAAGCAGAAATATATTAACGAAAATATGCACAATGTTGTATTGAGTCTTGACGGACGTAAAGAAGTTAACGACTATATGCGTCCGAGAGCCGGCGGACAGGGCAGCTATGATATTATAGTGCCTAAATTCCAGAAGCTTGCCGAAAGCAGAAATCAGACAGATTATTATTTAAGAGGAACATTTACACACAATAATCTTGATTTTTCCAAGGATGTATTCCATATTGCCGACGATTTAGGCTTTAAACAGGTTTCAGTTGAGCCGGTTGTTGCCGAAGCTACCGAAAGCTATGCTATAACAGAGGACGACCTTGACACAATATTCGAGGAATACGAAAAGCTTGCCGAACAGCTTTACATAAGACACAAAACTGGCGAGAAGGATTTCAATTTCTTCCACTTCATGGTTGACCTTACGGGAGGTCCTTGTATTGCAAAAAGACTTTCCGGCTGTGGTAGCGGAACGGAGTATCTTGCTGTAACACCGGAAGGCGACTTATATCCTTGCCATCAGTTCGTTGGACAGGAAGAATATAAAATCGGTTCTGTATACAACGGAATTGAAAATACGGCTATCAGAGAAGAATTTGCAAACTGCAATGTATATACAAAGCCGGATTGTAAGAAATGTTGGGCAAAATTCTATTGCAGTGGCGGCTGTATGGCAAACGCCTGTCATTATGCCGGAGATATAATGGGTACATACGAAATCGGCTGTAAGTTACAGCGAAAGAGAATTGAATGTGCTATTATGATAAAAGCAAAACTCATGTTAGACGAACTCCGTTAAGTCGAAAACAGGTTTTCGACTTGTTTAAATTAATGTATGAATAGCTATTCCATCGGCTAAAGCCTTGAAACACGCTGTTCTCCTCGACGGAAGTGAATTCCGTCTGCGGATTCCGCTCGGAAAACACTTCGTTTTTCGAACCTTTCTGCTTAAGAGATTAATTTTTGTATAATAATAAATAATAGGCATACACCGAATTAACGGTATATGCCTAATTTTATGCCATATTTATTACAGCTTTAATCTATGGAAGGATTTTTTACCCTTCTGGATTGTGAGAATACCGTCTTTGAATGTATCCTCTGTTATTTTGAATTCAATATCGGTAATTTTTTCATCGTTTAATTTTACGCCGCCCTGCTGAACAGCACGTCTTGCTTCGCTTCTTGAAGGAGCAAGCTTTGTGAGCACAAGTGCGGACATAATATCCATGCCGTCACCGAGATCTGCTGTTGTGATTTCGGTTGTAGGGATTGAACCACCTGCCGCACCGCCAGCAAAAAGAGCTTTTGCGGCTGCCTCGGCTTTTTTAGCCTCTTCTTCGCCGTGAACGATTTTTGTAACCTCGTAAGCGAGAACCTCTTTAGCCTCGTTAATTTTACTGCCTTCAAGAGCACTGAGCTTTCTTACCTCGTCCATAGGAAGGAATGTAAGAAGTCTTAAGCACTTTTCAACATCGTTATCGCCGACATTTCTCCAGTACTGGTAGAATTCGTAGGGTGATGTTTTGTTTGGATCAAGCCATACAGCACCTTTTTCTGTTTTACCCATTTTTTTGCCTTCGCTGTTTGTGAGAAGCTGGAATGTCATACCGTATGCAGGCTTCATTTCTTTCTTTCTGATAAGCTCAACACCGCCGATGATGTTTGACCACTGGTCATTGCCACCTAACTGCATTACACAGCCGTAACGTCTGTTAAGCTCAAGAAAGTCATAGCTCTGCATAATCATATAGTTGAATTCAAGGAATGTAAGTCCTTTTTCCATTCTTGTTTTGTAGCAGTCGGCAGTGAGCATTCTGTTTACAGAGAATAAAGAACCGATTTCTCTTAAAAATTCGATATAGTTAAGGTTTCTTAACCAATCTGCATTATTAACGATGAGAGCCTTATCATCGGAAAAGTCGATAAATCTTGAAAGCTGTTTTTTGAAGCACTCAACATTATGGTCGATTGTGTCAACAGTCATCATTTTTCTCATGTCTGTTTTTCCGGTAGGATCGCCGACCATACCTGTTCCGCCGCCCATAAGGCAGATAGGACGGTGTCCGCATTTCTGCATATGGCTCATTGCCATTACGGTAAGAAAGTGGCCTACATGAAGGCTGTCTGCTGTAGGATCAAAGCCGATATAAAAAGTGATTTTGTCTTTTTTAAATAATTCCTCGATTTCTTCCGGGTGTGTGAGCTGTTCGATAAATCCACGCTCTTTTAACACTTCGAATGCGTTATCCATTGTTTTCTCTCCTTTAAATAAATTAAATAAAATTATTCGATGGAATAAAAAAAGCTCCTATCCAAAGGACGAGAGCTTGTTCGTGGTACCACCTTAATTCGCATTTGCATGCCTTGAGTATGTTGTAACGGGCATAAACCGTGCTGTTGCATAACTCCCCGAATGTAATTCAGACAATACCGTACTATGTGCTTACACCGACCGCACACTCTCTGGACTTGTAACCGATAATGCTTTTTGTCCGGATCAAAGTTTAGTATTAAAATTGAATTTATATTAGCATAAATTTATTTATAAATCAACACTTAATTTAGTGTCTACATATGTATAAAAAAATATACATGTGTAGAATATAATAGACAGCTGTATAAAAAAGTACACATTAAAATTTTGGTTAAACATAGATTAAATTAAGGAAAAGACTGCTTCAAGGCATTTAAATAATGATATTTTAGAGATTATTATAATTATTTTTAAAAAATTATCGCAATTCCTAAAAGTTGGCACGATAATTGCTTTAATATAAGTTGTTACAATCGATATAAAGAATCCCCTTTATTCTTGAGTGTAACTTAATTGTTTACTTAAGGTATTCTCCAACCTAATTTTGAAAAATGAAATTGCCGATTCATTTTTTAAACACAAAAAGCCGTTTTTGAAACGGCTTTTTGTGTTTAAAGGACTTATTTTGCAATATTTTCCGCTATTTTAACAATCACTTCAACAGCTTTTTTCATTGATTCCAAAGGTATATATTCATAAGGTCCATGGAAATTATAACCGCCGGTGAAAAGGTTAGGGCAGGGGAGTCCCATAAAAGAAAGTCTCGCTCCGTCCGTACCGCCTCTTATTGGCTGGATTTTCGGTGTTACGCCGACTTCCTCCATAGATTTTTTTGCAAGTTCTATAATACTCATATCTTTTTCTATTATTTCACGCATATTATAGTATTGGTCATAGATTTCGATAGACGCAATATTTCCGTAATGCTCATTAAGAAGCTTTACCTTATCCGCAATAAGTTTTTTTCTGTTTTCGAAGGAGTCTTTATCAAAATCTCTTATTATATAATCCAGAACCGCTACGGAAACATTTCCTTTCATATCGGTAAGGTGGAAAAAGCCTTCATAGCCTTCGGTTGTCGCCGGAGTTTCGTCCTTCGGAAGCATTGAAATAAATTCCGAGGCAATGAGCGAAGCGTTGAGCATTACGTTTTTGGATGTTCCGGGATGTACACTTTTGCCGTGAATTGTTATTTCGGCTGCGGCAGCATTGAAATTTTCATATTCAAGCTCGCCTATTGCACCGCCGTCAACAGTATATCCGAAATCAGCGTCAAAGCTGTTCATATCGAGATAGTCAACACCTTTTCCGATTTCCTCATCGGGTGTAAATATTATCGTAATATCTCCATGAGGTGTATCGTTTTCTATGATATATTCCATAGCCGTCATTATTTCGGAAATTCCGGCCTTATCATCGGCGCCGAGAAGGGTGGTTCCGGAAGAAGAAATTATAGTTTCTCCTATATGGTTTTTAAGAGTAGGGAACTCATCTGGATTAAGCTCTGTTCCGTTAAGCTTAATTATTCCTCCGTCATAGTTTTCCGTTACGACAGGTCTTATGTTAAAGCCGCAGGCGTCCGGGCTTGTATCCATATGTGAAATAAAAGCGATTTTCTTAACCGGTTTATCTGTATTTGACGGCAGAAAAGCATGGACATATCCATAATCATCAACATTTACGTCAAGAAGACCGATGTCCCGGCATTCACCGGCAAGTGCCTCCGCAAAGGCAAGCTGAAAGCTGCTGCTCGGAAAGGTGGACGAAGAATCGTCCGAGGTTGTGCAAACATCAACATATTTTAAAAAGCGTGATAATATATCGGTCAAAATAGTTACCTCCTGTAAAGATTTGATAAAGATATTTTAGCATAATTGTAAATTAGGTGATAGTATGACTTTATAATCATTATACAATGATATGTCCACTTCTACATAAATTATTGTGCTGATTATGGCTGTTTCATGTAAAAAATACATAAAATCACTATATGGTGATAAAATAGGATTGGTTTATATATATAATTTTTAGAAGAATGTAAAAAATACTTGTATTATTTTACATAAAGTATTATAATCTATAAATAAGTGATGAGGATAAATTCATCACACAGTACTTTTACAATTTAATACTTTGACCGTGAATTATCATTGTCATAATGGAGTATTATTGTTGTAGGTATTCTTTCCCATAGTGCATGGGAAAGCGGATATTAGAACAATAGACATTATAATGATTTGTCGGGGATTATGAAATGCTTATTGTTCACCTTTGTTTTAAACAAAAGCGTTTTGGGGAAGACGTGTTTAAAACAGAAAAACGATACAAAGTTTTTATAAGGAGGAATTATTCATGGATATTATTATTTCGTTGATACCTATTCTCATCGTTTTAATCGGTATCATAGTACTTAACAAACCCGCAAAGGTTATTGCTCCGATCGCATTCGTAGTAACAGTTATTTTCAGTATGACATACTTTGGCGTAGACTTTGCTCATATCTGGAAGAATGCGTGGTCAGGTATCATTTCCGGTACTAAAGTTGTTTACATGATTATGGCTGCTTTCTGTATCCTTAACATGCTCCTTGACACAGGCGCTATGGATAAGATCAGAGAGCTCATCATCTCAATCTCAGACGACAGACGTAAACATATCACAATCGTTGCTTTCGGTTTCGGCGGATTCCTTGAAGGATGTGCCGGTGCCGGTACACCTGCAGCTGTTGCTGCTCCCTGTCTTATGGGTCTTGGTGTAAGTCCTATCTATGCAGTTCTCGCATCACTTATCTCAAACGGTATCTGGTCATCATGGGGTGCTGCCGGTCTTACATGTTCAGGTGGTTACGCTGCTATGGTTGCTGAAGGTGCTGGCGCTGTTTACAACATGCCTATGCTTGATACTATGGACACAGCTGCTATCTATAACATGCTTTCAATGGCAACAGCAAGAGTAAATGCTGTTGGTGCTGTTCTTTGCCCCTTCGTTATTACTGCTGTTTGCTACGGTAAAAAAGGATTCAAAGGACTTATTCCTTTCCTTTTAATTTCAGGTGTAGTAGGTGCGGCTTGTATGATAGGTGTAACACATACAATCGGCTTCGAATTCACATCGATTATATCAGGTCTTGTAGTCGTTATCGTAGACTTCATCTATTGTAAAGCTGTTAAGAGCGAAACTCCGGAAGAATTTAAGGCTATACCGCCCGAAACAAAGAGCCCTATTCCTGCATGGAAGGCTGTATTCACATATGCACTCCTTCTTATTGCACTTCCTTGCGCTCGTTTCGGACTTGTTGGTACATACTTATACAAGAGAGGCTTCGCTGTTTGGATCGGTACAACTATCCTTGTAGTTTGCTTCATCGGTTCACTCGTTCTCGGATACACAAAGAACTTCCACAAATGTGTGGCTGTTTCATTCAAGAGCGTTATCGGTGCGTTAATCGCTATGGCATTCTTATCAGGTCTTTCAGAAGTTATGAAGACTGCAGGTATGCTTTCAATCCTTGCTAAGGCTCTTGCAGCCGTAGTAGGTAACGGATATCCGGCTGCTGCTGTATTTATCGGCTGCCTCGGATCATTCATGACAGGTACTACACTTGGTTCAAATATGATGTTCCATCCTATGCATATTGAGGCTGCTCAGATTCTTGGTATCAGCCCTGCATACACAGCTGCACTCAACTCATCAGGTGGTGCGCTTGGTAACATGATCTGCCCTAACAACGTTATCGCTGTTTGTGCAACTGTTGACTTCCAGAACCAGGAAGGTCTTGTAATGAGAAAGGTTGTTCCTGCTCTTGCAGTTCTTATGATTGCTGAAATGATTGCAGCAATGCTTTACATGTTTGTATTCTTCCCTGGATACTATATGTAATTTGAATTTGCATTTTAATTTGTGAATTTGAAAGGAGATATTTACATGAGCGAAGATAATAAAGCAAAAATGGGGATTGTAGACATTTTATTATTCGTATTTACAATTCTTTGTGCGTTTGTATTTAAATAAGAATTATTCCAAATGGCTCTGTCGTAAGGCAGAGCCATTTTTTCGTACAATAAATAGGAGGTTGAACATGGCGAAAAAGCTTGATTTTACAGTAAAATAACATAATTTTAAATTTTTTTGAAAAAAGTGTTGACAAAGTATAGGTGTTAGTGTATTATATCTATTGTTCGCAGCAAGCGAATGAAAAAAATAAATGCTTCATAGATATTGTGGAGAGGTGTCCGAGTGGTTTAAGGAGCTGGTCTTGAAAACCAGTGACTCCGAAAGGGGCCGTGGGTTCGAATCCCACCCTCTCCGCCATTTTTATCGATTTTTCAGCGGAGACTCTTGTGGAGAAGTACCCAAGTGGTTGAAGGGGCTCCCCTGGAAAGGGAGTAGACCGTTAATAGCGGTGCGTGGGTTCAAATCCCACCTTCTCCGCCAAATAAGTACTTCGAAAAAATATTTTAAAAAGTACTTGACATCGATAAAATAATGTAATATAATAATCAAGCTGTCTGATGAGACAGTGAGTAAGAAAAGAATTGATCCTTGAAAACTGAACAGTTGATGGTAAAAAATTAAACCCAAGTCAATAACGAGTTTATTGAGATTGAGATAAACTACCAAGTAATAAATGGAAAC
>Ga0129312_1000125_pt1 | contig 79008 bp, 77 predicted proteins | sample O827metagenome_FD_94434 | JGI IMG/M metagenome (GOLD analysis project Ga0129312, IMG submission 94434) | Orangutan group fecal microbial communities from Wisconsin, USA - O827 metagenome | ecosystem: Host-associated > Mammals > Digestive system > Large intestine > Fecal | place: USA: Wisconsin... | reverse complement strand
TTTTCCCTCCTTATGGGGAGTTATATTTGTTACGCTTTCAGTATAACGAATGGTTTAAAACTGGCATAACAAAGTGGGGAATTTTCTCCGCCAAAAGTGGGTATTTTTATTATGCCATTCACATTCAACACCGCTCGCCATCAGGTATCTACATATTCCTTCGCAGTCAACCTCTGTTATTCTTTTTGTGTCTTCCACTTCTGCAACGCTCTCAATTCTAACAAATTCCTTTAAACTTGTATCCAGTCCAAACATCACAACTAAGTCAAACTGGTCCGTAACATTCATAATATCTTTTTCCAATCCCTTAAATGAATTAGTCAAAAATAACTTATGACCGGGGAGCTTGAATAGCAACTGATACGAAGAGTTATTTTTGCCTTTAAATCCTGTATAAAAAACCTTCAAGCAGTTCACCCCGTTTCTCATCTTCTATGTTTATCCATATATTTCTCTATAGCTTCCACTACCAACTCCGTAGCTCTTTTTACAAAGCAATCATACTCATCCTTGGACATACCGATATATGGATACTGGCTAACTTCTTTTTTCGGCATATATCCCATTACCTTTACTTTGCGTGCAATTGCCCCTTCAGGAAGATAATCAATGTAATCCGGAAATTCCTTTAATTCCACAATATCTGTTATGTAGCCTGATTCCGGATTCGCTTCTAAATAATCAGCCTCTAAAGAATATATATCCTTCATTCTTTCTCGACCGCCTATGAGTTTCTTCACAGAATCCCATGTTTCTTCCATACCAACTGCCTGCTTGCTTAACTCCGGATGTAGCTTAATTCTATCCCAAGACGCTTTTACTCTATCCACATCACGTATGTATCTCTGAAATTCCGCATCTGTTATAAGATGTGAATAATATCCTAACAGGAAAGTCTCTTCTTTAACATCTAATTTCCCTTTTGGCTCAATATATTCATGCAAAAATCTGTCACAATCCGCAGCTGTTTTTCGTTCATTTCCCATCCAGTGTGTTACTTCTCTCGATGGAGTAAAACTTGTCCAATCTTCATTTTCCACATTACAATCGGGTGCTATATTTCCCACGAAAAATTCATGTCTACATAAAGAAGGAATCTTCTTAATAACCTCATCCGCAACCATTAAATGCGTAACCCATGTTGCCATAAAAACACCTACTTCCTAAAATTTATCCCTTAATGCCTTGATTTCTTCGTCATTAAGTCCAATTATTCTAAAATATGTATCGGTATCCCCAAATTCTGCTCGAAACAGTCTTAAAAATTCTTCCATAAACATTTTACAAGGCGTCACTATATTCATATCCAGTTCCGGAAAATTTTTATGCACTAATTCCAAGCGTCCTTTTCCATACTCCTTAGTCAATACATAATTTTCAATAATATCTTCATCACATACACTGGCATGCAGTAATAGAATCGCAGCAACAACTCCGGTTCTATCCTTGCCCGCTGTACAATTAAACATTACGCCTGTCTTAGCATTTGCTATACATTTAAATACATCTGGCATTGCCTTTGCTTTTGCAATACTTATGTAACTTATTGGTACCGCTTCCACGGATTCGGGCACACCACTGCCCTCACTGATTTGAAAATTATAATACTCAAAGTCTCTTCTACACGCGAAGCCACTCGGTTTTCTATCTACATCCTTTTGCCCACGCATATCAATAATCGTTGTTATATTCTTTGTTTTTAAAAATTCAATATCTTCCTCACTCGGATAATTCTGAACATCACTACGAAGTATACTTTCACATCTTGTCTGTTTTCCTGTTCTTGTTATATATCCACCCAAGTCTCTGGTATTTTCCGTTGTATTAAGTAAACTACAAACCATTTCTCTTCTCCCAAAAAAGTTTTTAACGCTTTTATTATACCAAAAACACTCTCAGACTTCCACCTGAGAGTGCTCCTAGTTTATCCCTATTTAATTGCAATAAAGCTTACAAAATATAATCCGTGATACAGTCATACCAATGTACATAGGTAATTCCGTTTACTACTATCTGTTCATTTTGAGGAAGCTGCTCACTCCACAGTTTTTTATATTGGTCTATTGCCCAGTCATTACGATTAAAACGGCGCCATAAGATTGTTCTGCCGTTTTTGTCGAGATACTGTTCTGACACAACTCCACAATTGTAAGTTTCAATATCCATTACACATACCGTGTCATAACTTTTTCCATTAATTGTAACAGTATATCTTCCTACAATATCCAACAAGAAATCTTTCTCTATACTGGTTACAACAGAACCATTTCTTTTAATATCCGACTTTGAGGTCAAATTAGTTTCATTGCCACAATTATCTTCGCCAAAGCCCCAATTCAGCATAAACTCATCACCATCAAGAAATGTAATATAATTTCTAACATCTCCATCATTTCTAAGGGTTGCAAGGTATCTACAATGGGTATCCGTAAGCTGCGCCACAAACGTACGATTTATCACATCCTTCTTATCTGAATATGCAGCTTCTCTCGCTGTTAATTCCACACCTTCAATTCCATGCACTTTGGCTTTTCCCGTCACCTGCATATCATATATGTGACTACATTTACGAGATGGAATATCATACATTCCCCATGAAAGCTTTTCTCCGAGTTTTGGTACCAAAAACCACCCCATGAGTTCTTCCCATTTAACATCAAATGCCTTCTTATCACTTGCTTCAATTTTATACTCCGGTATAAATTCCGGTAATCTCTTCATAGTATTCTCTCCTTTCGATATTCCAGTATAATATGGATACTTGTTTTTAAAGTTTTGTTTTGCAGTATGTAATCTACTTTTAACTGTTCCTATAGGAACATTGAGTCTTTTCGCAATCTCCGCCTGCGGCATTTCCTTCCAAAAGAATAAATATAATATCTGTTTATCCTTATCCCCCAGAAGCTCTATCGTATCTCTTACCAAGCTTATTTCAGTAGTCCCATATCTACTGTCAGCTCGATGCAATTCAGTCAATTCTTCCAAAGGAATTTCAAACTGAGTGGCTATCCTACGAAAATAATCATTGCATTTATTCCTCGCAATACTGATTATCCATGCTTTAAAAGAATCTCTATTTTTCAGTTGAGCAAATTTCTGATATGCAGTCAAATAAACTTCTTGCAATATGTCATCTGCATCTGCTTTAGAATTAATTTTAAACCTTACAAATCGTTCCACTGAAATCTTCTCTGCATCTAACAACACTTCAAATTCATCCACATTAACACCTCCCATCTATAGCTTATTGATAACCGGTTTCACTTATATAGACGTTTGGAAACATCAAAAGGTTCATTTCTCATAAAATTATACAAAAAAAACATTCTCAGATTTCCACCCAATGCTAATGTTGTCCACCTGAGAGTGTTCCTGCTTTACTACTATTCATTTTCCCGAATCAGCTTGTGTTATACTGTTCCATATTGTTGCCATCATATGTAAATCCCAAAGTGTAACTCTACAACAAACGTTTTATATCCTGCTTGTTATACAAAAATCTTCTCACTTCCATAATCTTATCATCACCCGCATCATCTATCACAACATAATAGACAACAAAGTTTTTCACATAAATTCTGTAATATGGATAGCGACGTTCCCTTAAAGAACGATATTGTTCAAATGATTCTGCCACAGGCTGTCGCTCCAATATTGCCGCTTCAACTTCATCCAACAAATCATTTGCAGCCTTTTCATTATGTAATTCCGCTGCAATATATACAATCTTTTCCTCTAAATCTTTGTAAAACAGTGGTAAATATCGCAGCTTATACTTTGTATTAGCCATTTACCCTCCTTCTAAGCTTAGAGAAAACTTCTTCATGCGTATATCTTCTGTCATCTTCTTCCGCAGCTCTATCAGCCATATCAAGAGCCGCTTCAATGCCATCTGTCAATCTTGAATATGCCTCTAGACTCAGCACGACCATTGCACCATATCCGTTTTTTGTTAAATATACCGGTTCACCACATGCAACTGCTTTCTCCACGTCCGGAAACTTATTTCTTAAATCTGAAACTGGTCTAATCTGTATCATAGGAACCTCCTTGCAATGCTTATCGTAATTTTATCAATATTTTATCTTTAAACATATTATAACCGATTAATCATGATTTTACAACAAGCAACTGCAACTCAAACTAAAATATTTTTACAATTTTCAAATATACACAAGGTTCACAGTATGCAAAATTTCAAAAAAAATATAGGGAGCCTTTGCAGACTCCCTATACAATGTATAGCTTCAATTCCATCTTATCGGGAAATCGAAATACATTATCTTCATAATAGAGCTTTGCACTCTTTTTCATGAATTCTTTTGATATTTCAAATGTCCCTAAAAACGTCGCATCTTCAATTAACGTGCTGAGCTGATAGCTGCCTGTGCTGCTGCCAGTCTTGCGATAGGCACACGGAAAGGTGAACAGGATACATAATCCAAACCAATTTTATGGCAGAACTCTACGGAAGAAGGATCTCCACCGTGCTCACCACAGATACCTACATGAAGCTTAGGATTAACAGGCTTGCCCAGCTTGATGGACATTTCCATAAGCTTGCCTACACCGGTCTGATCCAGCTTTGCAAAAGGATCGTTCTCAAAAATCTTGGTGTCATAGTAAGCATTCAGGAACTTACCTGCATCGTCACGAGAGAAGCCGAAGGTCATCTGAGTCAAATCGTTAGTACCGAAGCAGAAGAAGTCAGCTTCCTTAGCGATTTCGTCAGCGGTTAATGCTGCTCTGGGAATCTCAATCATAGTACCAACTTCGTACTCAAGTGCGATACCTGCTGCTGCGATTTCAGCATCAGCAGTCTCAACAACAACCTTCTTAACAAACTTAAGCTCCTTAATCTCACAAACCAAAGGAATCATGATTTCAGGCTTAACATTCCAATCGGGATGTGCCTTCTTTACATTGATTGCTGCACGAATAACAGCCTTGGTCTGCATCTTAGCGATTTCAGGATAGGTAACTGCAAGACGGCATCCTCTGTGACCCATCATAGGGTTGAACTCATGCAGGCTTGCGATAATATTCTTAATTGTCTCAACAGACTTGCCCTGTGCCTTTGCAAGCTTCTCAATGTCAGCTTCCTCGGTAGGAACAAACTCATGAAGAGGAGGATCAAGGAAACGAATGGTAACAGGGTTACCCTCCAGAGCCTCATACAGCGCTTCAAAGTCACCCTGCTGATAAGGCAGAATCTTCTCCAAAGCTGCTTCTCTCTCTTCTACTGTATCGGAACAAATCATCTCGCGGAATGCTGCAATTCTGTCCTCCTCGAAGAACATATGCTCGGTACGGCAAAGACCGATACCTTCTGCACCAAGCTCACGAGCCTTCTTAGCATCTGCGGGAGTATCTGCATTGGTACGAACCTTCAGCTTACGATACTTGTCAGCCCAAGCCATTACTCTGCCGAACTCACCTGCGATAGTAGCATCAACAGTCTTAATCTCGCCTGCATAAATGTTACCGGTAGTACCATCGATGGAAATCCAGTCTCCCTCGTGGAACTCCTTGCCGCCTAATGTAAACTTCTTGTTCTCCTCGTCCATAGCGATGTCGCCACAACCGGATACACAGCAGGTACCCATACCACGAGCAACAACTGCTGCGTGAGAGGTCATACCGCCACGAACGGTCAGAATACCCTGAGAAGCCTTCATACCGGTAATATCTTCAGGAGATGTCTCCAAACGAACCAGCACAACCTTCTCGCCTCTTGCATTCCAAACCTCTGCATCTTCAGCTGTAAATACAACCTTACCGCAAGCAGCTCCGGGAGAAGCGCCAAGACCCTTGCCCATAGGGGTAGCTGCCTTAAGTGCAGCAGCATCAAACTGAGGATGTAACAGAGTATCAAGGTTACGAGGATCAATCATTGCAACTGCCTCTTCCTCGGTTCTCATACCCTCATCTACCAAATCACAGGCAATCTTCAAAGCAGCCTGTGCTGTTCTCTTACCATTTCTGGTCTGCAGCATGTAAAGCTTACCATGCTCAACAGTAAACTCCATATCCTGCATATCTCTGTAATGATTCTCCAAGGTCTTGCAAACCTGCTCGAACTGAGCAAATGCCTCAGGGAACTTGTCTGCCATCTCTGCAATCTTCATAGGTGTACGAACACCTGCAACTACGTCCTCGCCCTGTGCGTTGGTAAGGAACTCACCGAACAGACCCTTAGCACCTGTAGCGGGATCACGGGTAAAGGCAACACCTGTACCACAGTCATCACCCATGTTACCGAATGCCATGGACTGTACGTTTACAGCGGTACCCCATGAATAAGGGATATCATTGTCACGACGATATACGTTGGCACGAGGATTGTCCCAAGAACGGAATACAGCCTTGATAGCGCCCATCAGCTGCTCCTTAGGATCATCAGGGAAGTCTGAGCCAATCTTAGACTTGTACTCAGCCTTAAACTGGTTAGCCAGCTCCTTCAAATCAGCTGCATCAAGCTCGACATCCTGCTTAACACCCTTCTTCTCCTTCATAGCATCGATAAGCTGCTCAAAATACTTCTTACCAACCTCCATAACTACATCGGAGTACATCTGGATAAATCTTCTGTAGCAGTCCCAAGCCCAACGGGGATTGCCGGATTTCTCAGCGATAACATTAACTACGTCTTCATTCAAACCAAGATTCAGAATAGTATCCATCATACCGGGCATGGATGCTCTCGCACCGGAACGAACGGAAACAAGCAGAGGGTTCTCCTTGTCACCGAATTTCTTGCCGGTAATCTCCTCCATCTTGGCAATGTACTCATTAATCTGGCCCTGAATCTCTGCATTAATCTCACGGCCATCTTCATAGTACTGTGTACAAGCTTCAGTTGTGATTGTGAAGCCCTGTGGTACGGGAAGACCGATATTGGTCATTTCTGCAAGGTTAGCACCCTTACCACCCAGAAGCTCACGCATATTTGCGTTGCCTTCTGTAAACAAATATACCCATTTCTTCATGCTTTTTGTCTCCCTTTTCTAAAATATTTTTTTGACAAAAATGTAGCCCCGCCGACGACTTTAAGTATCCAGTATTTTAATACCCCATACTAAAGTTTTCGCTCCCAAATATTTTAACAATCTGCCAATGGAATATCAAGACGAATTTGTCAAATATTTGACAGGCTTCCAATTTTCGTTTAAAATTACCAAAATTTTATGAATTTATTGTAGCAATTTGTATAAGTCTTAGGAAGCCTTTGCGGGTACAAAGCTGTCAAATATAAAGATATCAAAGTTCTTTCTTGCGGCTGCCAACTCCGCCTCGCTTTTAATTGTCCATGCCGCCGCCGTATTGTGATAAACCTTCCGGCAGATTTTGCGCGACAGCATCTTGGGATATTTATGATTATATGCCACAAAATCCGGCTTCCCCAGACAATTCAGCAATAAATTCTGCAGTGCAAAGCAAATAATCCCCTTTCCCTCGCCTTCCTTGATAAAGGCATCGGACAGCTGACCTCTCACCACATTCTTGCGCTTGCGTCTGTACCACCAGACTGCCAATGGGTTAAAGGATTCTATACAATATAACCCATTGTAGGCTCCAAGCAGCTTGTCCGCCACGGAACAAAGAGTCAAATCCGCAGACTCAATCTTCAATTCCACTATTAGCGGAACCTTTCCGGACACAAGCCCTAATACCTCCTCAAAAAGCGGTATATGCTCCTTGGATTCACACAGAGTAAAGCTCCGCAGCTCTTCGTAGGTATAATCGCTGACCTTCCCCTCGGCTCCGCAAACTCTTTTCAAAGTAAAATCATGAAACACCACCGGAATTTTATCCTTGGTAAGCTGTATATCCAACTCAATACCGAACCCTGCGTCCACAGCCCTTTCAAATGCTTTCAGGGAATTTTCCGGTGCATCACCTTTATTATCGTGAAGTCCTCTGTGGGCATAAAGCCATTTGCGAAAGGGGGCTGTATGCTTCCTTCCTGTTATATGCGGCATAATAAGCAGCAAATATGCCGCCACCGGGAATACTACGAATAAAAATATCGAAAACAATACTATTTTAAATGTACTCATGTGCCTTACTAATCCTCCGTCAAACCCTTTCGTACATGACTTTACTCTCATTTAAAAAATTCTTCAATCCTTTTTATGTCAATTTTTCAATCTTTAGGAAATCTTAAAAATGAATTTACTTATGCTTGCATTTTCCATAATTTTCTGTACAATAAGTAAAGATAGGGTTTTTTCCCATGTAAATGATATTGATTGACACCAACACAGAAAGGTTTTGAGAAATGATTAGTGCAAACAATGTAACCTTACGCATCGGTAAAAAAGCGTTATTTGAGGACGTGAACATTAAATTTACGGAAGGCAACTGCTATGGCTTAATCGGTGCCAACGGCGCAGGCAAATCCACCTTTTTAAAGATTTTATCCGGCAAGCTGGAGACTACCAAGGGTGACGTTACCATCACTCCCGGACAGCGTCTCTCCGTTCTGGAGCAGGACCATTTCAAATATGATGACTTTATTGTTATGGACACAGTCATTATGGGAAATGAGCGTCTATATCAGATTATGAAGGAAAAGGACGCAATTTATGCAAAGGAAGATTTCAGTGACGAGGACGGTATCCGCGCCAGCGAGCTTGAAGCAGAATTTGCGGAGATGGACGGCTGGGAGGCTGAGTCCAACGCTGCCATGCTCTTAAACGGTCTCGGTATTGACACTCAGTTCCATTACTCTCTCATGAAGGATTTGGACGGCAGTCTGAAGGTTAAGGTGCTTCTTGCCAAGGCACTCTTCGGCAATCCCGACATTTTGCTTTTGGACGAGCCTACCAACCACTTGGATTTGGACGCTATCGCATGGCTTGAGGATTTCCTGATTGACTTTGAAAATACGGTAATCGTAGTTTCCCATGACCGTTATTTTCTGAATAAGGTATGTACTCACACAGCCGACATAGATTACGGCAAAATTCAGCTCTACGCCGGCAACTATGATTTCTGGTATGAATCCAGTCAGCTTCTAATTAAGCAGATGAAGGAAGCCAACAAGAAGAAGGAGGAAAAAATCAAGGAGCTGCAGGAATTTATTTCCCGCTTTTCTGCCAATGCCTCCAAATCCAAGCAGGCAACCTCCAGAAAGCGTGCCTTGGAAAAAATTGAATTAGACGAAATCAAGCCCTCCAGCAGAAAGTATCCCTACATTGACTTCCGCCCCGAGAGAGAAATCGGTAACGAGGTTCTCACCGTGGAGCATTTGAGCAAGACCATTAACGGCGAGAAGGTTTTGGATGACATTTCCTTTGTGGTGGGTCATGATGACAAGATTGCATTTGTAGGCAGCAATGAGCTTGCCAAGACTACGCTTTTTCAGATTCTTGTCGGAGAGCTTGAGCCGGACGAGGGAAGCTACAAGTGGGGTGTTACCACCTCTCAGGCTTATTTCCCCAAGGATAATACCGCTGAATTCGACAATGATTTGACTATCGTGGACTGGCTTACCGGCTATTCTCCCGTTAAGGATGTCACCTATGTGAGAGGCTTCCTCGGACGTATGCTCTTTGCAGGTGAGGACGGAGTCAAAAAGGTAAAGGTTCTCTCCGGTGGTGAGAAGGTTCGCTGTCTGCTCTCTAAAATGATGATAAGCGGTGCTAACTGTCTGATTTTAGACGAGCCTACCAATCATCTTGACATGGAATCAATTACTGCACTGAACAATGGTCTGATTAAGTTCTCCGGCGTGGCATTATTCTCCTGCCATGACCACCAGTTTGTACAGACCACTGCCAACCGCATTATGGAGCTTCTGCCAAATGGCTCATTGGTTGACAAAATTACTACCTACGATGAGTATCTGGCAAGTGATGAAATGGCAAGAAAGCGTACTGTATTTACCGCCAATAAAGAGGACGATGATAATTAAATTAACACCTATTCAAAAGAGAACCCGCCCATACGAGCGGGTTTTCTAATCCAATCAGAAAGGATTTAACAAACATGATTGACTTACATGTACATTCCACCCGCTCCGATGGCACCTACACTCCATGCGAGCTTGTAGATTACGCCATAGAAAAAGGGCTGGACGCCTTTGCTTTAACAGATCATGACACTGTAGCCGGCCTGGACGAGGCAATGGAGTACGCTGCGGCTGCTTCCACCGAAGCAGGTGTAAAATGTATTCCTGAGGTGATTCCCGGCATTGAGTTTTCTACGGAATATCAGGGACGGGACATTCATATTGTAGGGCTTTACATTGACTATAAAAACGAAGCATTTGCCCAATATCTGCAAAGTTTTATAGATTCCCGCACCCTCCGCAATCAAAAAATGTGCAGCCTTCTTGCCGAGGCAGGTATTGATATCAGCTATGAAAGACTTTTAGAAGAATTTCCAAACTCCGTAATTACCAGAGCGCATTATGCCAAGTATATGTTAACTCACGGCTATATCAAAAGTATCAAGGAGGCCTTTGAACGCTATATAGGCGACAACTGCCCTTATTTTGTGCCAAGAGAAAAGGTTACTCCCGCTCAGGCAGTAGAACTGATTCTAAGAGCCGGCGGCGTTCCCATTCTGGCACACCCTGTTCTGTATCACTTGTCCAATGCCCGTTTGGAGGAGCTTGTGGCAGAGCTTAAGAATGTAGGATTGATGGGGCTTGAAGCTATTTACAGCACTTACTGTGCTGCCGAGGAGCGCCAAATGCGCATGCTGGCAAAAAAATATGGGCTCTTAATCAGCGGCGGCTCTGATTTCCATGGTTCCAACAAGCCGGGGCTTGATATGGGAACGGGCTACGGCAAACTCTATATACCCAATCAGGTACTTGATGATATTAAGGCAGCTTTGTCCTAAATCATACACTAAAAAGGCAGTTATCACATACAGATAACTGCCTTTTATTACCCAAGCAATCTACCCTTCTACAATCAGGTATCTTCCGTCGCCCACTTCAAACACTTCATCAGCCTCCAAAATGTCGCCTTCGTCAGCGCCTTCCGTATCAATGCCTTCCTCCTCAAAGAACTCAATTACCTCGTCAACAGAATCCACAACCACTGCCATGCAATCCTCCAAAAACTCACAGGCCTCCTCCGGCGTCTCGGCTACCTTCTCGGGAAATAACTGAAGCTGCTTCTCTAAAAAGCATTCCAGTACAGCATCATCAAATTCATGCATATTAAAATCCTCCTTCTATAAATATTCATAATAGTTCAACCATGCCATTCACAAACTGTTATACATATTCTAAAAGCTGTAACGGCTTCTCTATGATAGCGTCCGCATGATTATCAGAAAGCTCCTTATAATCGCGGAAGCCCCAAAGCGCACCCACCGTAAAGGCTCCGGCGCTTTTTCCCGTCTTCATGTCCGTGGAGGTGTCGCCCAAATACAGCGTCTCCTCCGGTCTTACACCGAGCTTATCTAAGATTACAAACACACCCTCGGGACTTGGCTTGATTGCCACCTTATCCGTCTGCCCTAAAATCACGTCAAAGTAATCCTTCCCAAACAGTGCTTCAATTACGTTTACTGTCTCTGCATGGGGCTTGTTGGAAAGCACGGCGATTGCAATACCCTTTTCCTTCAGTGCGGCAAGAAGCTCCTTTATTCCCTCATAGGGCTTAACCTCATACATACAGTTTTCCCTGAAAATTTCCTTGTACCGGGCATATGCCTCCTCAAAATGCACAAGCTCCTTATCTCCGCCTGACAGCAACGCTCTTTTGATTAAATTAGCGGCACCATCGCCCACAAAATATTTGTACTGCTCCACTGAAAAGGGGCCATAGCCATATTTCTCCATAACCTTATCTACACAATACTTCATACTATGAATGGAATCAGAAAGTGTTCCGTCCAAATCAAAAATCACTGCTTTCTTCATGCGAATAGCCTCTTCATTTCCTGATAAAGCCTGCCCACGGGCAGTCCTACCACATTGTTGTAATCACCTGCAATGCCCTTGATATATCTGGCACAGAAGCCCTGTATGCCGTATGCTCCAGCTTTGTCCAAGGGGTCAGCTGTTTCCACATAGGCAGTTATCTCCTCATTTGTCATGGGATAAAACTCCACCTCAGTGGTCTCATGAAAGGTTTGTATCTTTTCCCCATATATTAGAGTTACACTTGTATAGACCTGATGAGAACGCCCTTGTAATTTCTGCAGCATTTGAACTGCTTCCTGCTTATGGTGTGGTTTTCCCAAAATTTGTCCGTCACAGGCAACAATGGTATCAGCACCTATTACCAAAACAGGCTCCCTTTTATCTGCCCCTTCCACACTTTCTGTCTTCAGCTTCCTTGCCACTGCCCCCGCTTTTTGTGCAGAAAGCTGCTCCACCACCAAATAAGGAATATCTGTAGTGACCTTCTCCTCCACATCACTTACAAGCACCTGAAACTCCAACCCAATCTGCTTAAGCAGCTCTCGCCTTCTTGGGGACGCGGAAGCCAGTATTATTTTTATATTTTCCATAATAATCTCCAGTCCGGAGCGTTAGCCGAGCTTCCTTAACCTTTATTCCCCATGCTGGGTCTCCGGAATAAAGGTCCGGCTGATTGCTGCCTGCTCCTCATGCATTTTCTTAGCCTTCTCCATTGCTTCCTTACAGAAGATATCCTGTGCCAGCACAAGCTTTTTACCTCTTCTGTCCACCTTCTCGTAGGAGCCGTCAGGCTGTAGTACTGCTGCCTTTGCCGTGTCCGCAAGCTGCACCTGTAAAATGTGAAGCAGCTCCTCCTTAAGCTCCTGTCTGTCCACGGGGAACAGGATTTCTACCCGGCGCTCTAAATTTCTTGGCATCCAGTCGGCACTGCCGCAGTAGATTTCATAATGCTCGTCATTTTCAAAGTAGAAAATGCGGCTGTGCTCTAAGAAATTACCCACGATGGAGCGCACGGTAATATTCTCGCTGACTCCGGGAATGCCTACCTTCAGACAGCAGATACCGCGCACAATCAAATCAATCTTCACTCCTGCCGCACTTGCGTCATACAGAGCGGCAATAATATCCCTGTCACACAGGGAATTCATCTTAGCGATAATGTGGGCGGGTCTGCCCTCCTTGGCATATTTCTTTTCCCTGCCAATTAAGTACAAAAACTTATCCTTAAGCCACAGAGGCGCCAGCGCCAGCTTATTCCAGAACAATGGCTCCGAATAGCCTGACAGCATATTAAACACTGCCGTAGCGTCCTCACCGATAGTTTCCGAGCAGGTCATCATACCTATGTCCGTATAAAGCTTAGCGGTAGCGTCATTGTAATTTCCGGTTCCCAAATGCACATAGCGGCGGATTCCGTCCTCCTCCCTGCGCACCACAAGGGTTATCTTACTGTGAGTCTTTAACCCTACAAGACCATATATTACATGACAGCCTGCTTTTTCCAGCATTCTTGCCCATACAATATTGTTTTCCTCATCAAAACGCGCCTTTAACTCCACCAGCACAGTAACCTGCTTGCCATTCTCCGCAGCCTGAGCAAGTGCTGCAATGATAGGGGAATTGCCGCTGACACGGTAAAGCGTCTGCTTAATTGCCAACACTTCAGGGTCCTTCGCCGCCTGTCTGATAAACTCTACCACCGGTGTAAAGCTCTGATACGGGTGATGCAACAGAATATCTCCCTTTCTTATCTGTTCAAAGACATTGCAGCCTGCCGGAAGCTCCGGCACCGTCTGAGGCTCATATTTAGGAGTCTTTAGATTGTCAAAGCCCTCCAGTCCGTACATTTTCATTAGTACTGTAAGGTCAAGAGGTCCGTCAATTTCATAGACATTCTGCTCACCGATGGAAAGCTCCTTTTTCAGGATTTTAAGAAGGTGCTTGTCCATATCCTTCTCAACCTCCAAACGGATTGCCTCACCCCACTGACGCTTTTTAATCTGCTTTTCGATTTCCTTTAAAAGGTCTGCCGCCTCGTCCTCCTCAATAGTCAAATCTGCATTTCGCATAATACGGAATGGGTGAGCGCAGACAATATCATAATTGAGAAACAGCTTCTGAATATTTCTCTCGATAATCTCTTCCAGCAAAATCACTTTTTTTACGCCGCTGCCAGCCGGAAGCTCTACAATACGCCCAAGAACGCTTGGCACCTGCACAGTAGCAAATTCCAGCTCCTCATCATTCTTTTTCCGCACCATGGCTCCGATATTCAGGGATTTATTGCGTATAAGAGGGAAGGGTCTGGAGGAATCCACTGCCATAGGCGTAAGCACCGGATACACATTATCCATAAAATAGCGGTCGATATATTCTGCTTCCTCCTTGGAAAGCTGTTCATGCTGTCTGATAATATGCAGCCCGTTCTGTTCAAGCAAAGGAAGCAGGGAGCGGTTATAGGTGGAATACTGCATATCCACAAACTTATGGATTGCTTCATGTAGTGCCTTTAACTGCTCCGTAGGCGTCATGCCTGCAATATCCGGCTTCTCATAGCCTGCATTCACCATATCCTTTAGTGATGCCACACGAATCATAAAAAATTCGTCCAGATTGGAAGCTGTAATGCTTAAAAACTTCAGCCTTTCAAACAAAGGAATGCTCTTATCCCGCGCCTCGTTTAAGATTCTGTAATTAAATAACAGCCAGCTAAGCTCCCTGTTAGTATAAAATTTTGGATTGCGAAATTCCTTTTCTGCCATAAAATCAAAATCCTCCTAAAAAGTCTTTCTCTGCTTTAAAATCGGCTCCACACTGAATACCTCTTTAAAGAAATCCACACTTGAGGCAAAAAAGCCCTTTTCCAAGGTGATATCCTCCAGAGTATCCACCGTCAGTATCAATTCATTGTCCTGCAAGGCTGCCTTAAGCCCTTGCAGCTTCTGCTTATGGCTTCTGTCCAAGCTGTTTGCCAATCGTAATATAGCAGTAAGCTTTGCTACAATCAGGTAGTTTTCCTTATTCAAATCCGTCACACCTGCCAGCTTTCCATAATAAGCAAACTTGCTGTGATTAAAGCGCACCACATTCGCTACGATTGCTCTCTCCAAGTGAGACAAGCCAATAATTTCCGTTGCCATGATAATGTTGTAGGAATTCTCCCCTATGTTCACCTGACTAATATATTTTCCACAGTCATGAAGGATTGCAGCAATTTGCAGATACAGTCGTTCTCTCTTCCCCAAACCATGAATCTTTTTCATGCTGTCAAAAATCGTGGTAGTAATCTTCTCCAAGGTCTCTGCACGCTTTCTGCTTCCCATGTAACGCTTACTGATATTCACAGAGCAGGCAATAATATCCTTCTCAAAATCATGCTCCCCCTGAAACATCTTCATTTTCTCCGCATATTCATAGGCGATACCGTCGCATAGGGTTACCCCCGGCGCCCACACCTGCTTTGCTCCCATAAGCTCACAGATTCTTCGAAGCAGTACCGCACTTATCAGCACAAGGGGTACTCTCTCCTCCGCAATATCCAAGGCAATCGCTACTTCAGTGGTACTCCTGCTTCGCAAAAGCTGCATCAGTTCACCAAAATCCTCCGCATTTACGGTTGCTCTGTGATATTCTTTTCCCGCTCTCTTCACCGCCCACGGAGAAATATAATCGTCCACAATAATAATATTATGAATCTCTCTATCCTTCAGATAAAGCTTTTTGTAGGTGGCAAGCTGCGCCGTAGCAAGCTCGTCAATCAACTGCTCTACCTGAGAGCTTTTGGCGTTCAGATGATGTAACAGCTCCTGCATACGAAGCACGCCAAGTCGCAGGTTCTGAGTGGAAACAAGAGTGTCATTGTCAAACAGTGAAAGCTGAATGCTTCCGCCTCCAATGTCCACAATGGCGGTCTTTTCCTCTATGATTTTGCGGAAGCTCTCTCCCTTGGAAGCTACGGATTTATAATCCAAAAAACGCTGCTCCGAGTTGCTTAATATCTCTACTTTAATTCCTGTGCGCTGGGCAATCTGATCCTGCACAATAGTGACATTCTCCATCTCACGGATAGCGCTGGTTCCGTAGGCACGATATGCTTCCACCTTGTAGGAGCGCATAATCTCTGAAAATTCCTTTAGAGTACGGCAGAGTTCATCCATTTTTTCATTGCTGATTCTGCCATGAGCGTAGGTATCACTGCCCAAATCCAGACGCTGTCTGATATAGTCGATTTCCCGCATATTATTTTTACCGGAAAACTCAAAGATTTTCATGGAAAGCTCAAAGCTTCCCACATCAATAGCCGCAAAGGTTTTCACACTCATAGGTTTCCTCCTGCCACTTATATTTTAGCACTAATGTAATCTATAAACTGCTGGGCACTTCTTCCCGAAAGCCCGCCGTGAGCAAGCTCCCATTTATTTGCCTCCAGCAAAAGCTCCTCCTCAGGTATATTCACACCGCCCCTCTCAGCCAAGGTCTTCACAATAGTCTGGAACTGCTTTTTGTCCGGCGCGCCAAAATAGATGGTAACACCAAAGCGGTACACTAAGGAAAGCTTCTCCTGCACAGTGTCGCTGGTGTGCATATCCTGTCTTACCTCTTCCTTATCGTTATAATTCTCCCGAATCAGGTGGCGGCGGTTGGAGGTTGCGTAAATTAATATATTCTCCGGCTTTTTCTCAAGACCGCCCTCAATTACCGCCTTTAAGTATTTATACTCTATCTCAAATTCCTCAAAGCTCAAATCGTCCATATAGATTATAAATTTATAGTTGCGGTTTTTAATCTGGCTGATTACCTCGTTTAAATCCTGAAACTGGTGCTTATATACCTCAATAATACGGAGCCCTCTGTCATAATATTCATTGGCAATCGCCTTAATGCAGGAGGACTTACCTGTTCCCGCATCACCGAACAAAAGGCAGTTATTGGCTTTCTTGCCCTGCACAAAGGCGTCCGTATTGTCCGTCAGCTTTTTCTTGGGGATTTCATAGCCCACCAAGTCATCAAGGCGCACATGCGCGATATTCAGAATGGGTTCAATATGTACACCCGTCTCGTCATGGGCAATGCGGAAGGATTTATGCAGTCCGAATTTACCCACACCATATTCCTTGTAAAACTGAGTCAGCGTCGCCTTCATCTCCTCCGGCGTATGGTCGGCGCAGAATTTCTCTGCAAGCTCACAGATACGGGCGCAGATACGGGTATTATAAACCTTGCTCTCCTGCTTGCTGCTTGCATAATCCACAATCAGTCCAATCTCCGGCACTCCAAGCTTATCCGACATATCCGTAAAATCATAGTCGTAAAATTCTTTAAAAATCACAATATCATGTAAGGCAGCAGCATTAATGCTTCCCTCTATCTCGCCGCGGATTTCACAGCCGCAGCTGTAGCTGTTCTCATTGTTCACCAATAGATTTGCCAAATAGCAGTGCCACAGATTACCATGAAAACCGTAGCTGCCCGCAAGCTCAATCAGCCGGTGGATACAATCGTAAAATAAAGACGCCATATCCTCCCTATTGTAATATTCGTCCTCGTAATGAGACATCAGCCATGCCATGTCATACAAAAGGTCGCCGTCCTCAAAATTTCTATAAACAATTAATTCATTTTCCCTCATGTTAATCTCCATTCCGGAGCGTTTTATGCGACGGGGCGACGCAAATATCAAATTTGCGTCTGCCATCAGTGCTTATTTGTGAGCGCTCCTGACTATGACCTAGTAATTTCCCAAAATTTTCATATTACGCGCCTCGTCACGCAGACCCCTCAGGGCATTCTTGACAGCGCTGTCTGCCAGATTTCCCTCAAACTCAATAAAAAAGCGGTACTCCCAGCTGCGGTCCTCAATGGGACGGCTCTCAATTTTTGTCATATTCAGATTATTATAAATAAAGTGGGACAGCATATGATAGAGAGAACCGCTCTCATGGGGTACCTCAAAGCAAATGCTGATTTTCCCTGCGTCCTGCTTAAATATCTTCTGGTTGGTAACTATTATGAAGCGGGTGGAATTATTACCGGACTGATTTACCCCCTTCTTTAGCACCTCAAGGCCATATATTCCGGCAGCATGTTCACTGGCAATGGCTGCCTGTGTTTTGTCCTTGTCCTCCGCTACCTTTTTCGCCGCAAAGGCATTATTCTGCATACTAATCTGCTGCCAGTCATGGTCTGCCAGATATTTAGCACTCTGCATGAGAGACTGTGGGTGTGAATATACCGTCTTAATGTCGGAAAGCTTTGCTCCCGGCACTCCCAAAAGACAATGCTCAATCTTGATAATCTGCTCGCCCACAATATAATTTTCAAATTCTACCAAAAGGTCATAAATCTCGCTCACAATCCCTGCCGTGGAGTTCTCAATAGGAAGCACCGCAAAGTCTGCACTGCCCTCATCAATGGCACTCATGGCATCTCTGAAGGTGTCCACATGAAAGCTTTTGATTTCATCTCCGAAATACTGCATCATTGCCGCCTGTGAATAAGCGCCGTCAGCCCCCTGAAAGACTACTCTGGCTTTTCCTGTATCCAACTTATCCACTCCTATAAAAGGGAGCTTACCCTGACTGCCGTTTGCCGCCAGAAGCTGGTATTGCAGCTTTCTGCTCATTGACATAATCTGCTCAAACAGCTCCTCAACACCATGGCTGTTGAATTCATTGTGGGTCATCGACTTCACCTTTGCAAGCTTCTCCTGCTCTCTTTGTCTGTCGAATACCTTTTTTCCTGCTCCTATTTTATATTCCGCAACCTGTGTGCAGATATCCATTCTCTTTTCATACAGCTCTACTATCTGAGCATCGATAGCATCAATTTGCTCCCGTAATTCTAATAAGTCCATATCTCCTCGCATTCTACCGCCCCAAAAAACGGAACGATTTTGTATTTTACATTATCTTATACCAAAATCAGCTTGATAGCAAGTGGGAAGCAGGGTATACTTATGCAGAAAGGAATACGTCTGTCAATCACTGCAATCTTATCACTTTTTTTGACTTTCGTCATTCTTTTTACGAAATTTTACAATAGTTTTACAAGATGTATACAAAAAACATACATATACACAGGAGACAATTTATGAACACAAGCAAAAAGTTGAAGCATATTATAATAGGCACTGTTATCGGAATTCTTCTGCTTACTCTGATAATCTATTCATTTTTGTCCAAGCGTATCGCTATGAATCCCACAGGCACCATTGGCAATACCGCCGGCAATCTTAACAATGGGGGACTGTTTTGCGAATATGACGGTGTTGTATATTTTTCCAACTCCCTTGACGGCGGTAGTCTCTACTCCATGCTGCCCGATGAAACAGCTCTTCAAAAGCTCAATTCCTCCAATGTGCGCAATATTTTAGCGGGAGGAAAATATTTATACTATTTTCAATTAGGCACCTTGGGTGGGGGTGGAATAGAAAATGTGAGAACCATCAAAACCTTTAATCGATGCCAACTGAACGGAAACTATGCCACCGGATTAACCAGAGATGTCGTTGTCACCGGACAGCTTGTGGATAATTACCTGTATCTTCTGACCTCCACCTCAGACTGCATCTCCTTTTATAAGCTGAAAATAGACAAATCCGACAAGACCATTCTTGCCGATTATTCCATCAACCCTGCCTGCGCAGTAAACGGCAGCATTTATTACAATGGCACCCAAGACAACCACTACCTTTATGCTCTGAATACTGCCAACGACACCGTTACAGAAGTGTGGAAGGGAAATATCTGGTATCCCAGTGTTGAGGGGGACTATGTGTATTACATGGACGTTGCCAATAACTACAGAATCTGCCGCTACAGCTTTTCACAGGATATGATTGAGGTGCTTACCGAGGACAGGGCAGACTGCTATAATGTAGGAAACGGCTATATTTACTACCAAAAAAACAGTGCCTCACCGCAGTTAAAATGTATGCGCACGGATGGCACTGATGAAAAGGTCATAGCCGAAGGCGTTTACTGCAACATCAATATGACCTCTCAATATGTGTATTTTCAGGAATTTGGCGATGATGTCTCACTCTATCACAGCCGGTTGGGTTCTGACGGCTACAGCCCCTTTTAAGTCTGTCATGGGAGACAGCTGCTTTTCTATTCTTCTATGTGGTCGAGCCCCTGACTTAAGATAGTGACGATATGGGAATCTGCCGGTGCGTAAAAAATAGTCTTGCCTTCTCTGCGGTTCTTCACCAAATCCATCTGCTTCAGCACTCGCAGCTGGTGAGAGATGGCAGACTGTGACATACCAAGCAGCGTGGCAATATCATATACACACATTTCTGAGCAGAGAAGCACATACATGATTTTCAATCTTGTAGGGTCACCAAAAACCTTAAAGAAATCTGCCAAATCCTGCATTTCCTCCTCCGGCGGCATTTTTTCATCCACCCTTTGAATAGTCTCTTTGTCTAAATATATATATGTGTTCTCCTCCATGCGCTTACCTCGCTTATCCTTATCCGTGGCTTACCTTCCAGATTTCATTTTCTGTTTGGATAATTTAAATTATATCACGCTTCCCCTTATTTAGACAAATGAAAATATTCTTCCATTCCCTTGCTCATGTGCATTTCACCGCTTTTGTCCACAAAAAGCACCTCCGCATCAAACTCCTCTGCCAGCCTGCTTCCCTTCTCCACCCCCAAGACAAAGCAGGCTGTGGAAAGTGCATCACTCAGTAATCCGTCCTTTGTAAGGACAGTGACGCTGCTCACACCACTCTGCGCCGGATAACCTGTAGCCGGATCTATGATATGGTGATAACGTATGCCGTCCACCTCCACAAAACGCTCATAATCACCGGAGGTAGAAATGCACCACTGTCCTGTCAAGGACAAGTAGCCCAAATTTTCCGATGTGTCAAAAGGATTCAGAATCCCAACCCGCCAACTGTCACCATCAGGCTTTTCACCATAGGTAAGAACACTTCCGCCCACAGAAATAACTGCCCCCCTTGGCTTGTCCGGCTGCTCCTCCAAATAATCTAATATTCTCTGTAGGGCAATCCCCTTTCCTACTGCTCCCAAATCAAGCTGTACTCCGGCGGGCAGGTATAAGGAATTTCCCTGCAAAGAGACATCGTCACTGCCCCTATGGCTAAGAGCCTCCGAAATATCCTCCTGCGCAGGAAGCTTATAGCCCGTCTCCCCGTTTTGGCTCCACTCGTCAATATTCCACAGGCGTATCACCTTCCCCAGCGAAATATCAAAGGCGCCCTCCGATGCCACAGACAGAGTCAGACATGTGCCTATGATTTGATAAAGCTCCCCGGAAAGTGATATTCCCTCTTCTCCCCTTGCCGCCCTTGTGTTCACCTGATAAATTTCTGAGGTTGGAAGCCGCCATGACAGCATATTCTCCTCCAAATTTCTTATCAGGCTCATGATTTCCTCCGTCAGCTCAGCTTCCCCCTGCTCTGTCACATAAACTGTCTGACTTACTATGGTTCCCATGGCTGTATCCGTCCGTTTTGACGGCTCTGCCTGCTTTCCTGTGCAGCCTGACAGAAAAGACAGCAACATACAAAGGGCAGGAATTATAATGTTCAAAACCTTCTTTTTAAAAAACTGCTTCATTTTCGTGTTCCCTTTTGTTATACTAAAATTTAATTAAACCAATTCTTCCAAAATACAACGCACTATGGAAAGGGCTCTTTATGAAAAAGTTTGCCGCTTATCAAAAAACTGCATTTGTGATAGGTATACTGCTGATTCTGATATTTTTAAGCTGCATGGCATGGATTATCTTCCCTAAGCCGCATTCGGACGGGCTTACAGCCGACATTTATCAGGACGGCAAATTACTTCAAAGCATTAACCTGTCTGCCGTAGCAGAGCCTTATACCTTTACGGTACAGGGAGAAAACGGCGGTACCAACACCATCGAGGTTCGTCCGGGAAGCATCGCTGTCATCTCTGCGGACTGCCCCGACAAGATATGTGTACATCAGGGCTTTATAAGTACTTCTCTGCTGCCCATTACCTGCCTGCCCAATCATTTGGTAATCCAGATAAGAGAGTCGGCAACAGACAAGGAAACAGCTACAGAGCCTGCTCTTGACATGATTTCTTATTAGGGATATTACAAACGGAGATTATTATGCGTATTAAAAAGCTGACACTGCTTGCCATGTTCACAACACTGGCACTAATCATTTTTACTATTGAAAGCGCCATACCGCCCCTCATACCCATTCCGGGTATTAAACTGGGGCTTGCAAATATAATAACGCTTGTTCTTTTAAAAAATTATTCCTTTCAGGATACTCTGTGGGTACTACTCGCAAGGATTTTACTGTCCGCCTTCTTCTTTGGTCAGGCATTAAGTCTGCTCTACAGCCTTATGGGTGGCTTGTGCTGTCTCCTTATGATGTATCTTACCAACAGACTTCTGAAGGGACATTATATCTTCCTCACCAGTATTGCCGGTGCCATCTCCCACAATTTGGGACAGCTCTTTATTGCTTACCTGATTACTGCGGTACCCGGCGTACTTGTATACCTTCCCTTTTTGATGCTCAGTGCCATTCTGACCGGATTCTTTACCGGTCTGTGCGCTCATTTTATTCAGCGCTATCTAATGCCTGCAATAGCTGGCTCACAGTCTGACCTAAAATCGGGTGGCGATAATTAGGGGAAAGCTCGCTTAAAGGCTTTAACACAAAATATCGGTTCTGCATATCGATATGAGGAATGATTAGCTGCTCGTCCTCATATACAAGCTTATCATAAAAAATAATGTCTAAATCCAGTGTCCTTGGTCCCCAATGTACCTTTCGCTCCCTGCCTGCCGCTGCCTCTATAGCATGAAGCACCTTCAACAGCTCCTTTGGTGTCATTAGCGTCCAAAAAGCCATTGCTCCGTTCAGAAAGTCCTCCTGCTCCACTCCTCCGTAAGGCTTTGTCTCAAGCAATTCGGATACCGACAAATTTTTTATCTCCGTCTGCTCCTGTAAAGCAGAAATGGCTGCTTGAATATACTTCTCCCGCTCTCCCATATTGGAACCCACCGACAGATATACCTGATGCCAGCCCCTGTGGATATGCACCGAAACACAACCAAACGGTAACCCAATAGGTGCCTTGGGCTTTCTCACCTCTAAATCTATCTCCTTTATTAAATCATATTTTAACAATATCTCTCTTGCCAAATTCTCCGCCACTGTCTCAATCAGCTTAAAGGTATGCTCCTGCATCCATTCCGTAATAAAATGACAGACCTCTCCATAATTGGTAGACTGTGTCAAATCATCCTCCTTTGCAGCCGATGTAATATCTGTGTAAAGAATTGCATTGACAAAAAAAGGCTGCCCGTTTCTATTTTCCTCCTCATATACGCCGTGATGGGCAAAAACCTCTAAATTTTCAATTCTGATTTCGTCCATATTCGTCTCCATACCAATTATCTAAAACACCTCTTGCTTCATCTTATCTTCCGCTATGCAATATTGCCTCTGTCATACGAACAGCCCGGACATTTTTTTCCACATCATGCACTCGTACAAAGCTACAGCCCTTCATCACACCCATCACTGTAGTCACAAGGGTTCCTTCCTCTCTTTGGTCTGCCGGAAGATTCAGAGTTAAACCGATTACGGATTTGCGACTACAGCCTAAAAGTATAGGATAGCCAAACATATTAAGCTCCTCCAAGCAGTTGATAATCTCCAAGTTATGCTCATAGGTTTTGCCAAAACCCACACCCGGGTCTATAATAATCTTCTCATCGGGAATACCGGCAGCCTCTGCAAGCTGAATGCTCTGCGCCAAATCAGCAGCCACGTCCTCCATAAAATTCTGATAATCAGGCTCCCGTCTATTATGCATCAAACAGCATGGAAGCTTGCTTTCCGCAATAACCCTTGCCATGTTTTCATCATATTTTAATCCCCAAATATCGTTAATCAAATCGGCACCCGCCGCAATACCTGCCTGCGCCACCTTACTCTTATAGGTGTCCAAAGAGATAGGGACATCGAAATTAGCCTTGATTGCTTCAATCATCGGCACAACTCTCTCAATTTCCTCCTCGTCCGGCAAAAGTGTATATCCGGGTCTTGTGGATTCACCGCCCACATCTACAATATCCATGCCCTCAGCCAGCATGGTCTCCACATGCTTTAAGGCTCTATCTCTGTCATTCCATTTTCCCCCATCCGAAAAGGAATCCGGTGTCACATTTAAAATTCCCATGACATAAGTATGACCCTTTGTTTCAAATTCTCTGTTTCCGATTTTCATGCTCTACGTTCTCCTCCTTCATTAACTCTTGTCGTATTAATATTGAATACGCAAATTTTTCTTACTTCCCTTCCAGCTGCAATCAGCCTCTGCCTCACAGGCAAAGCATGCCCTGCTCGCCTTATCCGCCCGATATAGAATGCCATTCAAATCCTTATTGCCTGCTACATCGGCATTTCTATGATTTAAAATTGCAGATATAATAACATCTGTTTCCTTATCATCAAAACCGCAGTCTGCCAAGATTTGAGGGGCAATTTCCCCACTGGCAAGCTCATGAGGCGTACCTCTCTCGTACTGAATGTGCTTGCCCAAATCGTGCAGAAGTGCCGCCGCATATATAAGCTCCCTGTCAATCTTAAGCTTCTCCTCAAGATTTATAATCCAACCGATTCTCGCCACATCCAGAAAATGTACCATATTATGACGGCAGAAGCGCCTGTCTGCTTCTGCCGAGATATTTTGTTTTAAATGTTTTAAAAACAAATCATGATTTAATATCTTGTCAATTCTTTCCATTATATCAATCCCTTATCCTTGCAGCATCTGAAAAAATTGCTGCTGCAGGGCTGCGTTGTTTTCAAAAGCTCCTCTGGTTGCCACACTGACTGTCTTACTTCCGGGCTTTTTGATGCCTCGCATGGTCATGCACATATGCTCCGCCTCCAGCATCACCATAACTCCCTGAGGTGCCAGATTCTCCATAATTGCATCTGCAATCTGTCCCGTCATCTGCTCCTGTATCTGTAAGCGTCTGGCGTAAACCTCCACAGTCCTTGCCAGCTTGCTCAACCCCACTACCTTACCATTCGGTATATATGCTACATGTGCCCTCCCATAAAAGGGCATCAGATGATGCTCACAGGTAGAATAAAAGACAATATCCTTTTCCAACACCATTTCATTATTGCCTACTGTAAATACCTTGGACAAATGCTCTGCGGCATTTTCCTCCATACCTCCACATATTTCTTCATACATTCTGGCAATTCTGTCCGGCGTCTCCTTCAGACCTTCTCTGTTAATGTCCTCTCCTATCCCCTCTAAAAGCAGCTTAACCGCTTCCTTAACCTTTTCACGATCTACCATATCAACTTATATCCTTCCATTACCTGAATTATTTACAGCCTAAAAGCTGCATCAGTCTTCCAAGATAGGATAAGGAGCCAAAGGCGATGATAACATCATCCTTTCCTGCAAGCAGTCTGCTCATCTCTACAGCCTCCTCCAGACTATCCACAGCAGTAACCTTGGGGTGTACCTCGGCAACCCTCTTTGCCAGCTCATAGGCGTGCATGGCACGGGGATTGTCCGGCGGTGTCACAGTAATAATCTGATCTGCATATTTGTGAGTAAGCCCTATGACTTTATCGCATTCCTTGTCCTTCAACATTCCCATTATATAGATAATTCTTCTATTTGTAAAATAAAATTCAATAGAATCTGCCAGTTTTACAGCGGCATCCTCATTATGAGCACCGTCCACTATAAAAAGCGGCTTTTTAGCTGCCACAGTAAAACGTCCCTTCCACTCAGTCTCCTCCAAGCCCTTCCGTATTGCCCTCTCAGATACAGGAAAGCCCTTCTCCTTCAGCACCATAACTGTTTCCAACGCAAGCACTGCATTGGCAATCTGAAACTGTCCTGCAAGCATAATCTGAAGATGCTTCATTCCTGCATAATCAAACTGCTGCCTTTCAATACCATATTTGACATGGCTTGCCTGCTCTGAATCTGCCACACTGAAGGTACAGCCTTTACGCTGTGACTCTCTCTCCATAATCCGCATTACTGCTTCCTGCTGCTTCATGCATATTACATAACAACCGTTTTTTATAATTCCTGCCTTTTGCTCAGCTATTTTTTCCACTGTATCCCCTAAAAAACGCATATGATCCATACCGATTGAGGTTATCACTGCCGCCAAAGTAGTGGTGACAAGATTCGTAGCGTCCATAAGTCCACCCATACCCGTTTCCAATACCACAATATCACACTGCATTTTATTAAAATACCAAAACGCCAACCCGGTCTCTACCTCAAAGGGAGTCGGCTGCGGAAGCCCCTTTTCCGCCAACCGTTGGCATGCTTCCTTCACTAGCTCCATACCTTCCCCGATTGCCTTCTTAGTAATCATTCTCCCATTTACCTGAATCCTCTCACGATACTCGAAAATCGTGGGAGAAATATACCTTCCCACCTTATAGCCCGCACATTTCAGAATCGTGGAAATATATGCCAGCGTGGAGCCCTTTCCGTTAGTGCCTGCAATATGAACAAATTTAAGGGTATCCTGAGGATTCCCCAGTTCTTTACACAATGCCTTAATGCTGTCAAGCCCCGGCACAATTCCCAGACTGCTTATTCCTTCTACAAATGACAGAGCTTCCTTATAATTCATGGTAACAATACTTTCCTTTCTGTACATTTTTCCCACAGGGCTTATATTTTCGCCAAAACTGTCCATGCTATATACAGGCGCTGTAGTCAATGTCCGATTCAAACAAAGGCCTGGAGGGTTTATGAAAAAAGCTTTATCCGATTTTACTTCTAATTTTCTTCGCTGCGGTATTGTAGGCTGGTGTATGGAAATCATTTTTACCGCCTTGGATTCTCTGCGCCGCCGCGACCTCAAACTAAAAGGAAACACCTCTATTTGGATGTTTCCCATCTATGGATGTGCCGCCTTTCTCGCACCTATAGGCAGACTTCTGCACCGCTGCCCTGTTTGGCTGCGTGGCCTCACCTATATGTCTCTTATCTTTTCAATGGAATATCTCACCGGACATATATTGGCAAAAAAGAATCTCCGCCCCTGGGATTATGGTCGCAGCCGCTATCATATCAACCGCCATATACGTTTAGATTACGCGCCCTTCTGGTTCAGCGCCGGTCTGCTCTTTGAACGTATCCTGCTGCCCAACGGACAGTACAAACCTTGACAGGATAGCTGATACAGACTTGACCACATAGCTCTACATCGGATCGTCCAAATCTCCCATATCGCCGGAGCCGATGTCCAGCATATTCACGGTACGCCGCTTGATTCTTGCCTCTTCGGATTCCTTCAGTATAAATTCCTTAATTTCTCTGGAATTGCGGATATGACGCAACACCAGCTGTGCATGAGTGGTGTCACCGGTAAAGCAGACCACCGTTCCGAGCTTGAATATTTTCTCTATAAGAGTGGCAGTGTGCTGAACATCCTGAACCTTATACATATAACAGTCATTTTCCACTGTCTTAAGCAACCCCTCCTGAATGGTAATCATATCCTCCTTCACCGTATACTTAGTGAAGGTAAACGGCAATCCCAAAAATAACCAACGCTTTCTCTCTACAAAGCTCATCCTATCTGCCCTTCCTTTCGTCTCCTATCAATCTGCTGTTTTATCCTGTCTGTAATGACAAGCTTAACCATACATCTTTGCCTTTCATTATATTAGATATGCCACCGTATTGCAAAACCTTTCTGAAAATTTTGATATATTTTTTAATAACCGATTGCAACTCTCAAAAAGAAATGTTATCATAAAACAAAAATGCCGCCCACAGGCGACACTTTTTAGAGAACTTAGGAGGTTATAGTTATGACTGCAAAAGAATGTATCACCGGACGCAGAAGTATTCGTCAATTTACAGGCAAGCCCGTCTCTCATGAATTACTGGCTCAAATCGTGTCCACAGCTTCCTATGCTCCCAGCTGGAAGAATACACAGATTACCCGTTACATCGCAGTTGAGGGTGATTTGAAGGCAAAGCTGGCTCAATGTACCGATGCTTACCCCAAGAACGGCAGTATCATGGAGAATGCTCCCATGGTAGTTGCTGTTGCAGTTGTCAAGGGGCGTTGCGGCTTTGAAAGAGACGGTTCCTATTCTACTAACCGTGGTGATTCATGGCAGATGTTTGATGCCGGAGTTGCCAGCGAGGCATTTTGTCTTGCAGCACACGAGCAGGGTCTCGGCACTGTTATTATGGGTATTTTTGATAACGAAGCGGCTTCCAAGCTTCTTGATATTCCTGATGACATGGATTTGGTTACTCTTATTCCTATCGGATATCCCGCAGAAGCGCCCACCGCTCCCAAGCGCAAAGCCGTCGAGGAGTTATTATCCTATAAATAATATATTAGTCGAAGGGATTTCTCTCTTCGACTTTTTCATGCAGCGCCGTAATCGTGCGGTATTACAGAGCTGCTTCCAACACTGCAATATGACCGCACAGAAATGAGGAAAACATGAAACATTTAATGAGTCCTATGGATTTCAGCGTAGAGGAATTGGACAAGCTCTTTGACTTAGCCTCCTCCATTGAGAAAAATCCCGCCAAATATGCACATGCCTGTGAGGGGAAAATACTCGCCACCTGCTTCTACGAGCCCAGCACCCGTACACGCTTAAGCTTTGAATCAGCTATGACAAGACTTGGCGGACGGGTCATCGGCTTCTCTGATGCAGGCTCCTCCTCTGCCGCTAAGGGCGAGAGCGTTTCTGACACTATACGGGTTATCTCCTGCTATGCAGATATCTGTGCCATGCGTCACCCCAAGGAGGGCGCTCCCATGGTTGCCGCCGAAAGGTCACTGATTCCTGTTATTAACGCAGGTGATGGCGGTCATCAACACCCCACCCAGACGCTCACCGACCTGTTGACCATACGCAATCTTAAGGGGCAGCTTGGCGGCTTTACCATCGGACTTTGCGGTGATTTGAAATTTGGCCGCACGGTTCACTCCCTGATAAGGGCATTGGTTCGTTATCCTGATATCCGCTTTATCTTTATCTCACCCGAGGAGCTGCGTGTGCCTGACTATATTACCGATATGCTGAAAAGCATGGATATTCCCTACGAAGAGGTTATCCGTCTGGAAAACGTAATGCCCCGGCTTGATTTGCTCTACATGACAAGAGTGCAGAAGGAACGCTTCTTCAATGAGGAGGACTATATCCGCTTAAAGGATTTCTATATTTTGGATACTGCCAAAATGGAGCTTGCAAAAAAGGATATGCTGGTGCTGCACCCCCTTCCCAGAGTCAATGAAATTTCCGTAGAACTGGACGATGACCCCAGAGCCGCCTACTTCAAGCAGGCACAATATGGCGTATATGTGAGAATGGCACTGATATTAACGCTGTTAGAAATTACCGTTTAGGAGGCAAATCATGTTAAATGTAGGAAAAATCGAAGAAGGCTTCGTACTGGACCACATTAAGGCAGGCAAGAGCCTTTCCCTTTATGAGCATCTGCAATTAGACAAATTAGACTGCACCGTGGCAATCATTAAAAATGCCCGTAGTAACAAAATGGGAAAAAAGGATATTCTCAAGGTAGAATGTGACATCGATATGTTGGATTTAGATATTCTTGCCTTTATCGACCACAATATCACTGTGAATGTAATTAAAAACGGCGAAATTGTAGCTAAAAAGGAGCTTGTACTTCCCAAGCAGATAAAAAATGTTATCAAATGCCGCAATCCCCGCTGCATCACCTCCATAGAACAGGAGCTGCCACACATTTTTGTTCTTGCAGATGAGGAAAAGGAAATTTACCGTTGTAAATACTGTGAGGAAAAATATACAGAACGTTCTAAAGCACTTTAATCTCCTTACTATGTATTCACTGCAATACTACTGCCGATGCAGTTTTTTATCAGACAAAAAGGATTTCTGCCTGTTATGACAGAAATCCTTTTTACGTCAAACCTATACACCCTTTAAAGCAAGCAACAGCTTCACTGTCTCCGTGTCCTTTTCCTTATCCTCCTGTGACAGTTCTGCATAGGGAACAAGGCATTTATGAATTTTCCTGTACACATCTTTACTTTTTCCGTTCTCAGGCACTCCGTACTTCCAGTGATTCAAATAGTGGTAACGGCACCAGCGAATATGCTCCAGCTCACTCAATGCCTCCATGTCATATTTCTCCCCTGCTGCCTTTAAAAGCATTCTTCGACGGATTTCATGGTAATCGGCTGCCGCAATGTTGGAGCCCTTTGTAAAGCCGTCCAGCTCCTCCCCAAGCTCCTCCGTTCTCTTTTCCCTATTCTTCTGGTCCACCGGCTCACCGCCATAGAGACAATAATATTGATAATTAATCTGCTTGGCAAAGCGATAGGTCTCATCGCCCTTAATATTATTCACTGTCAAGACCTTTGCCCTCTGCCCGAAGGATTTAAGGCCTTCCGCTCCAAAAACATTTTCAAGCAGAGCCTCTCCCTCACAGTAATAGTGAATTTCCTTGTCATTGCACACATATAAAAGCTCCTGCAGAAGCCTTAGATTATCTCTTTCTGTAATAATAATTCTATCCATTTGGACAAGCTTGTCCATGTCTTCCTGCCAAGCCCCTCCATGAAAGATAATACGGTCAGCATTCTGCATCTGTGTATCATCATAGGAGCTTTGGTAAAGACTGCATACTCCCCACACATGATACTCAATACATTGATTCAGGGCATAAATATTATTCAGCCTTCCGTAATTTAATATCTTCTGCCCCATACTGTCAAAGCCGACAATGGCTATCTTCATATACAGAGAATTATCCCTGCAATGCTCCTGCAGAGAATGCGTAAGCCAATACTGTCTGGCAACAAGCTCCTCCAAATCAAAAAACCTGACGGAATTTTTTTTGAGCAAAAAGGAATCCACCTTCTCCAGCTTCATATACACCCTTTTCTTATCAAAAAACTCCTTATTCCTACGATAGAAGTTCAGGTTATCCATATCATTTTTTAAAAGCAGAATCTGTTCCGGGGTTCTTCGCAGCCTTCCGTCAGTGGATAAAATACCGTGCTTCAGCTGCTTAAGCAGCACCATACCGGTCTCCTCATCGTCACAATATACCGTGACAGAATCCTTGCGCAGACCTCGGAAAAACTCCTTCACCCTCTGCCACGCACCCTTTATCACAAGCATAAGTCCGCTGACAGAAGCTAACGGTGCAAGCCATCTTGCAAGCTCTATACATATATTTTTCTCGTCCAGATAGGTGTTGATGACATAGAGATTCAAGGCTCCGTACATGGCGTCCGGCAGGTTTTCCCCCGCCAGTATAAAACCAATCATGCCCAAAACGAACGGTAGCACCAATAACAGTGTCAAAAAAAACTTTTTTAACCCTCTCATCCTTTCCTCCATTCCCGTCTGTCTTCTCCTTAATTGCCGCACTCCACACTGATTCTGTTAAAAATACCCATGATTTCTTCCGTGTTCAGCTGCTGCTTTTCCTCACCGCACTTGTCAAGAATAACATTTCCCTCATGCATCATAATCAGGCGATTGCCATACTCTACCGCATAGCGGAGATTATGCGTTACCATAATGGTAGTAACCTGTTTCTCACGCACCACCCTGTCCGTCAGCTCCATAATAATCTCTGCCGTCTTTGGGTCTAGGGCTGCGGTATGTTCATCTAAAATCAAAAAGTCAATAGGAGTCATCGTAGCCATTAGCAGAGCCAGCGCCTGACGCTGCCCGCCGGAAAGAGCTCCTACGGGAACGCCCATTTTATCCTCAAGCCCCAGATTTAAGGGGCGAAGCATATCACGATAAGCCTCAAGCCTTGCCTTATTGACACCTCTTCCTAAATTATAAGGCTTTCCCTTGTTCTCGGCAATAGACATATTTTCTAAAATCGTCATGCCGGGGCAGGTTCCCTTGGAAGGGTCCTGATACACCCTGCCTATCCGGCGCTGACGTACAAAGTCCTTCTGCTTTGCAATATCCTGACCATTTATCAGTATCTGTCCGCCGTCCACACCAATGCTGCCACAGATAATATTTAACATGGAGGTCTTGCCGGAGCCGTTACTTCCCACCACCGACACAAATTCCCCGTCCTGCACCTTAAGGCTAAAATCCTTAAAAAGACAAATCTCATTGACAGAACCCGGATTGTAATTTTTCGTGATATTTACAAGCTCTAGCATTCCCTCACCTTCTTTCTGTCCATGCTGATAACCAGAATAAGCAAAAACAATACAGCCGTAATCAGCTTAATGGCATTGGCGCTTATACCCGCAAACATAGCAAGCGCCACGCATGCCTTATAGAGAATGGAACCCACGATTACGCTGCTCGTCACTCTGATAAGGCTCACTCTTTTAAACATACTGGTACCAATAATCACACTGGCAAGACCAATAACCACCGCTCCCGTACCAATAGAGATTTCAAAGCAACGCTGCTGCTGTGCATAAATACAGCCGCTTAAGGACACCAAACCATTGGCAATGGAAAGACCCACAATTTTCACAAGCCCCTTATCCACTCCCAGACTGGTAACAATAGTATCGTTGTCGCCCACGGCGCGCAGCAAAAATCCGGACTTAGTACTCAAATACCAATCCAACAGATATTTTGCTGCCATAGTGATGACAAATATGATTATCACATTCTTAAAATCCGTCAAAAAGGCAGGAAAAATACCGTTCACAAGAGCATTGTCAAATATGCTTTCCTTATTAAAAATGGGTACATAGCCCGTTCCCGCCACCCATAGATTAATGGTGTAGAGCCCTGTCATCATAATAATACCGGAAAGCAAATCCCTCACCTTTAGCTTCACGTGAATCAGCCCGGTACACATTCCAACCAAGGCACCCCCTAAAAAGGATACCGGAAGAGTCCAAACAGCAGGCAGCCCCAAACCGCTAATCATACGCACGGTGATTGCCGCTCCGAAGGGGAAGCTTCCATCAACGGTCAAATCCGGAAAATCCAAAATTTTATAGGTAATATATACACCCAGCGCAAGAATGCCGTATATCATACCCTGTTCCAATACACTTAACAACAATGCCATTGCCTTACTCCTATTATTCTACAACAATTTCCTCAAAGCTCTGATAAGCGTCTGTCTTATAATTCTCAGGCAGTGTCAGACCAATCTTTTCTGCTGCCGCAAAGTTTACATACAAACTGGGCTCTGAAATTACCTCAAAATTCATATCGGCTGCCTTTGCCTCTCCCTTAAGCACCTTGGCTGCCATCTTACCTGTCTGCTTGCCAAGCTCAAAATACTCCAGCCCCATGGAAGCCACACAGCCTGCCTTAACCTGCTCTACCTCGGAGCCGAAAACAGGAATGTTCTTCTTATTTGCCTCCTCCAAAACTGTCTGCAAAGCGCTTACTACCGTATTATCAGTCAGGTTGGTAATGCAGTCCACCTTGCCTACAATATCCGCTGCCGCCAAGGCAACCTCAGACATGGCTGTTACGCCTGTATCAACAATTTCAAAACCGTATTCGCCTGCTCTTTCCTTGTACTGAGCTATGGTACTGATTGAATTTGCCTCACTGGTAGTATAAATAATACCGATTGTCTTCGCCTCCGGTAAAACCTCGCGAATCATCTTAAGCTGCTCATCAACCGCCAACGCGTCTGAAGTACCTGTGATATTACCTACAGGAGAACCATCCTCGTTTGCCAGACCTGCTCCTATAGGGTCTGATACTGCGGTGTAGATAACCGGAATATCCTTATCCATGGTAGCATTATATGCGGTCATGGCACAGGGCGTTGCAATGGCACAAATCAAATCAACCTTCTTGCTCACAAAATTATCTGCGGTAAGCCCTGCTGTTCCCTGATCCGCCTGAGCATTTACATACTCCACCTTCAAATTCTCTCCTTCTACAATGCCCTCCTCTGCAAGACCTGCGAGGAAGCCCTCTCTACAATTATCCAAAGAGCCATGCACAGCAAACTGTGAAATACCAACACTGTACTCTGCCTTTCCGGAGCCATTTGCGGAGCCGCACCCGCTGAGCAGACCTGCCATTGTAGCTACAGACAACATCATTGCTAAAATCTTCTTTTTCATAATATAAATCTCCTTTTCTTCTATCCTTTGGCAAGGTCTTCACATTCGCAGGTGCCCTGCCGCCTAACCTCTTACGCGCAAATGGCAATAAAAAACGTCCCAAATGCGCTTACTTCACGCACTTGAGACGGTAATAATTCTAAGCTTATTATCGCGGTACCACTCAAATTGACTATGTCGTCTACCAACCATATCTGCTATAGCTGCCGACTATGTCCTCTCATTCCGAATACTATCATATCCGTCGGCTTGATAACGGGCCCGAATCCCGCCGATTCCTACTCTTCACATTTCAGACCGGCCTCAAAAGACCATTCAGCAAAAGCTCCTATACCATCCTTCCACCTACGGATAGCTCTCTGTAATATTCCCTTAAGCCTACTTTTCTTTCTCACAGGTTTACAATATATTTTACAAAGCTTTGTTTACGAAATTAACAATAAGACATTTAAAACCATTTGTCAAGAATAATTTTTAGAATATCAGCTGCACCAGCAGCATATAACAGACCGTGCCACCCGCTATGGAAAGCAGCATCTGCCTGCGCCACAGGTGAAGCACTGCCGTTGTTACAATGGCAATCAGCTCCGGTATTCCGTGGCTTCCTGACAAAATACTTACATTTTTCAGACAGTACACCACAAGCATTCCAAAGATTGCCGCAGGGAGCGCCTTCCCCAGATACTGTATGTATTTCGGCGTAGGTCTCTTAGAAGAAAAAACAAGAAACGGCAGGAAGCGCGTCGTCATAGTTCCCAAAACGCAAATTGCAATGGTAATTATCTGCTCCGTAAGACTCATCATGAAAAACCACCTGCCTTTTCAATAGGAGTGCGAAATACCGTCAGCCCAAACAGAATACAGAGCATGGTAGGAATCATAAAGGAATCTGCCCCAAAGCCTGCAAGGCAAACGACAGCCGCACCTATTCCGATTAATGCAGTATAGTGCTTTCTTTCCTTAAGCCACTGCTCCAGAAAAATCACCACAAACATTGCTGTCATGACGAAGTCCAAACCTTCCGTATTAAAGTGAATAAGAGAACCCAAAATTCCGCCCAGGGTTGCGCCAAACACCCAGTAAAAATGATTCAACAGCGTGACAAAAAACATAAACCAACCCCTGTCAACTCCCTCCGGTATTTTAGCAGTATAATTGATAGAGAAGGTCTCATCACACATACCGAAAATCAGATAAGCTCTTTTCCAGCCAAGCCCTTTAAAGCTATCCAGCATGGCGATGCCGTAGAATAAATGTCTTGCCTGAATCATAAGCGACATAATGAATGTCTGAACCGGCGCAAAGGGTGACAACAGCATAGTAACTGCCACGAATTCCAAAGAGCCTCCAAAAATTGTCATACTCATAAGCATCGGGTACAGAAAGGAAAAGCCCGATACATTCATATAAATTCCATAGGCAAGCCCCAAAAACCAAAATCCCGCAAAAATCGGAATTGTGTAAGGAAATGCCGCACGGAATGCCTTCATTCGTAAACCTCTTGATTGCATGTCAATGACCTCCTACCTGAGTTTATCACTGACTGTTTTCACAATCAAGAGGCTGTTTTCACTCTACTCCACAGGAAATGTAAGAATCACCTTAAACAAATCTCCGTCCGTAACAATCTCCATTTTCCCATTTTGCAGCTCTACCAGGCTTTTTGCAATGGAAAGTCCCAGACCATTGCCCTCCATATGACGGGATTTATCCCCTCTCACAAAACGCTCCTCCAATTCCTGCGCCGGAATATTCAAGGCATATTTTGACATATTTCTGAAAATCACATATGCCTGCCCTTCCCTCTGCTCTAAGCTCAAATATACACGTGAATTTTCCTGCGCATACTTGCAGATATTGTTAAGCAGATTGTCGAACACCCTCCATAGACGCCTGCCATCCGCCTGAATGTAAACAGGCTTCTCCGGCTGGTCTGTTATAAGCTCCAGTGCCTTTTCCTCAAACCGCTTTTCATATTCTCCTGCCGCCTGCGTAAGCAATACCCCCACCTCACATCTTTCCAGCTGCACCTCTAAATTACCGGTGGTTGCTTTAGATACCTCCATAAGGTCGTCCAAAAGCTTCTTCAAACGCTTGGACTGGCGCAGAAGCACCTGTGCATATTCACTTACCTTATCCTGCTCCAGATTCTTATTTCCCAGCAAATCCGCATAATTAATAATAGAGGTCAGCGGGGTTTTCAAATCATGAGATACATTGGTAATCAGCTCCGTCTTTAGGCGCTCGCTCTTCATGCGCTCCTCCACCGCTCTCGTCATTCCCTGCCCAATGCTGTTCAAATTCTCGCCGTGTTCCTTGAACGCCAAAAACATTTTGGAGGTATCTATCTTATAGGTTAAATTTCCCTCTGCAAGAGCCCCGCTTCCCTCCTGCAGCCTTTTACAAACTAACGCCACATACAGCACAATGGGAAAGAGGACACATTTTTCCAAAGCCCAGAGAACAAAAACCTCAACTGAGCAAAATATCAGTATTCCCAAAAACTCCAAAATGCAGATTCCCAAAAAGACAATGGCAGCTCCAAGCACCAATGGCAGTCCTGTGACAATCATTTTCAAAAAATTTCCCACTGAACAAAGGATTCTCCAAACCCGCCTCAAGACAGCATACACTAATGTATGCCTCCACCAGCCTCCCCTCTTTAACCGAAGGGCAAACTCCGCACAAAAAACAGTAAACCACACCAGCTCCAGCGTAAGCAGAACAATGAATACTAACACGGTCAGCCAGTCCTCAAATAAATGGAACAGATTCGTTACCATGATACCCACAAAGACTCCCACAAGTCCAAAGCCGATTGTCAGAATATCGAAATGAATAGGTGACAGCACACTTAAGGTGATACCCTCACAGCCGTTTTTATGCCCTGCACCGCACATCAGAAAGATAAAGCATATGATGCATAATAAAGCTCCTATGATTGCAGCTGCCGGCAGCACAACTCGAAGCTCATATAAATTCTGCCCCAAGCGATACAGCAACTGATATTTATCCTGCGCCGGAAAATCCGGGTCTACATATAAGCGAATAAGCCCCAGTTCTTCACTCCTCTCAGTCAATTTATCCGTGTATGCAAAAGTATAAGCAGTATCCTTTCCGTCATAATTGGTAAAAAGCAGCTTATCCCCCTCATAAATTTCAAAGCTTAGATTTCCGTCGGCAAAGGGCTTCAAACTATCCTCCGTTATTCCCTCACTAAAGCAGACATTCAATATAGTATAATAATCCTGCCACAACACCTCTTGCATCATCGACTTTGTCAGTTTTTCAAAGCCTCCTGCCTGATAAGCGTGTGCCTTCCCAAGCAGCACACTTCCCACTCCGGCAACCGCCGCCGTTATAAAGGCAAACGCCAGCAGAAAATAAATAAAAATTTTAAAGGTCAGGCTTCCGCTTAATTTTTTCTTCTTTACTCCGTCCTTGTCTACTTTCTCTCTCATTCTCTTCTTCCCTTCTCCATCTTATAGCCCTGCCCCCAGACCACCTTCAAATATCTGGGCTCCGCAGGATTAATCTCCAGCTTCTCACGAATATGTCTGATATGTACTGCCACTGTATTTTCACTGCCATAGGGCAAGTCGTTCCATATTTTCCGATAGATTTCCCTTGGCGAAAATACCTGACCCGGATTCTGCATCAATAGCTTTAAAATCTCATATTCCGTGGGGGTAAGCGCCACAGGCTCCCCGTCCAGTGTCACAGTCTTTTCCTTGTCATCCAGTTCAATGCCGCCCACCTTCAGACACTCCTGACGAACCATTCCCCCTCCAAGCTGCATGTATCTGCGAAGCTGGGATTTGACTCTCGCCGCCACCTCCACAGGGTTAAAGGGCTTGGTAATATAGTCGTCCGCACCTACATTTAAGCCCAGAATCTTATCGGAATCCTCGCTCTTTGCCGTCAAAAGAATAATGGGTACATTACTTGTCTCTCTGATTTTTACCATAGCAGAAATCCCGTCCAGTTCAGGCATCATAATATCTAACAGCACCAAGTGAATGTCCTCTCTTCCGATTATCTCAAGGGCTTCTCTTCCGTTATAGGCCTCAAACAAGGAATAGTTTACATCATACAGATAAATTTTCAGGGCATTGACGATATCCCTTTCATCATCGCAAATCAGTATATTATACATAACCCGCCTCCTCTTTCTATTGCACATTTTATCAAAATAACTTTTAACAAAAAACAGGGGAAATGTTTAAGAATTGTTTAAGATAATATATATGACAAAAGCAAGGCAGCCTCTCAGAAATACAGGCTTCCCTCGCTTTTATCATACCTTCACAATTTATGGTCTGTTATCCGCCCTATATGCCACAATTATTTCAAATCCTTATCTCTCTTCTCAGCCGCACTCTTCTTAAGCTCCTCCAATGCCTCGCGGAAGCGCTTGGAACTCATAGTGGGATTAGAACGAAGCATATTACGCTGAAAGAAATCTCTGCTCTTGCTCAAGCGCTTTCTGTCCTCCACACTGCTGTTATATTTGGAACGCAAATCCGCAAGCTCGCTTCTCAGCTTCTCCCAGTGCTTACTTGAATTCTCGGATAATTGCAGCAGCTTTTTGCCGCTCTCCAGCTTCTCCTCAATTCCCTTCCTCAAATCATCTATGCGGGTTTCAAGCTCCTCAGACAATGCTTCCTTTCTCTGCCCAATATTCTCCGCAAACTCTTCTCTCTTATTTGCCAAATCATCATTTGCCAACGCAATAATAACATCCAAACGCTTCTGAATATGCAAAAGCTCCGTCTTCGCCTTCTCCATACTGACCAGCACATTTTTCAAATCCAGTGCTGCCTTGAAGGAAAGGGCAAAGTCCGCAAAGATAACCGCCGTCAGCAGCAGTGTAACCACCGTCAATATCTGCGTGGGAATTTTCAAGACCAACTGCTCTATGGGCTTATGTATCACCTCTGTCATCAATATCGTCAACGCTCCCCATGCCAAAGAAGACCACAGACAGATATAGCCCTTATAATTAAAGCTGTTCTTAGAATAATCCCAATAACGTACCTTGAAAAGTGCCTCCATTACCACTCCCGTCACATACTCCAGCGCAGTAGCACCGATACAGCCTGCAATATATACCAAAACCAAATTATCCTGAAAGGGCATGGACACCACAAGCATCATAATGGCTCCGCTTCCATACAATGGCAAAAACGGTCCCCGCATAAACCCTCTGTTTACCGGCTTCCTACATTTCAACGAAACATATGCCGATTCAAAGCACCACCCAAAAAAGCAATAGAAATAAAAGAAAAATACCCATTGTACTGCTGTATATGAATACATATTGATTCCCTCCCGTATAAAACGCCTTATCTGTAAACAGCCACCTCTATATTCAGTTTCCCCTTTCTGGTCTCTCCCCGTTCTCCCAAAAAGCAAAATTTTCCGTATCCCCTTGCATTCACGGTCTGACCTTCCCTTAATAGTGCGGCATTGTTCTCACACAATCTTCCGTCCACAAAAATCTTTCCTGCCCGAAAAAGCTCAATGCACTCTCCGCGGGAACGATTGTATACCTTGGCAACCGCTGCGTCCACACGAAGAGAAGCTACCTGCAAAATACGCCTCTCCGGCTCCTCTGCCACAAGCTCCCGATAGTCCTTCGTGACGCTGCACTTTACATGAGTATGCTTTATCTGCTCTAAATTTTCACAGATAAATTCCGAAACATGCTCGGCACAGAAAAGATAAGCTTCCTTATCCCCCACCTTAATATCGCCTATCGTGCTGCGCTCAATTCCCAAATTCATCAGAGCCCCCAAAAAATCCCTGTGGGACAGCTTATCCGCAAACTTTGCAATCAGAGGACAGATATGAATACACACTATGGGAAAAGGCACCTCATAGCCAAGCTCCGCCATGCTTCCGAAGCGCAGCATTTTTCTGTCGGTATTCTCAGTACCTCCCCACAACACATAACCCGCATACCGAAGCTCCGCCTCCATACGCCAGAAAATATCCTGCTCGCTCAAGCCAAGAAATCCGGTGAAGGTAAACATATTCTGTCCAAAGGATTTATCCGCCAAATCCCGGAAACGATTTTTTAACTGTTGTATTTCCTTTTCATTTTCCTGCGACATACCTGCTATTTTCCTACCACCCATATTATCCAAGTGCCACATCTAACACCATCATCAGTGCAAAACCCACCGCAAAGGCAATGGTACCCAAATTGGAATGCTCACCCTCATTGGCCTCCGGTACCAGCTCCTCCACCACCACATAAATCATGGCTCCTGCCGCAAATGCAAGTAAATAGGGAAGAATCGGTGTTACTATCCCTGCAAGCCCAATGGCAAGCAATGCGCCAAGGGGTTCCACCACACCGGACAAGGCTCCCAGCAGAAATGCTTTAAAACGGCTGTTGCCCTCACTTCTAAGCGGCAGGGAGATAATAGCTCCCTCAGGGAAATTCTGAATGGCAATACCTATGGAAAGTGCTATTGCTCCTGCCATAGTCACTGCACCCTCTCCGCTGATTACACCTGCAAAAATGGCACCGCAGGCAGCTCCCTCCGGCAGATTGTGAATGGTTACTGCCAGCATCAGCATAGCGCTTCTGCCCAGGCTGCTCTTTTTACCCTCCGGCTCGCTGCTTCCTACATGCAAATGGGGAATCAAGCTGTCCATCAAAAGCAGAAAAGCAATACCCAGCAAAAAACCCACAAGTGCCGGCACAAAGGCAAGCTTCCCCATATCTCCGCTCATATCCATAGCCGGAATCAATAAGGACCATACCGAAGCCGCCACCATAACTCCCGCGGCAAAGCCTGTAAAAGCTCTCTGTAAATTAGGGCTGATTTGATATTTTAAAAAGAACACACAGGCAGCTCCTGCCCCAGTTCCCAACAGCGGAATCAAAAGCCCGATTATAATGTTCATCACTCTCACCTCACATCGTAAACAACGCTAAATTACAGCTTTCATCTTATTCCTTCTAATCTTATCATACTCCCTCATAAAACAAAAGAGTGAAAAAACCTCCTTATTTTTTCACTCTCAAGGCTTACTGATTAAGTAAAGCTGATAACCGCTTCCTTTGGTGCTTTGGTCTTCTCTACGCTGATTGCATGAAGCATCGGTCCCTCTCCCTTATAATCTGCCCAATACTCCTTTGCCACCGTAGCCGTCACCTTAACCCATTCCTTTTGCTTCAAGGCCCCTGCCCCCGCAAATTCACAGGCATAGCCTAAAAATGCCATGTCATCGGCACAGCAGGTCATAGCCATACGTCCGGGTACAAAATACCCCTCCGGAAAACCGTCCGGTCTTAGCACCATTGCCACAAACTGAATCTTCTTGCCGATATAACGCTCCAAATGATCCATAGAATCCAAATACCAGATTCCGTAGCCCTCATTGTCCAGCACAATCACGTCCTGATTCAAATCGTAGGGCAAATCCTCCTCAAAAATCTCGTCAATCTCACCGTTTGAACCCTCAAAAATCACATCTGCGTTAGGATTGACCGCCTTAATATTGCGCTTGTATACATTAAGCTCCTCAATGCCATCGCATCGATTAAAGATAATCATTTCGGAATTACGAATCATCTCTGCCAACAGGGAACGCATATTGGTGTAATACATGGGAAAGGTAGTGGCATCAATGGTAGTTATCTGCTGCTCCACCTTCCAATACCAGGGAAGCTTCATATTTTTGGCATTCCACATACCGTTAAACTCTATAATAATTCTGTCCGGCTTATGCTTTTTCTCCAGCTCAATCAAATTCTGAGGATTAAAATCCTCCTCCGACTCCACAAGCTCAATTACCGCACGACTCTTTGCCAAAAGAGCGTCGTCATATTCCACCTCGCCCTCCTCACAGAGAACAATTAAGGTTTTGCCCTTTATCTGGAAATATGGCTGCCCCAAGGTAAAGGTGATAAATTCTGTTTTTCCGCTTTCCAAAAAACCGTTAATCACATATACTGGTTTCATATTTTTCACTCTTCACTCCCATAAAACACTTACTTTCCAAACAGCTCTGCCAGCTTATCCTCCGCAAGCTTTGCACCGATGACACAAATTTTTCCTGTTACCTCAGGCTTGCCGCTCCTTAAGTCATGCTCGCCCGGTACATAGTCATAATAAATCCATGTGCCGTCCTGTGCCGGAACCATTCCCTTAGCACGCAGAATATCTCCGTACTCGCCGCTGTCAAGGGCGGTAAGAATCTTCTCAATCTTCTCACTGCTGTAAACATTCGGTGTTTCCATACCCCAGCTTGTGAAAACCTCATCTGCATGGTGGTGATGATGCTCATGGTCATGACAGCCGCAGGTGCAGTTTTCATCATGGTCATGGTGATGATGCTCATGCTCGTGGTCGTGTCCGCAACACTCCTCGTCATGGTCGTGGTGATGATGCTCATGCTCGTGGTCGTATCCGCAGCACTCCTCGTCATGGTCGTGGTGATGATGCTCATGCTCCTCATGGATATGCTCCAGCATCTCCTTCATCATATCCTCCAGCTTGTCCGCACCCTCAATCGTCTCAAGAACCGTCTTGCCGTCCAGCTGGGCTAAGGGCGTGGTAATAATTGTCGCCTTGTCATTATGCTCGCGAATCATCTGCACACAGTCATTAATCTTATCCTGACCTACCTTATCGGTTCTGCTTAAAATAATAGTACCTGCATAAGCAATCTGATTAATGAAGAATTCACCGAAATTCTTGATATACATCTTACACTTGGAGGCATCCACAACTGCCACTGCACTGTTAACCTGCACATCTAAATCCTCAGCCACGTCCTCAACTGCTTTCAGCACATCGGAGAGCTTTCCTACACCGGAGGGCTCAATCAATATACGCTCCGGCGCATAAGTGCTAATAACCTCCTTCAGGGAGGTGCCGAAATCACCTACCAACGAACAACAGATACAGCCGGAATTCATCTCTTTAATCTCAATGCCTGCCTCCTTTAAGAAGCCGCCGTCAATACCGATTTCACCAAATTCATTCTCAATCAATACCGTTTTACTGCCGTCCAAGGCTTCCTTCAACAGCTTTTTTATTAAAGTAGTCTTGCCTGCTCCCAAAAAGCCCGATACTACATCAATCTTTGTCATGTCACTCACAATCCTTTCTTGCCAAAATACTCTGATATATCTATTGCCAAAGCAAACAGATATTCATTCACTGCCCTCTATTCTCTACCATAATTTCTGAATTGTCAATAATGCGATTATTAAAGTTTTATTACTTCTGCCTCTAAAATACTAAGCGGCACCACTGCCACCTCACCCTCCTCATCTGTACCGCACAAAATCCCCAGAAAATGCCCCTGCAAATCAAAAAGCCCTCCTCCTGACATTCCCGGATAAGTCTCCACCCTTGCCAGCATCATATATTGCGCAAAGTCCTCCACATAAATCCAAGGCTCCACCATTTTCCCCTCATAGGCATCTCCCGCTGCCTCTGTTTTGGAACCCATGGCAATAACACCAGCTCCACTCTGCAAAGCATCAAAGCCTTCCTTATCTGTATTTACACAATAATATTTCTCCAAATGCTCCACCGGAATCTCTGACAGAGGTACCTTCACAAACGCCAAATCGGCATTTTCTGAAATAACATATTCCGTACTTTCCACCGCAAAATCATCAAAAAAGAGAAGCCCTACAGCTTCCTTTTCCTGCTCCAAAATATGTCCGGCAGTTACTATCACCAGCTTGTCCTCACAGATTCCGTAAATCACACCGCTTCCCGAAAGCTCCTGCGCCACCACCCGCACCATCACACCGGCAGATGCCCTTTGCAGCATATCCGCCATATTTTCCTGCTTGGGATTTACCGCCTCTATAAGCGGCGAGCTTGGCAAAGTAAATTTCTCCGCCGTCTCTGATTCTACGGCAGTATCAATCCGCGCAGGCTCTGATACTGCGCCTGTATCAGTCAGCGCGTTTCCCGCGGGCTTATGATAAGCACAGCCGCCAAGCGCCAGCACACTCAAAATGCAGGCTATGTAAAGAGGCATCTTCCTCATAATCACTCTTCTCTTTAAATTCATGAAATCCTTCATTTCTTTTCCCTATGCGCGGAAATAATTGTATAACTATAAGCATTTACCCTTATCATACAGCCGTCTACAGCAGCCCATAGTCATTTTTGCACCCGCTCCGCCCTGTCCGGCTCTTCTTTTTACCTCTGCCGACAAAAATAATTATACAATAGCCCTCTTTAAAAAACAATAATTCAACATTTTGAGTTTATAGGAATTTCGTAGAATAGGAATTGGCAGCGTGTTCAGAATTATTCGTTGGCGATGCATACTGAAACCGAGAGGTCTTGTACCTAGGGTACCTTTTTACCGCAGCACCCAGAAAATAGGAGGATACTGATAATTTCAGTATCCTCCGCCTGTTTTGTATGATACATTATGGAATATTGGGAACTGCTTCGTAAATGGACATTATTCAGGTCTGAAGTCAAAGGTACTATGACCGCTCTGTTAAATGTGGGGACTCCTGTCTGCATCTTCGCATCTGCAGGGTTATATGCAGCGAATGTGGGCACACCCATGCATTGCTGTTTTCTTCACTTGTCCCTTACTCACAAATCCCCACAAAAGAACAGATAGACATCATCAGGCATTCTGAGTCTGATGGTGATTTTTCACCTGTCTTGGATAACACACCCTCCATTGATGAAAGCTGTGTCAGGTCGGTTATCCAATGTTTCAGACAATTTTGGTATCAGCGCCTGCTGTCCGAAGCCATTTCGCCCATGCCGGATAATGGCTTTATCCAACGCTGCTTTTCTGTTTTCCGGCGTCTGTATCATAAAAAATCCTGCCCAATCCTGTTCTCCATTACAGCTAAACTCTATCCACTGATTACTGGACGAGCCGGAGAACAGTCTGTCCCCGGCCCGTCAACAGGAGCTATTAAAGTTTATTGAAGATTCCGCACGCTTTTTCGGCTTTCAGTTTATTATTTCCACCCACTCTCCGTTTTTGCTATCCATGAAGGGCGCAAAAATCTACGATATGGATGAAGATGTGGTCTATGTAAAACGCTGGAGCGAGCTGCCCAACGTCAGGATATACTACGACTTTTTCAAAAAGCACGAAAAAGAGTTTGAGTGATTACTTTACTCTGATTTTCTGTCCCGGATAAATATATCTTCGCCCCATAACCTCCGGATTTAATGCAATTAATTGTGTAAACGATAATTTGTTCATTCTGGCGATTTTATACAAAGAATCGCCTCTTTTTACAATGTAATACACGATATTTGTATTCTCTTCAGCAGTCTCGGAAGCTACAGTTTTTTTCGTATATCCAATAATAATCCTCTGGCCCGGTCGAATCAGATTTGGATTCTTGATTTGAGGATTCAGAGTCAATAGCTCTGATAAAGTCATTTGATTTCTACGGGCAATTCTCCCCAGAGTATCCCCTTTCACCACAATATATTCAATGGGCACATTGACCTTTACTTCTTTGACAGCACTATCTGAGGAACTATTCTTGTTGTCTGTAGAAGCATTAGTATTTCCCTGAGTGCCGGTTGTACTATTGCTGCCGGTGTTGCTGTTATCGCCGGTGTTGCCTGTACTGCCACTACCGCCGGTGCTACCGCCATCTCCGGTTCCGCCACTATTTCCGGTTCCGCCACTACCGCCGGTGCTACCGCTATCTCCGGTGCCACTGATTGCCACCGTGATTGTTGCTGTTGCTGTTTTGTTTCCATCCTCGGTTGTGACAGTTATGGTAGCAGTACCATTGGCAACTGCCGTCACCTTACCGGTGGTATCAACGGTTGCAACACTTGGATTGCTGGAGGACCAGGTAACAGCAGGATTGGTTGCATTGGCAGGAGCCACTGTAGCTGTAAGCTGCAGTGTTTGGCCGACAGTTGTAAGAGTGCCGGTGGTTTGGTTCATTGCGACACCTGTTACAGATATCGGTATGGAAAATGTAGTTGTCTTGGGCTCACCTGAGCCGTCATAGTTTACAACATACGCTGAATATGTTTTCCCCTCAACCAATGCACATGAGAGAGTTGCCGTATACGCTCCGGTTGTTACCGCATGTGTTTCCAGAGTGACTACGTCGGTTCCATCTAAGACTTCAATCAGAACTGCTACCACATCATCATCTGTTGTGCCCGATATGGTTGCTCCTTGCGTATCTCCGCTTGCATTAATTGTCGTGACATTGTTTGCCGCATTTACCCTTAAGCTAAACAGGAACAGCCCCATGCACATCAGGAAAGCAAAAGAAATCATTCTGTTTGTTATTTTTTTCATTCTTTCATTCCTTCCATTTCATCAAAAGTATCCTTATTCAAATTCAATATCGAAAGTACCTTCCACACCCTTACCGGCGCCAAGTTTCGCACCGTTGATTGTTCCATTTGCATTCACATTGGGTATGGCAATGGCTTCCACCTTTTCAGGTGCATTACTTCCGTCGCCCATATACAGGATATAGTCGCTCATGGCAACGTTTTCTTCGGTTGCTGCTGTAAAGTAATCACTTTGTAAAAGCTTCCTCTCTACTGAGCCGTCTGCATATGTGTAGGTCTCAAACAGTGAAGTGTCTGCGCTGGCTGCATTGCTATCTGTAGGATAATAGTAGGTTGCATAGTAAGCATACTTATAATCACCATGTGTCTTGTCCGGATTAGCGGCTTTATACTCTTCGTAAACATTATTATCTAAAGTTACGCCCATATCATGTCCATGGAAAATATTGACAGTATGTGAATCTCCGGCCGTCATACCGCCCTGAATCATGATACCCACACGGTTTAAGGTCATAATGCCGCTTTGTGTACCATCACTGGTGTTATAAGTAACCTTAATTCTCACCGTATCGTAATAATCCGAATTAAACTGAACGGTATATTTGCCGCTTCCCGGTACTGTTTCTACCACCTGTACAGCATTTTCCGGAATGCCATCCAATACTTCAACGTCGCTGATTGAAGTAACGCCAAGTCCCTCAACTTTTCCTGATGTAATCGGAGCAATCTCAACAGAGTCAAAGCCAAAGTAAATATCGGTTTCGGTATTATTAACGCTATTCACGCCTGTCTCCGCAATGGAAAGACTGCTCGTTACGCTCCACGCGAGAGGCTCCTTGGTTTCCCCTGAGCCATTGATGGTAACACCAAGGAATCCCGGCTTCATCACAATAAATTTGTCACCCAAATATTTGTTATGGGTTTCACCCGAGCCAAATCCGGAAGCAAAAAAGCGATCCGATGTTTCATCAGAAAAAGTTTCTGTTGCTCTTGCGTAATTACCGAATAGAACGATATTCTCTTTCTTTTCATAATCTGCCACCAGAATCAATGCCCATGCATTCAAATCTTCAAATTTCTCTAAATCGTAATCATTAGCATTAGCAGGATCACTGTATGCATCCCGTACAAAGTATTTATCTTTTACTTTAATGATTACCTGTTCATCACTGTTTGTCATATCAATCAGATATGCTTTCGTAGTGAGTATAATCGGTGTATCTAACGTGGTTGGTTCTTCTTCAGCTCCGGGGAAATCTGATAATTTTTCATCGTTTTGATCTTCTCTGCCCACGTAAAGCTGATTGATTGTAATGGTAACTTCATATGCATTAAATGTATGGGGATCACCATTTTTATCTTTTGCTGTTATAGTATCGCCCGAAATTGGTGTTGGAGCAACGCTGACTAAGGACAACAGTTTAGCCATATTTGCTTCCAAGTCTGCATTGCCCTGTTTATTATCTTTCTTTAATCCCAGTGCCGCGCCTTCTCTCTGGTACCTTCCTTCATTTACACGGAAATCATCATAGAGGGGTCTCATAACACCATATTTCAAATCTTCTATATCTGCGGTTCCATCACCATTAATGTCACCAAATGCAAAATATGTTCCATTCAGTTCTTCCTGTAGGCGGGTGAAGTTGTACTGATTATTGCCACCACCTTGGTTTCCGCTATATTCAACACAAACGTAATAGAAATGCTTTTTATTACCATTTTCATCCAAGGACGTCAACGGAATACTACAGGAATTATTGCTGAAATCTTCTTCATCCAAAATCAGCCATCTTTCCTCTTCATTTTGAGTTTGCTCATTGACTTCGACTTTAATTTGACTGGGTGCAGCATTAGCTTCCCAGGTAAGAGTTAAGCTAGCCGTATCTTCTGCTACTCGTACTTTTGTAAAGTTATTCAGATTAATCTTGTTTTCAGGCAAAACACCGTCAAATCCTATAATACCCTGACAATCTACTTGAACAACTACAGGATAATCATCATTTCCGCCAAAGGCATCATATTCTGACCAATCAATAAATACCTCAAACCCTTTCTCACTTGTAGGTGTAAAGGAAAATGTGTTATTCGTCAGTGTTATTTTATTACCTTCTTCAAACTCGGAACTCCAGACCGTTTCCGGTGTACCTGTACTTGCATCACCATCATGAACCACAATTTTTACAATCGGAGTCTCACCTTGTCGGAAATCAGGTGGTGTCAGGGTAAAATTCAATACATCACCCACAGCGAACGTCTTTGTTTCACGATCCCCAATCAGTTCACCGTTTACAGTTACACTGGCATCCCCATTTGGATCATACATTACACTATACTCATTGTCAGTGAATTGGGGACCGCCCTGTCGAAGCCAGATAACCTCTATATCAACCGCATCATCTCTCACCGGACTATATGTAAATTTTACATTCCCGGATTCATCTGTACTGAAGTAAGAGGCGGTGCTGCCGCCGAATAATTCATTCAGGTATTCATCTTCGATTGCATATGTTTCACCATTGTTATAGAAATCCATTCCATTCACACGAACCTGAATTTGGGTATTATCTACGTCTTCCGGAGTGTGGAAGGTCAGATTAATCTCTTTGAACAAAGGCTGTTCTTCTGTAGAATTCTCTTCATCAATGAAGGATTTAGGCTCATCTGGATTTACTACCTCCTCTCCCCATGTCACGCTCCCTCCATCCTGATTATCATAGTGAACGCAGAGGGTTCCAGGTTCCGGGCCATCCCCAGGCAATACATACCACTTTCCTTCACCGGATTCACCAACTGTATAACGGAATGTCATCCACTCCCACTCAGGTTCTCCGGGGTCAGCGTATATATCAAACTCTTCGTCTTCATCAGTCTCGTCATTATGGAATACATCATATAATCCCGTAATCACACTTGGCTTATTTTCTCTTGACTGTAACATCATAAGCGCTCCGTCTGCTGCCTGAATGCCTGAACCTGAGAAATTCAATGCACCGTCACCCAAAATCTCCAGACTTGCTCCACTTTCAAGAATAACAGTGTCTGCCGTCACTGCTGCATTCTCTACAATCAGATGATAGCGTTCCCCGGGTACATAAATAGTACCGTATGCGTCTCCCGAGCTAACATCTTCTGAACTGACACTATAGCAATACTCTCCTGCGTCGTCCTGTTCATAATACTCCTGGTAATTTTCTGCGGTAATATTTACTTTTCCACCCGTAGCTAACACCGCGAAATCCAAGTTCGCAAACAGCGACACCACCATTACGACTGACAGGAGAAACGCCAGCTTTTTCATAATTCGTTTCGTCATTTTTCGAAACCCTCCTTTTCTTTATCTCTTTAAATCTATGTAAAAGCTTTTTTAGCTCTGTTTTTAACGTTTACAGCTCCACAAATCCGTCTCCGCCACAATGCATACACCTTCCGGTTTCTTCACACATCCCGCAGGGAGCTTTGCCTGTGCCATGGCATTGGTGACAGGTTTGTTTATATTCACCGCCGCAACTCGGACAGCGTTCTGTACCGGTACCGTTGCAGGAATCACAGACTTCGGAGCTTTCTGTCTTCTCCTCCACGGTTTCTGTTCGAATCTCTACCGCATCACCGGGATGCGGACAACTGGTAGTTCCGCCGGAACATGCCTTGCAAACCTCTTTTCCGGTTCCGCCGCACTCATTGCAGGTTCGCCAGCCGTTATCACATTGCCCGCAAATTGCCTTACCAGCTCCTCCACACCGTGGACAGTTCGGATCAGAACAGCATATCTCATATCCCCCGTCACAGGTCCAACACTTGAAGCCCTTTGCACCTCTGCATGCATGGCAGGAATGATACCCTGTTCCGTTACAAATCTCACAAGTCAAAACGGTATCGCCTCCGGCACTGTCCCGTCTTGCACCACACTGCGTGCAATACTCCACTTCTATGGTTTGTACGCCTGTTACATTGCTTTCCGCCTGCCCTTCCCCGTTGCATTTATGACAGGGGACCTTTCCTTCGTTACAGGTCGGGCAGATAGACTCTTTTGTTCCGTCACATGCATCGCAATCATCACCGGTTCCACACCAGATACATTCACCCGTGCCGTGACATTCAGGACAATATATCACACCTACCGCTTCCCCTTCAGGATTGGTGATATCCCCCATTGCCACGTTCACTTCCATATCCTGCTTAGCGGCTGTTTTTGTAATAACATTCTCAAGCTGTCGGTGAATCTCTTCGTTATCAACATGGTCTGTGACACGTGCAACCTCTATCTGAACTTCCTTCCCCTCTTTCAGAAATTCTTTCTCAATTGCAGTTTCTATAATCATCTCCATGCATTGTTCCATGGACTCTCCTATTAGGTTAATATCGGAGATTACTTGCACCGCATCCTGATTTAGACATTCCACACCAATGACTACATTTTTTTCATCCAGGTATAATGCCAGCTTGGGGTTGATTGTCACATAGATGACTGATGCACAATCTTGAGGGAGTGCAACACTTTCGGTTAGCTCAGCATTTTCAGGCAGTTCTAATTCTACTTCAATATTTGACACATCTGTTTTTTGTTCATAGGCTTCGGTTGCATTTCCCGATTCAGGCGGAATTTTACCGCAGGCACATAACAGAAATATCACCAATAACAAAGCCGAAAATATCCTTCTCCTTTGCAATCTGTAAATTTTCAGTTTTGCCAAAATATACTCCCCCCATTTCCCTAAATTTTCTAAGAGGCTTATCCGTATTCTAAATCAATAGACACGTTTTAGGAAGGATAGTTTTGGGGTAGGTAATGGAATAGTAATGGTAATATGCATGTTAAAACAGGTAATACAGCTTTCTCACCACTGTTGACATTTAGAGGAATTTACACTATGGAAAGAAAAAGTATATAATGATGAATCTAATATTCACGTTCGACTTTATTGCAGATTTCATCTTCTTCATCGCCTTTCGGCTTGGGTACTGATAGGTCTCTTGAAAATGTTTCCCTGTCTCGTCTCTGTTGTCATACGTCTGTGGTGCATTCCTAGGAAGTCAAAGCCTTGCAATGGGATTTTCCCCATCTATTCCGCAGGCAATTGTAAGCGTCACCCCGCTATTTACGGTCAATGTATCTATCTGTAACCAGCCTGTCCATGTAGTATTGGCGGTAAAGGTAAAAGAATAGGGCGGTTGATTATTGTAAGACTCAATAAATTCATTTATATTGTCATTTGTTAATGAATCAGAACTATATGCCTCAGAGTTGCTGCTGACAGTATATGTATCCGTTATCAGAGAACTGTTACCGGACATCAGAATTTCATAAGGATTCACCGTAAATTCTGCCGGATAGGTTACTGTGGCATTATCATTTTCAACTGTTTGATATCCCTCCTCTGCAACCTCAAAGTCTGTCGGTTCTCCACTTTCCGGGAATGTCGCATAGATATTCGTAACCGTTGCCGTATCCTCCGCCCAAACCTACAGACTTCCGAAGGGAATACCCGTTAACATCATACAAGTTGCCGAGCAGACTGCCAGTATACCTCTGACTCTTTGTTTCATCTTTTTTCTCATTAACATACTTGTCTCATCCTCCATTATAAGTAATAAATATCTTGTTTATGCCTGTTTTTTGCAAGAATGCCTGGAATGCATTAATATTTTCCACTATCCTGCTTGATAGTTTTTCTTTTCTTGACATCTTTCGGGAGGGAGTTTTGGTATAGGGTGTAAAAAAAATATACATATTTGTCTGTGGATGTGATAAAATTTTAAAAAAAAGGAGCAGGAAAGTAATTATGAGTTCTACAAACTTGAAAGAAGCACCGCAAAAGAAAAAATCTGTTATTTCTTTTGCACTTGTTTCTCTACTAATTGGATTATGCTTTTTTTGGACTGGTTCCGGCTATCTGACCTGGCTGTATCATATGATGGATTTTTATTCTGTATTCTGCAGACCAAATTGATCTTCTGACAGAAGTGATTGGATATATATTTCAGATTCTGGGGCTTTCTCTCTTTGCCCTATTCATGAAAACAAGAAGCACTTTTATGTTGAAAAAAAGAACATTTATAATAACAATGTTTGCAGACCTTTTCTTTATGATACTGGCTGTTTTAGGTTCCAATGCAGTCTCCACTATCATTTGGGGATATCTGATGAATATTTTTCATGGTCTCGTGGCAGGTTTCTATCTGACTGAACTAGTAGTGAGTGTTTCTCAACAAAACAGAGGTATAGTTTTTGGTATCGGTTATGGTGTAGGAAGCATCGGTTCCTGGCTTCTTTCCCTGTTGAATTCCGGCAGTTTTCTGAAGAGTTCAAGTGTTCTCTTTGCTTATGCCATCTTGGTCCTTTGCACCATGGGACTTTTGTTGAACTGCAAAACAGAAGCCCAGGACTTCCCTGCGGATACAGATAAGACCTTGAACACGAAGCCTGCAGGAAATCTGCTTTTCCTTTCTGCAGTAACCGTTCTTCTGCTTAGCGCAGTGAAAAATATGGGGTTTTATTTTCCTACAGCCGATTTGACGAACGACAGCATCACGTTGGAATTTACGCGCGCTTTTTACGCAATCGGATTGATTGTTGCAGGCTTTTTGAATGACAAAAACCGTAAATTCGGTGCTGTACTGTGCCTTGCTGCACTCTTTTTTCCCTTTCTAATGCTATTGCTTAAATCTAACGCAGTAGCAGGCACGTTTCTCTGGATTACTGCTTATGTATTTTTTGGTTTCTTTGCCGTATATCGGGTTATTCTCTTTTCCGATTTGGCCGGAAAATACCCAAACAGTCTGTATCTTGCAGGATTTGGTTTGATGTGGGGCAGAACCGGTGATGTGCTTGGCGGATTTGCCGGTATGTGTCTTAAGAAACAAGAAGTCTTACTTGTTACCTTAGTTGCCGTTTTATTCTTTTTTACAGTAATTGTCTTCTTTTCTCTCTATCACAAAATATACTATTCAACTTTTACTATACCTGAAAAGAGCCGCGAAGTGCTACTTCAGGATTTTGCACAACGCTTCAGTTTTACCGCAAGGGAAGCAGAAGTATTCAAGTTAATTACGGAGAACTGTTCCAACGGTGAAATCGCAGCAAACCTGTATATTTCAGAGAGCACTGTAAAATTCCATGTTAAAAATATCCTCAAAAAAACACAATGCGTTAATCGTATAGAACTTATAGCAATGCTGAATCATCTGTAATTATACGCTCTTATTTACCGCAGCATCTTTGAGGTCATCCTTGCCATGAGTAACTGGAACTGGTTTTTCCCTTTTACTATGGACGGAGCCAGCAAATCCTGAATCAGCTTGAACACGCTGATGATGTGCCTCTTTTCACTTGGACAAAATTCCTCAATCAGTAGATGGCGGCTGTCAGCACACCTTCTGCAGCATCATAAAAGCAGTGATATGCTATTGTATATATGGAAGGGAGGTCATCTCATGTCAATCAACGCGTTAAAGGAGCAGGGCAAGTAAGCCAAAAAAGACACTCCGTTTTGTGCCACGGAATGTCTTCTTGCTTAAGCTCTTTTCAATATTCAGTTGGTGACAGCAGCGGCATCAATACCTTATAGTAGCCTTGCCCCAAATCATATTTTATCTTTTGCCTTCCTGTCTTGCAGGCGGCTCACAAGCTCCTTATCTGTGGCACCCGGCTCCTCTGTTAACTGTTCTATCACCGCGGAAACATATTCTTCATCTATCTCCAAAATATCGGCTATCTCCCCTGCAGAATACCTTTTTCCAAAAAGCCTGCGTATCATGGAGACCCTTTCCTGCTTTATTCCTTGCTTTATTCCTTGCTCTATTCCACGCTTATTTCCCAGTTCTATTCCCGCTGCTTCACCACGCTCATAGCCATACTCCTCTAATGCTTTTCTGGTCTTCTCCTCGTCATACTCAAAAATACTCATGCTGATTACCTCCGCCTTGTTCGCTATCAGGAAATCCCTTAATATACCCTTCTCGATGCACTCTTCCACCGCAAGGGCTACTGCCTCCTTAAAGGAACTCTTCTGCGCCCTTCTCCTCACGCAGTCCACATACTGCATGTATTCCTCCAGCACCTTACACTGCTCCTTGATTTTGGTGTTGTAGCCCCTGTTGAGGTTCAGCACCCGCACCTTCAGCTCCAGCTGGGGTTCCTCCTTACTCTCATAAAATGCCTCCGAAAGATACAGGGTCTGCTCCTCCGGCTGCTCTGCCGTTCCGTTGTAAAACACCACAAACATGGGCGCAGGCAGCTTTATCAGACGCCTGCCGTAAAGGGTATCCTGTGCTATCAGCTTCTCATACTCCTTTGCCACATACTGTAGGAAACGCAGGGGCATATTGGGGTTTACCGATGCCTGATGCTCATACAGATGCAGATGAAAATCCACCAGAAATGCCAAATCATTCTTCACCGTCATGTAAATGGCATTCTCAAGGGTCACTATCGTAAGCTCCTCAGGTCTGTCATAGTCTGTTCCGTTCACTGCATTATACAGGCTGAGCAGCTTTTCCTTATCGCTAAACAGTCTGCGGAACACAGTGTCCTTGTAGTTGCGCACTGCGGGCGCTTCTTCCTTTTGGTACATCATTTTCCACTCTCCTTTTTGGGCAGATGAGGAAAATGCCACTCTGCCGCCTTCTCCTGCACTCCGCCATATTTATTTGTATTCATATGGGGAAGTGCAGCCGAACCGGCCTAGATTATCCCTGATATGTGCTTTAATAATAACAAATGCATTTTATTTTGTCAACAGCAAAAATCAAATTCGATTGATATTTGTTACTAACCGCCAAAAATCCTAGTAAACATCGGCGTTTGAGCCTATTTTACTAGGATTTCTTGTGTAAGCAAAACGATAAGCCGGGTTATGTCGTGAATAATCATCTATCTAGTACGGCTGTCGCCAGCCGTATCAAGCGACCCACCTGAAAGCAGGTCGGGCAAACCTATCGCTTTCATCTTGGTCTTGCTTCGGATGGGGTTTACATGGCTCCGCCCGTTACCGGACGGACGGTAGTCTCTTACACTGCCTTTCCACCCTTACCAAACGAATTTGACAAGCAAATTCGTCTTGGCGGTTTATTTCTGTTGCACTAGCCTTGGAGTCACCTCCACCAGACGTTATCTGGCATCCTGCCCTGCGAAGCCCGGACTTTCCTCACCTGCCTGCCACTGCAAATTGCAGTGGCAGACAGCCGCGATTATTTGTCTTACTTACATCTTGTCTATTATATAAGCTATCTTTTCAAAAAACAAGTCTATTGTTATTACAAGTCCTGAAAACCATAGCATTCAACATATTTCTTTGCCATTTGAAGTGCTATAGTACATATGATATGTCTTGGACATATAGCAACTTTTCTTTCAAAAGCATCCCTATTTTCATTGTCTCCCTAATAAAATTTACTGCTTTTGGACATATACGGAATTTTTTGAAAATAGCGCCATAAAAGTCATAAAAATGCCGGCTACATTTTACATATTATTTTGTATATGTCCAAAAGCCTGTTTTTTACAAGAAAATACGCTATTAAATGCCATTGTTTTGGAATGATTTTTGAAAAAGGGGCGTATATATCCAAATGCCGGAAAACAATTTATCATTCCATTCAGAATTCGGTGATATATGAACCATTATCAAATGGCTTACACTTTGCCGACAGTTTATTTTCTGCAGGCGTCTGCCCTATGGAAATAATGGTGCGTTTGGCCTTAGTGAGCAAGCTCCCACGAACAACCCGCACCATCATTTTACGCATGGCTGAACTTATTACACATTAAAGCAGCTTCCGCCCACAAATTCCCTGCATATAGAGTTATTCGGCAGACTTTCACTGGTAACATTTAAAAAGTAATCCAAGAATTTCAGCAAACGCTTTGCCTCATAATATTCCGGCACGTTCTTGGGTATTTGAAAAAGTAACGGCTCAGCAAACTGCTTAAGAACTGCCAGCTCATAAATCAGTACGGAATTGAACATTGCGTCCGCCTCCTCCTGAAAGGGGAAAATGTTCTCCTCCTCGCCCCTTCGCACGGAGGGCCACATTTCAATGGTTTTTCTGGCATCAGAGCCTCTTGTTCTGGCATCACGCACCATACGTCTTAAAAGCCTGCCGTCCGTGGTAGGAATCCTGTTATGCTCATCGATATTGATATTGGTGAGCGCGCTGATATAAATCTTATATTTGCTCTCCGCAGGCAGCGCATAGGAGGTCTTGTCATTCAAGCCGTGAATACCTTCAATTACAAGAATATCGTCAGCTCCCAGCTGCTTGAATTTGCCTCGGTATTCTCTCTTACCCGTCTTGAAATTAAAGGTGGGAAGCTCCACTCTCTCCCCCTTTAGAAGCCGAATCATATCAGCATTAAATTGCTTAATGTCGATTGCCTCCAGACACTCAAAATTATACTTTCCGTTCTCGTCCAACGGTGTAAATTCCCTGTCCACAAAATAATCGTCCAAGCCGATAGGGTGCGGCACCTTACCCAAGGTACGCAGCTGTATGGAAAGTCTGTGTGAAAAGCTTGTTTTACCGGAGGAGGAAGGACCTGCTATCATAACAAACTTCACATTGCCCCGATTTACGATATCCTTGGCAATCTCACCAATTTTGCGTTCCTGCTCAGCCTCCTGCACCAAAATCATCTCACTGAGAGAACCGTTGCAAATCTGGTCATTCAAATCACCAACTGTCTCAATGCCTACCTTTCTGCCCCAGTCCGCTGATGCCTTAAGTGTCTCAAACAGCTTTCTTCTCTCCACAAAAGGCTCCACCACAGTAGGCTGCTTCTTGGTGGGCAAAAGCAGCATGAAGCCCTCGTCATAAGCAATGACATCAAACCATTTCACATACCCCGCATTGGGCAGCATATAACCATAATAATAATCATAATAGCCCTCTATCTCATAAATATTCACAAAGGAGCTTCTGCGGTAACGAAACAGCTTCTCCTTATCCTTCATACCATGCTCCTTAAACAGCTCCATGGCATCATCAAGCGGATAAGATTTTTTCATAAAGGGAGTTTTCTGCTCCACAAGCTCCTGCATTCTCCTCTTAATTCTCTCTGCATTTTCCTTAGTCGCTCCGATACTTTCTCTGGGATTAATATAAGAGCCGTGTCCTATAGCAAATTCTACTCTGCAATTCTGTGCTGCCTCTGACCCGAAAACGTCAAACACGCCCTTTAGGAACAGCATAGTCGCTGTTCTCACATAGGTCTTATAGCCCACGTCATCCTTCAGTGTAAAAAAATCTACCGTACAGTCCTTTGTCAGCTTCTTAAAAAGCTCCCTAATCTTTCCGTCCGCAGCTACAACAGCAATCATATTATCATACTGCTCCTGATAAGACTCTACCACTGTCTCATAGGTTGTTCCCTGTGGATATTGTTTCTTCTCTCCGTTTATCGTTATTGTATACATTCTCCTGCCCTTCCTTCTCTTCATACAGTCCCATCTGCTATTGCTTTCCCTATCTATCTAATGACGGTCTATTATTTCCAGTGCCTGACTGATTTCCGAAAGCTCCTCCCTCACCTGCCTCAGGCGTTCCCTTGCTCTTTCCTTATCCTGTTGCAAAAGCTCCCCTTCAATCCCTTTTTCAACACGCTGTCTTTCCAGCAAATACTCCCTTAACACCGGATTTTTTGTCCCAAGCAGCGATGCTCCGTACCTATCCTTAAGCCTTTGTGTCACGCCCTCCAAATCTCCCACGTCAGCCAGCATTTCTCCAGAAGGCTGATGCTCACAGGACGCCTTTATCAGGAAATAATACTTGCCTTCCTCACATAGTATATTCTCCTGCAAAATTTCATATCCCTTTTCCCGCAGAAATCTTCTAAATTCATAAAGCTCTGACTGGGGCTGTAAAACAAGCTCCCGAAAGCTTTCGGTCTTATCTGCAAATTCAGAGAGAATTTTCTGCATCAGCCTGCCTCCCATTCCGGCACAGACAAGGGTATCGGCTTCCCCCGCCTGATATGCAGTTAGTCCGTCCGAAAGCCGCGTCTCTATGTAATTACCCAGCTCATATGCCGCCACATGCTCCTTTGCTCTGGAAAGCGGTCCCTTTCGCACGTCCATTGCAAATACCTTAGGGCTGATTCCCTTCTGCACCAGATAAATGGACAAAAAGCCATGGTCGCAGCCCACGTCAGCCACCCTGCTCCCCGGTGTTACCATATCTGCAAGCGCCTTCAGTCTTTTGGAAAGTACAACTTCCTTTAATCCGCTCATTAGTCCAAATAATCCTTCAGCTTACGGCTGCGGCTGGGATGACGCAGCTTACGAAGCGCCTTTGCCTCAATCTGACGAATACGCTCGCGTGTGACGTTAAATTCCTTGCCCACCTCTTCAAGAGTACGCGCTCTCCCATCGTCCAAACCAAAACGCAGGCGAAGCACCTTCTGCTCTCTTTCTGTCAGGGTTCCAAGCACCTCCACAAGCTGCTCCTTCAACAGAGTGAAGGCTGCTGCATCTGCTGGAACAGGTACATTGTCGTCCTGAATAAAATCACCCAGATGACTGTCCTCTTCTTCACCAATAGGTGTTTCCAGCGAAACAGGCTCCTGACTGATTTTCAAAATTTCACGCACCCGCTCCACCGGCATATTCATCTCCTCTGCAATTTCCTCAGGAGAAGGTTCTCTTCCAAGCTCCTGCAAAAGCTGACGGCTAACACGGATTAATTTATTAATAGTCTCTACCATATGAACGGGAATTCTGATAGTTCTCGCCTGATCGGCAATGGCTCTTGTAATCGCCTGACGAATCCACCATGTGGCATAGGTAGAGAACTTGTATCCCTTGCGATAATCAAATTTTTCCACAGCCTTAATAAGACCCAGATTACCCTCCTGAATCAAGTCAAGGAACAGCATACCTCTGCCCACATATCTCTTTGCAATGCTGACTACCAAACGAAGGTTTGCCTCCGCCAAGCGCTTCTTTGCCTCCTGATCTCCAAGCTCCATTCTCTTTGCCAGCTCAATTTCTTCCTCGGCTGAAAGCAAAGGCACCTTACCGATTTCCTTCAGATACATACGCACGGGATCCTCTATGCTGATTCCGTCAGGGATAGACAAGTCGATATTCTCCACATCTACCTCGTCCTCGTCGGTAAGCATAATCTCCTCATCGTCAACATCATCATCATCGGTAATCCGCAGCACATCTACATTATTCTGATCCAACACCTCTAAAATCTTCTCAAACTGCTCCTCCTCCAGGGACATATCAGAAAAGAAATCATTGATTTCCTGATATTCAAGAACATTTTTCTTTTTCTTTGCCGTGCTTAAAAGCTCCTTCACTTTTTCATCAAATTTTGCCTGTGCAATTTCATCCATTTGCGTGTTTCCATCCTTCCCAGAATTTTCATTTCCTTTTGTATTATTTTTAGCTTTTTTCCTATTCTTGACCTTATTCCAAAGAAATATGCGTTTTTGCCAGCTCTTCCAACGCTTTCTTGCCTTTAACTGCCTGATTTAGGGCATTTACGTCCCCTCCAAGGTTGGCAGTATAGTATTCATAGCTGTTTTTCTTCACCGTAAGAAGAATATCATGGAATGCCTTTTCCTTCTCCTGCATTGTGGTAAGCTCCGGCAGATTAGTGTGGAAAAGCTCTGCCGCTTCTCTCTGCTGTTCCTCGTCCTCAAACATACTGATAATTCCTGCCGGATTATAATTTCCCTGCTCCAAATCCGCAAACAGTCTCTCAGCAACCTGCTTGTACAGCTCCTCCGTAAAATCATCTGCGGAAATATACGGCTTAATTTTATGGTAAAGCTGTGGTGTATCGGTTATCCATGTAATCAAAAGTCTTTGCGCTCTCCTTGCATTTTCCTGCGGATTATTCTTCTGCTGTATTCCCGATTTCGGACGCTCAACAGGGCGTGCCAATCCGGTCTGTGAAGCATAACTAAGCACCAGCTTGCGCAGATTTTCTACACCAATAAAATACTTCTCCGCAACCGCCTGCAGATAGTTATCCCGCTCCACCTCCTCGGAAAATTCGCAAAGCTTTCTTGCTATTTCACGATGAAACCTTGTCTTCTGCTCCGGATCCTTCAAATCGTACTGCTCCTCCAGAATACGAATTTCAAAAAAGAAGCTGTTCTCTGCCTGAGCTATACGCTCCTCAAAGGCTTCCCGACCGAGATTTTTCATGAATTCATCCGGGTCCTTATAGGGTCTCATATTAATCACCTTGCCGGTAATCCCTGCCTCCCGCAGAATACCGATTGCCCGAAGTGCCGCCTTCACTCCCGCTCCATCACTGTCATATGCCAGCAAGACGCTGTCTGTATATCTGCGAAGCAGATTTGCCTGCTCCGGTGTGAACGCGGTTCCCAGAGACGCTACCGCCTGACCAAAGCCCGCCTGATGCATGGCAATCACGTCCATATAGCCCTCACAGAGAATAATATTGCCGCTCCTTGCCGTTCGGGCAAAATTCAAGCCATATAAATTCCTGCGCTTATCAAACACCGGCGTTTCCGGCGAATTCAAGTACTTCGGCTCACCGTCTCCCATAACGCGACCGCCAAAGCCTATGACTCTGTGATTGATATCCTGAATGGGAAACATGACACGATTCCAGAACTGGCTGACAAGCCCGCTTCTCTCGGAAAAGCTTGCAAGCCCTGCCTCCTTAATCAAATCGTCCTCAAAGCCCTTTCCCCGAAGATATCCTACCAGCTGTGCGCCGTTTTTCCCCGCATAGCCCAATCCGAATTTATGCATGGTCTCGTCCGACAATTCCCTTTTCTTTAAATACTGATATCCGATTTCCCCATGAGGTGTGCGAAGCTGATAGTAAAAAAACTTTGCCGCCTCCTTATTTACCTCCAAAAGCCTTGCCCTTCTGCCAGCCTTCTGCTTTGCTTCCGCCGAATATTCCGCCTCAGGAAGCTTCACCCCCGCTCTGTCTGCCAAAAGCTTAACAGCCTCGGGAAAGGTATAATTTTCGTATTTCATGATGAAGGTGTATACATTACCGCTAACACCGCAGCCAAAGCAATGATACATCTGCTTTGGTGCAGACACGGAAAAGGACGGGGTCTTCTCATTGTGAAAGGGACAGCACCCCCAATAATTGCTGCCCTTTTTCTGTAGCTTCACATACCCCGACACCACATCTACAATATCGTTTTTCATTCTGATTTCTTCTACAAGCTCTTCCGGGTAATACATCTGACTACTCCTTAAATCTGCCATGATTTCGGTATGTAAATATCCTCATAGACTGCAATGGCAAAGCGGTCACTCATGGCTCCCACATAATCGCAGACCACCCTTTCTCTGGGTTCTCCTTCTGCTACCAGATTCAAAAATTCCTCAGGCAAATCATCTATATGCTTCAGATAGTGGTGATACAGAGTCTCCATGAGAACCTCTGCCTTACTCTCCTCGCTTTTTGCCTCCGGGTTCTTATATACTCTCTCAAACATAAACTGCCGCAAGCTCTTCATGGCATCAGCCACCGGCTCCGACATAATAATATCATTCTTATCCATACTGTTCATCACAATATCATGTATAAAATGATCCAAGCGCTCTCCCGGCGTGGAGCCCAAAACGTCACGAATACTCTTAGGCACGTCACTTTCCTTCAAAATGCCGGCACGCACCGCATCATCCATATCATGATGAATATAGGCAATTTTGTCGGACAGGCGTACCACCTTGCCCTCCAGTGTATGCGGCTTTCCTATGGTCTGGTGATTTCTGATGCCGTCTCTCACCTCGTAGGTCAGATTCAACCCCTGTCCGTCCTTTTCCAGCCTGTCCACAGTCCGTACACTCTGCTCACTGTGTTCAAACCCAAGAGGACAAACTCTGTTTAAAGCCCGCTCACCTGCATGTCCAAAGGGAGTGTGACCCAAATCATGTCCAAGGGCAATCGCCTCCACCAGCTCCTCATTCAGCTTAAGGGCCTTTGCTATGGTGCGGGCATTCTGCGAAACCTCCAGGGTATGGGTCAGCCTTGTACGATAATGATCTCCCTCCGGCGTCAAAAACACCTGCGTCTTATCCTTAAGTCTTCTGAATGCCTTACAATGAATAATCCTGTCTCTATCCCGCTGAAACACAGGACGAATATCGCACTGCTCCTCCGGCTTCAATCTGCCCTTGGATTCCATACTTAAAGCTGCATAAGGACTGAGGTAATCCTTTTCCCACTGTTCTAAGCTCTCTCTGATTGTCATGTCTGCTCCTATCTGACGCACCTTGCGCCTAAGTCTGCCTTCTCCTGTACATCTCTTCAATCTAAAACGCTTAAAATATTGCCCTATTTGCAACAATTCTGCCACGCGGAAATGACTGAACTGTTACCCCTATTTTAAGTATTCTGCGCAATTCCTTAAAATCCTTTTTTTATTTTGCAATTTCCTTTATCTGCAATCATAAATACCATAAATGAACGCTGCAATCCTATCCATGGCATCATATGCCGTTTTAAAGGGTGACATCTGAAATACATGCCACATTCCCGGAAAGCTGTCCAGCCTTACGGAAACGCCAGCCTGCTTCATTGCCTTATAAAGCCTTGTGGAATCATCTAGCAGGATTTCATTTTCTCCCACCTGAATATAGGTAGACGGGAAGCCGGTAAAATCTCCAAACAGCGGGGAAATAAGAGGCTGCTTCACATTCCTTCCCGGAGCATATGCCAGAATCATACGATTGATATAGGGTTCGTCCAAAACAGGGTCAAGCTCTGCCTTCTCCCGGAAGGACTTCCCCGAGGAGGTCAAATCAGTCCACGGAGACAAAAGCACCAAGCCTCTCGGCAAAAATCTCTGTTCCTCCTTTAACCTCAACACCAATGCCAGCGCCAGATTTCCCCCGGCGGAATCTCCCGTAACAATGATATCTCCCGCCCCATAGCCTTGAAGCATCAGATAATTCCATGCCTTCATTGCGTCCTCAAGCGCTGCCGGATACGGATACTCCGGTGCCAGACGATAATCAAAGCTCAGCACGTCCATGGAGGTTGAAGTGGCAAGCTTGGAAGTGAGGGTTCGGGCATAGAGACTGCTGCCGGTGGAATATCCCCCGCCATGACAGTGCAGGATAACCTGCCTTTTTCCATGCGCCCTGTTGGCGCTGACCCACTCTGCGTACATACCCTCAATATCGACTTCTCTATAGCTGACCTCCTTCGTATTCCCCAAAAGCACTCCGATGTGATCCTGTGACTGTCTGTGCTTTTCAATATCCGTGTTTTCCAACAAACCATGAGCACGCTTAATCAGCTGCATCAAATTTTGATTTTTCTTACTCACCCTTGCCATCTATCTCTTCTTCTCCTCTAGAAATGTAGCCTTCTGCGCACTGCATTTCGAAGTCTTCTTCTGGATAATACTGTAATAATGGTGATATCCACAATTACACAGACCGTCATAACCACCGCCGACCATAAAATTGCAATACTGCCTAAGACATATAAATCAATCAGTATTTCAAGCCCAACGCAGCCAATTCCAATCGCAGTAAAAACATATAAAGCTATTGTGAGGAAGGATTTGGGAAGCCTTCGCACACAGATGGTAAATATCTCTGCAAGCGCCACGATTAACAGCACGATAGGCAGGCCTAATCCCCAAAACCAGCTGTCGTTATGCACCATATAGGCAAGCATATACAAATAAATGGCTATCGCCACTCCGTCAAAAAGAATGGAAACATAAACTGACTGTCGTGTATAAATCACCACCGGCACAAGCATTACCCAAAGAATTACGCACACACCGATAACCGCTAACGACCATGCCGTAGTATTAAATACCAACACATTCAACAGTCCGCAGGTTACGGCAGTTGCCAGCACTACTGCTGATACTAACAGCCCTAAATCCTTTCTTTTTACAGTTTCTACCTGACCCTTTTCTCTTGGGAAGGGCGGCTCTCCTTTTCCCACGGCTAAATCTCTGGGATTGATAACCGGCGTATTACACAACGGACATTCTTTGGCGGAAGACGACAGCTCCACACCACAATTCACACAATATGACATATTTCCTCTCATTCCGCAGTCATTTCACGATTGCTTTCTATTTTTACATGAATACCATCTTGTACCAGCTTACGGAAAAAATTACGCTCCACATCTGCCTCTATAATACTACTGGCAAAATTAATTGTCAGAGTATCCTCATAACTGATAATGGCACAGTTTGTTCTTGTGGAAAAGGGCTGCCCCATATAGATATCACACCTCTCAATATAGGGCTTCATGCTCTCAGGCACCTTGAGAGCCCCCATGTTTGTAAGCCCTGCCGAAGAATTTTTATCCTGAACCTTGGTATAGAACTGTCTTACCACAAAATCCTTGATAAACAGAGGGACAACACGAATCAGCGGATTCCTCTGTGTGGCCGCGTTTGTGGTAATATCACCTCGCAAATGCTTTTCATTGACATAAAGGCGCATATAATTGTGCACCTCCTCCACAATTTCCTCAAAGGTATACTCGCCTAACCTTGGGTCCACCCCCGGATAAATCATCGTGATAAAATTCCGCAGTGTCTTTGATGGGAAAAAGCGTCTTAAGTTTACCGGCATAGCTATTTTTACCGGTCTCAGACGAAAATGCCAATCCTCCTCCTGCTTCATCATAAGCGCATATAAAAGCACTGCATTTAGATACTCCGTTATAGTAGCATGGTATCTCTTTGCCACGGAAAGCACCTGAGATGTGGACATAATTCCCGCAATAATATTCAAGGTATAAAAGGGTTCCTTGGTTCCCCTGACCCGGTATGCCTTTTCCCCTAATCTTGGCGGACATACCTTGGCATTGGCATATCTCATGTAGGCGTCCTCAAGCTCCTCCTTGTGGGGAATCTCCTCGATGTCCAGCACGAAACCGTCATTCTCCACTTCCGTATGTCCTAACAGTCTTAAATAGACTGCCGTTACCGTTAATAGTACACACATCCCTCCGGTTCCGTCTCCCAGACTGTGATGTGCCTCCAGAGAAATCCTGTTACGATAATAATAAAACCGGATAAGATACCTGTTATTCGCCTTAAAATGCATTGGCTGACAGGGATTCTTCACATCTGTCTGCACAAAAGGACCCGGACGGTTATTAGGCTCCAAATACCGCCAGAATAAGCCCTTGCGGATAGCAGCCTTGTAGGTGGGAAACCGCGGCATTGCCATATCCACCGCCTTTTGCAGCACCCGGGGCTGTATCTCCTCCTTTAACACTACGGACAGGCGATACACAGAGGAAAAATCCCTCCTTTGCAGGGTGGGATATACAATCGCTGACAAATCAAGCTTATACCAATCCCTGCGTTCTGTTTTTTCTTTTATCAGTCTTTTCTCAGCTGCTGCCATGCCTCTCCTTTCCCGATACCTTCATTCCTTACATATTTACCTATTATTCTACGGTGTTTCTCCCTAAAATACAACCAAATGTTTTGAGGCATTGCCTGCTGCCGATGGGCACAAAACAAAAAGAGTGCTAAGCAAACACTTAACACTCTCATGATGCAGGAAAAGAGACTTGAACTCTCATGGTATTGCTACCACACGGACCTGAACCGTGCGCGTCTGCCAATTCCGCCATTCCTGCGAACAAGTCATATTGTATATTGTTTCCTGCCAAATGTCAATATAATTTTTTTAATTTTTGATACAATTTTTAACAGCATTAGAAATATCCGTTAAACAAATTACCTGTGCTATAATTACTGTAGGTTCCGTTTCCGGTGTATGTACCTGCCTTGGAGGCTGCATTATCGGCGGCAAAATTTATCATGGACGCCTGTGCGGAAACCTGATAACCATAAGAGCCGTTCCCCTGAAACAGAACCTGAACCTTACTCATATCAGCCTTCATAAAAGTATCCTTATCAAGTGACAGGGTACTATCCGCATTAATACTGATACCTATCTTATTGAGCATTTTCAGGTTGGCAATGGAATGATTCACCATGTTGGTGGCTCGATTGGTTATAGTGCTGTTACTCACATCATTAAGTGCATTTATCACCTGATTATAACTTGTAACAAAGCTATTAACCGCCTTATAAATCGCATCTGTATCATACTCTTTGGTGGTTGTCTCAACACCGTTGTCATCAGTAGCTGTAATATCTTTTTTCTCAAACACAGACTTACTTCCCTTTACCAGAAGAGCATCTGCGGACTCCTTCAAGGCATCTGTAGTACTCTGCACCCTTGTAAGGGCCTTTGCCTCCTCCGATGTCACTTCTTTGTTCTTAGCAGAATCCTTCGCCAGTGACTTCACGGAATCACTGCTGTCCTTTGAATAATATGCCTTCATCAGCTTGGCATAACTGCCATTCTTGATACTTGCATATTCTCCCAAAAAGTTGCTGCTTGCTACATTAGCAGTGCTGCTGCCCAAGCTGGAGAACAAATAGGAAATATCCTGCTTTGCCTGAATATTAATACTCATACTGCTATTCACCTCCCTGTAAAACATAAACCAAACCGTCTGCCCGACAGACCCGTTGTACTGTGGCTTCCCTGCCAACAAAGTATCATGGCAAAAGAGTGCTATGCCATATTCTTATTGGTATTATAACATATTCTCGGCAAAAGCACAAAAAATATTTAGTACCTTCATGTACTTTTTACAGCACCCGTACTATATTTTCTGAAATCACCTTATACCTTTTCATAAGCTCTGCATCATGAAAGGGAAGCGGAATATATCCTTTTTTGCAGGCATCAGCAATAAACGCAGCATTCTTTTCCGTATTTCTGCAGACACCGAGAGGTATGTTTTTCAGCACATTGTCACAGGAAAAGCATTCATCACCCGTAAGCACATAACGAAGCCCCTTATCCTCAAAATAAACCACAGAAGACCCCGGAGAGTGTCCGCCTATAACACGAAACAAAAATTTGCCCGCACACAGATACTCCTTCTCCACCAGAATGACTTTCTCTTCTCTCAGACGCTGCTTCACCGCACAGGCAGCCTCCTCCATGGCAATGTGATACTCTTTTCTTGCTATGATAATTTTCATATTCCGGTACAAATCCAAATTGTCAATATGGTCAAAATGACTGTGTGTAATCACAACAATATCTGCTGAAGGATATTCACTGCCAAACACCTCCTTAAGCTCCCCTTCAATATTTAACAGGGTTATCCCCATTTCTGCCGCTTTTTCCTCACTGCGAAAGCCTGTATCAAACAAAATAGTCTGACCCTCATGCCTTGCAACATAATATAAAAAAGGGAACTCCTCCAACGCCTCCTTGGGATTAGGAGCGTTTTTAAAAACAGTTCCCTGATTCGCATATTTAAAATTTTTGCCATACCTGATAATATATAATTCCATGATGCACTCCTTTTTGCTCCTTCTCTATAGCTAATATTACCCTGCTATAGCAAATTTATCCCCAAAAAGGAGGAGCCGATAAGAATCCTCTTCCTACCGGCACAAATAATGAAATGTGAAAAAAGTAAATGTATTTGTTAAAAAAGTTGTTATCTTCTGTTTATTTTACTATAAAATATAAATATGACATAGATTAGTCCGAAAAATGAATAAATTGTGAACATTTTTTATATTTTTCTGCTCATTTTTATGTGAGGGCAATATTCCTCCATATACTCTTCTCCCTCACTAACATATCCCAGCTTCTCGTAAAAGCCCTTTGCCCTCACCTGAGCAGACAACACTATTTTGCTTCCGCCACGCTCCCTGATTGCATCTTCTGCCTCCCTCACAAGCCTTCTGCCCGTACCGTTGCTTCTATGCTCCGGTACAACAGCAATCCTGCCCAATGTATATATCTGAGGCTCCTCCCTTACAAAAAAACGACACACCGCAATAGGGCGGTTATCCTCGTACATTACAAGATGCGTTGCCGTCTCATCAAGAGCATCAAACTCCTCTTGAAATTTTTGTTCCTCAATAAAAACCTTTTCCCTAATCCATACAGCATCCTTGTGCAGGTAATCATAGATTTTAATCTTCATGGTAATTCCTCTCGTTACATATACCCTTAATCCAAAAGCAAAACACATTGAGACTTTTCCATCTCATGCCGGAAGACCTTTCCGTCCCTGAATACATAATAAGGTCTGTTGCCTATTACCTCTGCTCTGTCTCCGTTCACAAAAACAGTATCCTCCTCAGGCAGTGCAACCACCCGTCTCCTTAAGGACAATTCTAACAGATAATCCGTGTGAAGCTTGGTTTTTTGTTCGTCCTCATTCGTATAGTGACAAAGCAGTGAAACACCCTTTAGCACATTAAAGCCCACCGTGTCTGTAAGCCCCACTTCATTTTTATCTGCATATTTGCAGCTTTCAATATCTTCGCCTAAAATAATCGCCCCTGCGCTGCCGCCAAAAACAATTCCGTCATTTTCAAGAAAGATTTTTATTTTTTCAAAGCTTCCGCTTACCTTCAGGTCACGCAAAAGCTTATAAGTGTTCCCGCCACCCACAAAAATAGCACAGTATTGATTCAGCTGCTTGGAGCAAAGCTCCTCGCCGCTTGTTATCATCTCAATAGGAGGCATCACAAAGCTCCCAAACTCCCCCCTTATCCACTCCAAACAGCTTGGATATTTTTCACTCTCCATGGCTAACGGTACATACAGCAGGGGTTTACTTATGTCTAATAATTCATAAAATCTTTGATTTACTAAAACTGTCTTTTTACCGGCTCCACCGCCATTTAGAAAAGCTCTCATGTATGCAGCCTCCAAAATTTCCTCATGATAGGAACAGTGTCATGTTAATTCCTATATGCCAATCATTATACTTTTGCAACAAAGCATTCGCATCATCTTCAGGGATAGTCTCTGCTTCATTTCCACCCACTCTGTACCACGGTCCCTGCTCCTCAGATGCAGCATCGTACTCCACACCCTCCATCAGCTTAAGCCTCTCACCGTCAAAGCTGCAAATATGCCTTCCAGACTGTGTTGCTCCACTTGAAAAAGAATTATCAATAGTATTGTCTCCGCACCAATAATAGGTATTTCTTTCTGAGCTTTGAAATACCAAAGTCGGCACTCCGTTTTTGATTGTATATAAGTCAAAAATCAAGCTGCTGTAAAATACGCTTTCTGAATTTGCACAGATAAGCAGTTCCTCTATACCATCTCCATTGATATCGTTCTGCCAATATCCAACGGTTGCTCTTGGGTCATCCTGAATACAGACTGCAAACAGATAATTCAATCCCTCGTCCATCATTTTTCCGGCATCCCATTCTTCCTTGAAGGCTTCGGTATAAGCTGCAATGATAGAATCGTAAGGGTGATTTTCAGCTATCGCTTCCTCACTCGCCATTGATTGAAGCATTATCTCAGGTAATTCATCTGATTTTTCACCTGCCGGGAATTCACCTTCGTACTTACTACATGCTGTCAATACTAATACAGTCAGTAACACACCTGACAGGAACATTTTTTTCATATTTTTCATCGTTTGATAAATCTCCTTTATCTGCCTATCCCCCCAAATACCAATGCTGCTATCTTTTCTGCAACCTGATTCCTATTGTAATCACTGACGCAACTGACTGCAGGCTCCTTACACTAACTAATGGTAATTAATAATTAAAAGAATGCTATATTCTAATAATGTTGCATACAATTCTTCAAAGTTGATTTCATCGTCGCCTTCTGCTTTTCCCCAAAAATGATATCTACCATCTTTTTCATTGCCCTGCAAAAACTCTTCAATTTTTTTCTTAAATTGCCCTTTTATGGATAAATGATTGATTCTATCCATAATAAGCTCAGCATTCTTATCATCATATGTGCTTAATTTATGTAATTCAATTTCATCTTTGGCTAAATTCAAAAGCTTATGACCACTTTTGTCCCAATCATGCAATCCCTTTTCCATGCTGTTTAACAATTTTATTTGTTGAACACCCATAAATTTTATATCACTCAGGGCTTTCTTAGTATCATCATTCAGCTCCTTTGCTTGTCTGGCTGCTTCGTCTCCTTGCTTAAACGACTTTCGCCCAAGTATTATTGAAAGTACAATAGAAACCATACCAAGCACTATTGAAACCACACTAAGCACTATTGACAAAATTGTAGCCCAATTTGCTAATACCTCTTGCGTTTGCGTTACATCACACATTGTCATTCCTCCTATATTACCCAAGCCTGTTCCATTTTGACATGAACACTGCATTCTGATACATGATTTATCTGGTAAACTGCGAAATAAACTTCCATGCATTCTCGCAGGTATGATGTCTGCACTCATGCACCTGTCCGCTAACACTTGCAAATGCAGTCCGACAAACACCGTCTTCACTGTCAAAGTAATGAATGGTAAGGCAGCTTCCTCTGGACTCATCATAAATCTTCTCCACACGCTCACCGGGAACGCTCCAAACAGGCTCCTCCCAATTATCCTTATCAGCGAAGCTTTGCTCAAATTTGGTCTTGCATTTATTAACCTCTGCAGCATACTGTATTCTTTCAAGAGCGGATTCCGCCTGAAAAGGTAGTTCAGGCAAGTGTGATTTTTCGCCACCCGAATAGAAAATCGGAACAGGAACAGTCGTATTGAGCCTGTCACCGAGTGACTGACCAAATGGATTATTTCTTACCGGAAACAATGCACTTGCAGGAGCAAGACCTGCGAAGACCGAAGGATACTCCTGATACATATCCCATGTTTTGCCACTGCCCATTGAAAATCCGGTTGCATAAATGCGATGCTCATCTATATTGTAGCGTTTCTTAAGATTCTCAATTACTTCTATAACCTCTGTCGCCGTTACATTCTGATGATTCTCAAGGGAAACGTACAGGAAACCATATCTGTGTGCAATTTCATACCAGCCGGAAACAAATGTCAAAAACATCGAGGAATCCCCACCACCGTGAAATCCCATCAGTAACGGAACCGGTCCATTATCAAATATATCATTATTGTAGTAGGCAAAATATCCGACCTTATGCTCTTTCGTATCCTTGAATGCACCTCTGTTATCAGGTGAGGTCTTTACAAGTACACTACCAGCCTCCTCTGTCATATTCATTGCTTCAAAATCAGGCTCAAGCTCCATATTGCCACACCACATTTTAAACTTGCGGACAAAGGCTTTAAAATCAGCCCTGTAATCAGGCTCCGGCTTAATTAACAGATTCGTACACTCCTTAAAGGCTTCATTTATTTCATTAGAATTGCCAACGCTCAATATCCCTATATCCTTACGTTCCGGTACAGGGATAACACTCAGATTCTGCATGGAGCACATAGCAGGCGTAATCTCACCGGGGCCCCAGAGATACTCTCCGTTTATTGTTTTCAACAGATTTTTTGCAACATAATCCGCAGACTCACCAAAGCTATAGATATCCGCTCTGAATATCGCACCTCTTATAAAATAGCCCTTGAATTCCCGTGTAAAGAAATCCTGTATTTCCACAATTCCGTCTGAGTAGCGGGGATCCATCTTTACTTCAGCTATAACGGAGGCATATAGCTCCTGCGTTGCATTCCTCCAGCCACCTTCATTCGTCGGATAAATAAAGAGGACACTTGAATCCACTGCCGCCGCAATATCAGCCAATCCGCTCTTCTTGGCAAAATCAACTGCCTCCTCCCTGCTCTGTCTGTTTTCTTCAAAAACTAACAATAATGGAGCCCGAAAAGTATAGTTATTTGTCTGTCCATCAATGTCTGTTGGGGGTATGTACGCCTTAAGATAAAACTTCTCGTACTCGTGTTCCCAATACTTTCCTCCGTCAGCCAATGTGCTGACAAAGGGTCTTTCCATCATTCCCATAAAAAACCTCCTGCTAATAAATTATTTATTAAAATCTTGCACTTTGAAAAAAGATACCGTTTCATCTACGCCCTGCATATAGTGTATATGTTTTGGGGTATGGATATTTACTCACATCAAGTTCAAAAATTCTTTTCCACTGAATGGGTAATTCAGAATACTTCGTATAGACGTTATCCTCCTTATTAAACACTTGCAAATCAAGCAATTATATAACACTTCTCAAATGAATAACCTCCTGTACTGCTTTCAAAATATCATCAGCAGAACCAAATTCTCCATTGCAATTATCTATAGAATGGGAATAATCCGTCTCCAAAAGGCTGTCAATATATTCCAATTCCAAATCAACATTACAATTTCTTCCATATGCCAACTCTGGTTCAAATCGGGTATTGGGGCAATATTCGTCATGAAACTTTTCTAAAATTCCAACAAAATTTTTAATTCCGCCCACTGATTCGACATCCAACCGTGAAAAGCTTAATGCCAAACGAGAGATATTGTTTCTTTTCGCTTCCGCAAAGCATGCTTCCCATCTAAGAACCTGTCCCTCTATCCCACTACAAACCGGATTTGTTTTTGAGATATAAAACTTATGTTACCTCCACGCCCTCCATGACTATGAATATCGCTTTTGGGTATCTGCAGTAAATGCTCTTGATTTCCTGTTTCTAAGGCTTCTAACAAATCCATATATAACGTCTCCACTTCCGTTGTCACTATTTTACAAATGCCACACCAGTCTGACATGACGGTTGGTACTCTATTTTTCATATTCTTTTATTAAGCTTTCGTATCTCATCGGACTATCCTTAGGATATTTTTCTATTCTATGAATAAATTCATTTGGATTTCTTTCTATATTAAAATCATTATATTGCTTTTGAAACAATTTGGCATGAAGGAAAATACCAAACATAAGCAACATAAACACGGATAAAAAATATAACCGTAAAAGAACAGCTAGACCCAAAACAATAAATGCATGAATTATTGAAACTCTTACTCCTGCTTTTGCTATATTTATAATCTGTTGTTCACTCAAATTTTTAAAATTACTTTTGGAATATGTTATATTTTTGAATTTCTTATTATTTACATTAAAAAAATCTATATTTCCGATTTTAATACGGATTTTTTTTGCAAAAGGAATATAAAATGATATGGCTGCATAATTCTCATATTTTGCCAGAACGAGCGCATGCCCCAATTCATGAAACAATGGTTCAAATATGTAAAAATATAACAGAAAAACTATTAAACTGGCTAAAATCTGTGATACCATATATTAACATTTCCTCCAAAAGATGTATAGCTCTAATATATCATTTCAACCGTCAATATTCAATTATCAATGTTCATTATCTTTATCTAATTTGTGTAGGTAAAGATTATTTTTACTCTTGATTTTTACAAAAATTATTGTAATATGATAATGTATGGTCTTGCCCGAAATTGTGTTGTAATTAACACGCACAATTTACAAGGAGGTAAGAAAATATGATACTAATACTTCTGATAGGATTATGTGAAATCCTAGTCAACCTGTTACCGCTTGATATACTTTCCAAAGTGGTTGCGTTAGTATTACTTTGTATTTTGAGTTACTACGCTGATAAGTGGACTAAATAGGCTGACCGGGTAAGACCATATTTTAAATGTTAATTATCCTAATCGAGCTTCTAAATACTTTCGTGTTCCTTAGGCATTTCTATCTCGCACGGAACCCAAACGTTGTTGTACTCTGCGGCTGACTGCTTTCCTCTGAAAGTGCTTTAAATATCTCTGTCAAAACATCATTCCTTATTCGTATATGCTCATTTGCTCATATAGTATGCTGACTTTGATAAATTTTTAGTACCCTAGTTTATGCAATAATTTTTCTACATCTGCGGTCTTAAGTACCTTTCCCATAGAAACAACTTTCTCATTGACAACCAGACCCGGCATACTCATAACACCATATCCCATGACTTTCTCCAGATTGGTAATGTATTCCACTTCTACGGACAGACCTGCATTTTTTACTGCTTCCTTGGCATTCTCGTATAGCTCATGACAGGACTTGCAACCGGAGCCAAGTACCTTGATACTTACCAAAGAATCTCCCACATCATTACAGCAACTGTTTTCTGTTTCTGCATCCGCAAGGTTACTGCCACAACAGCAACAGCTTTCTTCCTTTGTTTCCTCCACAGGTGCATTGCACGCACAGGCAGGCTCCTGTTTTTCTTTCTTCTTTCCAAAATTGAATAATCTCATTTTTAAGTCCTCCTTATATTAACCAATACTGAAAAGCATTAAAGAAATATCCAACAATAATAATTCCAATCGTGCAAATCGCAATAAATATTCCTAACAGCTTCGGTTTTACTGCTTTCTTTAACATAATCATTGATGGCAGAGAAAGTGTGGTAACACCCATCATAAAGGAAAGTACAACACCTAATCTTGCGCCTTTAGCAAGCAGAGCTTCCGCAATCGGAATACATCCAAAAATATCTGCATACATCGGTACTCCGGCAATAGTGGCAATAATAACTCCAAATGGGTTGCCTGTACCTAATACCTTTACAATAACATCCTCCGGTATCCAATTATGAATAAATGCGCCTATGCCAACACCAACAAGCACATAGGTCGCTACCTTTTTTGCAGTCGAAACAACTTGTTCCCACGCATATTTTAGGCGCTCTTTTTTTGTAAGTTTTTCTTGCGGAACATCTATGGATTTACCATTCCGGATAAAATCCTCTACCTGATTTTCCAAGTGCATTTTTTCAATTAAAGTTCCGCCTACAGCCGCAATAACAAGACCGACAACCACATACACAATAGCTACTTTCCATCCAAAAATACTCATAAGAAGTACAAGCGAACCTAAATCCACCATGGGGGACGATATGAGGAATGAAAATGTAACACCTAAAGGAAGACCCGCACTGGTAAACCCAATAAATAATGGTATTGATGAACAGGAACAGAACGGAGTAACCATTCCAAGAAGGGCAGCTATAATATTTGCCCATATTCCCTTAAATCTCCCTAATATTTTCTTGGTTCTCTCCGGTGGAAAATAACTTTGAATATAGGAAATAATCAAAATCAGGAAGCCAAGCAATAGCATAATCTTTATTGTATCATAGACAAAAAACTGTATACTTCCACCCACCTTGCCGCTTGTGTCTAGTCCGGCTGCTTCCAGACCACTGCCAATGAGTCTGTTCAGCCATTTCATTCCTAAAACTTCATTCTGGAAAAAATCCCAAATATTTTTTAGCATGATAGTTCTCCTTTAACATTCAAAAATTGAAATGTATCTATATTTTATTCTAAATATTAGTCGTGCAAATTTACACGACCTTCCTATTTATTTCAACTCATTCATCATTTCGTCTACAATCTCTGTCGCACATCTAATCATTTCCGGACATATAGTTTTAAACAAATTCAATTCTTTTATCTTCTCCATGTCCTCTGCTTTAGAAATATCATATCCTAAAAGCTCCCTGCATACAACAGTCCCCTTTTTTTCAATAAAACGATTCATAAAGTCTTCTGCAATTTGATAGGCTCTTCCCTTTTCTTCTGCATTCTTTGCATGACAATGACCGTATATTAATCCTAATACCATTAAAGCACCGGAAACAGCTCCGCACATTTCTCCCTTACGGGCACCACCACCAAATTGTGTCGCAATTTTTAGTGCAAGCTCCTCATCTAAACCTGTTTCTGTTGCAAAGGTTGTAAAAACAGCTTGAGAACAATTGAAATTAATATTAAAATATTCCTCCGCTTTATCTACATGATTCACCGTTGCCATCTCCCATCTTTGTATTTTTCATGAACTCATTCAGATAATTCATTACATTTTCCAATCCATCTTCTGAAATAGAATAGTGCATCCACTTGCCTTCTTTTCTTCCATCAACAACACCTGAATCACATAGAATTTTCATGTGATGTGATAATGTCGGCTGAGTAATCTGCATTTCGTCCAAGATACTGCAAGCACATCTTTCTCCATCTCGTAGTAATTGCAAAATCTGCAATCTATTCTCATCGCAAAATGCCTTGAACATAGAAGCAATTATTTTATTATCCATAGCTATATTACCTCATATTGAATTTTATCTATGTATTGTATAATATCTTATGTATAGAAGTTTGTCAATGTATTATTTAGAAAATCCTTTTTTTAATGATAAAAATTATTTGTTGATTACTTTATACCTCGTACAATCATTGTAACAGACACATTTGTATCCCACTGCTTAATTCCTTTGTCATAAAGCATTATTCTCTTATCGTATTTCGTATTTATTATTTGTTTTAATTCTTCTATCTCTGCTACGGTAATAACTTCTCCTGCAGTAAAAAGCAAACTATCGACATTATCAAGGTGTCCCTGCCTGTTGGCATTTATCATGGCATGAGCCATTTCGGCAGAATAAACTGGATTATCAGGTGTTAAATTCACTGTTATGTATTCAGTAGTGATATTTCTAAAACCATACTTCTCCATGCACAAGGGCAGTTCAGCTTCGCTCTGCGGATAAGCGCACACCTGATATTTTTTATGCGTTTCCATAAAATATTTCTCTGTTCGTTTCCAAATACTTTGCTCAAATTCTGTCTCTTCCGAAATACACGGCGCAGTAATATTAATCCCTCTTCTTGCGGATAAAACAAGACAAACGCCATTTTCTTTCAAAACCCTGCGTTGCTCTCCATAAAATTCAGATGGTTCTATATGCTCAGCAACCGTGTTTGAGATTGTCACATCAAAAGAATTATCTACAAAAGGAAGCTTAGTAGCATCTCCTTCCAAAAAACTAATATGAGGCGCTTGGTTTTTGGCAAAGTCAATAAAATTACTATCTCTATCAATACCAACTACTTGGGTATGAGGATACCACCGTTGTAAAGATTCTGCCAAAGCCCCTGGTCCGCAACCGATTTCAAGTATTTTTTCTTTCCCTTCAATTGAGAACACATCTCTGTATTTCTTTTTGAAAAGGTCTGAAAATCTAAGGGAACGCGATAAATATAGTGTTCCTATATTTTGTACATATGTTGACCATATAGTATTCATAAGACTCCTCCACAAATTCTGACTTGCCTTTCTGTTGGTATTATATCAAATATCTCTATCATTGCATAGGACGATGTAATAGAACTCCTTGCATAATCAGCTTCGCAACCGCTACGACATGACAAAGAAGAAGCTGATACACAAAAATAAGATGAAAGCCATGGAAATCATTAGACCAATGGTTCAGGAGTGCTTCACTCCGCCCCCCAATCCATACGGCAGTTCTGCCCGTTGTCGCGGCATTCCCATCATTACTCACGCAAATTAAAAATAATCGCCTCATTCTGGACCACTGGCGATTATTTTTAATCAACTATAATCCGGGCCAGCCGTCTATCTGTAGTGCCCTTTTCTATTTTCATACTAATCTGAATACTTATAATTGCCAACTGCTATCTTGCAGGTAAATTCTAAAAACTGGAAGTTATCTATTAACTCTCTTAACTTTCCCCTATTTTCAAGGCTTTCCACCATTGAAAATTCTATATATGTATCCTTTTCCCTTGTTTTTGCCCTTATGGGATAATCACAAGGGAAAATTCATTATTCAGTTGCTTAATCATTGCCTGCCACTTTATCAAGAAGTCTTGCGGAAGTCCGCTTGGCTTCCCTTGTAGCATGGGCATAGACATTCATGGTGGTACTCACATCCGAGTGTCCTAACAGTTCCTGCACATCCTTGGGCTGAGCTCCGTTGGATAAGAGGTTTGTTGTGTAGGTATGTCTCAGCGTGTGAAAATGGAAGCTTTCAAGCTCCGGTACTTTTCTCCCTGCTGTCCGGCAGGCTGTTTCTATGGTTGCCGGAAGTTCCAGACATCCATCCTCCCTTAAGCATACAAAGAAGATTTCGGTATAATCCTCCGGCACATTTTCTGTCATTCCCAAATGGTAATACTCGTAATGCACCCGATTCTTTTCCATTACCTCTCTGTAAAAATTCCGCTGATAAAGTTCTCCATACTGAAAACGGTTTTTGTGCTGTTCCTTTTTTGCCTTTCTCAGAATGTCTGCGAGGGTATCGCCGAAGTCAACAACCCTGACCTTTTTCCACTTTGTCGGACCGATTTCGTGCTTATGGGTAGCCCCATTGTAACGGACGCTCCTGCGTACAGTTAAATACTGTTCTTCAAGGTTGATGTCCTGCCATGTCAGACCTGCCACTTCCCCAAGTCTGAGACCTGTAAAGTATGCTATCTGAACGGGAAGAATTGCATCCCTGCTTCGTTTCCCAAGCTGCTCAATCAGTTTCCGGTACATTTCAACGGAAAGTGGTTTGACTTTATCTTTTTTTGTGGCTGTTTCATCTGCGAACAAATCCGTTTCATCCTTTTTGTGTCGCATAACCACATACTGCATGGGATTGAAGGTAATAAACTGTTTTGGAAATACTGCAAACCGGAAGGACTGCTGTAATACTGCTGAAAATGACCTTACATAATCAATGGAATATCCCTTTGATATAAAATCTCCGACAGTACCTCCAAACGAGAGCAGATCCATAAACTCCTGCAGGTGTACCGAAGTCACCGTTTTCAGCTTCCTTTTACTGATAGGGTGCTGTTTAATTCTTCCCACAGCCTGAAGATAATTGCCAACCGTTCCATTACTTAATGTGCCTGTCTTTAATTCTTCCTCAGCCCACAGGTCAAGCAGTTCTCCGAGAGTGATGTTGTCAGCCTTTGCAACAAACCGCTTGGCTTCATAATCCTCCATAGCCTGCCTTAACAGCTTTTCCGTTTCACTTTTGCTTTCCGTACCTGCAAATTCCTTCTGCACCAGATTACCGCTTGCATCTTCCACATAGAAGCGGTAGTACCATTTCTTGCCTTTCTTTCTTACAGAACCTTTTGCCATAATCGTTACTCCTTTCG
>Ga0129312_1000124_pt1 | contig 79339 bp, 59 predicted proteins | sample O827metagenome_FD_94434 | JGI IMG/M metagenome (GOLD analysis project Ga0129312, IMG submission 94434) | Orangutan group fecal microbial communities from Wisconsin, USA - O827 metagenome | ecosystem: Host-associated > Mammals > Digestive system > Large intestine > Fecal | place: USA: Wisconsin... | reverse complement strand
TTTCCGATTCCGTTTATGCGCTAAGATTCCGTTTATGCGCTAATATCCTTTTTACCCTGCTGATCATAGGTGCCGCTTACAGCAGGCACGATCCTGCATTTTCTGTCTGCTTAAGCTTTTCTGCTTGCGATAAGCTTATAGATGGGATTTCCCTTGGATGAGAATTTCTCCTCATACTCGGTCATTACATTGCCTGCATTCATCTTGTCATCATTATGCAGATCATAAGTAATGGCATCGATCTTCCAGCCGTTTGCAGGTATCGTTTCCACCGAGTAATCAAAAAGTCCTCTGTTATCGGTCTTAAACTCTATGCATCCGTCTGCTTTAAGTATCCTGTCATAGAGCTTAAGAAACTGCGGTGAAGTAAGTCTCCGTCCCGCAGAGCGTTCCTTCGGCCAAGGATCCGAGAAGTTAAGGTATATCCTGTCTACTTCTCCCTCTGCAAAATACTCTTCAAGAAATCTTGCATTGTTCCTGATGAATCTGAGGTTGTTTGCTTCCTTGCCTTCACCGGCACGTTCTGCCCTCTCGCTCTTATATCTGTTTACCGCCTTATATAAAACGGTGGTATTAAGTTCCATTCCGAGGTAGTCCACCTCAGGATGATTAAAGCTGTGTGTTCGTATAAATGTGCCCATTCCCATGCCTATCTCAAGAAAAAGCGGGGCATCATTTCCGAAGACCTCTTCTCTCCATCTTCCTTTGCAGCTCTCAGGCTTCTGTATAACAAGCTCTTCTGCGGCTATAAGTTCCTCTACACCTTTAATATGTCTTATTCTCATTCCTTAAGTTTCCTAACCCTTATTCTGTCACCGATATCAAAGAGCTTCCTGACTCTTTTTCTTCACAGCAAGGCATGATGACCTTTGCCTTGTAGAGATCTCCGTCTATCTCGATAACAAGTCTGCCTCCCATAAGTTTGGTGAGACTCTGTGCAATATTGAGTCCGAGTCCCGAACCCTCGGTGCTTCGTGACACATCTCCTCTTATAAATCTCTCTGTAAGCTCTTCCGGTGATATATTGAGCTTTGACTGTGAGATATTCTTGATCGAGAATACACAGTCGCTTCCGATATGCTCCACATCGGCATATATCCTTGTATTCTCCATTGCATACTTGGCAGCATTATTGAGGAGATTTTCAAAGACTCTCCAAAGATGTCTGCCGTCAGCCATAACATAGGCCGGTCCGTCTCCGGTATTCAGATTGAACTCAAGATGTCTTGCGGCAAACTTATCTTCGAATTCGCCTCCTGCCTGTATCGCAAGCTCTGCCATATCGAGCTTACACATATCAAGCTTAATATTTCCGGAGCTTGCCTTTGATGCCTCTACCAGATCCTCGGTAAGATTCTTAAGTCTTGCCGATTTCTTGTCGAGTACATCTATATATTCCCTTACCTTTTCATTGTCTATGTTTTCTCTCTTGATCAGATCCACATAGTTGATTATCGAGGTAAGCGGTGTCTTGATATCATGCGAAACATTTGTGATAAGATCCGCCTTCAGTCTGTCTGCCTTGACCTGCTCATTAAGTGCACTCTTTAAGCCGTCCGAGATGCTGTTTATACTCTCTACCGCTTCAAGCTCTCCGCCGGTAAAACCATCGGTCTCCAGAGTATATCCTACTTCCCCCTGTGAAATACGTCTTAGTGCCGTATTGATACTGCCTCTTTGTCTGTTTCTTCCGTAGACCGTAAGGTATGCGTAGATATCCAAAGCAGCGGCAAAGAGGATGAGCATTATCGCCGCAAAATAATAATATCTGTTGAAAAATCCGTTTGTAAGAAAGTATATGCTTCCTCCTATGCATACGGCATTTACAGCAATATAGAGTACATACGGAATAAGCGTTGTCCTGACGGTATTCTCATTCTCATCACCCAGTGCCGCTATCGCTCTGCTTATCAGGGAATTCTTAAACATTCCGCCGTAATGCGAGCGTCTGTACATCGAGCACATTGCGCCTACCAGGAATGCATATACTATCACGGATTTGACTGTTGTGCACCAGAAGCCCCAGTCATCTTCATTTATAAATACATCCATGAAGTTGTATAGTGCAGCTCTGAACAGTGCATAGATAAATACTGCCGCAAAAGCCTGAACCGCAAGCATTCCCTCAACCGGAAGCTTATCGAGAGCATATATCCTTCCGGAGCTTACGAAGCTCTTGTCTCTTACCACAAGGACAAGACTTATCGCACTCACTATAAAACCTATAACAAATGCCGTAAGCCATGCATAGGCTCGTCCTATATATGCACCGTAATCCTCCGCAGCCTCCCTGTACCTGTCGTTATAGAGATAGCTTGTATCTATACCAAGCTCCAGCACATTGCCGTCTGTATCTCCGAAACCAAAGCTTGACGAATCCGGCATTACATTTGACGGGATAGGATTGATATTGGTATTTATATCCATACTGTCGCTAACAACAAGATATCTTCCGAAGCCTGCCGCATCGAATACATTCTCTCCGACATTGCCTACGGACACATCCTCCTTGTCATTGCTTACAAAATACGCATTATACTTGAAATTAGACTCTTCGGCATCATATACACTTCTCAGCGAATAGTACTCTGCCACGGCACGGAGAGTCTCTATACACAGTTCCTTGATGGTCATTACTCCCTGCGAAGGACCCGGGGCAATATTATCAAAGTAATAAGGATCATATGCCTTATAGTGCAGTTTTACCTGATAGTTGTTCGGCTCCTCCGTGACCTTGGTATAGCTGAGTTCCTTACTTTCGGAGTCTATCGAATATCCGAAGGTCTTTGCTATGTTCATGATATCCGACACCGTATAGGAAATGTTTCCGTTCACGGTAGTCGCCCCGGCCACAAGCATATCCGTGTCCAGCTCCCCGTCATTTTCAAAAGCATTTTGCAGTACGGCGAGTCTCCTTATCTTAGAGAGATCCTCGCTGACCATATCGGAAAACTTTATCGAATCCTCGAAATGTGAGGTGTTGATACTGCTTATTCCTCTTCCGTCCACAGAATATCCGTGTAACGCAATAAAGCCCGCCAGGGCGAGCATTATTGCAAGGATATGCGTGATGATTATTACACTGCGCTTCATATTATTGTTTTTCGATCTTGTAGCCCACTCCCCATACTACCTTAAGGTACTTAGGCTCTCTCGGATTGATCTCGATCTTCTCTCTGATATGACGGATATGTACGGCAACGGTATTATCCGCACCTATAGCCTCCTCATTCCATATCTGCTCATATATCTCATCGATCGAGAATACCTTGCCGGCATTTTTGACCAGCAGAAGGAGTATATTGTATTCGATAGGAGTAAGCTTGATAAGCTCTCCGTCAACATACACTTCCTTGTTGTCATCATTGATGGTAAGTCCGCCGCATTTATAAACAGCCTGCGACGAACTGCCGGTTATATTGCCGAGCTGCATATAACGTCTGAGCTGTGACTTAACTCTTGCCATAAGCTCGAGCGGATTAAAGGGCTTCGATATATAATCATCCGCACCTATATTAAGTCCGAGTATCTTGTCATTATCCTCAGACTTAGCCGACAGAATGATGATCGGTACATCAAGCTTCTCTCTGATCTTGAGTGTTGCATGAATTCCGTCCATGCCGGGCATCATAACATCCATGATGATAAGATCGACCTTGGTTCCGGAGGCGAGTATATCTACCGCCTCCTGACCGTCATATGCTTTTATGATCTTGTAACCGTCGCCTTCCAGATAAATGGATATGGCTTCTACTATCTCTTTTTCATCATCACAAACAAGTATGGTGTTCTGCATATTTCCTCCGTTTAAGCGAATATACGCCATGCTACGATGAAGTTGTTCCTCCACCATGATGAGATCGAACGGTGTACTACTCGGCCGTTTGATGAAGATGCATCAATGACCGTTCCGCCGCCCGCACAGATTCCTACGTGACCGCTTACTACTATAATATCACCTGCCTGTACCTGATCGATACTTGATATCCTCTGGTATCTGCCCGGATTTCTCCAACCGCTTGAGGTAAGGTACGACTGACCTACACCTGCCTGGTTGAGGCACCAGTATACAAATCCCGAACAGTCGAAAGCATTAGGTCCCTTTGATCCCCATACATACGGGCATCCAAGCTTTGAGCTTGCAATGGATATAAGGTTTCCTGCCGAACCGCTTACGGTTGCTCCTCCGGATCCGACTCCTGCCGAATTATTCTTATTTCCTCCCGAGCTTCCTCCCGAAGTACCTGTATTATTTCTTCCGGATGATGCTGCCGCAACATTTGCAGGCTTCTTCTTGGCATTACTTGATTCAAGCTTTGCCATAGTCTGGGATCCTACCTTACCGTCCTGAGTAAGATTATTATACTTCTGGAACTGCTTAACGGCAGCCTCGGTTGCAGAGCCGTAATATCCTGTAATAAGTCTTGATGCCAGATATCCGTAATGGTTAAGTCGTTTCTGTACTGTAGTTACGGAATCCGAAGAGTCACCCACTCTGAGTCCGAATGGCTTTGCGTTAGGATCATCAAGAGCATTCCTTGTATCAGGTCCGAGATATCCGTCCACGATCTGGTCGTTTCGTGACTGGAATTCCCTGACAGCCCTCTCGGTACCTCCGCCGAAATTTCCGTCCGGCTCGTCTCTGAGATAGCCGAGTGCCTTAAGTCTTTCCTGATAATGCTTTACAAGCTCGGATTTTTCACCAAGCCCTATAAGATTAGCCTTGACCTCATCCGAATAGAGCAGGTTGATGGTATCCTTTCCGACCTCACCGTCTACGGTAAGTCCATTGCGTTCCTGCATCTTCTTAACAGCAGCCTCGGTAGTATCTCCGAAGTGTCCCGTAGCTGAATCATCCGTAAGATAGCCCAGCTGATAGAGTCTCTGCTGTATCAATACGATATCCTGACCGTCATCTCCGTTCTTGACCTTGTAATAAGGTGCCGAACCGCTGAAGAGACTGTCCCATGTCTCGATTCCGCATATTCCGTCCTGAGTCATGCCAAGCTGACGCTGGAATTTCTTGACTGCTTCGGATGTAGCCGCTCCGTAGTAGGTTGTCGGCTCATCGTTATCCATGTATCCCAATGACATGAGTCGCTTCTGAAGCTGTAATACAGTCTGATGCTGTTCACCTACCTTAAGATAAGCCGGAGCAAGCACCGAATTATCTTCGGCTGTAGTCACACCCTCAAGCACCGGCAGCAGCTCACCGTCAAGGTTCATTCCTATAACCGGTTCGGTCTCCGCGCTGTTGTCATTTTCTATCGAAACTATTGTCTCCTCATCCGTATCGCCGGATCTTGCCTCAGAGATATTGGATTCATTGGCGGTACAGGCTGCAAGCACACAGGCACAGGCTGTACCGAGTATGATAGCTCCGAGCTTTCTCTTTCCGAAAAATGTCACTTTTTTCTCCTCTTCTTATCCTTTTTCCTTGATCTGCGCTGCAGCTCAAGATCCATATGTATCTGCTGAGTGCCGGTCATATCCTTTGTACGTTTCATTCTGGCTGCCCTGCGGCGTGCTCTGCGCTCTGCCTGCCGTCTGTCCCTGAAGGTATTGCAGATAATGAGCAGGAACAATACAACTATCACAGCCACTGCTCCGAACCCAAGCTTTTTGAACAGCGCTCCTTTCTCGATCAGCTCTCCCGGAGCTTCTTCTATATCCTTGCCGTCCGAACCCATATTTTTCATCTTTGCGTTATCTGTGTTTTCTTTTGCTGTTTCAGCTGTTTCAGCCGCTTCATCCGCTATAGAAGCAGTCTCGGAGTCCTGCTGTATCTTATCGCCGTCTCCGTTTACGCTTGCTTCATCTCCGACAGCTTCACTGCCTTCCGGTGATTTAGCTTCATTTACCGAAGCCTCCTCCGCAAGTCTTGCGCTCTCAGATTCCGCTTCAAGCTCTGCGTCGGTCTTCATTCCAAGTGCATTGGCAAGCAGAGGATCCGTCTTTGCCTCCTCATATAGCTCGCTTCCGTCTCCTATATTGATAAGCTTAAGCTTAGCCGCTCCGACCGTTCTGTCTCCGTAAGAATATATGAGGCTTGCCGTACTGTTCCCGTCGGCATCCTCGCTGACCTCAAGACTCTTTCTCACCTCAATGTAATTTCCGCCCTTTGGTATGGTTATACGTGTGTCCGGATCTATGCCCAGAGTCTTGGAATCAACCATATTTATACCGCTGATCCTGAAATCCGATGCTATTGCCGAATTGGTATCATCATAATCTATCACCTTAAGCGAGGTGAAATTATCAAAGCCGAAATCCATAAGCCGGCGTGTATCATTGTAATGATTGGCATGGGCATTCAGCACACAGGTGACAAGTGTCATTCCGTTTCTACGCGCTGCCGTAACAAGTGTATTTCCGGCAGTCATAGTATATCCGGTCTTACCTGCAAGTGTTCCGCTGTAATACTGACTTGAATTACGCTTAAGCATGGCATGCTTGGCATACACGGTATTCCACGGATCATTTGCATCCGGATAACGTCTTATAGGCGCATGTGTCCAGTAAGTATGGCTCTCTATATCAAGGAAAGTATCATTCTTGACTGCCGCAGCCAATATACGGCACATATCATGAGCCGTAACATAATGCTCCGAATCGGTAAGTCCCGACGGATTATTAAAATGCGTACCGGTGCAGCCTAATTCCTTCGCCCTCGTATTCATCATCTTGATGAACACGTCGCGGTCACTCATCCCGTCTTCCTTAAGCTCCGGATGCTTTGCCCCAACATGTTCCGCAAGCGCATTGGCGACCTCGTTTGCCGACTGAAACAACAGACTGTAGAGACAGTCAAGCACGGAGAGCTTATCTCCCTCGGATGCGCCTATGATGGTAGAGTTCTCCTCCTCTATATGCACTGCATCATAGGAAAATGTGACCTGCTCGCTTAAGTTATCACAATTCTCTATGGTGAGGAGTGCTGTCATGACCTTTGTAATAGACGCCGGATAGTAAGCATTTTCCTCATTCTTTCCATAGAGCACAACGCCGGTATCTGCATCCATGAGACAGGCTCCTTCGGACGCCACATATACATTGCTTGCCCAGTTTTCAAGGGCATAAGAACGCAGCGAAAATACCGGACACAAAAGCGCCGATATAATTATTATACTTATAATTTTGTTTAAAACATGTTTCAGATATCTCATATGTACAATAAGCTAAAAAGCCATTGAACATTTTACTATAAATAGGCTGTCAAGTCAAAAAAATGCCCGTTTTAAAGCCTTTTTTATCCAATATCACACGATTATATCCGCAAATTCCGCATGAATATATCCGGCAAGATCAGACGGTGACAGCAATATCTGTACGCCTCGCTGTCCTCCGCTGACGCCTATGATCTCATGTTCCTTTGCCGATTCATTAATATATGTAGGAAACTGCTTTTTCATGCCTATAGGGCTGCAGCCTCCCCTGATATATCCTGTCGTCGGCAGCAGCTCCTTCATCGGGAGCATCTCCGTCTTCTTATTGCCTGAGACCTTGGCTATCTTCTTAAGATCCACTTCCTCATCCACAGGTATCACACATACAAGATACCCGGTCTTATCTCCGTGAAGCACCAGAGTCTTGAAGAGAGTGCTGTGATCGACCCCGAGCTCATCCGCGGCATGACTGCCCGAAAGATCATTTTCATCGACCTCATATTCTCTGTGCTCATAGCTTACTTTGGCTTTGTCCAGCAGCCTCATTACATTAGTCTTTATTTCCTTTTGCTTTGCCATAGTATGTCTCTTTTCTTGTAGATTTGCGTTGATTATAGTCATTTTAAATCCAATTAACAAGTCATGTCATAAAGTCATTCTGTATATTATCGACAAATTTCAACTATGCATAATGTTAATGTTTGACAATGAAAAAGATAGTTATATAATGACGTTTAAAATACTTAATAAAAAGAGAAGGAGTACAATACAGTGAGTTACAGCTTATGTTTGCCGAGATATTCCATCGGTGCGGATTGTTACAATGAAATTCCTTATTTTGCAAGATTTTACGGCAATAAGGTCGTTGTTATCGGCGGAGTGACAGCCATGTCCAAAGCCAAGCAGGCCATACTTGACGGAATTGCCGGCTCAAAGCTTGAAATTCTTGATTTTATTCCTTACGGCGGTAATTCCACATATGAAAACGGCGATAAGCTTATTGCCAATGAAAATGTCAAAAACGCCGACATCATCTTCGGCGTCGGAGGCGGCAGAGCCTGCGACACCTGCAAATATGTTGCCGATAAGCTTGACAAACCTCTCTTCACCTTCCCGACCGTAGGCAGCAACTGTGCCGCAGTCACCGCTATCAGTGTTATCTACAACACCGACGGCAGCTTAAGAGAGTATTACTATCCAAAGCTCGCAGACCATACATTTATCAATTCGGCCATAATTGCCGATTCCCCGTATGAGCTGCTGTGGGCAGGTATAGGTGATGCTCTGTCAAAGGAATGCGAAGCCGTTTTTTCAAGCCGCGGCGACAAGCTTACTCATACACCGCTCATGGGCGTACAGTTAAGTAAGATCTGCACCGATCCGCTCCTCACATACGGTGCAGCTGCACTTGAATCCTGCAAAGCCAAACAGGCTTCGGAAGCTCTCGAGCAGACCGTGCTTGATATAATCATATCTACCGGACTGGTTTCAAATATGGTTTCCAAGCTTCCTGATTACTATTACAATTCATCGCTTGCTCATATAGTCTACTACGGCTCCGCCGTAACCGAGAAGGGTGATAAGCATCTCCACGGTGAGATAGTCTCACTCGGAGTACTTTGTCTGCTTACTTATGACAAGCAGTATGAGCTCCGTGACCGTATCATGGAATTCAACCATAAGATCGGACTTCCTGTATGCTTCGACGATATAGAGATCGACGAGTCCGAATTTGCCAAGATGCTCGACTTCGCTTCCAAGACCACGGAATGGAAGTGCCGTGACAAGAGTATTACTGCAGAGGGCTACATTAAAGCCATGAAGGAGCAGAATGCTGCCGGAAGAAAATTAAAGGCAGGCTTATAAAACCATATAAACCAACATTTATGCAAAAGAACCGGCTGTGTATCAGTCGGTTCTTTTGCGAAGGTAATATAGTCATACAAAGCGCTCATTATATCGCGCTTTAACAGACAATTCCGTAAATATCAAAATCCCGTTTCGAATAAAGTCTCACAAACATCTCTGACTTTCTGCTCCGATCGGTTAGGACCGATTCCTCATCGGTATCCCTTTCGTCCACAGCTGCCGCCTTACCCGACTCCTTACCGCTTATGCGGTTTCCCTGATCTTGATGGTAATAGGATACCGGTTCAGTGTGAATTCAAGGTGTGCTTAATATAAACAGTCTGTTAATAAACCATAAAATAATTATAAAGTGAGCTGAGTCATTACTCTGCGCTGCTTAAGAGCATGATCTTGGACAATTCTCCCTCAGATGCATTTTCCTCGCTTGAGCCCCATACCATGATACGGCTTCCTGCTTTAACATCCTGAAGCTTAACGATCTGCTTTGTCCTGAACGGCACTACCTGAACCTTATCATCCGAAGCAGTCCACTTGTTGCCCTCATTGTCCTTGATCGTAAGAGTCTTGTCGTCTTTGCTCCACTCTGCACCCTTTACCACCATATACATAGGTCCGGATGCATCTGCCGGGAGATTTGTTATAAGCGCCTGGAGATTTACCTGTGCCGGAAGTGAGAGTGTCATAGTGTCTCCTGTCCATGCAAGCACAGAGCTTCCCGGCTGTACATCCTTAAGCTCTATAGGCTCACCTGTGGAAGCGTCAATAATCGGAACTTCCTCGGTCAGGTTGTATATCATAGACTCAGACTCTGCGCCCGAAGGATTTGCCTTCTTGACATCCTCATCATACTCTGTGTCGATAACGAGACTCATGCTGTCGAGATCCACGCTCTCTACCGTTCCGAATCTGCTTATCGGATCCTCTGTGAAATACTCATCCGACTCAGACTCTGCCTCTGTACTTGTCTCGACCTCAACCACGGAATCCTTAGTCTCATTTTCGGTATCGATCTCAGACTCTATAACTGCCGCACCGGAAGTTGTTTCCTTTTCGGCATTCTTGCTTCCGCAGCCTGTACTTGCGGCTACCGCAAGTGCAAGTGTTGTCATTGTTACAAGATATTTAATATTCTTTTTCATTATAAACTCCTTTACCATGCTGTTATGTCTGAACCCCTGCTAAGCTGTTCATCACTTATCTCAAAATACTGCTTAACAAATTCAGGTATCTTATCGGCATCAAAATTAAGATCTATACTTTTTGTCTCCGAATAATCCAAATAATCACCGTATGCCATGTTTTCGGTCTCATGTGAATAGGTATCCGCTGTTCCGTCAATTATGTATTCCTCGGAAGGCGCTCCGCTTTCTTCGTCAACATAATCATAGCTTGTCTTTTTAGCTGTGTTAAACGTAATTCCTACACCCACACCGTAATACTGAGGATTAAAGACATTATTGGTACCCACATAGAGTACCACGCTGTCCAGTATCTCCCTTATCTCATCCTTATCGGTAACGATAAGCGGTTCCTTGGTCACATTTAGCTTGCTTCCGTCTTCGTCATAATAATATCCGCGTCCGTCCGTAAGCGTTATCTGAGTAATTCCGTCGGGATCTATTCCCTTATTCGGGATGACGCCGTACTCCTCCAGCTGCTTGATGGTTTCGGTAAACGATGGATACAGAGGATAATAACCGCTATCGTTAAGCATTCCCAGATACCCGTCATTTTTCCTGATCTCATCAGCTACCGCCTGGAAGTCCTTATGCTTAAACTGCAATGCAGCTACAGGTGATTCCTTCCTGCGCGTCTCTATACTGAGCTCTGAAAGCTCCTTGGTATAAGTTTCAAAGAGCTTTGCGATAATTTCGCTGCGTTCGCTTTCCGAATACGCTCCGAGATCTATCCTGTGACAGCCGAATTCATCTTTATAATTAACTCCGCTTATCTCCTTTACATACTCTTCGTTTCTCGTGAGTATAGGATATACGGCAGTCTTGAATTCGTGGCTGTTGCAGATCTTCTCCAGCTCATCTCCTGTATCAGCCAGATCATAGCTATAATGTCTGTACACAGTCTTACCGTTATTAAGATGCCATGCAAGCAGGATCATATTGATGTTCTGAGACTCCTCTGCCGCTCCGTCTTGTCTTCTTGGCTGTACCACAGCATTATAGATACTGTCACTTGCCTTTGCTCCGTTAGCTCTAAGCTCCTGTATACGCGCTATTCCTGCAGATGCAACAGCCTTGACAGCTTCCGTGTCAACCAGCCTCATATCGCAAAGCACATCTACTTCATCTCTGTCATGCTTTAGACGTGCAACGCCGTACTCATCATCATAAACTACATTATCTTCATTTCCGTAAATGCTTTCTATAGAGGATGAATATACAGCTGAAGACTCTATCTTGCTGTCCTCCGGCACATAATCATCAAAGCCGCTTACATCAAATCTGAAGAATGCAAATACTGCCAGCGAAATTATCAGACATATTGCCATATGCGGCTTATGCGCAAAAAGCTTCTTGAAGTCCGCATTGTATATTATCTCGATAATACAATGAACTATTACAGTAGCTGCAACTATCGCAAAGACAGTCCATGCATCCGAATTACCTGCTATGCTTCCTATCAGCGCACCTGCCGCAAGTGCCGCAGGAACCGTAATAAGCAGCTTTATCGGAGCCTCCGTTTTCTTAAACGCCATAGATGTTCCGGCCGCTTCCGATCTTCTCATACGATAGAGCATGAGTGATGCTGCCATCAATACTGCCGCTGCCGCAAGTGATACAAGTGCACGTACAGGCATGGAGCTTCCGGACATACTTGCCCAGGTCACAGGAGAGAGCCACGAGCTTATCTCTTCTATCCTCTCACTGTCCTGATAATAGCTCCAGTAATACAGGCTCTTCATCATCTCAATGACTCCGTATACTGCCGGACCGTAAGACAGCAATACCGCTGTTCCCATAATACCTGTAAGCTTTGTGCCCGTGAGCATCATGGCAAGTACTGTTGTCGCAAAGAACAGTATGAAGAAGCACATTCCATACAGATAATTCATAAGCGCATAGCTTAAGCAGCCGGCATGTCCGCTGCGGCTTCCGATTATCAGTGCAGAGGCGATTGCCATGATAAGGTACGGTATTCCTACCATCAATATGCTGTTGACCGTTGCAACCGCAAAGAGTCTGTTTCTGCTTATCGGCAGGCTGTGATAAAAATCCGTCTTTCTGCCGTTATGCAGATATGAAAATGCCGATATTCCCGATATAAGCGCAAGCAGGATGAGCAAAACAAGCAGTCCGCCCGCGGCGTTATGTGTATTAATGAAATCTCTGTATATCCACGCCTTGGCGTTGGCAATATCAAACGCACTTGCTCCGATATCAAGCTGTCTTAAGTAATTGTCGGATACCAGCAGTGAAGCTATAGGCATTACAAAGAAAAACATCAATGTCGCAATTGCCGGAAGCGCTATCCTTCTCTTAAAGTTTTCCTTCATCAGATCAAAGAATGAGCTTTTTGATGTCATAGCCCTTCACCTCCGTTTCACTGATAAATATCTCTTCGAGAGTGAGCGGCACAGTCTCATAGAATACAGGCTCAAGTCCTCCTATGACTGCATTTATCTCTTCCTCGCCGCCTCTTACCGTCAGTGTCAGCAGACTTCCTCTCTTCTCACATATAATGATATCCAGTCCCTTGATATCAGCTTCCGTCATCCCCGGCTTAAGCACACACTGTACCTTATGGATATTGAGCTTCATATCGTCAAGCTCCTCCGAAAGAAGTATTCCTCCCTTATGAAGAAGTCCCACATGATCACATATATCCTCAAGCTCTCTCAAGTTGTGTGAGCTTATTACCGGAGTAAGTCCTCTGTCTGCCATATCTCCGGCTATAAGACTCTTGACTGCCTGGCGCATTACCGGATCGAGTCCGTCAAAGGTCTCGTCGCAATACAGATACTTTGTCTTTGCCGATAATCCGTATATAATGGCCAGCAGCTTCTTCATTCCCTTTGAATAGGTATTGATCTTCCTGTCCTTAGGCAGTTCAAACGAATCGATCAGCATATCAAATCTGTGTATATCAAAATCCGGATATACCAGTCTGTACAGATTCGTCATTTCTCTCGGCTTGGCATTTTCAAAAAAATACTGATCATCCGATATGTAGAACAGATTCTGCTTGACCGCAGTATTTTCATACACATCTGTACCGTCTATCCTGACGCTGCCGCTGTCGGGCTTCATGATTCCCGCAGCCATCTTAAAAAATGTACTCTTTCCCGCACCGTTGGTTCCGACAAGTCCGAATACCGCCGAATCCCTGATGCTAAGATTCAGATCATCCACGGCAACAAAGCCGTCGAAGGTCTTTGTAAGTCCGCTCACTTCAATCATGTTCTTTTTCTCCCTTAGCCTGACTGTAAATGTCCCTCACCTCGGCAATGAGCTCCCCTTCCTTAATTCCGGCCTGAACAGCCTTGCCGATATCTGCTCTTATCTCAGACAAAAGCTCCTCACATTTCCTGTCTCTGATATCATCCAGAGGAGATACGAAGCTGCCCTTGCCCTTGACCGAATAGATGTATCCTTCACGTTCAAGTTCAATGTAAGCTCTCTGAACCGTATTGGGATTGATCGAAAGCTCTGCCGCCAGATTTCTTACCGACGGCAAAGGACTGTTCTCACTCAAAGCTCCCCGGATCATGAGCTCGGACATCTTCTCGACTATCTGTTCATAGATAGGTCTTCTGTCCATTTGATCCAAAAATATCATACAGATCTTCCTTTCTCTGTATATCCGGCTGCATTTTACGCGGCTGCGGCAGCATTACAGCGCTCACAGCCCTCACTGCCGGCTATTCCGTTCCCGGAAACGCCAAAGTGATAAGCGTATTAACTGTACTAATCATCATAGTACAGATGATACACTCCGCTTTCGTTTTAGTCAATTGATTAATTCTTAAGAAACTATGATATTTCAACACCGTGCCTGTCGGCACTTTGTGCTCATTTCCTTTACGCAATCAAAAACATAAGGATGATTGCAAGTAAACTTGCTCCTCCTTATGTTTCCGATTCCGTTTATGCGCTAAAAAGCGGATATATCCAAGGCTTTCGCCCGGACATATCCGCTTCTTCTAAATCTGTTTATTCAGATACTTTTATTTAATTTTTAATTCTTCTTAACGCTCTTTACGCTTGCAACCACCATGCCGGTAAGTGCAAACAAAGCGATAACGTTAGGAATAACCATAAGCTGGTTAAACATGTCGGAAAGCTCCCATACAAGGTCACTTGAAGTAAGTGTACCGAGGAAGATGAATATAAGCGCAATAACGGTATACACTACCTTGCCCTTATTTCCGAACATCCAGATCACATTGATCTTTCCGAAGAGATTCCAGCCGAGTATGGTTGAGAAGGCAAAGAAGAAAAGGCATATTGCAACAAACATTGCTCCAAACTGCTCTCCGAATACTGTACCGAAGGCTGTCTGTGCAAGATTTGCCTTGCCTATTCCCTCAGGAATAACGCCGCTTGCAAGTATTCCGTCACTTGTATAAAGTGTCGAGATGATAACAAGTGCATTAAGTGTAAGTACTACGAAGGTATCGATAAATACACCTACCATAGCAACCACGCCCTGCTCATGCGGGCATGAAACATTAGCAAGCGCATGTGCATGAGGTGTTGAACCCATACCAGCCTCATTTGAGAAAAGTCCTCTCTTGGCACCCTGGCTCAGCGCTGTCTTAAGTGCATATCCGAAGCTTCCGCCGATGATTGCATCAGGCTTAAACGCATACTTGAATATCATTCCGAAGGTCTCCGGAAGATACTTTGCTCGGATAACAAGTACTGCAAGTCCTCCGATAAGGAAAACCAGTGCCATGATAGGCACTACCTTCTCTGTAACCGAAGCAAGTCTCTTAACGTCTCCGAGGAAGATGGCTGCACAGAAGATAACAAGTACGATTCCCACTACCCATGACGGTATTCCGAAGGCTGTACTGATAGTCGATCCTATAGAGTTGGACTGAACCATGCATCCGAAGAATCCGAGTGCAAGGATAATTGCTATAGCAAAGAAGTGAGCAAGGAATTTTCCGAAGCCTCCCTTGAATGCTGTAGTTATATAGTAAACCGGACCTCCGTGGATGCTTCCGTCCTCTCTTACCACTCTTGTCTCCTGAGCAAGTGTAGCCTCGGCATAGATGGTTGCCATACCGAAGAAGGCAATGATCCACATCCAGAATATAGCACCCGGACCACCTGTAAGGATAGCTCCGCTGGCACCGACGATATTACCGGTACCCACCTGTGCCGCAATAGCTGTGGCAAGTGCCTGGAAGGAAGACATTCCCGCATCATGCTTCTTACCAAAGAGATTAAGCTCTCCGAAAGTCTTCTTCATTCCGTATCCGAAGTATTTGAGCTGCACGAAGCCGGTCTTTACCGAATACCAAAAGCCTACTCCCAGGAGCAGGATAACAAGTACGTAGTCAGACAGATATGAATTGATCGTCTGTACAATAGATAACAGCATATTAAGATCCCCCTTTTTGATTTGCTGTCACCTTGGAGAAAGCCCAACTACTTTTTGCTGTATATCGACATATGAGTATCTTCTTTGTGTCACTCGCAGCAAACAGTCAATCGATAATAACACGATATGATATATACTGACTGTCCTTGCTGTTTTTGACAAAAGAAAAGAGCCGTTCCGTTTCCGGCGGCTCAAGAACTCATGCATAAATACCTGTAAAAGTTAAATAACTTTCGACATGCAGCTTCGTTCTTTTGCCTGAGAGATTCGGTATCAATGTACCTTACACCTTCGGCATCCAATTTAATGGAATTCTCCAAAGCGCCCTCCGTGTTCGGTCTCCCTTAAGATTCCTAACACTTCATTGGGTTAAAGTAGTTGCGCTTACTCTACCACAAGTCCATATGCTATTCAAGTACTTTCTCGGCTTTTTGCCCATAAATGATACTATACTTATAAATAATATGATACTATTCCATGTTTTTATTGCTGCATTTGCTTTCGCAAAGGCTTAATAGTCTTTACTTGACAGGACGAAGCTTAAACGAAATAAGTGCAGTAAGAAGCTCACTTATCCAAAATGCATGCCATACACCGTTTGCTCCGATCAAGCGGCTTAATATAAATGCGGCAGGTATTATGATAATTATATATCTGCACAAGGATATAACAAGAGAACTGCTGCCCTTGCCTACTCCCTCAAGCACACCCGAGATGGTGACAGACACAGCCGAGAACACAAATCCTGCCGAGATTATCCTGAGAGCAGACATTCCGTATCCGACAGTCTCCGTATTGCTTGTAAAGAGTCCTATAAGCTTATCCGGTATAATGAGACAAAGCACCGTACCGACAGCCATTATCAACACACACATACCAAGAGTAACTATTTCCGTCTTCCTGACTCTCTCATATTCCTGCGCTCCGTAATTGTAGCCCACTATAGGTCTTATGCCCTGAATGATTCCGTTCGCACTCAGATACAAGAAGGTCTGAAGCTTATAATATGCTCCGAGCACAAGCACATATCCTTCCGAAAAGCCCGCAAGTATAGCATTAAGAGATGAGATGAGCAGTGAAGGCAATGCAAGATTAAGTGCTGCCGGAATGCCCACCGCATATATACGCCTGATTATCGAATATTCGCTCTTGGCATCCCCGATAAGAACCGATGCCGAAAGGTATTCCCCTATCCTTATCCTTAACGGCAGCGGTCTTACCACTCCCGCTCCGACATACAGGCTGAACGCCACGACATATCCGAGTCCGGTCGCTATAGCCGCACCTCTTATACCAAGCTCCGGAAAAGGTCCTATACCGAATATCAGCAAAGGATCCGCTATTATATTGAATATACAGCCTGCAAGCATGCAAAGCATGGTATCAGTCATACGTCCCGCCGCCTGAAGCACCTTCTCGGCATGCATGCCCATGCTGAATACAGGTGAAAATGCAAATACTATATAGGCATATTGGCATCCGTACTCGACTATAAGCTCCGATTCGGTAAACAACTTAAGAAACGGTCTTATACCTAAAATGCACAATACAGCAAGTATCACGCCATGAATAAAGGAAATGATATATCCTATCGTTGCCGAGGCATCAGCCTCACGTCCGCACTTCGCTCCGAGAAAAAAAGAGATTGCCGAACAGGCTCCTACTCCGTAACCTATGGCAACGGCGCCTATAAGGTTCTGCATAGGATATACCAATGATAATGCTGTCATTGCCTCCTCTCCCATCTTTGCAACAAAGAAGCTGTCAACTATGTTATAGCCGGCATTTACAGCCATAGACATGACCATAGGTATTGACATAGACAGCACCAGCGGCAATATAGGTTTTTCCTTCATAAATGTCTGATCGCTCATATTTCCTGTTCCTTTTCTCTTTATTATCGATTAAATACGGATTGCTTTGTGCTCATTTTCATTTGTCCGTCCTATAGTCGTCTTTGCGTCAGCAGGCTGCCGCTTCTACGACTGCAGTCCGACTTTAATCGATAAATTAACAAAAGCCACACAACTGCCTCTCGGCAATTGTGTGGCGAAAATAATGTCGATGATCCCGGCATTAAAAAAATCCACATAGGTTTTATGCTATGAATTTTATCAATTATCCAATGACATTGCAAGATATAATACTTGCCAAATCACTTAAATAAAGTCAGGCTCTGTCAATGCTTTCTGCCGTGAAGTATAGGAGAAAGCGGCTTATATATCATGAAGCAGAGTACAACATCTATAAGTCCCTTAACCAGAGTAAAAGGCATATTGAAGATAACAAGGCACTTAAGCAGAGTATCTGCCGAAGGAAGTATAGCCTGATACATGCTTATGATCACATCCAGCGGCAAACCGTAGAACTTAACATAAGCCGGGTATGAGATGAAATAATTGATAGGAAGACTTAATACAGCCATTGCCGCAGCTCCTGCCACAGCTCCGATCAATGCTCCGTGTCTGTTCTTGTTAAGTTTATAAATAACTCCCGCAACAACAGAGAACACGGCTCCGAGGAGGAAATTGCACAGCTCTCCTGTGCATGCTGTTGTTGATCCCTTTATAACTATAATAAGCAGATTCTTAAGTAAGCTTATTATCACTCCGTATATAGGTCCGAGTGCAAAGGCTCCGAGCAGAGCCGGAAGGTCAGATATATCCATCTTGACGAAAGCCGGCATAAGCATAGGTATCGGGAAATCAATAAACATAAGTATAAAAGCCACAGCTGAGAGCATTCCTGCCATAACAAGCTTATGTGCTCGTTCGTCGGCTGATTTTTTTACTTCCGGCGATGCGGAAGCATTAACAAAATTCTTATCTGATGCGCTGTCTGTCTGCATTTGCAAACCTCCGTAAAATCATTTTAACGAAGCTTAAGTTTACCCATTAAGTACACGACAGTCAACCTGATTTCAAAAAAAGAGTATGCCTTGGCATATTCTCGCGCCAAATGCTGCTTGCGACATTTTTCTCCCCGGCAGGAGTGCACATACCGCAGAGCAGCTTAAATTTCCTATTACATTTATCACTTCACATCCAAAGCAAATGCCTGTGTGAACTTTTTCTGATCCAGGCTGTGATTATAGGAGAGATATTTGTAATTAAGTATCTCTTTGTAATACGGACAGATCGAACTCATAACAGACTCATCATGTGTATAGAAGTTGCCTTCATTATCATAACAGCCGTTCGGATGTATCACAGGGACCTTTTGAGACAGATCGAGCAGCAGCTTGTTATACGGTGTCATCTTAAGTCCGGCAGCCTTAAGCACATAGCTTGAAAGAAATACAGAGCTTAACTTTCCGACATTTTCATATGGCATATCATAATTGGTCCATATCATAAAAGGAGTCTGATACCACATTATACGGTCGGCTATCGGCACATCTGCCGAGCTCATGCCTGCTATCTCATCATAAAACTCATCCTCAACTCCGGGCTGATGGTCTCCGAACATAACTATCATAGTCGGTTCGTCTGACTGTGCAAAATATTCCGTAAGGTATCTGAAGGCATCATCACTTTTCTTGATCAGAGACAGATATCTGTCGGCCTCGGGATATTTTCCCGCAAGCTCTCCTGTAAGTTCGACCTCCTGATCAAAGTTATCAAATGCAGTATCATAGCCGCCGTGATTTTGCATGGTCACATTGAACACGAACAATTTGTCCGACGGATCGTTTTTAGCCTCCACAGTCTCGATTATTTTGTCAAAGTCAGCCTTGTCGCTCACATAATTTCTAAGCTCCTCTGCGCCCTCATAATCATTAATGTCATAAAACTCATCAAAATCCATGAAGGTATACACATTGGAACGGTTCCAGTTTTCTCTCGGATAAGGATGCATGGCAACTGCATAATATCCCTGATCCTTTAATGTCGATACAAGCGAATATTCACCGGGGTGGACATTAAACTGGTATGCACAGGTTGCATACGGAAGTACAGATATACTGTCACCTGTAAGGAATTCAAATTCGGTATTCGCTGTCATTGCTCCGAATACCGGCACGCATAAGCTTCCTCTTATCGCATTTTTATCTATACTGTACCAATACGGAAGATATGCTGTATTAGTATCAAAATCACCTGCCACACTGAGGTCTGAGAAGCTCTCATTCATGATACAGATAATATTTACCGGCTCTGTTGTCGAACCAACAGCTGCTCCTGTATCTTCCGAAGCAGCACCGTTCTCACTGTTATCAGTGCCGGTCTCCGCCTCCCCTTCAGCGGTATACGGCGCAATTATCGAGGCAAGCTCACTGCGGCTGTATCCCGGAGGCGGCGAAGCTACTATATATTTCTCAAATAAAGCGGTTGTCAGTAGATATCCCTTAGTCTCATATGTGCTGTTGATATCCCAGATATTTATCTCATAATTACGACCCGGCATGATATATGTGAAGAACATAAATGAATATCCGACGACCGCCGCAGCGCAGCCCGCAAATGCTCCGAGTCTCTGTTTCCTGCCTCTTAACTTAAACGGATAAAATATAAATATTATATCTGCACCAAGCACTGCTCCTATAGACATCCTCATGGCATTGCTGAGCGCAAAGCTGTAATTCTTTGTTACCGATACCGCAGTACCGAAAGCAGTTATATCCCATACCGTTATAGGTCTCGAACGAAATTCCATTACAAAGGTCTCTGCAATAGACAATGCTAAGAGAAATATCGAAACCAATGGTATCGTTATCCTTGTCGAACCGCTTATTCCGAAAACTGTAAGATACAGCACATAGCTCCAGCATATATTGAATATGATCTCAGTTGTTTCTATATAAGCCAGATTGCCTGTGACCGTCTCAAACAGATAAAAGGAAACAATAGGCATGATAAGCATACCTAATATCCCCACCGTCATGCGTATTATCGTTTCCGTGCTTTTCTTATCCTGATTCACTAAAAAATTTTCTTTTTCCTGTTTTTTTTCTTCCAAATTTGTACACCCTGTCAATATTTTTTGTTAGCTGATTTTAACATAAAGCTTTGTTTTAGTCACAATTTACCCGAATATTTCACAAAATTTACGAATTAAAGCCGGACGGCAGTCATTACTTCACAGATACCGACTGCTTGCAGGCGAGCATCTGTGGAGTAATGACTATCGGACGGCCAAACGAAAATGAGCACAAAGCTTCGATAGAAGCGGGTGCGAATTTTCGTAGGATTGCGGGAGTACGAAGTACGAAGCAATCCGTATTTAATTCGTTAAGTAAATTAAAGCAGTACTGCAGTCAGGCTTTAATCGTTAAGAAGAAAAATGGCGCATGAAAGAACTTTCGTTTTTTCATACGCCCCTTGTAAGTGTACGTTTATATTATATTTTATTTCTCCATCAGCTTTTCTACGGCAGCTGCCTCTTCCGGAGAGATCTTGTAGGTATGCTTGTCATCCTCAGGGAATACACCGTTTCTTACTTCCTCAGCATAAGCTGTAAATGCATCCTGAAGCACCTTGCCTACCTCGGCATATCTCTTAACGAACTTAGGTGTGAAGTCATCATAATATCCTGCCATATCGGCATAGATAATAAGCTGTCCGTCAACCTGTGAGCCTGCTCCGATTCCGTATACAGGGATACTTACCGCATCATGCACAGCCTTACCTGCGATAGTCGGAACTCCCTCAATAAGAACAGCCCATGCGCCTGCTTCCTCAAGCTTCTTAACCTGATCAATAAGCTTCGCAACAGCAGCGGCTGACTTACCCTGAGCCTTATATCCGCCGATCTGAGCCATAAACTGAGGTGTAAGTCCGATATGGCCGATAGCTGCGATACCTGCCTGAGTGATAGCACGCATACGCTCAACTATAAGCGCTGTTCCGCCCTCAAGCTTTACGCAGTCACATCCGCTCTCCTTGATGAATCTGCCTGCATTCGCAATAGCCTCCTCATCGGATTCCTGATATGACATATAAGGCATATCACCTACTATAAATGTATTCGGTGCACCTCTTCTTACCGCCTGACAGCTTCGGATCATGTCATCCATGGTTACCGGGAAGGTAGTATCATAACCAAGCTGAACCATTCCCATTGAGTCACCGACAAGGATCATATCCATTCCGGATCTCTCAACATACTTTGCTGTAAGATAATCATAGCTTGTTATCCATGTTACCTTCTGTCCTTCCTCTTTCATCTTGAGAAAATCAGGAATCGTCTTCTTCTTAAGTGCCACTGCTTAGTTCCTCCGTAAAAGAATCAATATTTTTATGGCGACCGTTTTTTGGTCGAATTGCACAATTTTATCCTATAGTTCTTGTACTGATTTATAGGATTTCAATATCACTCATGTTATCATCCGGGTATATTATTGTCAACGATAAAAAGTTTTCTTTTTGTTTAAATTCCACAATTTTCATGTTTATATTTTGTATGTATAAAACAAATCTAAATATTCTCAGCAAACTGTCTTTTATGCATCTTATCACATAGACAGTCTGTGGTCTTTTTGCTATACTTATCGTTTAGTTAACACGCAATTATCAGCTATGAAAGGATAATATAATGATATCAACCTCACATTTGACATTCCGTGTAGGCAAGAAGGCCTTATTTGAGGATGTGACGATCAAATTCACAGAGGGCAACTGCTACGGTCTGATCGGAGCAAACGGTGCCGGTAAGTCTACTTTCCTCAAGATCCTCTCGGGACAGCTTGAACCTACCAACGGTGAAGTCATTATATCCAAGGATCAGAGACTCTCGGTACTCGAGCAGGATCACTTTAAGTATGACGATTACACAGTACTTGATACGGTCATCATGGGCAATCAGAGACTGTACGAGATAATGAAGGAAAAGGACGCCATCTACATGAAGCCGGACTTTTCCGACGAAGACGGTATACGTGCCGCAGAGCTTGAGGGCGAATTCGCGGAGATGAACGGCTGGGATGCCGAAACAGATGCGGCAACTCTTCTCTCGGGACTTGGTGTAGAGGTCAGCGAGCATTATAAGCTTATGAGCGAGCTTCCGAGCCCGCTTAAGGTCAAGGTATTGCTTGCCAAGGCTCTCTTCGGAAATCCGGACATATTGCTGCTCGACGAGCCTACCAACCATCTTGATCTTGATGCCATTGCATGGCTTGAGGAGTTCCTCATCAACTTTGAGAACACTATCATCACTGTATCCCATGACAGATACTTCCTTAATAAGGTATGTACGGCAATTGCCGATATAGACTACGGCAAGATACAGCTTTATGCCGGAAACTATGATTTCTGGGTAGAGTCCTCTCAGCTTATGATCAAGCAGATGAAGGAAGCAAACCGCAAGAAGGAAGAGCAGATCAAAGAGCTCAAGGACTTCATTGCACGTTTCGCCGCAAACGCATCAAAGTCCAAGCAGGCCACCTCACGTAAGCGTGCCCTTGAAAAGATCGAGCTTGAGGAGATCAGACCTTCAAGCAGAAAGTATCCTTATATCGATTTTAAGCCTAACCGCTCAATCGGCAACGAGGTACTCACAGTCAAGAATCTCTCCAAGACCATTGACGGAGTAAAGGTATTGGATAATATCAGCTTCATGGTAGGTAAGGAGGATAAGATAGCATTTGTCGGTCCTAACGAGCTTGCAAAGACGACTCTCTTCCGTATACTCATGGGCGAGATCAAGCCGGACGAGGGCGATTATAAGTGGGGCGTTACAACAAGCCAGGCTTATTTCCCTAAGGACAGCAAGGAAGAATTTGCCGGAGACGATACCATCTATGACTGGCTCATGCAGTACAGCCCGGAGAAGGATGTTACTTATGTAAGAGGCTTCCTCGGCAGAATGCTCTTCGCCGGAGATGACGGTATGAAACGTGTAAATGTTCTCTCCGGAGGTGAGAAGGTGCGCTGCCTGCTCTCCAAGATGATGATAAGCGGTTCAAATATCCTTATTCTTGACGAGCCTACCGACCATCTTGACATGGAATCGATATCCGCGCTTAACACCGCACTTATCAAGTTCCCGGGTGTTATACTCTTCTCATCAAGAGACCATCAGGTTACCGAGACCACAGCAAACCGTATCATGGAGATACGTGACGGCAAGCTCATCGATAAGATGACTACCTATGACGAATACCTTGCAGCAGATGACGCAGCAAGAAAGAGCTTCACCTTCACCCTTACGGGAGACGATGCAGGCGACAACTGATTCCCTTCGTCTTAATGTCGGTAAATTTTAAATAAGTCACAAAAAAGCGTGTGAAGAAATGTTTTATCATTACTCACACGCTTTTTGTTTTCTAAATTTGTATTGACTTCTTACAGGCTTATATTATTTCCATGCAAATGTTGCCATTCCGTATACATAGATAAATATGATAAGCACCGGCGCGAGATACTTGAATATAGGCTTCATCCAAGGCTGTATCTTGAGGCCTTTTCCTGTATTGGCTTCATTGACAAAGTTATCCCAGCCCCATCCGAACTTGTTGCAGCAGAACAATGCCAGCACAAGCGATCCTATAGGCAGGATATTGTTTGAAACTACGAAATCCCAGAAATCAAGCCATGCGCTTCCCTCTGCAAAAGGCTGGAAATGAATCACGCTGAAACCAAGCGCAGTCGTGAGTGCAAGCACAAAGATCAGAATTCCGCATACCACACAGCCCTTAGGTCTGGACCATCCCGTAAGCTCTCTGACCATAGCCAAAAGGTTCTCGCATACTCCGAGCACGGTAGACATTGCCGCAAATATCATAAACAGGAAGAACAGAGTTCCCCAGATACGGCCGCCTTCCATATTGTTGAATACACTCGCCATGGTATCAAACAAAAGACTCGGTCCGGCATTTACATCAAGCCCATAACTTGAACAAGCCGGGAATATGATAAAGCCCGCAAGAACAGCCACAAGTGTATCAAGTATTATGACATTTACGGATTCTCCGAGCAGAGAATGATCCTTGTCTATATAGCTTCCGAATATAGCCATTCCGCCCATGCCTGTAGACAGAGTGAAGAACGCCTGGTTCATCGCACCGACTATTACACCGCCGTTTATCTTGGAGAAGTCCGGCTTAAGATAGAAGCTGAGACCCTCGGCCGCTCCGCTGAGTCTTACACAATGCACCGCAAGTACGATCATAAGCACCAGTAATGCCGACATCATGTATTTTGTTATCCTCTCAAGACCATTCTGCAGGTCAAAGCTTAATATTATAAAAGCCACCGCAACGGTAACAAACAAAAATCCGACATTGATTGCAGGATTCTGTATCATAGTCACAAATCCGAAGGATTCGTTGCTTCCCGTAAGGAATTTGGTGAAGTAATAGATGATCCATCCTGTTACAACTGTATAAAAAGCCATGAGCGAAATATTTCCGATAAGGCATACCCAGCCGTAGAGATCCCAGTGCTGTCCTGGCTTCTCAAGCTTCTTGTACATACGTACCGGACTTGCCTGTGACGCACGTCCTACCGAGAACTCCATGACCATAGCCGGGAGGCCAAGGAATATAAGGCACAGAATATAAACCAGCATAAAGCTTCCGCCGCCGTTCTGTCCGCACATCCACGGAAACTTCCATACATTTCCGCAGCCTATGGCACATCCCGCCGAAAGCATAATAAATCCCATACGGCTTCCGAGTCGTTCACGATTATCCATAATTATTGTTTCCCCCGCTAAAAAAATCAGGGATATATGCTCCTAAATTCATATATCCCTATCAATCAGATTCATACCAACACTTTAACGCGTTCAATCGTATAATCTCAATACTGCTATGATAGCTAAAATAAGCTACGCTTGCAAGCCCAAGCTGCATTTATGCTATATTTTTATTTATCGATTTAAAGTGAAGACCCTGTCTTATGCTTACTGATTTAGATCATGCCAGGGAATCAAGCTGCGGCTTAACATATTTCTTCATGAATATAACGCTTATCGTAAGCGCTACAACTTCCGCAATAGGAAATGCTGCCCATGCTCCGTTAAGCCCTATAGCTCCCGAGAGTATATATGCACACGGCAGCAATACAACAAGCTGACGTATAAGCGATACCCACATGCTCAATACTCCGTGTCCTAACGCCTGGAAAGATGACATGCATACAATAGAAAAACCTGCCAAGACAAAATGTATAGCTATTATCCTTAGTGCCGGCGTTCCGATGGCAAGCATATTCTCCGAAGCATCAAAGATACTGAGTAGCTGAACCGGAAGTAACTCAAACGCAAATACTCCGAATAACATGATCGCTACCGCATATACGACTCCGTGCTTAAGCGTATCCTTGATCCTGTCAGGACGTCTCGCACCGAAATTGTAAGCAATAATAGGTACAAGACCGTTATTTAATCCGAATACAGGAAGGAATATGAAGCTTTGAAGTTTAAAGTAAACACCGAATACAGCAGCTGCCGTACTTGAAAATGACAGCAGTATCCTGTTCATTCCGAAATTCATGACCGAAGCTATGGACTGCATTACTATAGACGGAATTCCGACAGCAAAAATATTTGCAACAGTCTGCTTGTGAAGCCTGAAATATTTCTTACCGAATTTTATCTCATTGTTATACTTGAGATTGCAGAAAAGACCGATAAAACATGCAACCGTCTGTCCGAATACAGTTGCAAGCGCCGCTCCCTTTGTTCCCATAGCGGGAAGTCCGCAGAGACCGAATATAAGTATAGGGTCCATGATAATATTGATAACCGCTCCGACTATCTGAGATATCATAGAATATACGGTCTTTCCCGTTGACTGAAGCAGTCTCTCGAACAACATCTGAAATGTGAGCGCCGGAGACAGGCACAACACTATGAATACATAAGATATGCCGTACTCTCTTATCTGTACATCCGGTGTCATCATATCAAAGTAGACACCTGAGGTAAGTTTAGCGATAAGTATCATAACTATCGAATATATACAGCTGATAGTAATTGCGTTTCCAGCCGTATAATTTACTTCCTCAAGATTGTGCTCACCAAGTTTTGCCGAAAGTCTTGCATTAACACCTACTCCGGTTCCTCCGACTAAAGCTATGATAAGCGTCTGTATAGGGAATGCCAGCGATACCGCTGTAAGAGCACTCTCATTGATACGCGCAACGAATACCGAGTCTACAATGTTATACAATGCCTGAAATAACATTGACAACATCATAGGCAATGACATAGACAGTACCAGCTTGCCGCAAGGCATGTATCCCATCTTATTTTGTGTCTTTACTTCTGTTTCCTGCATTAAGTCAACTCCCTCCATTAATAAATTATGTTTTTGATTCCGTTTATGCGCTAAAAAAAATGAGTCTCCGGACCATATTGAGGTTCGTACTCATTATCACGACATTGGCTTACAACAGCTTAAAAGACCTGCCCTCGGCTCATCTCGTATTAAATTTATCGTTACAAACAGTTTGTCAGTATAACAAGGCTTGTGAAAAATGTCAAATAATTAAGGCCTTTTTGGTGCACTTTCGCCAATATTTGGCTATATTTTAGTTTTTTAATCTAATGCAAAAACCTGCTTTCGCTAAACAATCAGCCGTAAAGAAACACACACTCCTGATACTTAAATAGCGGCTGCCGCTTAAATAGCGACAGCCGCTGCAAAATCATCTCGTATATTAATACCTTTTTAATTCACCTTCGAGAGCAGACCGGTCTCCGAATTCATTATAAATCCGCTTATACGAATATCCTTCGGCATGAGCGGATGCTCCTTAAGCGCCTTGACTGTCTCACGTACAGAATTATCTACGGTATCAAAGCCTCCTAGCCATTTCTCAAGATCTATACCACTGTGACGTACTATATCTATATGCTCCTTATCGATACCTCGTTCGATAAGCTTCTCAAGCATCTCCTTACCGTCCATTCCCTGAACTCCGCAGTCCGTATGTCCTATAACCATGACTTCCTCGACACCCAGCTCAAGTATACCTACAAGCAGGCTGCGCACGACCGAACCATAAGGATGAGTAGTAACGCCTCCGGCATTCTTGATAAGCTTTGCATCACCGTTTTTGATACCCAAAGCAGCCGGAAGCAGCTCTGTGAGTCTGGTATCCATGCATGTAAGTATTGCAAGCTTTTTATCCGGATATTTACTTGTCAGATAAGGTGTGTAGCCTTTTTCTTCAACAAACTTTCTGTTGAACTCCATAATTTCATCTATCATTTTTACTACCCTTGACCAATAAAACAACTACTGCTTAAGCCGGGCTCCCAAGGCTTATACCTGCCTTAGTCAAGCTCAGGCTTTGTATCAATATATCTGTCTTATAACGACTTACTTACAGACAGATATGTATCCTTGCGGATACATACATATTTTATCATATAACAGATGAATTTATTGTGAAAATTATTTATCTGCCGTCTTCGTGTCCGCAAGCTGCCGTGCCTACGAATGCAGTCCGGCTTTATATATAAAAAGAATGTGCCTTGGCACATTCTCGCGCCGAGCGCGGTCGCTTGCGACAGTTTTCTCCTTCGCGCGAGTGCGCATCCCGCGGAGCGTTTTTAACTCATAGGACGCAATTTCCTATGAGTTAAAACAGCCTGTGTCATAAAGACACAGGCTGTAAAAACCCAATTACTTATTGAATAAGCTGAGAAGTATTCCGCCGTAGTTTGCGATAAGCGGTGCAAATACAAGTGAAATAACTGTCATAAGCTTGATAAGGATATTGATAGAAGGTCCCGAAGTATCCTTGAACGGATCTCCTACTGTATCTCCTACTACTGCTGCCTTATGAGCATCAGAACCCTTACCGCCGAAGTTGCCTCCCTCGATATACTTCTTGGCGTTATCCCATGCACCACCGGCATTTGAAAGGAATATAGCCATAAGAACACCTGTTACAAGTGCGCCTGCAAGCATTCCGCCGAGCGCATCTTTACCTAAAAGGAAGCCCATAAGAAGCGGAGCGATAACAGCCATAACACCCGGACGGATCATCTCACGAAGAGCTGCCTTGGTTGAAATATCTACACAACGTGTATAATCCGGCTTAGCCTTCTCTTCCATGATACCCGGGATCTCTCTGAACTGACGTCTTACTTCCTCGATCATGCTGTAAGCAGCTCTCGATACGGAAGACATTGTCCATGCTGAGAATACGAACGGAAGCATACCACCTACAAAGAGTCCGATGATAACGGTTGCATCAAGTATATTGATAGATGAAAGCTTAACAACCTCTGCATATGATACAAAGAGTGCAAGTGCTGTAAGAGCTGCAGATCCGATAGCGAATCCCTTACCCATAGCTGCTGTTGTATTACCAACCGCATCAAGTGAGTCTGTGATCTCTCTTACGCTCTCGTCAAGATGGCTCATCTCTGCAATACCGCCGGCATTATCTGCGATCGGTCCGTAAGCATCAACGGCAACTGTGATACCTGTTGTTGAAAGCATACCTACAGCTGCAAGTGCAATACCATATACGCCTGCACAAACATAAGCAACGAAGATACCTACTGCTACAAAGAGGATCGGAAGTGCTGTTGAAAGCATACCTACCGAAACACCTGTAATAACTGTTGTTGCAGAACCTGTAAGTGAAGACTCTGCGATCTCCTTAACGGACTTATAATCACCGGAAGTATAAACCTCTGTGATCTTACCGATAGCAAGACCTACGATAAGTCCTGCAATAATAGCAATACCGTAGTTCATGCTGCCGAGCATTGTCTTTGACAATACAGCCGAAGCAATGAATACTACTATAGCTGCGAAATAAGAACCTGTGTTAAGTGCCTTTGCCGGGTTTGTTCCTTCGCCGCCCTTAACGAACATACTTCCTATAATAGAAGCCACATTACCGATACCTGCAAGAACGAACGGGAAGAATACAAGCGATTCCGAACCGCCGTTTGCAGCTGATACAGCACCGAGTGTTACAGCAGAAACGATAGCTCCTACATATGACTCAAACAGATCAGCTCCCATACCTGCAACGTCACCTACGTTATCACCTACGTTATCGGCAATAACAGCAGGGTTACGCGGATCATCCTCAGGGATACCTGCCTCAACCTTACCAACAAGGTCTGCTCCAACGTCGGCAGCCTTTGTATAGATACCGCCGCCTACACGGGCAAACAAAGCGATAGATGAAGCACCGAGTGAATAGCCCATCATAACATCTGTATTACCTGTAATAAGGAATACTATTGATGTACCCAGAAGTCCGAGACCTGCTACGCACATACCCATAACGGAACCGCCGCGGAATGCAACCTTAAGTGCACCCTCCATGCCCTTTTCCCGGGCTGCATTGGCTGTTCTTACGTTAGCTTTGGTAGCAACGTTCATGCCGACATAACCGGCAATTATCGAGCAGACTGCTCCGAACAGGAATGCGACTGCTGTAAGCGGTGAGATACCGATTGCAATGCAGACAAACAAAACTGCGATAAAAATAACAAGAACTCTGTACTCAGCGAACAGGAATGCCTTGGCTCCTCCGTGAATCGCTGCAGCCAGCTCGGCCATTCTTTCATTACCCTCTGCCTGCTTGGATACAAACGATGCCATAGCCCCGGCGAAAATAAGAGCAAGAACGGCAGCTACAATTGAAAAATACTGCATAACCTCTCCTTAACCCATTGTGTTAGCTAAATTAGTCGTTATCTTAAAGATGACAACTGACACAAACTATTATTTATCACATTTCAACACATAATGAAAGTATTTGAATATCATTTTTGTAATAAATGTTTGAATGTTTATTATTCAATAATTATGTTCTGAAACAAATACAAGGTAATCATGCATAGAGATCGGCTTCGAATAATAGTATCCCTGTATATAATCCACACCCGCTTCAAGCACCGCATCACACTGCTGCTTAGTCTCTATTCCTTCTATAACAACTTCCTGTCCGTTGTTGTGAAAGAGTTCTATGAGAGTAGAAACTATGTCAAAACTGCGTTTCTCACCTCCGTCATCAAGAAGACTCTTGTCCAACTTGATCTTATCAAACTTGCAGCGAAGCAGACTTGAAAAGTTCGAATAACCTGTGCCGAAGTCATCCAGCAGCAGCTTGAAACCCGCAAGTCTCAGCTTGAACAACGAAAGCTGTATGGCCGGATCCTTGCTGAGTATGATCCTCTCTGTTACTTCGAGTGCTATACGTCCCTGCGGCACAGAGTATTTCTTCATTGTGCTTATCAAACTGTCGGAAAAGCTCATGTCCTGAAGCTGCTGCATAGTAAGATTGATGGAAACGGATTCTATAGGAAGCTCCCTACAGCTTCCCAGAAATGAGCAGACCGCATCTATAAGCTGTCTGTTTATCGCATAATCAAGCTTACTTTCCTCAGCTGCACATGTAAAATATTCCGGAGATATAAATCTTCCGTCCCTGTCCTTAAGTCTTATCAGAGCCTCGGCCGTGGTAAAGCGTTTTTCCCTGCCCGAATATATAGGCTGAAGAAATACCTCGAACTGTTTTTTCTTTATCGCATACTTAAGATACTCTATAAGCTCTTTCTTTTTATTAAGTTCTTCCGCAAGCTCATCATTATAATGAATATGATCCTTGGTGCTGTCTCTTGTCTGTTTTCTCGCATAATCAAGAGTTTCTACTATCTTATAAGGATCCCCTTCGAGCTTTTCGCACACATAATCCACATAGTATGCCGAAATATGATAAAGCTGCTTGTCACACAGCCAGCTCTGCGGAAAGCTGTCAATAATATGATGAACCGCCTTATCACTTTCTGTGAAAGTATCTCGAGGCAGTACCACAGCAAACGACACCGGACCGTATCTGAATACATTCTCACTGTGATAAAATTCTTCAAGCCAGTGCGCTATCCGCATCAATATCTCATTGCCTCCGACATATCCGACGGCAGAATTGACTGATCCGAAATCACGCAATGAGATAAGTATTATCTGAAATTCCTGCTTCTTTTTTTCCAGATATCGAATATATTCGATAAATGAATCAAGATTACGTAATCTGGTAACCGGATCGGCCTCGGGACGGGTATCCTGAAGATGTATGAATATAAACATCCCCGTAACAGCTCCTATAAAACTCTCTATATGAGCCTCAGGATACAAAAGCTTAAATAATATCAGCATATATATGACCGGTATTATATGCTTGACCGTTCCTATATATGAACTGCCGGAGAAACCACGTGCCGTCACGGCATAGAACAATGCCGTCAGAGTCAGATATATTAAAAATATGTATCCTGCAAATTTCAGCGGACCGTGAATATAACGCATATTGTTGTCAAAGCTGAAAATGATTCCGGTAAACAGATTGACAACAAGCAGCGCACAGAAAACTATATAAACAATGCCGTATACAAATAATATTTGTTTTCGCTTCTCTTCCCTGTCTCGGTGACTCATAAGCTGATATGTGATGTATATTGCATAAGAAGTCATCAATGTAAATATGCAAAAATAATAGAAGGTATTACTCAGGTAATTGACCCAGACCGGAAGGGCTTTTGCATAATCGATCGTACAATAAGCGATCAGGTCGGCTATAGCCGCTGTTATATTGATAATAATACATACGGAAAACATAAGCCCCGGTGTGAATTTGGTCTTCCATCGGCTGATCAATGAAGTAGATATGGCAAACAGCACCAAAAGTGCCAAAAAATTATAAGAATAATTGACCATTAAGGCTCTCCCGATATTAAAGCATAAGATAATACATTTCGAATCATTTCATTAACAGATGTACCTTATACGGATCGTTCCGTACTACGGACAACTCATTCGAATGATGATAAATTTTAGCACATTGCATAATCATGGTCAAAAACTGTTTAAATCTTACTTTATTTTCACCAAGTTTATGATAGAATCAGTTTCGTATTACCAAAATACGTACCACGGTAACACAAATAATTCCTCCGTGGTATAAGTTTCATTTTTATAATGCACAAGTCAGTGCATTTGAGGGGGAAGCATAAAGCTATGGAAAACATTGATCTGACAAAGTATGGTATTACCGGTACTAACGAGATCGTATATGATCCGTCGTATGAATACCTATACAATGCAGAGAACGATCCGTCACTCACAGGCTACGAAAAAGGAAAGCTCAGCGAGCTTGGCGCAGTCAACGTTATGACCGGCATCTACACCGGCAGATCACCTAAAGATAAATATATCGTCATGGACAAAAACTCCAAGGATACGGTATGGTGGAATTCCAAGGAGTATCCAAACGACAATCATCCTCTCTCGGAGGAGAAATGGGCTGTCCTTAAGGACATCGCACTGAAGGAGCTCTCCGGCAAGAAACTCTACGTCGTTGATGCATTCTGCGGAGCAAATAAGGATACACGCATGGCTGTGCGTTTCATTATGGAGGTTGCATGGCAGGCACATTTTGTAAAAAACATGTTCATTGCTCCGACAGATGAAGAGCTTAAGAGCTTCGAGCCTGATTTTGTCGTATATAACGCTTCAAAGGCAAAGGTTGAAAATTACAAAGAGCTTGAACTCAACTCAGAGACAGCCGTTGCCTTCAATATAACAAGCCGCGAACAGGTTATAATCAATACCTGGTACGGCGGAGAGATGAAGAAGGGTATGTTCTCTATGATGAACTACTACCTTCCGCTCAAGGGCATAGCATCTATGCACTGTTCTGCCAATACAGATATGAACGGTGAGAATACCGCTATATTCTTCGGACTCTCAGGTACAGGCAAGACGACTCTGTCAACAGATCCAAAGCGTCTGCTCATCGGTGATGACGAGCACGGCTGGGATGATAACGGAGTATTTAACTTTGAGGGCGGCTGCTATGCCAAGGTCATCAACCTTGATAAGGACTCCGAGCCTGATATCTACAACGCCATCAGAAGAGATGCTCTTCTCGAAAATGTCACTATAGACGATAACGGCAAAATAGATTTTGCGGATAAGAGTGTAACCGAGAATACCAGAGTATCTTATCCTATCAACCACATTAAAAATATAGTTCGTCCGATATCAAGCGCACCTGCTGCCAAGAATGTCATCTTCCTTTCGGCAGATGCCTTCGGAGTACTTCCGCCTGTTTCCATACTTACACCGGAACAGACTCAGTACTACTTCCTCTCAGGCTTCACAGCAAAGCTTGCCGGAACAGAGCGCGGCATAACAGAGCCGACTCCGACCTTCTCGGCATGCTTCGGTCAGGCTTTCCTTGAACTGCCTCCGACAAAATATGCCGAGGAGCTCCTAAAGAGAATGCAGGCAAGCGGCGCAAAGGCATATCTTGTCAACACCGGATGGAACGGTACCGGAAAGCGTATATCCATCAAGGATACCCGCGGTATCATAGATGCGGTGCTTAACGGCAATATCAATAAGGCTCCGACCAAGCATATACCTTACTTCGATTTCGAGGTTCCGACCGAGCTTGAAGGCGTCAATGCCGGAATACTTGACCCTCGTGATACCTATTCCGACAAGAGCGAGTGGGAAGCAAAGGCTAAGGATCTCGCTGAGAGATTTATCAATAACTTTAAAAAATATGAGGGTATAGAAGGCGGAGCCAAAATACAGAAGGCAGGTCCAAAGCTTTGATCCACGGGAGCGTGCATTGCTTCAAAGAAGCTCAGTATTTACATTAAAATACATATACCTTCTTAATTTGGTAACAGAAGCTGTACTGCGAGGCGTCTCGGACGTATGTGGGAGGGAGTTTTCTCCACTTAACGGCGTAGCAAGGCTTGTTTTTACAGAAAGCGTTGTCATCACATTTTTGATGGCAGCGCTTTTTTACTTGAATACTTCTCTTCATTCGCTTGTATCGGCTATAAGCTATCCGAAGCACCGTTGCTTAAGCCTATCCGATAATATACCTATGTCACTTGATTTCGTATATCTGTTCAGATGGAAGATTCCTGCCCCTCGGACACTGTGTTGCTCTACGCTCCCGTATCTGATATCGATTTACTGTGCATAGCAGGTCTCACGATATACAAACTCTTTCTTAAGTTCTTCCTCCGTGATCACCCTTCCCCAATGTACACAATGATTATAATTACCCTCGGCAACACTTATCGAGCTTCCGTTATTACTCAATACTATTACAGAATGAGTATTATTCTGTATCCTTAAGTGATCCCCGACTCTCAATTCCGAGATATTAAGCTCATTCACGGTACGCGGCTTCGCAGCATTTCCGTAGAGTCTGTCCTGAACCATAAATATAAATGCCGCACATCCGTAACCGTATCGATTTCCCGAAACATAGAATCTGTTGTCATCCCAGCTGGTTCCTTCGGGAAGCTCCGCCTTGATCTGCATGAGCTTATCATATGCTTCAGCATCACTCATACCGGACTTTGTTGCATTTTGCTCGCTGTATCCGGACCCAAGAGGATTGAGCAAGCCGTCTCCGACAGACTTTCCGCCTGCTCTCAGCACAGTTCCTCCCGGTACCCATTGAATCGGATATACCTTTACCATTCCGTTATCAAGCCATGCGCCGTTCTCATTTACAGGATAAGAAGCTGTACCGTCATTGATCGCAGTCCCTCCAAGCATATATCCGGCATCATTAAAGTAATAACACTCTGCAAGTCCGTCGTTATTGCCGTCTATCCATGCCCAGCAGCCACTCGGATATGAACCGTCATCATTGCTCCACCACCAATTGGTCACGCCCTTATCATTGTATGGCTTTGACATATCCTGCTGCCAGCTGCCGGCATAAGCATTTATACCGTTAAATAACACGATGGCACATACCGCCGCAATTATATATCTCCTCTTATTGTGACATTTATATTTCATACAATATATCTTCTCCGATTTTACAGCAAACTGACTGTATATACCTCCGTCTCACAGCAAAACGACAGCTCTGTTTTTATTATCGTTCCAACAAGCAAGCCTATCGAAACTTAGCTCATTTGCACCTGTATCATATAAAGCCTTCACACATTTCAACATACGCTAATTCGTTAAAAAGGTAACTTTTATTGCATTTGTACAAAATGTATTTTACACTTTAAATACCTTAAGGGTATGCAAAAACTTTATTTTTGATAATTATATCACATGTTCAAACTTGTAAGTAATTGAGTGGGGGGGAGTGATAACATGAGTCGTTTGGACGTAAAGACACCAAGTAAGGTGCAGGCGATCGTCGATCAGATGTATCGCAATATGGAACGTCGTATAGCAGCCAGCCCGCCGGGTCTGTGTCCTGTTGATATGGCGCTTAATTTCCTGAGCCTGTGTCAGGCCCAGACCTGCGGAAAGTGTGTACCGTGCCGTATCGGTCTCGCGCAGCTTAATGCAATGCTGCATGATGTACTCGAGGGCGAGCCGGATCCGAGTATACTTGACCGCATAGAATCAACCGCAAGAGTAATCATCAGAACAGCCGACTGCGCTATCGGTATTGATGCGGCAGAGCTTGTATTGATGGGTCTCGAGGGCTTCAAGGATGATTATGAGGAGCACATCTATCGTCACAGATGTCTCGGCAGTCTCAAGAACCCTGTTCCTTGCGTAGCACTCTGTCCTGCAGGTGTTGATATACCCGGATACATTTCCCTTATCAACGAGGGCCGCTGTGAGGATGCAGTTCGCCTTATCCGTAAGGATAACCCTCTTCCGGCAGCATGTGCTTATATCTGTGAGCACCCTTGTGAGGCACGATGCCGCCGCAACATGGTTGATGATCCGCTTAATATCAGAGCTCTCAAGCGTTATGCGGTCGATCATGCCGGAAATGTTCCGCAGCCTAAGTGTGCAGCACCGACAGGCAAGCGTGTTGCCGTTGTCGGCGGAGGTCCGGGCGGTCTGTCTGCAGCATATTATCTTGCACTTATGGGACATAAGGTCACCATCTTCGAGCGTCACAAGGCTCTCGGCGGCATGATGCGCTACGGCATACCTAACTATCGTCTGCCTCGCACCGTGCTCGACAATGAGATCAAGTCCATACTTTCTCTCGGCATTCAGGTTCACCGCAATGTCGAGATAGGAACCGATATCACCTTTGACGAGCTTAAGAAGGAATATGATTGTCTCTACCTTTCGATCGGCGCCCAGACAGATAAAAAGATGGGTATCGAAGGCGAAGGCAGCGAGGGCGTAATGTCAGCCGTTCAGCTCCTCAGCGCTATAGGTGATGAAGAAGAATTCGATTTCACAGGCAAGAGAGTCGTGGTTATCGGAGGCGGCAACGTTGCAATGGACGTTACCAGAAGTGCTATCAGACTCGGAGCCGAAAATGTCTCCGTAGTTTACCGCAGACGTCAGTCCGATATGACAGCTCAGCCGGAGGAGGTTGAAGGTGCTATAGCCGAGGGTGCAGAGATACTCTCACTCGAAGCTCCTATACGCATTGAGACAGACGAAAACAACAAAGCTGTTGCACTTTGGACTCAGCCTCAGATAATCGGAGAGATCGATCCGAGAACAGGCAGACCGAGTCCTGCGGTTGCTTCCGTACCTGAGCACCGTATCCCGGCAGACATTATAATCATTGCCGTAGGTCAGGGAATCAAGAGCTCCACCTTTGAGCAGAGCGGTGTCAAGATCCAGCGAGGAGGCACCTTCCTTGCCGAATCCGATACAAAACTTCCGGATCTCGACGGTGTATTCGCCGGCGGTGACTGCGTAACAGGTCCCGCAACAGTTATCAGAGCGATAGCAGCAGGTAAGGTTGCTGCCGCAAATATAGATGAGTATCTAGGTTTCCATCATGAGATCACTTCGAACGTGACCGTACCGGCACCTGTCTTCAAGGATCTCAAGGCAAGAGGACGCATAAGCATCTCCGAGAGAGACGCAAGCGAAAGAAAGAATGATTTCCTATGTATCGAATGCGGATACACAGACGAAGAGGCTCACAGAGAGTCCGGCAGATGTCTGCGCTGCGATCACTTCGGATACGGTAATTTCAGAGGAGGTCGTGTCGAAAAATGGTAAACTTCACTATAAACGGAAAAAGCTTAAAGGCACCCGAGGGAACGACTATCCTCGAGGTTGCGGAGAAAAACAATATTCCTATTCCTCATCTGTGCTATTTGAAGGAGATCAATGAGATCGCCGCCTGCAGAATGTGTCTGGTTGAGATAGAGGGAACAGACCGTTATCAGCCTGCCTGCAACACCGTTGTTACGGAAGGCATGGCGATACACACCAATTCACCGGGAGTACGTGAAGCGAGAAAGACCAATCTGCGTCTTATCCTTTCACAGCATAATTCGAACTGTACTATCTGTATTCGTTCCGATAACTGTGTACTCCAGAAGATGTGCTATGACCTCAATATTCATTACCAGCCGTATGAGGTAAAACCCGAGAGATCCAAGGTCGATCTGTCTGTACCTGTAATACGTGAGGCTTCAAAATGTATCAAGTGCATGCGCTGTATACAGATCTGCGACAAGGTACAGGGCATGCATATATGGGATCTCGCCGGAACCGGTTCAAGAACTACCGTTGATGTTTCCTACAGCAGGAGACTCAGAGACACAGATTGTACTTTCTGCGGTCAGTGCGTAACTCACTGTCCTACCGGAGCACTTACTATCAGAGACGATACCATGCGTGTGCTTCATGCGCTTGCAGACCCTGATATTACGACAGTTGTTCAGATAGCTCCTGCGGTTCGTGTTGCATGGGCAGAAAGCTTCGGTCTTTCCAAGAAATACGCTACAGCCGGAAGACTTGTTGCCGCTTTAAAGAGCATGGGCTTTGATTATGTATTCGATACCAACTTCACCGCAGATCTTACGATCATGGAGGAGGGAAGCGAATTCATAGAGCGTTTCACACACAAGGGCAAGCATCGCTGGCCAATGTTCACAAGCTGCTGTCCTGGATGGGTAAGCTTTATGAAATCCCAGTTCCCGTCTTACGCAGATTGTCTCTCTACTGCAAAGTCGCCTCAGCAGATGTTCGGTGCATTAGCCAAGAGTTATTTTGCAGAGCAGATAGGCGTAGATCCGCATAAACTCTTTGTAATATCGATCATGCCATGTTCAGCCAAGAAGGAAGAGATCAATCTTCCCGATATGAACTCAGCTTGCGGAGACCCTGACGTTGACGTGGTTCTTACCACCCGTGAGATGTGCAGACTGTTCCGTTCCGATTTCATCGTTCCTGAGGAATTAGAGGAAATGCCGTTTGATTCACCGCTCGGCAGCAGTACCGGAGCCGCTGTTATCTTCGGTGCTACGGGAGGTGTTATGGACGCGGCACTCAGATCTGCTTACTATCTGATCACCGGAGAAAACCCGGGACCGGACGCATTTACGGCAGTAAGAGGCAATAAACCTTGGAAAGAAGCCAGATTCAATATTCCGGGAGCAGGTCTTATAAAGGTTGCCGTAGTCAGCGGTCTTGCCAATACACGCAGACTTATGGAAGCGGTAGACGCCGGAACCGTAGATTATGACTTCGTTGAGGTCATGGCCTGTCCGGGCGGATGTGCAGGCGGCGGCGGACAGCCGATACACGAAGGCAAGGAATGTGCAACAGATCGCGGCAACATGCTTTGGAATCTCGATAAACATTCCGAGATAAGATATTCTCACGAGAATCCGGACGTTGCGGCACTCTACCGTACTTATCTCAAGAAGCCTTTGGGTGAGAGATCTCATGCTCTGTTGCATGTGCACGGATACCTTCCGCACGATAACAAATAATGATACAGGGGGCAAAAGAAATTTTGCCCTCTCAATATGATATACATGAATTGCTCCTCTGCAAAACAGTTCCCGCAATTCTCAAATTACTTAGATTTAAGGAGTAACAAGCATGATTTCCTGGAAAAATCCGGATGAATTGTCAAGCTTTAAAGAGCTTTGTTCCGATACTCACAGAGCCGATCTCAAGACTCTCATGTCGGGAGAACATTCTGCCGAACGTGTGGCAGACTATAAGGTGGCTATGAGCAGCGGTCTCAGCTACTGCTTTGCATCAAAGGCTGTTGATGACGAGATACTTTCGAAGCTTCAGGTGCTTGCCGACGAAGCCGAGCTCAGTGCAAAATTCAGAGAGCTCTATAACGGTGCCGTTATCAATACCGGAGAGAATCGTCTGGTACTGCATCAGCTCTGCCGCGGACAACTGGGTGATCCCGTTATAGCGGACGGAGTAGATAAACATGAGTTCTATACTCATGAGCAGGCTAAGATAGCGGATTTTTCGGACGCGGTACATAAGGGTGATATCGCAAATGCCAAAGGCGAGCGTTTCACAACAGTCGTTCAGATAGGCATAGGCGGAAGCGACTTAGGTCCTCGTGCAATGTATATAGCTCTTGAGAATTGGGCAAAGGCAAATGACAAGCTCAGGATGAAAGCACATTTTATCAGTAATGTCGATCCGGATGATGCAGCATCTGTGCTTAAGTCTATAGATCTTGAGCATTCCTTATTTATACTTGTATCAAAATCCGGAACCACGCTTGAAACTCTTACCAACGAAGCCTTTGTAAAGGCAGCATTAACAGCTGCCGGACTCGACCCGGCAAAACATATGATAGCCGTTACAAGCGAGACCTCTCCTCTTGCAAAGAGTAAGGATTATCTTGCCGCATTCTTCATGGATGATTATATAGGCGGACGTTATTCCTCAAGCTCAGCCGTAGGAGGTGCGGTACTCTCCCTTGCCTTCGGAGCAGATGTATTCGCACGTTTCCTTGCCGGCGCTCATGCCGAGGATGTACTTGATACAGATCCGGATATACGTAAAAATCCAGCTATGCTGGACGCTCTTATCGGAGTCTATGAGCGTAATGTACTGGGATACAGCACTACTGCCGTACTCCCTTACTCTCAGGCACTGAGCCGTTTCCCGGCTCATCTGCAGCAGCTTGATATGGAATCAAACGGCAAGAGTGTCAACCGTTTCGGAGAGCCTGTCAGCTACAAGACCGGTCCCGTTATATTCGGAGAACCCGGTACAAACGGTCAGCATTCCTTCTATCAGCTCCTTCATCAGGGAACCGACATCATACCGCTTCAGTTCATAGGCTTTAAGCATAATCAGACCGGCATGGATACAGTCATAGAGGGCAGTACCAGCCAGCAGAAGCTTTGCGCCAACGTTGTTGCTCAGATCATGGCTTTTGCCTGCGGCAAGGATGATGACAATGCCAACAAATACTTTGCAGGCGGACGCCCTTCGAGTATAATAGTCGGCGAGCAGCTTGACCCTGAAGCTTTGGGTGCAATACTTGCACACTTTGAAAATAAAGTTATGTATCAGGGCTTCATATGGAATATCAACAGCTTTGATCAGGAGGGCGTTCAGCTCGGCAAGCTTCTTGCCAAGAAGGTCCTTGCTCACGACTGTGACGGAGCTCTCAGAGCTTACAGCGAGCTGCTTGAGATCTGAAGGAAGGAAACATCTGCATGACCGGCGGTAAAATGCTACTCATAACAGCCATAATCATACTCAGTTTATGTGTAGGCTATCTCAAAGACAAAAAAAAATACATTGCTTTAGGAGCCTTAGGTCTTCTGACCACGGTATACATAGCATTGTATCTGTTTTAAATGTCGAAATGCCGTGTACGTTTTTGGCGTGCACGGCATTTTTTTTAATTCATAGGAGGTTGCGTCCTATAAATTCTCAAATTTGTTTACGGGTTCCCGTATTTTCTAAATATCTATATGTTCTGCAATTGCATCTATACGTTCATCACCTATATGGCTTGCTATTACGGCGGTACGCCCATCCAGATGTCTGATTATATATCCGGCTGCCTCTTCCTTTGTCTTTTGATCAAGACCTGTAAACGGCTCATCCAGCAGCACCAACCCGGATGCATGCAGCATAGCTCTTATAAGCGCGGTACGTCTCTTCATACCTCCGCTAAGCTCCTTAACTGCTTTATCGGCATATTCATATAGTCCCAGCTCTCTTAAGCTCTCCTCTATACGGCTGTTGTCAGCGGCAACAAGTTCTATATTCTTGCGGACACTCAGCTCCTCTATCAGTCTGTCCTCCTGAAACATGACCGATATACGGCTTGGAACGCCCCGCAAATAACCGCTGTCCACCACTTCAAGCCCCATCAATATACGCAGCAAGGTAGTCTTGCCTGTCCCGGATGGGGAATCAAGCAGATACAGCTGCCCTTCTCTGAGCACAAGGCTCAGCTTATTGATGACCTGCTTACCGTCATAGCTTTTATTGATATTTTCTATTAATATATCGCTCATGTTTGTTTATCCACCTTGAGCAGCATTTTCAGTAAAGTTATAAACAATTTCTCGAAGATCACACTAAGGAGCACAAGTATCATGGTCCACGCAAACAGATCCGCAGTGTTAAGCCATATCTTGGACTGATATATCATCTTGCCGACAGATCTCGGCGGTGTTCCTATTACCTCTGCCGCGACACCTGCCTTCCATGCCATGCCGGCAGTTACCGAACAGGCTGAGAGCATATAAGGTTTAAGCTGAGGCAGCAATACATATCTCAGATATTTTCCTCTGCTCATTGTAAACACCTTAGCCATCTCCCAGAGTGCCGTGCTTCTTGCCTTTAATCCGGCAAGCATATTGGTATATACTACAGGAAATACCACAAGAAACGCTACTATCACAGATAAGTTAACCGCAGATACCCATATAAGAAGTATCACTATCATTGAAGCTACCGGTACCGCACGAAATGCCGCCACCCAGGGCGACAGCAATACTTCTATTGCTCTATAGGCATTTGCCGCAAATGCCGCCAGCAGACCTGCCGCTACAGCTAAGAGATAGCCCAGGCTGATCCGCGTCAGAGTAAACAGGATAACTTCAACAAAGCCATCATCCCTCCATATTGTAGTAAGCCGCTTAAGCACCTCTACCGGTGTTGCCATAAGTATGCTGCTATCGATATGTTTCGCCGCAAGCTGCCAAAAGAGCAGTGCTATAAGCACTGCTCCCAATTTTTCCGCATTATTTCTCAATCGGCTCCCGCCGATCGATGTATTCACACTCTTATTTTTATTACAGGTGCGCTTCTCCATTGAAATAGAAATCATCTCCCGGAAGTACTCCTCCGACAGACTCCGGATTCTGCTCAAACAAAATCTCAAGGAAGCCTGAGAGTGCCTTCTTCATATCCTCTCCTGCAAGGCATACTATATGGCAGTCAGGAAGAGCCTTCTCGGCAATTGCTGCCTTTGCTACTATACCATACTTTTCTATAAGTGCTGCACTATCAGCTGCATTTTCCTCTGTATATACTACAGAATCGGCATACTCAAGCAGGAACTTTTCGATTGCCTCAGGATTTGCCTCTGCAAAATCCTTTCTTGCAACTATAACACCTGTTGTGATCTCACAGCCTGTATCAAGTGCATTCCATGCATCATTAAGATCCTGAACTATACGAAGTCCCTCTACCTGTGCCATTGCTGCTGTTGCAAAAGGCTGAGGAAGGATAGCTGCGGCATCGGCATCCTCTTTAAGATAGGAAAGAGCCTCTGTAGTATCTGCACACCACTTGATCTCAAGATCCTTATCCGGATCTATGCCGTTTGCATTAAGGATATATCTGATAACATACTCCGGAACTGCCGACTGTCCTGTTGCATAAACTGTATGACCTGCAAGATCCTGCATACCTGTCAGTGTATCGCCCTTTTCCACAAGATCAAGTACTCCGAGCGCGTTGACTGCAAGCACCTCTACTCCGCCGTTTGTCTTATTGTAGAGTGTAGAAGCAAGGTTGGCAGGAACGGCTGCTATATCAAGCTCACCCTGTGCAAGCGGTGTAACCATTGCAGATGCTTCCGTTGCAAGATCTGCAAATTCGTAATTATTTTCGGTAAGACCCTCATCATTGTCAGCCATAAGCTTAACAAGTCCCATTGCGGTTGGTCCGCTCATGGCACCGATACGCACTGTCACTTTATCGGCATCCGCTTCGGTACTCTCTGCCTCGGCACTCTGGGCTTCGGTCTCCGTCTCCTCAACACTTGACTCCTCGGCGGCGCTTGTCGTCTCGGCGTTATTGCTTCCGCAGCCTGCAAGCATAGAAAGCGCAAGCACAGCTGCTGTCATCGCACACAAAACTCTTTTTTTCATAATGTTACCCCTTTGAATATAAAAGTTTTTTATAACCCATTCCGCTTATATCTTGAATTTGAGCCGCAAATTTTTGATATGAGTTTCAAAGGTCTCCTTAGACCTTGCACGAATTATAGTACAATAATTTTGCCTCTACAATAGCTCAATTTCTAACAAAAATAATCCTTATCAGGCACGCCGTTTACGTCATTTTTCATCAGGTGCCTTAAGATCATTTTCACTGAGCGATGCAAGCAGATCCTTATATTCGCTGGCACTGGCATGGGCATTGACAGAATTTCTCTGCTGTATCTGATTTGCAGCCTTTGACTTGGCTATAGGCTGGATAGTACCGACTCCGGCTATACATCCGCCCGGACACGCCATACCCTCAAGCAGATATCCGTCATACTTGCCTGCCTTTGCCGCCATAAGCAGCTTACGGCAATCCTCAAGTCCCTGTGCCGAGGCAACCTTGACCTCACGCTCAGGAGCCACCTCCTTAATATAATTAACAACAGCATTGGCAACTCCGCCGCTTACGGCAAAGCCTCTTCCGTCACCGGATCCGCCTGTCATCTCCTCTGTCTCCGGAAGCTCCTTAAAGTTGATCTTCTTTGCTTCGAACATACCCTTAAGCTCTTCAAAGGTAAGCACAAAGTCAACATCGCTTCGTATAGTACGGCGGCTGGCCTCAAGCTTCTTTGCGGCGCAAGGTCCGATAAATGCAACCTTGCATTCAGGATGCTTCTTCTTGATAAGACGTCCTGTAAGCACCATAGGAGTCAGTGCCATCGATATAGACTCTGCCTGCTGAGGGAAGAGTTTCTTGGCCATGACCGACCATGCCGGGCAGCATGAGGTTGCAAGGAAAGGCAGCTTCTCAGGTACTTCTTCCATAAAGTCCTGTGCTTCCATGATAGTGCAGAGATCGGCACCTATAGCAACCTCTACAGCATCCTCAAAGCCGAGAGCCTTAAATGCAGATCTGATCTTGTTTGGAGGAAGATCCGGTCCGAACTGTCCTGTTACGGCAGGCGCTATAGCAGCATATACCGGAACATTTTCATTTTTAATAGCCTGAATAAGCTGGAATATCTGTGCCTTATCTGAGATTGCTCCGAAAGGACAGTTTGCAAGACACATACCGCAGGATACGCACTTCTCCTGATCTATGTCGGCTCTTCCGAACTCATCAGAGCTGATAGCCTTCATTCCGCAGGCAGATGCACACGGACGTGTCATTCTGTGAATAGCACCGTAAGCACACGCATCTATACATTTTCCGCATTTGATGCACAGATCCTGATCTATTACCGAGCGTCTGTTCTTGATAGATACAGCCTTCTTCGGACATACCACCGTACAAGGTCTGGCAAGACAGCCCTGACACTGATCGGTAACGGCCACTACATTATCCGGACATGAATGACATGCAAACTTGATTATATCGATAAGCGGCGGCTGATAATACTTCTCCGGCTTTATAGCTTCCTCTAGGCCCTCACCCATAGGTGCCATCTCATCCGCTCTTCTTAAAGGAAGTCCCATGGCAAGTCTCAAACGCTCACGAATGATGGCTCTCTCCAAAAATACGTCGTCACGATAATTTGCCACCTCTCCCGGTATAAGATCATACGGGATATGTGTTATGTCCTTCTTAAGAGCCTGAAAATCTCCGTCATAATCATATGAAAGTCTTGCTATTTCTGTATAGACCTGTTTTCTTAAATCTACTACATTGGTATCGACTCCGCGCATAGAAAACTCCTTTGTTCACTATTGTTTTTTAAGATTGTTATAAAAATGTCAAATATCGGATACATTCTAACATTAAGCCGTATAACTTACCACTATGAACTTATAAGGTTCTTAAGAATGTACATTTTAAGTACTTTTTTTGTTTCTTCAAAAGTACTTTTGCGTCATTATGCCATATTCTTAATCCTAAAGACATGACTCTATAGGACTATTTTGCAGTCTGCCACCTTCGTATCGGCATTTTCAAGCGTTTCTTTATGATTCATTCTGTTTGTTTATAAAAATTTTATACTTTTTATACTTTTTTTATAGATGATACACATCAGTGTCATAATTTCTCGATATTATATGCGTGTAAAGAGATAAGAGAGATAGAGATTTAGATGATCCCCTAAAAACAAACCTTTCAAAACACCCTTCAAGGCAGGCACCTCACGGTGCCTGTTCTTATTTTATATTTAAACCACATCACATCTTATGTATATGAATATTGTAATAAAAGGAACGCCCATTGATGTATTCCGCGAAGCTGTGGAAATACTTACACGTTTTGTCCTATATCTCTATATCTCTACAATCACGCGTCATATAAGTCAATAAGATCGAAACAGTCAAAAAAAAAGAAGCGGCAGGCACTGTGAGATACCTGCTGCTCCTGACGCATGCTTTGATGTTTAATATTGTGGTTAAAAATTTTTACAAATATGATACCGGATTGCTGCGTGCTTTGTGCTCTCGCAATTCTACTGCAAACAAGCTTACATCGAATTTCCGACCTTTGTCGCTTATATCATCATATACAATAGTCATTGGAATACTTGGCCTTCTGCCAATCAAGGATATCCTGAAGTGTAACAGAGTCCAGATATTCATTGACGACCTTATACAGTCCCTGCCAAAGCGGAAGCGTCAGGCAATCCGCGCTGCGCTCACACTCAATCGGCTCCTGCTCAACACAAGGAACCGGTGACAGACTTCCTTCTGTCAATCTCAATACATTTCCTACCGTATATTTTGACGGATCCTTGGCAAGCCTGTATCCGCCCTGATAACCGCGGTTTGTTTTAAGTATATCGGATCGGTTAAGTATGGGTACTATCTGCTCAAGATACTTCTTGGATATCATCTGCCTCTCGGCAATATCCTTCAGTGCCACATAACCATCGCCCTGATGCTCTGCCAGATCCAGGAGCAGACGAAGCGCATATCTTCCCTTTGTCGATATCCTCATGATTTATAATGCCTCCCTAAATATAAGTACTATAATAACATATATTTAGTAGGCTTTCAATAACTCATCAGTCCGCAAACATCGGGCTTGAAAGATAACGCTCACCTGTATCCGGAAGCAGTACAACTATATTCTTGCCCTTATTCTCCGGTCTCTTCGCAAGCTCTGTAGCCGCATAAAGGGCTGCTCCTGATGAAATACCTACAAGCATTCCTTCTTCTCTTGCAACAGCCTTGCCCGTTGCAAATGCATCCTCATTGCTTACCGGAATAACCTCGTCATAAACCTTGGTGTTAAGTGTCTCCGGAACAAAGCCTGCGCCTATACCCTGTATCTTGTGCGGTCCTGCAGTGCCCTTTGAAAGTACCGGTGATGTTGCAGGCTCAACAGCATAAACCTTGATATCGGGATTCTGTGACTTAAGATACTCGCCGACTCCTGTAACGGTTCCGCCTGTACCTACACCTGCTACAAATATATCTACCTTTCCGTCGGTATCATTCCATATCTCCGGTCCGGTGCTTGCTCTGTGTGCCGCAGGATTGACCTGATTGGTAAACTGACTCGGTACAAAGCTGCCAGGAGTAGCTGCCGCAAGCTCCTCAGCCTTGGCAATAGCACCCTTCATGCCCTTGATGCCGTCTGTAAGCACAAGCTCGGCACCGTATGCCTTAAGAAGATTACGACGCTCGACGCTCATAGTGTCCGGCATGGTAAGGATCAGCTTATAGCCTCTTGATGCAGCAACCGAAGCAAGTCCGATACCTGTATTACCGCTGGTAGGCTCAATGATAGTAGCTCCCGGCTTAAGTACGCCTCTCTCCTCTGCATCATCAAGCATAGCCTTGGCTACTCTGTCCTTAACACTTCCGGCAGGATTAAAAAACTCCACCTTAGCAATGACATTTGCTTCAAGTCCTCTGTTCTTGGAGTAGTTGCCAAGCTTGACCAATGGTGTGGAACCGATAAGGTCTGTAATCTTCTCATAAACTTTCATTGCTGTATCTCCTTGATAAATACTGTAAATGCTTTACTTGTTATGCATATTATTTTCTTTTTACCAGTGAACCTACTGGTTTGATAGGCATTAATATATCACTATACCCTAAGACTGTCAACAGCATCTTTATTCTTACAGCAAAACTTTTTTCATATTATTACAATAAGGGTATTATATAAGTTGTCCAAATGTAGCTTATCGGCATTACTATGATCATAGCCGGTATCATATCGGCTATCGGAAACTCCTTGATCTTGGCAATACGGAGTCCTGTAGCTAATAGTATAAATCCTCCGCAGGCTTTGAAGTCTCCTATCATCTCCGGAGTGGTAAGCGGGAATATTGTCCCTGCGAGCAGATACAATACCACGAATATGATCAGCTGCGGAACCGCAATAAGTGATGTTATCGGTCCTAAGCTGCATGCAAATATCATTGCGGTAAACAGATCCAATACCGACTTAGATAAAAGAATGGTGATATTTCCGGTCATCCCCGCGTCAATGCTGCCATATATACCTGTTCCGCTTGAACAAAAAAGTACCATAGCGGTAACAAACAATGAAACATCCAAATGCTTTGTATAGCTGTCCTTTTGAATCAGGTTCACAGCTTCATTTTCATCAATCAGCTTATCCTCTTCTTTTGTTATCAGCTTCTGCAGAAGTGTTCCAAAGCCGCTTATCTTGTCACCCAGATGTATAACAAGTCCTATGACCGTACCCAGTATGACTGCAAGTATCACCGCAGGCATATTTTCCATAAGCATAAGCGAGGAAATTCCCATACCAAGTGCACAGATCCCGAATACGGAATTTAAAGCTTTGACAAAATCTTCGGATAATTTATCTCCCAGTAAAGCACCTAAAACACCCCCGATTGCAACTGCAAGCACATTGATAATTATTCCTGTCATTTGATTCCCTTCCTTATACATTTTCAGACACCGAACTAAAGCTTATAAATTCGGATACTATGTTTTCCTTGACCTTATGTCAACCAAATTGCGGATCTTGCAAATTTTTTTTATTATTTCCAACAATTTTTATTGGTCATTTTCTCCAAAGTAAGCATTTATAAACTGTTCAATTATACCATAAACTTAAGGTTTTAGCCATTTTTCCGTCGTTTTGTCATATCTTAAATATATCACAAAACGATATACGATGTATTTCAATATGATAAGCATTTCTGTTATTATAATGCCATCAGGAAGAGAGATAAACAAATCACTTCCTAACAAATAAAATATAATTGCATTCGGGTTTTTGATCCATTTACCCCAACAAAACAGGCATTACTGCAAATTGCCTCACCCTTTCTATCCTTTAACTCGGATGCGTTATACTTTAGAGATCAATGACCGGGCTGTTCGATAAAACGAGCAGCCCGGATTTCTTTGTAAAAAAATCGTAAGTAAAAAAGAATTCACCTTCTTGAATATTCTTGTGTCGAGCGCGCTCGCTTGCTACTTTTTTCTCCTTCGAACAAATGTGCCTCACCCGGATCGTATTATTATTTCACATGGCGCAGTTTTCCATGAAATAATAAGCTGCGGCAACTCATTTTATGAATCGCCGCAGCTTAGGTTTGCGCAGTATATATCTGTCACAGCTTTCTGTCGCCTTTATTTTTATTAAGCAGTATATCAGTTATCTCATCCCAGTTATCAAGTATTATCTGTCCGATTTCAGGATCATATTCACTTCCGAGACCTTTATCTATCTCCTCACGACAGTCGTTTAAATTACCGGCACAATTGATGATATGTCTCAATATATTCTGATATTCCGATCCCGGCTTTGCAAAACGACGTATGGAGCTGAGTTCCTTATTATTGTACATATTGATATCGGCTTCCTGTTTCCAGTCACTGACACTTTTAAAATCACCTTCCGGATATCTCAGGCTGCTTTCTCCGTGCGCCATAGACAGTTTATATCGGGAGTTTTTATTATGTTTCTCTATCCATCTGTGCATTTCCGCAAACCGCATATCTATACTTCCGTAATTATCACGCAGCACAACGGTAAATTCATCTCCGCCTATACGGAAGCATTCCGCTTCGCTTCCGACTGTCTCACTTATACATTTTGCGGCATAAGTTATAAGCTCATCTCCGGCTTTATGACCGTAAGTATCATTTGTATATTTGAGTCCGTTAAGATCAATCATAACGAGTACAGCATTCGAGAAACTCTCCGGATCACGTTCTATTTCCTCAAGCAATCTGTCAAAAGCATATCTGTTTCCGAGACCTGTCAAAGAATCCGTATTCACCTCATTTTCAAGCAGATTCATACGTTCATGATCACGCCTGTGATCGATATCTGCCGTTACGTTTGTATAGATCGACATTATTGACATATATGCAAACAACATTGATACCGTCGTCAGACCGATTGCGCGATATGCGGTTCCTATCTTAAGCTTATATGTCGCTACAACCGTCACTGCCATAACAAATACAATGATAAGTCCGGCAAATAAGCTTGTGGCGTATTTATTCGGATGTTCCTTATATTCTCTGTGTGCATATTTTATACACATCATCATACTAATCAGTATATACAGATGTTCCATCCACAAAGTAGTATTGAGCTTTGCGACTCCGCCGATTGCAAGCAGCATACGCAGCAGTGTTATTCCGCAGTTTACGAGCAGCAGCATACGCAGATTTCTGTAGCTTCCGTTACACATACTCATTGTATATGCAATCATACTCATAGTGATAAACGGAAAAACAGCGTAAGATATGAGTGCTGCAGTCTCTATATTTAAGGGGGTCAGTGTATAAAACGATGAATCTCCGAAAGCCCATACCACAGTCAGGCTTACAAATATAAGCAGTATAGGTACCTTGCCGTCCTTCAAAGCCTTTAATCGCATACAGATAAAAGAAAGCACAAGTACTACAACAACTATCAGCATTATCAATATGTTGACAAGTGTCCAAATTTCACGATCCGATATATATAATTTAGCGGCACTTATGCTTCCGCCCTTTATCGAAGCAATATCACAGTGTGCATTATTTGGCTCATACACAGTAATATTCAGTATAGCACCGTCATCATATTTCAGTTTGACCAGATTCGTCCCTGTTACTGCAAGCAGCCTATATATGCCGCCTCGGTTAACCGAATATATCTCATCCTTATCAAGGCTCACCGACATGCGCTGTCTGTTATTGTCAAACAGCAGTGCTGATATTTTGTCTTCGCCTTCAGGCAGCTTCCTTGATATACTTACGCTCGATCCTTCTATATCCTTAGAGAACGGCAAGCTGACATCCTTTGCTATAACTCTGCCGTAGCTGTCAGAAACCGTCCATCCGTCATTAAGCGAGACCAGCTCATCTCTTGCCGCATAAAAGTTGTCGTTCTTCCATCCGGACAGATATATGGCGCAGGCGCAAAGCAAAAAAACAAGTATGACGGTTACAGCCGTGACCGGATACGCCATATGAATTGATTTTATTTTTTCTCTTATACTCTTTTCCTTCATTCCTCACTGCTTGCATAGGATGCAAATCCAATAAATACCCGCACCTTGACAAAAGGCACGGGCTTTATGATCTGTTATCCGTTGTTCTTCTGTTGTGTCATCATATCTATAAATTTTTCTTCGCTGACCGGAGGGCTGAAATAAAAGCCCTGAACAAGATCACAATTAACTGTTCTCAGAAAGTCAAGCTGCTCGGCACTTTCCACACCTTCGGCAATAACCATCATGTCAAGCTTATGAGCGATCACTATAGCATATTCTATAATGATCTCGCCCCTCTTATCTCCTATCCTGTCTATTAATGATTTATCAAGCTTAACCACACTGAGCGGCAGGGAAACAAAGCTAGACATTGAGGAATAGCCCGAACCGAAATCATCCATATCCAGTCTGAAGCCTGCATTTACAAGCTTCTCCGCAAGCTCACTCATACGGCTGTTTTCTATTGCAAATGACTCCGTAAGCTCTATGGATATGCAGTCAAAGGGTATTCCCGCTTCTCTTACTATCCGTGAATATTTCTCGGCAACATCCTCGCTTATAAGTGTCTGTCTGGACAGATTGACAGATATACGGATCAAAGCTATTCCCTCTTCAATAGCACGCTTTTGAAGCTCGCAAACATGTCTGAAGATATACTCATCCAGTCTGATAATAAGCCCGTCTTTTTCAAAAAGAGGTATAAACGCTCCCGGCGATATCATACTTCCGTCGGATCTCTTCCATCTGACAAGTGCCTCGGCGGCAACTATCTTCTCACTTGTAACGTCATATTTGGGCTGGAGTACCGTCACAAATTCCTTATCGGCTATAGCCTGTTCAAAGCCGCTCTCCATCCTGAAACGTTCAAGTTCTCTCTTTGCTATGTTCTCATTGTATACGGCATAATCGGTGATGAAGCTCCCGTTAACACTTTCTACGGTAAGCCTTGCTCTGTCACAAAGCTCCGTGATTGCAGCCGTCTTATCTATTCCGAAGTAAAAACCGTACTTCATGACGACATTTGCAAACGGTGAAGCCTTTTCGATCTGCTTAGCCTTATCCATATATTTAAGAGGGTCGCATTCATCCGCCCTAAGCAGAAAATATAAGAAATTATCTTTTCTGAAGCCGATAATTTCTTTATCTGAATTCTTAGACAGTTCGCTTCCGAAATATCTGATTATTTCGTCACAGCGCTTCTCACCCACATTGATTTCGAGTCGGTTAAGGTTCTCCACCTCGACAACTATCATGCTGAGTACATCATCACCGGAATTATTGATCATCATTTCCGCATAATGATTAAATGCAGGTCTTGTATAGAGCCCGGTCAGCTCATCATACTCAATTGCGGCAAGCGTGGCATCAGACTCATGAAGTCTGATGATACTCTTTATTCGGCTGAGCACCAGTCTGCTGTTATAAGGCTTAGTAATGAAATCCGATGCTCCGAGCTCAAGGCATTTGAGCTCATCATTGGCTCCCGCACTGCCTGTAGTGACCATAACCGGAACGCTTGAAAGCATCACATCTGCTCTGCTTCTCCTTAAAAACTCAAAGCCGTCGCATACAGGCATATACATATCCAAGAGCACAATAGAAAGTTCTCTGTAATGCTTTGCAAGAAGCTCAAGTCCTATCTCTCCGTTCTCCGCAGTAAGGACATCATATTCCTCACTTAAGATCATGCTCAGGATATCTCGATTAAGCTCGACATCCTCAACAATAAGTACCTTTCGCTTTGCAGCTTGGGCATATGCCTTTTTTTCAATATTTTCCTTTATCTCAATACCGGTATTTGTCACTTCCTGCCTTACCTCGGTTATCATCTCTACCCCCCCCGTGAAATTTATGTAATCTCCACGGGTTGAGAGAAACAACTGCTGCATACTGAAAATAATAGTAACATATTAAACAAAATACGTTCAAGCATTATAATTTAAAAGTGCGTGATTTCTCACGCACTTTCAACAGTATCCAGTATCATTTCTTCAAGTGTCTTTGCTGCAAGACTTAAGGTATCGTGACGTCTCTTAAGCATACATACGGACCTTGCCGGTATAGGCTTATCTATATCGATCACCATAAGAGAACTGTTTTCATTTTCCGAAGCAAGGAAATCCATAGGTATAAATCCTATTCCCAAATCTCCCTTTATCATAGGCAGTATCTGATCTGCCGTCGATGCTTCTATCTCGGGCTTGAATTCAATACCGTTCGCCGCAAAAACATTTGCAAAAAACTCGAATGAACCCGTATGTGCGCCGAGTCCTATTATCGGATACCTGGCTATCTCCTCGAGAGTGACCTTACCGCGCAGCTTATCGGCAAATGCCATGCTGCATACCGGGACCTCCTGCATCTTTCTAAGCTCCTTTGATACTATCGCACGGTTCTCCTCGAGAGGTGTCGTAACAAGTGCCAGATCCGCAAGCCCATCTCTTAAGGTTTCAACCGCCTGCGGAGTATTGCTGTTAATAACTCGTACATGTGCTCCCGGATAACGCTGTCTGAACTTGCTTATGACGGGAAGCAGCGAGCAATGCAGGGCTACCTCCGTTGCCGCTATATTGACATATCCTGCCTCAAGTCCTCTGTCTGCCGCTATCTCTGCCTCAGCCGCCTCCAGATGTTCTATAGCGGCAGCTGCATGAACATACAGCTTTTCTCCCTCCGGAGTAAGCTTCACACCCTTTTTACTGCGCACAAACAAGGTGCATCCCAGCTCATTTTCAAGATTTTTGATCGTTCTGGTCAGATTAGGCTGACTGGTGTGTGTTGCTGCCGCAGCTTGTGTAAAACCGTGGTAACGTGCTACCTGATAAAAGGTCTGATATGCATCAAGGCTGTTCTTCATAATTAATCAAGCATTCTCTCTTATCGAGCCCTTCATCACTCGTCTTACAGCCTGCATAACTGTAGGAATAACAGCGTAGTAGATGAACGCTCTGATAAATGTATTAACAAATCTCATCGGTATGGCACCGAACATGGTTACAGGATTATAGTAGCCGTATATCTTGGCATCAATGAAGAAGGATATCGTATTGAGAACAGATATCATTGCCTCACAGACAATAAGTATAAACAAAGTCTGCTTGTTTGTCAGGTTGAAATTCTTGGACATTGCATAACGGCCTGCAACAAATCCTGCTGCCGCATACGGAATTATCCAAAGCACCGTAGTTGCGGTAACTCCGAACTTTAAGAGCTGATAGATAAAGTTTCCTACAAAGCCGATAAGCAGGCCTTCAACGCCTCCGCATAAAAATGCGCCTATATAAACAGGAAAACTTACAAAGGTAAATCTCAGATTGGCGAAGTCTATGGAGATATAACCAAGGACTGCGCACATTGCTGACAACATGCCTAAAACTGCTACTTTCTTTGACTGTGACATAAAAAAACTCCTTTCGTGTTGCCACAAAGGAGATTCCCCGGTTCATCCCTTGTCGGCAGCGGACGCGGAAACTGTATCGCAGAACCTTAACTTAGGTTCTTTCGGCCGGGGACAACTTCCCATCCCCCGTAACTTGACGCACAGAATCCTACTCTACTCAACTAATGAACGACATGCCTCACAAACAATACCACGAGCCACCCTACCCTTTACACATGCTTTTTGTTTATGAGCCCCATATCGTCTGACTGCAACAGACGATATATGCCACCATCTATTAAATTGTTACAAATGAATAATAACGTTATACATTTGACAATGCAAGGAGAAAAGGAACTCAAATGCTTTTTTGTGAGCATTATACAATCTCTGACAGTTTATTTTGTTGAACTTTATCAGGACTTTGACAGCTTTGATCCGCATCCGTCATTAATAATTTTTAATAACAAAGCTAGAAGCTTGCGACAGTTTTCTCCTTCGCGCGAGTCAAGCATCCCGCGGAGCGTTATTTAACTCATAGGACGCAATTTCCTATAAGTTAAATAAAACACCCGGACAAAGCTGCTTTGGCTTCCCGGGTGTTTTTTCTGTTCCGTATTGATCTTTCTGTTTATTCCGACAGATATGCAGCCTTGACCTGAGGGTTGGTCAGAAGCTCATGAGCATCTCCCTCAAGCACTATCTTACCTGTCTCAAGCACATATGCTCTGTTTGCGATATTAAGTGCCTTGTTTGCATTCTGCTCTACAAGCAGTACCGTAACACCGTCCGCATTTATCTTCTTGATAATATCAAATATCTCATTAACGTAGATCGGCGAAAGTCCCATTGAAGGCTCATCAAGGAGTATCATCTTAGGCTTTGACATAAGTGCTCTGCCCATGGCAAGCATCTGCTGCTCACCTCCTGAGAGAGTACCTGCCGGCTGATTGACACGCTCTTTGAGTCTCGGGAATCTCTCGTAAACCATCTCAAGATCCCTGGCGATACCATCGGCATCATTACGTGTATATGCACCGAGCTTAAGGTTCTGATATACGCTGAGATCCGCAAATACCCTTCGTCCCTCAGGTACATGAGCAAGACCTCTGCCCACCAGCTTATATCCCGGTGTACTGACTATATTTTCTCCCTTATATATTACCTCTCCGCTGCGTGCCTTGATAAGTCCGGTCACAGTCTGAAGCGTCGTGGTCTTACCGGCTCCGTTGGCTCCGATAAGAGTTACTATCTCTCCCTCTTTTACGGTAAATGACACATCCTTGATGGCATGGATCACGCCGTAAAATACATTCAGATTTTTAACTTCAAGTATATTTTCCATTGCGCGCTCCTTTTAGTCTCCGAGATAAGCTTTGATGACCTTCGGATCGTTAAGTACTTCCTTGGTATCACCCTCTGCAAGCATATGTCCGAAATTAAGCACCGTCAGTCTGTCACAGATACCGCTTACAAGCTTCATGTCATGCTCGATCAGAAGCACGGTCATATCAAACTTATCACGCACAAATCTGATGGTATCCATAAGCTCCTGAGTCTCCTGAGGGTTCATACCTGCTGCGGGCTCGTCAAGCAGAATGAGCTTCGGATCTGTCGCAAGCGCACGTGCTATCTCAAGCTTTCTCTGCTTACCGTATGGCAGCTGACTTGCCTTAAAGTCTGCAAAATCCTGCAGCTCAAAGACCTTGATAAGCTCATATGCCTTTTCTGTTATCTCCTTTTCGACTCTGCCGTACTTGCCGAGATGTGTGATACCTTCAAATAATGAATATCTGTGCTTCTCATGCAGTCCGACCTTAACATTATCTATGACAGACAGATTGTTAAACAGTCTTATATTCTGGAAGGTACGTGCTATACCCGTCTTGTTGATCTCCGTTGTCTTCTTGCCTGTGATATCCTGACCGTCAAGTCTGATAAATCCTGTATCAGCCTTATACACTCCGGTAAGCAGGTTGAACACCGTAGTCTTACCGGCTCCGTTAGGTCCGATAAGACCGTAGAGTTCATTTTTCTTTATCTTGATACTGAAATCGTCAACAGCCTTAAGTCCGCCGAAGGAAATGCTGATATTGCTTACATCAAGCAGATACTTCTCATTATTTTCTGCCATGCTTATACCTCCTTCGCATCGGTTTTACCACCGGCTTCGTTATCTCGAGACTTCTTAAAATACTTCTCGGCTACCATCTTTCTCCATGCAACCACCTTGGGCGCAGATGTCATGATCATCATAACTATGAGCACGATCGCATAGATAAGCATACGGTAATCGTTAAAGAATCTGAGCTTCTCCGGAAGTATAGTAAGCACCAGTGCCGCAATGAGAGAACCGCGGATATTTCCTATTCCTCCGAGTACAACGAATACAAGTATCAATATCGACTGATTGTATCCGAAGTTCTTGCTTGTTGCCTGAAGATTGGCAAGATTGTGACTGTAGAGTACACCCGCAACTCCCGCAAGAGCTGCCGATATAACAAAAGCAGTCAGCTTATATTCTGATACATTGAGACCTACCGACTCAGCCGCAATACGGTTATCACGGCTCGACATGATGGCACGTCCCTGTCTTGAGTTTACTAAGTTTGTGATAATAAATAGTGTGATAAGAAGCAGCACTATACCTATGGTAAATGTCGCATTACGCGGCAGATTACCAATACCCTGTGCACCCTTGATGATCACCTCTCCGTCATCTAAGAGTCCGAGGCTCTTAACATCCTTGAGCGAGACATGTATGCCGTTGGAATCAACTCCGAGATAAACGGCATTTATAACATTCTTTATGATCTCACCGAAGGCAAGAGTAACTATGGCAAGATAATCGCCTCTGAGTCTCAGTACCGGGATACCGATAAGGAATCCGAATATTGCTGCAAATGCAGCACCGATAAGTACCGAGATAAAGAGCTCTGCTCCGCCCGGTATGGAATCACCGACCATACGTGCAAATACTGCCGAGCTGAACGCTCCTATACACATAAAGCCCGCATGACCGAGGCTGAGCTCTCCGGATATTCCGACAACCAGATTAAGTGAAGCCGCAAGTATCATGTAATAGCAAAGCGGAACAAGCAGTCCCTTCATCAGTGAGCTCATGCTGCCTGTCACAAGCATAGCCTCCATGACAGCATAGAAAACTATGACAAGTCCGAAGGTAATGATATTAGATCTGATCTTCTTTGATTTCATATTCATAATGCACCTCCGATCAGACCTTTTCCTGTATCTTCTTGCCCATAAGACCCGTAGGCTTAACAAGAAGAATGATTATAAGCAATGCAAAAACTATAGCATCCGAAAGCTGTGAGCTGATATAAGCCTTGGACAGGTTCTCAACCACACCCATGACCATACCGCCTATCATAGCTCCCGGTATCGAACCGATTCCTCCGAATACAGCTGCCGTAAATGCCTTGATACCCGGCATGGCACCTGTCTGTGAGGACAAGGTAGGATATGCAGAGCACAGCAATACACCGGCAATTCCGGCAAGTGCCGACCCTATTGCAAAGGTTATGGCAATAGTACGGTTAACGCTTATACCCATAAGAGTTGCCGCACCCGTATCCTCGGATACAGCAAGCATAGCCTGTCCTGCCTTTGTCTTGTTGATGAACAATGTAAGCACGACCATGACTATGATACAGGTCACTATGGATGCAATAGTAACACCCGATATGATGACCTCCCCGTCCATAATGCTTACAGACGGAATATTTACAAGAGATGTAAAGGTCTTGGAATCCGCACCGAATACAAGCAGTGCCGAATTCTGCAGGAAATAGCTGACACCGATTGCAGTTATAAGCACATTCAGTGATGATGCACCTCTTAACGGTTTATACGCAATCGCCTCAATAAGCACGCCCAGTACGGTACAGCCCACTGTTGCGACTGCTATTGCCGCAATAGGCGGAAGGCCGAGACCTGTAAATGTTACGTACGCCATGTAAGCTCCGACCATGATGATATCACCATGTGCGAAGTTAAGCATCTTAGCGATTCCGTATACCATCGTGTAGCCCAAAGCGATGATGGCATATACCGAACCGAGGCTTATACCGCTGATCAAATAGCTCAGAAAACTGGACATATTTAGCTCCCCTTAAATACGGATAATGGCTGCATTATAAAATGCAGCCTACTTACCCTAAATTATTATTAACATAGATTTCTATAACAGTACCGTTACTCCGGGCGAAGCCATGAAACTATCGAATACCATTATAAGCTTCCGACCGTATATCCTATAGGATATCAGTCTGCAAGAACGTATGCTCCGTCCTTGATAACTACAGCCTTAGGTGCCTTATCCGGCTCACCGTCTGTGTTGAACTTGATGTTCTCACCTGTAAGACCGTTGAATGTGATCTCCGGCATAGCTGTCTCAAGTGCATCACAGATATCGCTTACACTCATATCAGGAGTGATATTTGCCTTCTCTGCCGCATTCTTGATAGCATACAGGCAGTCATAAGCATCTGCTGCGAACTGGATAGGTGTATCGCCGTACTGCTCCTTGTAAGTATTTACAAAGTTAACTGTAAGATCATCTGTTGCATCTGCTGCAAACGGAGTAAGGAGCATAAGTCCCTCTGCAAGAGAAGTATCGAAGTTCTCAAGGTTGAGGATACCGTCCATACCGTCACATCCGAAGAATACAGGTGAATAGTTAAGCTCCTTAGCCTGCTGAAGAACAAGCGCTGCCTCTGTATAATAGAAAGGAAGGAATACGAGCTCTGCTCCTGCGTCCTTCATCTTCTGGATCTGAGTCTTGAAATCTGTCTTGGAATCAGCTGTAAATGCCTCTGCCGCAACGATCTCGATGCCGTAGTTCGGAGCCTCTGAATCAAAGGTCTCATAGATACCCTGTGAATACGGGTCAGAGCTGTCATAGATAACGCCTACCTTAGTTGCAAGCTTATGCTCTCCGATATACTGTGCCGACTTAGCTCCCTGTGCAGGATCTGAGAAGCACATACGGAATACGTTAGGATTAGCTGTAATATCCTGAGTTGTTCCCGACGGAGTGATCTGGAACATATTGTCGTCTGCTGTCTCCTGAACGACTGCAAGGCAAGGACCGGAAGTAACTGTACCTACCATGATCTGAAGTCCGGCATCCTTAAGTGTGTTGTATGCATTAAGAGCCTTCTCGGCATCATGCTCATCATCCTCGAATACCCACTTAACCTTATGTCCGTTGATACCGCCTGCAGCGTTGATCTCATCAACAGCGATCTGACCGCCGTTCTTAACTGCCATACCGTAGATAGCGGCGCCGCCTGTAAGCGGACCTGAACCTCCGATAACAAACTCTCCGTCTGCCGAAGCGCTTGAATCACCTGACTCTGTTGATTCTGTTGACTCTGCTGCAGAATCTGCTGCGGCACTTGTCTCTGTTGAGCTTGATGAGCTTCCGCATGCTGCGAGTGAAGCTGTCATAGCCGCAACAAGTGCTAAACTGATGAACTTTTTCATTTTCTGCCTCCCTTTTGCATTACTTGAGATATTGTAATTACTGTAAATATCTCTTTCCTGCTTTACTATACTTTACAAGTATAATGAACTTTGATTTTTTAAGATTATAGGTATTATGTTTGCATTATTCAAGCCTTATGCACAAAAAAAATCGCTTTTTTTATTTAATATGTTAAAAACCGCCAAAAGTCCGGCGGTTTTTATCATTGTATATAGTCGTTTTTAACGTTAATGCAATAAAGTTTATTCTGTTATAGATTTTACACTGTAATCCTTATCCTCAACAGCCTTCTTAAGCACCTCATCCGGAACCTCAGCATTCAGTTCGACTACAGCTGTACCCTTCTCATGACTTACTTCTGCCGACTTAACCTCATCAACAGCCTCAAGAGCCTTCTTCACCGCCATCTCACAGTGAGCACACATCATACCTTCGATATTGATAGTCTTTTTCATTGTTTTGTTCTCCTTATCATTTATATTATCATTGTTAAATGCTGTTTCCTTATCTGAATCAGATTCCTCGGATTCACAGCACGCGCGGCTTAGTCCGCATGAAACCTCCTTTGCCGCATTGCCGTTATCTATTAGTCTGCCATCGGCATTTTCTTTTACTCTGTGTCTTACAGGCTTATCATGTGATGCATCATTAACCTTGATCAGATTCAGTCTCAGCGCATTGCTTACAACAAAGAAACTCGATAAGCTCATGGCTGCGGCTCCTACCATAGGATTGAGCGTCCATCCGAACAGATGCACATAACAGCCTGCCGCAAGCGGTATGCCGAGTACATTATAGAAAAATGCCCAGAAGAGATTCTCATGGATATTCTTAAGTGTTGCTCGGCTAAGACGAACCGCAGCCGGAATATCACTCAGTCTGCTCTTTACCAATACCACATCCGCCGCATCTATCGCAACATCGGTTCCGGCTCCTATGGCTATACCTATATCTGCACTTGTAAGGGCAGGCGCATCATTTATGCCGTCTCCGACCATTATGGTCTTGCCATGTTCCTTAAGCGTCTTTATAACAGCTTCCTTGCCGTCAGGCTTGACCCCGGCAATAACCTCGCTTACTCCGACCTCGCGTCCTATGGCTGCTGCCGTCCGCTCGTTATCTCCGGTAAGCATCACAACATGTATACCCATGTTCTTAAGATCACGCACAGCCTCCGGACTCTCCGGCTTAATGGTATCCGCAACGGCAATCAGACCCAGCAGTCTGTCATCTTGCATAAAGGCGAGCGGAGTCTTGCCGTTTTCCGAGAGTTTGTCCGCCTCAGCCTTAAGCTTAGCCGGGATCTTATTTATACCGTCTATGAATCCTATCGATCCTCCTACAAGCTTATGTCCGTTGACCTCAGCCTTCAGCCCGTTTCCCGGCAGTGCCTCAAATGCTTCCGTACTGTAATTTTCTATTATACTGTTGTCTGCTGCCGAATTGTCACTGCCTGCCGTATACTTACTATCCGTTTCGGAAGCATTTCTGATATCCGCTGCATTTTTTTTCTCATTATGAGCTGCGGATACTTTGCGTTTCATTTCTTCGCAATAAGCTGTTACTGCCCTCGCAAGCGGATGCTCCGATTTTTGCTCAAGTGCATACGCATAGCTTAGAAGCTCTGCTTTGCTTACGCCTTCGGCAGTGATGATATCCGTAAGCTTCGGTTCACCGACTGTTACGGTACCGGTCTTATCCAGTACGACTATCTGTGCACGTCCGGTCTCTTCAAGTGATACGGCTGTCTTGAACATGATCCCGTTCTTGGCACCCATTCCGTTTCCGACCATTATCGCAACAGGAGTGGCAAGTCCGAGTGCACAAGGGCAGCTTATAACAAGCACCGATATTCCTCTTGCAAGTGCATATCCGAATTCCGCTCCTGTAAGTAGCCATACAAGTGTAGTAAGTACCGCAAGACAGATAACAACAGGCACAAATACCCCGGACACCTTATCCGCGATCTTGGCAATCGGCGCCTTGGTTGCAGCGGCATCACTCACCATCCTGATTATCTGCGACAGAGTCGTATCCTCTCCTACACGTGTAGCCCGGCACTTAAGATAGCCCGACTGATTAACGCTTGCCGCGCTTACCGTATCACCCTCGTTCTTATCTACCGGTATGCTTTCTCCGGTAAGTGCCGATTCATTTACAGCGGAAATACCCTCTGTCACAACGCCGTCCGCAGCTATGCTTTCTCCGGGTCTTACTACAAATATATCCCCTATAACAAGCTCCTCTATAGGGATCACAAGCTCCTTACCGTCTCTTATAACCGTTGCAGTCTTTGGTGCAAGCTTCATCAGACTCTTCAGAGCATCCGTGGTCTTGCCCTTGGAGACAGACTCAAGCAGCTTTCCGACAGTGATAAGCGTCACTATCATTGCCGCCGACTCGAAGTAAAACTCATTCATATAATGCATGACCTGTTCTTCGCTGCCATGAATAACGGCATCACTCATCAGGAACAATGCCACCGTGCTGTATATAAATGAAGCTCCCGAGCCGAGCGCAACCAGCGTATCCATATTGGCTGCACCATGTACGAAGCCCTTGATGCCGCTTATAAAGAACTTATTGTTGATGAGCATGACTATAGCTGCAAGTATCATCTGCAGAAGTCCCATAGCTATATGATTGCCGTTAAACCATGCCGGAAGCGGCCAGCCCCACATCATATGGCCCATCGAAAAATACATAAGTACCGCGAGGAATCCCACAGACAATATGAGCCTGCGCTTTAGTATCGGCGTCTCGATATCCTTAAGAGCCTCCTCTTCCGAAGCAAGTCTTGATGCTCCGGAAGTGCTCTTATCTGCTCCCTGAAGCTTTGCTCCGTAGCCCGCATCACTTACAGCCTTGATCACCTCTTCCGGTGATGCCGGTCCTTCGACTCCCATAGAATTGGTAAGCAGACTGACGGCACAGCTTGTTACCCCCGGCAGCTTTGAAACCGCTTTTTCGACTCTCGCCTGGCAAGCGGCACAGCTCATACCCGTAACCGTATATTGTGTCATTTATTCATATCCTTTCCGTCGTCCCGTTGAATTTTCACATAAATTTACAGACTGACAATGCCGTTCCTGTTGCCTCATACATAAAACTTTATATATGAAACATTCATATATAAGACCTTTGTTTTGTATAAAAAGTTCTTAATTATAATGAAACTTTTCACGACATATCTCAAACACAGCACATCAGCGCATCATCTTTGGGAGGAATTTGATAAGCTCATCAAGCTTATCCGATCTTCCCTCCCTTATATCGTCTGCCACACAGCTGTTTATATGCTCGGCAAGCAATACCTTGGAAAAGCTGTTGAGTGCCGCACTTGCCGCACTCACCTGCGTAAGTATATCGATACAGTATGCGCTGTCATCAAGCATTCCCTTGATGCCTCTTATCTGTCCCTCTATACGGTTAAGTCTGGCAATAAGATCCTTGTACTCCTTATCACTTCTCTCTTTATGACGACATAGCTCACAGCAGCATCCCTTTTTATTATCTTCGCTCATATCTGCTCCTTATAACCTTGGTCTTTCATATCGTTATATACCCCTCGTGGGTATCTTCCATGTTTTGGATTATATACCCTTGTGGGGTATATTGCAAGTCCTAACCCGTGCCTTTCGGCACTTTGTGCTCATTTCCGTTACGCAATCAAAAAGATGAGAATGATTGCAAGTAAACTTGCTCATCCTCATCTTTCCGATTCCGTTTATACGCTATTCATCTTGATTTTATTATATGGGACAGTACGCCCTGACACTTAAGCTCCTTTACGCGTATCTCTCGATCCCCGTATACAGCCTTGTTGCAGTACTTAAGCACTGCCTCTCCGCTGGCCTCATCTATACCGCCGTATTTCTTTAATGTATTTTCATTTTGTCCGTCCAGTGCAACTACAATGTCTCCCACGGACGCATCAGCTCCGCGTCTTATCACCAAGAGATCTCCTTCACAGATATCCTCGTCAAACATTGAATCTCCGCTTGCTCTGAGCAGATAGAACGGTCCCTTTCCGAATACCGCAGTCGGAAGATTAACTATACACTCGACATTCTCTTCCTCAAGCTCAGGACTTCCGCAGGCAATACTTCCGAGCAGTGCGGCCGGCTCATGCTCATGCTTGATCAGCTCCGTCGCATTATCCGCTATCCTTCCGTCCTTGTAGCCGATAAGTCCCTCCTTGTCCATAGCCACAAGATAGGTATAAGCCGTGCTTCTTACAACACCATGCGCCCTGGCTATATCTCCCACCGACGGCATATGTCCGTGCTCCGTATAATAAGCACGGATATACTCAAGCATCATATTCATCAATTGAGCATCCTTGTGTCTCATCCCGTGACCTCTTTTCCTCGACCGAAATCCTCTCTTCAAATCCTCTGAGCGCCGCAAAGGGCGCAAATATCTTGGCTCTGTTCAGCACATCCATCCTTGGATGCCCGCTCGGAAGTTCCGGACGAACAGCTTCCATTATATCTCTGTAAGCATTATATCCCATACCTGCCGCTCTCATGCCCTGTGACCGCCGATCTGCCTGTTTCTCACACGCATGGTTGCACCTTCCTCATAGCTCGTTCCCTTAAGCACCGCATTCTTACCGTAACGCTTCTTTATGCGTAACATAGCCTGCTGCAAATGCTTCTCCCGCTCGTTATCCTCTGCATTCGTAAAAATGTCCGTCTGAAAGCATCCGTTATCATGCTCAAGTCTGGTAAGTGTTATATTGATACGCCTTATTGTATATTCCTTATTACATATATCCTCAAAAAGCTTCATAACTGCCGGTATGATACGACTCCCCAAAACCGTGTCATTAAGCTTCACGCTTCCGTGTGCACTCTTCGGCACCCTTCTTCCGTAATGATCAACTTTGATATTACTCCGGCATATACCGCTGTCACAGTTTTCTCTGTCATATCCTATATCAAGAGTTATACCTCCTGCGGTCATCTCATGCTCCGTAAGCTGCATCACCAGACTGTCTGCCATCTCACGTACTATTATCGCCGCTCTGCAATACTCATACGGCTCAGACAGCACCTGACCCTCACTCAAACTTGTAGTGCTCGGTTTATACGATTTGATCTCCCTGAGTCCGCAGGGTTCTATACCCCATGCATGATCTATCAGTATCTCCGCATCCACCCCGAAGCTTCTGTAGAACCATTCCTGATCCTTAAGCGAATGTCTTGCGATATCTCCCATGGTGTAAATGCCGTGTGCTCTGAGCTTCTCTGCCGTCCCCGTTCCCGTCATCCAGAATGCGGTAATAGGTCTGTAATCCCAAAGCTGTTCTCTGAAACCTCTTTCGTCAAGCTCCGCTATACGTACTCCGTCACTGTCTGCCTTGGTATGCTTGGCAATAATATCCATGGCAAGCTTGGCAAGATATAGATTGCTGCCTATACCCGCGGTAGCAGTGATTCCTGTAGTCTCGAGTATATCATGGATCATACTCATCGCAAGCTCGTGAGCTGTCTTATCGTATATACTTAGATACGGTGTTGCATCTATAAAGACCTCATCAATAGAATAAACAACTATATCATCCGAAGAGACATATTTAAGATATATGGCATATATCTCAGCCGAAAGCTCCACATAATAAGCCATACGCGGCGGTGCTACTATATATGAAAGCTTAAGTCCCGAATCCCGCTTAAGTTCTCTGTCAACATAAGACTCCCCTCTGAAGCCCGGCTTACCGTCACGTACAACGGCGGTACGCTCTCTTACCGCTGCCGCGAGGCGCTCGGCATTGACCTCCTCTACTCTCTGCACCACCTCAAAGAGTCTTGCTCTGCCCGATATGCCGTATGCCTTAAGCGAGGGCGATACCGCAAGACATATGGTCTTATCCGTACGCGAATCATCGGCAACCACAAGATTGACCTTGAGAGGATCGAGTCCCCGTGAGACACACTCTGCGGACGCATAATAAGACTTAAGATCGATAGCTATATAACAGCGCTTTTTATCGGTCATTGCCGTACTTTTCAAAGCTATGCACTTGTCTGCACTCATCCCCTCTGTCATAACACTCCGCCGTCTATCTCGAACAATCTGTTTTCATTAGAATTATACTTGTCAATGCAGCTATTTTCAAGCTCAAATATCTGGTTATAAAAAATTAGACAAATCTGAACATTGTCGTATATCCAGACGAGAGTATAATCAGCACAAAATCATTTAGAGAGGTAATATTAATTATGGACAGAAAAAATTTGAACGGACTGGTATTCGGCGCCCTGTTTACCGCACTTACCTGTGTATTCACAATGGTAATAAAGGTACCGACTCTCGGAACCAACGGTTATGTTAATATAGGTGATACAGGAGTACTCTTAAGCGCCTGGCTCCTCGGCGGCTGGTACGGTGTTATCGCCGCAGGACTCGGCTCAGGACTTGCCGATATCCTTAGCGGTTATCCGGCTTATGCACCGGGAACATTTATAATCAAGTTGCTTATGGCACTCGCAGCATATAAGATATATAAGAGCCTCGGCACAAAAGCCAACGGCAAGGATGCGGCAAAAGCTGTCGTTTATATAATTTCGGCAATAGCTGCCGAGATAGTGATGGTACTCGGTTATCTGGTATATGAGTATTTCGTCATGGGTTACGGCGCAGCAGCATTCCCGTCTGTCATCAGCAACAGTGTACAGGCCGGAACAAATATAGTACTCAGTCTTGTACTTATCGCCGTACTTGAAAAGAGTCATGTATGGGAGCGTGCAATTCAGAGACGCTGATAAAAGGAGAGATGATCATGGATGAACAAGAGCTTACATTGAAGGAAATAAAAGAACAAACAAAGAAGGTATTGGACGAGCTGCTTGAAGTCGCAAGGCTCAAGCCCGGACAGATACTTGTCGTAGGCTGCTCTTCAAGTGAGGTCGGAAGCTTCAGGATAGGCTCACACTCAAGTGCCGAGATCGGTGAAGCTATATGCTCGGTACTCTACAGTGAGCTTAAGGCAAAGGGCATCTACCTTGCCGCTCAGTGCTGTGAGCATCTGAACCGTTCCATCATTATAGAAGAGGCTGCTGCCGAGCGTTACTCTTACGAGCCTGTAAATGTCGTACCTCAGCTCAAGGCAGGCGGCTCCTTCGCAACCGCAGCCTACGGAATGTTTGAATCCCCTGTTGCAGTAGAGCATATCAAGGCTCATGCAGGCATAGATATAGGAGATACCCTGATAGGCATGCATTTAAGAGACGTTGCCGTGCCGGTACGAATCGCAACAAAGGAGATCGGCCATGCACATGTTGTATGTGCAAGGACAAGACTCAAGTTCGTCGGCGGTGAACGTGCCCACTACGATCTCGACAAGGCTTGATACGACAAATGTCTTAATTAAATATTTCTGCAGCACAAAGCCGATGCAGCTTGGCTTATACTCGAACTGCATCGGCTTTTTTAGTATTCAAAATCTTATTTTAATGTCACTGAGGTCAGCCGATCAAAGTAACAATGTAAAAGCAGATACCATCCTGTATTATGAAGACATTACTTTTTGATGAGAGCGGCTACAACTCATTGACTGCCTTAACAAACAGCTCTCCGCATGCCTTTGCAAACTGAGATATATCATGTATACGCACTTGATCCTTACCGTATATCCTATGCAGATTTTCAATATTATCGGTCCTGCCTAAGAAGAGTCCGTATATGAGTATACCGTTTTTTCTTATCTCTGATACAGCCTCCGCGGCATCCTCCGCCGCAGCCGCACCCTCATAAGCCGTACCGAGAGGATATTTTCCACCCGCAGCAATACGCTCCGAATCATCCGGACTTGCATCCGTAAGCACTATAAGTATATGCTTTCTGCCGTTATTTTCCCTAAGCAATTCATCCGCGGCAAGTCTCAGCCCCAATCCGTCTCTGTTCCATCCGGCCGCATAAAATCCGAAAAGCCTCGAGGTATCATTGTCCTTAAAGCCCTTCATATGCTCAAGCACGGTATATCCTCTGAGCGATCTGAAAGAGAACATCTGAGAGCTTACATGACATCTTTTCAGAGCTTCTGCAAGTATCCATACCTCGACTGCAAGCTGCTCCTGCACCTGCATCCTCGACGCACTGGCATCAAGCAATACGGTAACATCTATAGGCAGCTCACGCTCAGCCTTGTTTTTAGTGAAAACATCCGGATCGTTTAATATGGGCATACGCCAGGATCTGCTCGCATTAAGTCTTCCTGCTGCCGCATTTACGGCAACATTCTGCCTGAGCTCTGCCAAGACCACCTCAAGTCTTGCGGAAAGTCTCCTGACCATAGAGATCGGCAGGCTTCCCTCCGACTGCATATACCTGCGATTCAACAGCTCCTGACGTGCACTGTCGTTTCGTATCTTGACAGAATCCTGAGACATCGCCTCATCCTCAGACATTCTGCCGTCAGTCACAAATATCTTACATGCTCTGTGTACTCCGACACACAGTCTGCTCTCTATTTGATTCAATTCCTCATCATTATACAGAGATCTACCGAAACAAGCCTCTATATAAGCTCTGTCACCCGACTGATGAGTACTGCTGTGCTTATCATCCTTAGATGCAGTTCCGCCCTCCGTGCTTCTTCCGTCAAAACTGTTTTTCATCATGACGGTATCTGTATGCCTGTGCTCCGTCTTAAAAACATGTTTAAGTATCCATGCCTCTCCCGCCGTAAGCTTTACACTGCGCGGCCTTTCTTTTTCTCCTCCCTTGAAAGCAAAAAATCTCACAAGTATATCTCGGAGCTTATCTGCGGCCTCATCCGCACTGAGAGACGGAGATAACTCAAGCGCTGCCGCCAATGCCTTGCGGTCCGGAGCATATATCTTCTTTTCTTTTCCCAGCACCCTGCTCCAGCGTATTGTCTGCTGATCCAAAAGCTGTTTATTCTCCGCCATCCATTGCTGACGGTTGAGATTCTTCAGTCTATCAAAATATTCCCCGGCATGCTTTCTCCTAAGTTCCGCAAGCACAGGTCTTACGGCAACTTCCTTGGCATATACGTATGACTCTATGCCGAGCCAAAGCGTATCTGTAAGTATTGCGGCTCGTCTGCTTTCTGCTGCTTCTTTGAGCAGCTTGTCCGTCCTCTCTCCCAGCCACTTATGCTCTAGACCGATAACGATATTCATATAGACATCTGCGCTTCCGTCCTCATTAAACGAACAGAAATCCGGCGAGAAGTCATAGCTGCCCGCCGCAGTCCATATCAGATTTTCCGCTCTTTTTCTTTCGTCCTCGGTCACTTTACTCATGATCAGTCAAATAACTCTCTGCCCGGTCTGTCTTGTATGCGGGCGGTAATAACATCACTTATCAACTTTCTTTCATGCTCATCAAAGCACTTATTAACAATTCCCATATCAAGTGCGGATCTCACGGATATCCCAAGCTGCATTATCGCAATCGCATCCAGTAAACCTCTCAGATCGACCGCCCTCTCCGATATCTCCGCATGCTCTGCCTTATCGTTTAACTCATAGAAAAGTTTAATGAACTGATCACGGTGTTTTTCCTTAAGCCCCGGAAATTTGCCGTCAATAATACGTCTTAAGTTTTCTTCGGATATTATAGGCACCGAGATAACCAGAAATCTCGAAGCAAGAGCCTCGTTAAGCTCCCTTGTTCCCTCGTAGCCATAGTTCATGGTTGCTATAAATCTGGCTGCCGGATGGAGTTTAAGTCTTTCATATCCCGGAACATCTATCACACGTCTGTGATCCAAGACACTGTGAAGCACCGCGAGAGCTTCATTTTTAGCCATATTGATCTCATCAAGGACCGCAAAGCCTCCGTACTTTGCCGCAAGAAATACCGGTCCCGGCTTGAACACGACCTTTGAACCGTCAAAGCTGTCAGCACCTATCATATATGATGCGTCCATGCCGACATGAAAGGACACATCCCATACCGGGCGCATAAACAGCTTCGCAAGATTCTCACAGAGTATATTCTTGCCTGTAGCCTTAGGTCCCGAAAGCAGCAGGTTCCTTCCGCTTATGAGTGCCGCTATAGCTTCATTCCATATCTCCCTGCCGTAATACGGACAATCAGGCTCAGGTATACGTGACCAAAGCTCCGTTGCTTGCGTTTCCGTAGTAAAACCTTCTACAGCCTTAAGCAGACCTGCATCTACTCCGTCCTTCTCTAATATTTCAAACAGCTCTTTGTTCATAGTATTTTCTCTTTATAAAAATGCGGCACAAGACCGTAGTTAAAAGCAAAGCCGCCACAAGGTCTCCTGCCGCAGATAGATACATCTTAATTATTTGTAATCGTTGTTAAGGAACATAGGCTTGATCTCAACGACCTCGTCATACTCCTTTTGCGAAACACTAACATCCGCATTTAATGCCTTAAGATCCGTTTTGACAAGCTCAAGAGCATCCCCCGCAGTCTCGGCACGTCCTTCTCGTATAACTCTTATCATACGATCAAGCACTATCGGATGTGCATATCTTGCCGGAACGGCAAGCTCTTTGCCATTAATTGCAGCTTCCATGGCTGCAACTGCCTGCTCATTGGCCTCTGTGACCTTTTTGATGTTATTTCTTGCACTCGGCAGCACCCTCGAAGCCGAGATAAGGAATATTATGGCAAATCCGAAGAAAACAATATATATCTCTGTGGTTCCGCCGTTGATCATACGGATAACTCCGAACACGCTTGCAATAGCTGCCATGATGAGTACCACAAGTGCTAGCCATTTGTAGCTCGGATTGACTCTTTGTACTATCCTGAGCTGTTTTGCAGACTGTGCAAGCTCACGATACAGCTTAGGCTGCTTCTCAAGTACAGCCTTATCGGCTTCAAGCTCCCTGATGGTTTCTTCAGCCTTGTCGCTTATCTTATCTGCATACCTTGCACGTTCTTCCTTTTCCGCCTGACGCAGCTTTTGCTCCGCCTCACGACTGTGTATAGGCTTACCCGGGCAACGTACAACAACTTCTTCAAGCAGTGCATCTGCATCCTGCTCCACCGGTACGGAACACTTTATTTTATTTCCGCTCCTAAGCTCAACGATAATATATGACAGGCTTCCGAATATTCCCTTACCGGTAAATCCGCCCTTAGACATTGCCACTTGCTTATATATCCTGTTAATGTCACTGAAACACACATATCTGCTTCGATCGGCAATGAGTGAAGACAGAAACACTGCCTTATCTCCTACACCGTTACGTCCGATTTTCTTCATACATTTTTTTTCGTTCGCAAGTTCGCTCAGTGTAAGCTCAGTCGCGACAGCAGACATAAATAAACCCATAATTCAAAATCCCTTTTGTTGATAACTCTTCTTTAACAAAAGGCGGAAGTGAACAACCGCACACCTCCGCCTTAATTATCAATATTTAATTGTTGCTTGCCTATAAACAGATACTGAATATTCTGCTTATGCCTGTTCCGGAGCCGGCTTCTTTGTTGCCTTAATGAAGATAGCAAGGAATACAACGGCTACGATTATACCTATCGGATATGCAAGTGCTGTGTTGTATATTGTAGCTCCCTCTGCTGTCTTGGCATTGAAGAAGTTTCCGAGGCACTCAGGTGCAAGTAAGAAGTAGGTTGCACTTACAGCACTCATGAATGTTGCAGGAATTGCTGTGATCCAGTAATTCTTCTTCTCTCTGTAGAGATACATTGATGCAGACCAGAGAACGATCATAGCAAGTGTCTGGTTTGTCCAGCTGAAGTATCTCCATACGATAGTGTAGTCAAGCTGTGAAATAACAGCACCTGCTCCGAGTACCGGAATAGTAAGTGCAAGTCTTGTCTGCCACTTCTTCATATCGAGACCTGCCCAGTCGGCAATTGTAAGTCTTGCCGAACGGAACGCTGTATCACCTGAGGTGATAGGACAAGCGATAACACCGAGCATTGCAAGAGCAACGCCGACTTTACCCATTGTCTTGATACATACATCATAAACTGCTGCCGACTGACCGCCGCCGATGCTCTCAAGAAGGCCTGTTGAAAGTCCGCCTGTCTTCTCATAGATAGCACAGCCTGCTGCTGCCCAGATAAGTGCGATGATACCTTCGCCTACCATTGCTCCGTAGAATACGAACTGTCCCTGCTTCTCGCTCTTTAAGCAGCGAGCCATAAGCGGTGACTGTGTTGAATGGAAACCTGAGATAGCTCCGCATGCAACGGTGATGAACATGAATGACCAGATTGGTGTAGCCTTAGGATGCATGTTGTAAAGGCTGTTCCATATCTCCGGGATCTGGTACTCCGGCTTTGTGATAATACCGAATGCAACTCCAACCGCCATCACGATAAGGCAGATACCGAATATAGGATAGATACGTCCGATAATGGCATCGATCGAGATAAATGTAGCTATGAAGTAGTAAATAAGGATAACTACAAGCCAGAAGGTTGCACTTGCAAGAATACCTGTACCATCTCCGGTAGGATCGATCATCTTAACGATAAGTCCTGCAGGTCCCTTGGCAAATACAGTACCTACCATGATAAGAAGAACTACCGAGAATATACGCATTACCGTCTTCATTCCGCTTCCGAGATACTTACCTGTTACCTCAGAGATAGATGCACCCTCATTTCTCTCTGAAAGCATTCCCGAGAAGTAGTCGTGAACACCGCCGGCAAAGATAGTACCACAGGTGATCCAAAGGAAAACGATAGGTCCCCAAAGAGCACCCTGAAGTGCACCAAAGATAGGACCAAGTCCCGCAATGTTAAGAAGCTGAACCAGGAACAGCTTCCACTGCGGCATAACTACGTAATCAACGCCATCGTTGATTCTGACAGCCGGAGTCTCACGGTCGTCAGGTCCGAATGTACTGTCTACTAATTTACCATAGGTAAAATAGCCTGCGACGAGTGCTATCAGACAGATAAAGAAACTAATCATACAAACCTCCCTTGTAAGTGAACGGATCCTTAAACCCATTTCATGCGTAATTGCATAAAATATACATTTATTCGCCCACTCATCTATATAGCCCATCATACTATGAGTTGTTTTATTTTCAATACTTTTTGTAAATTTTTTGTTTTTGTTAATACTTTAACAAGATTTTTATGTGCATTTTGCACTATTCGCGCTCGTCACTATTGTATTTTATGACAAACACTACGTTTTTCGTTCTACATTTACAAAGCCTTGCTTTTATGCATTAAATCGCTGTTGTATGCATATTTTGTGACCAAAAAGGTATTGTTGCTAAACCTTTTTGGTCTAACTCCATCATACAAATATATACCGTGTTTATTCTCTCATCCTGACCCGCGTCGTATAAACGTAACAGTATCTTATATCTCAATTTCATTTTTCGTTTCCGACACTCAAAAAGAGCCTTACACCCGCTGTCCCGGATATAAGACTCTCATGCTGCAACAATAAATTTTCAATTTTAAGTTTTATCGGCACTACAATAATTTATTTTTCACTTTCGCAGATGACATTCAATAAGACATATCAATTTTCACAGTATATACTCCATCCGTCGTTCCTGTGTTTTCATCCCCATCTTTTCATAGAAATACTCCGCCGAAGTATTTCCTGCCCAGACATTCAAGCACACTTCATAGCATCCCAGTTTTTTTGCCTCTTGCTTGACATATTCAAACAGATATTCACCTATATGCTGTCCACGCGCCTCTTTATCAACACACAAGTCATCGATAAACAACGACTTAAACTGTACCATATTGGTAGAAAACTCCTGCTCCTTAAGCTGACAGAAGGCGTATCCCCGGCATACATCCTCATCGTTTACCGCAAGGTAGATAGGCTTATCTTCCTGCTTCAAAAGCTCAGCCAGCTCGGTGACAGTGTATTTTGTAGTTCCCGGAATAAAAATATCCGGACGTATCTCCGCATGTATCGCCAATACCTGCCCCAACAATTCCATGATCCTAGGAATATCTTTCTCTTCTGCTTTTCTGATCCTCATTTATCCTTATTCCTCCACCTTTTCAATCTACCGGTTCGCTATCTGCCGTCTTCAGCATAACATCATTATACTGTGCATGTAACAACTTATCTAATTCAGCTGAAAGCACCTCTTTTTCACCGCTGCCATTGGTCTTGAATCTCAGCAGCGGCAGGTCGTATTCTTCCAAAATATGATTCTTAAGCTTATCTCGCTCTGCCTGTCTGGTTCCGTCCTTGTGGAAATTGAAGCCGTCTACCTCGATTGCCAACACCGGCTGCTTGCTGATCTTATTGAAAATCAGAAAATCCAGATGTGAAAGGCCTGTATTTACAAAACACTGCTCTTCTGCATCCATCTTTGACTGATCCCGAAAAAGCAGCTGCAGCGGCTGGTGGCACACCACATCTAACGCTGCCTCATCTCGGCTCTGCAATTCTTCCTGAATCAGGGCATACATCAGATTCTCAGAATCATATTCCGAAATCCGCTTATGCTTCTTCAGGTATTCAAACCTGCTTTCGGTATATTGGCTATACAGATAATCAAAAACCGAGCTGATCTCACTGTGCTGCACTTCGCAGTTGTTATATCGAATATAGCCAATCAAATCGCCCACATTGCTGCCGACAGGCTGTTCCTGATCTGCTGCTACGATGATGAGCTTTTTCTTTGCTCTGGATACCGCTACATTCAAAAGGTTCGGATCATCAGAAAATTCTGTTACGGTATCATCAACGGTTGATAGAATAATGACATCCTTCTCCCGCCCCTGAAATTTATGTACCGTCGCAACATCGATTGCCGGATCCGCCAGCTCCTTCTTAAGCTGATAAACCTGATTGCGATACGGAGCAATAATTCCGATTTCACTCTTCGGGTAGTCCAACTTCGGCAGGATCTCTGTGCGAATTACATCAATCTGACGCTGATTCATGCGGTCACGCTCATGATTGCCGACAACCGTTGTCACCAGCTGCAGAGCATTTTCCTGTTTGCCGTCAGTCATTACAATCAGCTCGCCGTTATAAAATTTCTGATTACAAAAACCGATAATCTGCGGATGACAGCGATAATGCTCACACAATGTTACTCGCGGAACCCGCTCACCCATAATGGCACAGATTGAGGACAGGAAGCTGTACTGCACAAAGTCATATTCCTTAGCAATTTGATGCCTTGCAAAGATTGCTCCTAGCTGCTCTTTCTGCTGAGCGGTTACTACATTCGGCAGCTGTTTTGTGTCGCCCACAATAACCGCGTTGGAAGCACAGGACAGCGCCAGCATTCCGGTAGCAACATCTGCCTGCGAAGCCTCATCCATAATTACATAATCAAAATGCCCGTTCCTTCCGAGGCTGCTGCGAGCAGTATAGGTGGTGCTGAGCACAACCGGATATTCTTTCGTAAATCCTCCCGGTTGCTGCCAGAGGTGATCCTTCGTAAACACCGGACGTCGGGCATTTCCACCATAGCGTTTAGCAAGACCTGCACGGAAGCAATGCAGTGACAGTTCTGTAAATTCAGCCATTAATGCGTCTGCATCGATTTTTTCCAGCTTGTTTTCAATGCCGGAAATCTCCGTATCGATTTCTTCCAGTCGCGTTTCATAGTAGGCATACTGCAGTCGATTGATTACTCCTGAAGGATCTGCCTGCAGCAGCTTACTGACATTGATGCCCATAGAGAAACGGCGGATCAGCTTATAAATCCATCCTGCCTTCTTCATTCCGTCTTGAATATCACGGTATTCCTGCCAGAATTCCATCAGTTTGTCAGAAGGCAGCTTCTTTTTTGTGATAATAAGCGTGCTTTCATCCACCAATGACCGCAGATGGTCACACTCCAGTTGCACGCTGTATCGCTCCTTCCGAAGCTCTGCAAGACAGTTCTTATCCCGGAAGATTTCCTGCAGCTTCAGAGATTTCTCCCTGACTGAGGCATAGAACTCCGGTGATTCATATTTATCGCTGCGCCATCCTGAAAAATCCGGATATGTCCCGGTCTGCGCTTCGATAAATGCATCTTTACGCTGATCACGGCCAAGCTGCGCCACAATGAAACCCATGCGGTATTTCGGTGCGTCCAGCTTTTCGATGACATTATCAATGGCAGAATTGTTATTGCTGACCACCTGCAGCGTTTTGCCCTGCAGCACCAGATTTGCAATAATATTCAAAATAGTCTGCGTCTTGCCGGTGCCCGGAGGCCCTTCAATTACACTTATTCGATTGGCAAGCGCATTAGTGACTGCCTTAAACTGACTTTCATTACAACCGAACGGGAATATCGGTGCAGAGGCATCCAAATCCGTTTCTGCCTGATATTCTTCCGGATTCAGATACACAGTTGCAGCGGTATCATCTCTTAAAAAGTCGATTTTCTCATACTGCTTTGAAAGAATCGCCGTATCATCTTCCGTGCGGACACTGATAAAACCGGCAACCTCTCGCAGATATTCAAACACCTGCTTTACACCGCCATTTTCCAGTACGGACTTGTTGACCTGCAACTCGCTGCGGTCATAATCCTGCTCATGACCGGTACCAAAGCAGATATGCCAATACTCCATGCCATTGCCCTTGAAAACATAAATGGCCGTAATATTATCAAATGTCCTGCCATTATGCCGCACCTGACAGCTTTTGGGATTCAGGCTGGTTGGATTTTTTAAGAATGTCACATTCTGTGCATTGTATTGGAAGGTCTTGCCATTTTTGAAGGTAATATCCCACTTACCGGAAATGTTGTTAAAATTGTAGCTAATCACGTCGGAAGAGACAGGCTTTCCTTTGGCAATAATCATATTTGTTCTTGCATCCATAAAAAGCCTATCCTTTCCAAAATTGCATTATCCTTGCCCGTCGATTGTATAGCGGCTGATAATTTATTTTTCACTCATTGGAATTATTCAAAAAGTTATTCATCCATAAAAGCATCAAAAGCTTCGATATCATCAATCCATGAGAGTTCATCTCTTGGCTTGATTGAATTATACTCGCCAAGATTATCAACAAAATAACGGTCCGGATACTGCTTTATCAACTCTGCTTTCAGTTTCCGCTGTTCCTTTTCGCTGCGCGGTACTATCTTCTCCCTGCCAAAGAGACCTTTCGCTTTCTTCTTACTGATATCTATTGCCGGAAGATCCTTTCTCAGCTTTTTTCCAAATCCAAACATATACCGCCTATATGATACCTCATTTCCGATTAAACAGTTCTTTTTCTCTTGCCAAACTTCTCTTCATCGAAAACACTCCTATTTTCAATAGCTATCGTTTATTTTTCTGATTGCGATTTTAGAAGACTCTTATACTCTGTCCGCTATGTATTATATTCGTAACAAGCGCTGAATGCAGGCCTCATTTCTTCGGTATGTCTTCGCGTCAGGCCACATCCGGCGGCTATTTTCTCCCAGTTATCTCTGACAATCTTCAAAACATCTTTTGCGTAGACTTCCGCATCTGATTTTGAAATACCAAATCTTACTGCAGTTTGTACGGCCAATTCTATATTAATGCTGTTATCATCCTCGTCTACATTGAGAGACAGCTCATCACCATAAGGAACCGGGTTTACGTCATATAAAGGAGAAAGTATCCATCCCTTGTCTGTCAAAATAAATGCGTGGTTTCGCAAATGGTCATCCGTATTGGTAACTGCCATATTGAAGACAATTCTTTTCCACAGTTCCATCAGGTCCTTTTTAGGCTGAGCACCATATGACTTGATGAAAGTTGCAATATCCAGATAGCTGCTTCCATCCGCTGCGGATGCTCCGTCTGTTTTTCCAAGCAGCGTCATTGCCGAAGCAAAATGCACTCGTTTACTTCCCAAACGGTCAAAGCGCTTTATCAGGTACGTGCTTCCAAGTGGCGAAAACTTCTCAAGCTTAGCCTCAGGGACATTCAATCCGCAGAGCGCGGCAAGTTCATGCACCACCATTTCCCAGGCTCCGGTATCATTTTCATCATTCTTTGACGGAAACTTTGCAATCCAAAGCTGATTCTTTGTATCTACTACGGTTGCCTTCGGTCTGGCCCCACCCAAGGAAGACCCCGGCTTGATCAGCTGATTCAGCCATTTTTCAGTTAATCCGTTCTCATCATTTTCAAAGTTTCTGGAGGCTTCCTCCAATGTGCGAAGCATTGCCCAGGGTGGAGCGGCTGTTTCCTTATCATCAGAAAGGAATACTCCATCCGGCTCTGACTTAAAGCGAATGCCGCCCATTCGCGTTTCATCATATACGCCGAGCAGATAATCACTGTCATGAAGTTTAGAAGGCTTACGGCCTTCCTTTTCCGCTATAATTCTTTCACGCTTATTCATAAGAATACGTCCCCAGCGGTCCGGAGAAGCATCTGCAAACATTCCAAAGATGTTCTTGCCGGTCGGATACTGTCTTCCGGAAAACGGCATAAGCTCCGGATCCAAAGTCAGAGTAAGTCCCGTTTTTTTCAGCCATTCTTTATCGTATTCAAATGAATAAGATTCTCCACCTTTAATAACGTTTACATATAGACTTCCCATAAGGACAGGCTGATCTGTACTGAAATCATCATAAACGTAGATTGTTTTCTGATTTGCTGCCATTTATTCAGACCTCTTTGGTGCACGTTTCTTTGTAATCAGATTTAGATCCTGCAGTTGTCTGCCCATCTCATCATCCTTGGCAACAAGAAGAAGATCCTTGTCCATGTTGTTTAAGGCATGCAGAACCGCTGCATATATGCCCATAGCAACCGATGGCTCTCCTTTTTCAACCTTCCAGAGAGAAGCTCGGCTGATTCCGGCACGTTCAGCAACCAGTTCCGCAGATAAACTGCGTCTGAGTCTTGCAAGCTTAATCTGTTCTCCCATAGTCTGCAGGATTTCCTCTGTTCCCGGTAATATATTATACGCAGCTTTCTTCATCCTTATACACCGCCCTTTCTAATGTTTATTATAGTAAACATAAACAGTATTTTTGTCAATATTAGAAAGCGTTGCGTATTTTGCAAAGCTTATCGATAACGATTGCAATCCGATAGGAGTTGACCCGATACGATAAAACTAAATACAACATAGTGCAAGAATGTACTTGGAAATACAAGTTTTTTCACTGTTTCAAAAAAATATCTCCATCATTTTGCCGTCAGATGATGGAGATTTCAATATTGATGATGGAGATAAAATTTTCTGACATATTTTTGAATTTTCGAAACCAAGCGCAACATCTACACAAAAATAGAAGGTAGCCTCTGTCTTCAGACAGACCGGGATACAAGATACAATCTTGCAAGAACCCGGAACAGAAGTACCTTCTATATAAAAAGTGGGTTATAGGACAAAACGTGTTGGTGAAGTACCTTTAAAATAGTGTGATCCTTACTTTGCTTGACAGTTAAATATCTGACCATTGTTGCAGCGTCAAAGCTGCTGTGCACCATAGGCTTCGGC